>C687J35021_10000107_pt1 | contig 59720 bp, 99 predicted proteins | sample RifCSPhighO2_12_FD_35021 | JGI IMG/M metagenome (IMG submission 35021) | reverse complement strand
TATACTCCTATATCCAGCAAATTACGATGAGTTATTCTGTATATCAGTTGCGGAGGCTCAATGTGTAGGAGCATATCCAGTTACCTCCTCCATTGGCGCATTAGAGACTACCAATATTGGAACTGTGCTTGATGTGGATGCAGATAACCCATCAAATGATAAATTCTTCGCTAATACTGTGTTAGAACTATTAGAGGATAGGAACATTCTGGAAATCAAAAGAGCAAAGAATAAAGTACTAGCAAAGATTAGATTTGCTCCCGAAAATATACTTAAGCAGTGGCAAGAGAAGGTGTTTGCATGAGTGGATTAACAAAAAAAGTAAAATGTGAGTGGTGTAGAGATGGTCTTTTATCTACTGAGTTTCGGAAGAAGTATCCGCAATCTTGTCCTTGGTGTCAAGGAACAGGCGAACAAGAAATGACTGTTTATCTTCAAGATTATAAAGGAAGTTTTCATAACGCAGAGATAAGCGAAAATGGAATATATAATTATCAAGAGGATATATGGATTGGTTTTAACTGCCCTTGTGGAGAGGAGATGTCTGTTATTGATGAGGCAAAAGTTTGTAAATGTGGAAGGATTTATAGATTACAGTATACGATAGATGTCGATGAAACTCATATTGGAGAAATAGATTGGCTTATACAGGAGAGTAATAAGGAGAAATAAAAATGCGTGTGGCATGGTTATCAGATTTCGACCTCAGCGGGAGCGGCTACCTTAATCTTAGCGTACCCCTTTGTGAAGGCTTAGCAGAGAGAGGGCATGAAGTAAAGGTTGCCGCATTAGGATATAACGGAACAGAACATAATTATGACTTCTCTCTCATCCCCGCTAAAAGTATGCAGGAAGCATTAGCAGTTGCTCAAAACTTGTTCAACTTGTGGAAGTTTGATGCTTTTGTAGTAGCTCTTGACATCCCGATCCAAGAGCAAATATTACATTCCATGATGCAGAAACCTCCATTCAAGTATGTTGGGATTATGCCAGTAGAAGCCGATCCACTTTGTTTGTCTTGGGCAATGGCTCTGATGCAAATGGATAAAGTATTTGTTATCTCTCAATTCGGAACAGATGAAGCAAAGAAGGTTGGCATTGATGCTGAACACATCCAGTTGGGAATTGATACAAATGCCTGGCGAATGCCAGAAGTGAAGGAGCGTAAAAAGATTAGAGATGTGATGGGATTTGAGGAAGATACTTTTGCCGTTCTAACAGTAGCAGATAATCAGGAGCGCAAGAATTTATCTCATGCGATGGATGTATTTGCTAAGTTCGCTGAAAATAAGTCTAATGCTAAATATGTATTTGTGACCAGAGAAAACAATCCTGTTGGTTGGAGATTGCGGGATTATGCACGAGAACTGGGGATTAGCGAGAAAGTTGTAATTTTTGAGCGTGGGATGCCCTTCCCTGAATTATGGGCAATTTATGCTGCATGTGATATGTTCTTTCTCTCTTCAAAAGCGGAAGGTTTAGGGATGCCTTTATTAGAGGCAATGGCGGTGGGCTTACCAATCATGGCAACAGATTGTACCGCAATCCATGAAGTTCTGGATAATGGTAGAGGAATATTAATAAAGTATGATTACATCCATCGTGATCCATTTGGAAATGGGAAGCGATACTGGATTGATCGTATGGATGCTTTAGAGAAATTGGAATTCATGTATGAAGGAAGATTTGGTGTAAAACTTGGGGCGGCAGTAAAGAAGGCAAGAAAATATGTAGAAACTAGGACTTGGGATATTGCTGTTGAGCAGTTGGAAAGCGGATTGCTGAAACTTGTTGAGGAAAAGAAAGAATGAGCGTGTTCGACTGCTTTATGTTCTCAACTGAGTTGGACTTATTAGAAATCAGGCTTCACGAATTATCAGAAGCCGTTGATTTTTTCGTTCTAGTGGAGGCAACTAAAACTCATTCTGGAAAGGATAAGCATCTTTATTATAAAGAGAACCAAGACAGGTTTGCCAAATTTAGTTCTCGTATCCTGTACGTTTGTGTAGAGGATATGCCAATGACTAAGACAGAAATTAATGCGGCTCTGACCTCACAAGATAGACATTGGATTGAGAGCAAATATCAAGAGGAAGATAATTGGGTACGAGAGAGATTTCAACGAAACGCAATGATGAAAGCATTGAATGAATACGCTTCTCCTGATGATATTATTATTATTGGTGATGCAGATGAAATAGTAAGACGTTCTGTAATAGAGAACTTGAATTTGTGTGAAGGCTCAAATGCAGTAGAGCAAACATTGAATACCTATTATGTCAATTGGCAATGTACGAATATGCCTTGGTGGGGCAGCAAGATAATTAAGCGTAAGTTTCTGACTGATGTTGTTACCCCAAGTGAGGTAAGATTTCATACCCCCGCTTGTAAATATATTTATAATGGCGGATGGCATTTTGGCTTTTTAGGTGGAGCGAAAGCAGTAAGGAATAAAATACAATCTTATGCTCATCAAGAGTTTGCTGTTCCAAAGGTTTTGGATTTGGTAGAAGGCAGACTTGCGGAAAGGAAAGATGCGCTTGGTAGACAATATGAATATAAGGTAGTACTGCTTGATGCTCACTTTCCGCAATATCTGTTAGACAACCAAGATAGGTTTTCACATCTTATATACAAGGGGCAGCAATGAAATATCCAGATGATTATATAGATAAAATAATTTGCGGAGATTGTCTTGAAGTAATGAAAGACATTCCAAATAATTCTATAGATGTAATTATTACTGATCCTCCGTATAAAAAAGAGTTTGAGCATTTATATGAAAAAATGGCAATTGAAGCAAAGCGTATTTTAAGGATTGGTGGTAGTTTATTAACTCTATGTGGACATTATCAACTTGCTAGAGTTCTACCTGATATGGCTAAACATCTTAAATATCGCTGGATCATAAAATTAGATCACCCAGGCGCACATGCAAGAATGTTAATGGGAATTGAAGTTACTTGGAAACCTATGTTATGGCTTGTCAATGAAAAGTTTTCTCCTTCTAGAAATGTTGTAGATAGTGTAATATCAGGAAAACGAAGTAAATCTAATCATCCTTGGGAGCAAGATGAGGATTATGCTAGATGGGGAATTGAATATCTTACGGATGAAGAACATATAGTTCTTGATCCATTTGTGGGATCAGGAACTACTTGTGTGGCTTGTGCAAAAACAAATAGACATTATATAGGAATAGAAAAAGAAGAGAAGTATTGTGAAATTGCTAGACAAAGGATAGGAATATGAAATTATCTGATTTATTTAAGAGATTAAATGCAGAAGGGGTTATATCTGTTAGTCACGAAAAAGATAGGGCAGCAATAAAATATAGCGTGATTTTGGCTGTAAAAGAGTATGAGGAATTAGAAAAGAAAATTAACAAAAAGAAGAAAAGTCAATGAACATCGTAACGAGGTTTTCGCCTACAACAAACGGAAATCTTCATCTAGGTCATGTGTACTCTTTATTAGTCAATGAGCGGCTTGCTCATAGTAATAATGGAACATTTGTTGTTAGATTTGATGATGATAGTCCACCGGCAATGGCATTACCTGAAAAACAAAGAAATAGAATTGTTACTTCTCAATGGGAAGATATTAGATGGTTGGATTTGCTTGTTGATGAATGGCAATGGCAAAGTAAACTTCATAAGGATGTTTTAGCTAATCTTGAATTGATTGGGCATGAATATATGAAAGATACTGAGGAAGATTATCATATTCTTCCTGTTCATGTGCGTATGCTTGGAACTGGTTGGTTGCCTTATCCTTATGTACCTCAACAGACCGCAGAGCGAGTTATGATGGATCACATGATTGGTACAACTCACATAATTCGGGGAGAAGAATTTTTTAGTGAGTTTAGTTTATATTCTTATTTTTGTGAAAAATTCAATTTTAAAATTCCTAAATTCATTTTCTTGCCTAGATTAATGGGGAAGAATGGCGATATTTCTAAAACTAATGGTGGATATTCATTAGCAGAGTTTAGAGGGGAAGGATATTCAGCGAATGATGTGAAAGATTTAATTGCTAAAGCTGTGCTTTATTATCCTACTAATGGATGGGAATTATATAATCTACGATCTAATCCTAGAATAAATTTATGAAAAGAATTATAGGATTAGCCGTTATCAACCTTGCCTTAGTTGCTGTATTGGGAATAATTACCCCATACTTTCTGACTAAGGCAAACTTTATTGTAATGGTTGATAACATGGCATTAGAAGCAGTCATTCTAGCTGGATATACTTTACTTTTAGTAGGTGGATATTTTGATTTATCCGTAGATGGAATAGTTGCCATTTCTGGTGTGACATTGGGACTGATAATAACTGTTGGAATAAGTTGGGTGCTTGCTTCTTTAGTAGCGTTAGCGATTGGTATAGGAATTGGGCTATTCAATGGCATCATTGTTTCCAAATTCAAAGTCAATGGGCTGATTGCAACACTCACAACTTGGTGGATTTGTATTGGTTTTAGTTTAGGATTGACCAGAGCGTTAGCACCATATAACTTTCCTGATAGTTTCCAGATGCTTGCACAAGAACGGATATTTGGGTTTCGAGTTTTAATAATCTATGCAATTTTAGCGGTAGTGATACTATCTGTAATACTACATTTTACTAGGATAGGTTCACGTATTTATGTGAGTGGGGATAATAGACAATCGGCAGAGTTGATGGGAATTGATGTAGTGAAATTGGGCATTATACTTTATACCTTAGTGGGTTTATTGGCAGGTTTTGTTGGTATAATGATGGCAAGCCGTTTAGATGCTGCTAGTCCTGTTGCAGTGGATGGGATGACACTAAGAGTAATAGCGGCAATAGTTATTGGAGGAGGTAGCCTATCTGGAGGAAAAGGAACGATCATAGCAGGTTTACTTGGATTGATTTTGATGCACATTCTGAGTAACGCAGTAATACAATTAGGGGTATCCCCATATTGGCAGAAAGCCATGTTGGGTAGTGTCTTATTAATAGCAGTTCTATCAGAAAAACTAAATCTAAAAGGAGTATTTAAGTAATGAATATACATTCGTGGAAAGGTTTTATAGCTTTAACTGTTTTGATAGCAGTAGTAGCGGGGGCGGTTGGTGGTGCAATTCCTTTGGTTACAGCGAAGGTTTTGTACACACCTGAATCGGTTGCGGAAGTTGTTGAGGTTGTGGTAACTTCCGAACCAGCCCCAGAAAGAGAAGGTACTTATTACTTCTTGGCAGGAAATAATGCTGATCCATTTTATGTTACGGGTGTGAAGGGCTTTAATGAGGCCGCTGCATCTGTTGGAATGAAGGCAGAATTTGTTGGGCCAATGGACTTGAATTTAGCGGAACAAATGAAAACCTTTGAAGCATTAGTTGCCAGTCCCGAAACTAAGGGCATTTTCTGGTATCCAATGGATTTCAACGCCGGAGAGCCTTTTGTAAAAGCGGCAGTTGATGCAGGTATCCCAATGGTAATTGGTGCTGCTGATAGTCCTTTCAAAACTCGTAATGCTTTCATTGGATACAATAACACTGTGTTAGGTCAACAGGCAGGTGCTTGGGCGGCTAAGTTGATTAATTGTAAAGGCGAAGTTGGTACAATCTCTGTCAATGGTGCTAATCTGGACGAAAGAGTTGCAGGTTTCAATGAATACATCAAAAGTGTATGTCCTGATGTTGTAATTTATGAAAGGGCAACACATGATGGTTCTGCGACATCTGCTGCTGCAACAATTGAAGCATATCTTGTTGCTCATCCTAATCTTAGTCTGTTGTGGTTTGCTGATGGTGGAGCAGGGCAACAAGCGGGATTGTGGAAAGATAAGCAAGCGCAGGGCATCAAGACTTTGTTCCTGGCAACTGACATGCCTCCAGCGACCCTCCAAGCCGTTAAAGATGGTGTGTTTACAGGTTCGGTCGCCCAAGATACCTATACAGAAGAATACTTTGGGGTGATACTTCTGGATGAACTTAATAGGGGGCATAGAGTTCCAGATACAGTATATTTATCGGTGCTGCTTTTAGATAAGACTAATGTAGATATGTATATTGAGAAGTAAATAAAATGTTTTTACTCTTCGCTTTCTATCATAATGAATAGTATTGGGGTATAATATGATAGAGAGCGAGGTAAAAATGGAAACCGGAAAACTAGAGACGAAAGAAGAATACAAAACCAGACGACATATACAGTATCTTAAGGCAAGAGCGAATGGAATGTCATGGACTTATCATAATAAGCCTTTAACAGACGAGCAAAAGGAGAAGAAAAGATTATATGATTTAGAATATAAAAAAGCACATGCTGAGAAAAACAAAGAGTATATGCGTAAATGGCATAAAGAACATTATGAAGAGGAAAAAAGAAGTTGGCAAGAGTATCGTAGAAATAATAAGAAACTCGCTATTGAATATCTTGGTGGAAAGTGTGTAAAGTGTGATGGAGTGTTCCATCCTGACGTTTATGATTTCCATCATGCAAATGGAGACGAAAAGGATATATGTGTGGCAAAGTTGTTAGGAAGGAAATTTAGTGGAATAATAAAAGAACTGGATAAATGTATTTTACTTTGTGCTAATTGTCATAGGATTGAACATGCACAATATTAGGAGATAAATAAAATGGAAGGAAAAATTTTACAAATAATGCCGCCTGATAATTGGTATGCATCATATTTTATTGATGATGATACTAAGCCGACTATAGTACGAAAATTAGTGTGTTGGGCGCTCGTACAATATGAGGAAGAGGCTATTGTGGAGGGAATGATTTTCTCTATAGATTCAGATTGTGTTTGTATTGCGTCAGAGGAAAGCCCATTAAAAGGCTATTACTTCAACAAGTATTATTATGATGAATCTTAATAATGACCTTGCTGAGATTGCGTAATATCTCAAAGTCCTTTGGAGAAATAAAGGCTCTCAGTAATATTGACTTTGAAGTAAGTAGCGGTGAAGTGGTTGCCCTGCTAGGGGATAATGGAGCAGGGAAATCCACTCTCATCAAAATAATCACAGGTTACTATCAGCCCGATAATGGTGGAGAAGTATTCTGGAAAGATGCCAAGATTGGTAACTTAACGGTATCAAAATGTAGAAATCTTGGTATTGAAACTGTTTATCAAGAGAGGGCATTAGCAGAACAACAAACTATCTGGCGCAATATCTTCATGGGCAGAGAAATAGTAAATCGACTTGGGCTATTAGATATAAAGATGATGCAAAGAGATACAAAGGATTTGATGGAAATCATGGGATTTACTTCAAAATCAGTGACACCAAATAACATTGTGCAAACTATGTCTGGTGGCGAAAGACAGGGCATAGCAATCACACGGGCATTACATTTTAATGCTGAATTAATAATCTTAGATGAACCAACAATGGGATTATCTTTATCTGAAACGAAAAAAGTCTTAGAATTTGTGAGGCACATTAAAGATATAGGAAAGTCTTGTATCTTCATTAGCCATAACGTATTTCATGTCTATCCAATTGCAGATAGGATAGTCGTTCTAGATAGGGGAAGCGTTGCCGGAGAATTTCAACGTGGTGAATTGACTTTAGAGAAATTAATAGATCATTTATATCATGTAGCAAAAACAGGAGCGTTACAGTGAACTTTCTTGATAAAAACGAATTCTTATTGCTTATGGTTCATTGTGAGGATAGAGCAAATGGCTTTGAGAGACAACACATTCTTACAATTCCAGAGCGCACTAAACTAAGAGAGGTGGGCATTCAAACTGCTCATGAGCAGCCATCTTGGGCATCTATTGAGCCGAGACAAGGAGAATATAATTGGGGCTACTTGGATAACATTATTGATAGAAACAGGCAAGCAGGATTGAAGTCTCTCATTCAAGTTTCTGGTTGGCGCATACCAAATTGGGTTCCTATCGATTGGCGACCCAAAGCATTACAGGGAACTTACCATGATGATATGCTTTCCATTTGGAATGAAGAAGCACAATGGTATAACGATGAATATTACCGCCTGTTATACAATCGTTACAATGCCCCCGATATTATGTGGTTCTTTGGTGAGTTCCAAGGTGGAGAAGGTGTAATTCCTCCAAGCCAATGCTGGCAGGATAGAGCAGCAATCGAGAATTATAAAAGCGTTTATGGCTCTGATGCTATGCCTGATATGGCAAATCCTGAGACAATGGATTGGTTGGGCAAATCTTGTCTGCGGCACGTATTGAGAAAAAACGCTATTTTACAGTCGAGATATAACGAAGTCTGGTCTTGTCTGCAAAGGTTGATGGACAGGTGGTCAAAGGCTTACGGTAACTTTATACATCCTGAATTATTACAAGAGTATCGTAAACTTTATCCTGATGGAAATATTGCGTTACTTCAATATACTTATTTTGATGATTCACATGATCAAGATTGCCAAGACTTTGTAGATTATCTTGTTGACATTTCTCAAGCTGAAGTAATAGTTGAGGCAATGTTTTGTGCTGGATTGCCTGTCACAACTCCCAAGGCGATTGCCAAAGGTTTTAGAGGTCAGATTGTCCAACCAGCCAATGCAATAGAAGGCGAAGCCTTTACACAAGGAATGGTAGATGCTATTAGGAACTCTCATAATCAATGGGTGGAGAGCAGAGGATGAAGAAGATTAGGGATGGAATAGGCGGAGAATTGACCGCCGAAATATTTGAGACTTGGTATCCTGACAATCCAGCACTTATATTGCTTGACTTTGTTATGTCCGATTTAATTACGTTATTTGTAGTTGTAAAATTAAATGATACGGATATAGCGATTTCTCATATAACTAAAGAATATGCACATAAGCTGTTAGATGAATTCAAAGTTTTGAGAGGACAAATATGAAAATCGTCGTTTGTGTGCGGGCTTTTAATGAGCAAAAGAATATTATTCAGTGCTGCAATGCTTATCCATTTGCCGATAAAATCTTGATTGCGGATGGTGGATCAACTGATAACACAGTGTCAATAGCTAGGCAATTTTCAAGAGTGGAAATAAGATCATACCGAAATAAGGTGGAATGTAAAGGCGGCATTTGGCGAAACCCTGATGGAGCGCACATCAATTTCCTTCTGGATTGGGCAGATGAGGAAGGAGCAGATTGGATAATTGAACAAGATTGTGACCAACGACCAAATAGATTTCTCAAAGAAGATGCCAGAACAATTTTTATGAAATCAACTAAAGATTTCATTATGGTTACTCAATTATATCTGTGGGGTAAAGATCAATACTTCCCTGATTTGTCCGGATTTCCAAATTGGATGCAAGGATTATGGGCATGGAGAGCAAATACCAGACTTCGAGTAATTGATAAAATGCCTCACTTTGAGTTTAGTTTAGACGGTGTGAACTCAATTGATATTAATGATACTGGTAGGACACAAAATATATTGCCTCCATATTGTTTTATGCACTTTGGTTGGCAAAGTGAGGAACAAGTAGAGGCGCATTTGAAATATTATAGAACTTCTGAATTGATACCTAACATGAGTCATCCACGTTTGTTTGGAGGAAGATTAGAGCCGCTTCCTGATTTTGCAATAGAATAGGAGATATAAATGAGTAAAAGAAATAGAAAACAGCAGACTGTCAAAGCAAAAACTATTACAATTTCCAATCCAAAAGATTTGGTTAGCATAGTAATTCCAGTTTACGGCAGGTTTGATTTGTTATCACAATGTTTAGATGCTATTCCAGAAGCGGCAGGAGATTTGCCATACAATATTGTTCTGGTAGATAACAATAGTCCAGAGAAAGAAGTAGCGGATAACTTCTATAAAGATATATCGGATAGTCTACAAAACGTGTATATTATCCGAAATAAAGAAAATATGGGATTTCCGTATGCCTGTATTCAAGGAACGAAACGCAAATTTTCTCCTTTGCTTTATTTTCTAAATTCAGATGTAATCTTACAAAAAGATGCCATTGTCAATCTTGTCAAAGCATTAGATGATCCTAAGATTGGTGTAGTTGGAACTAAACTATTATTCCCTGAGAACTGCTTGGATTTGAAGCACGAGATTAGACCTGCTGGAAAGGTTCAGCACGTAGGATTATGTACAAATATTCGTGGAGATTTCTATCATGTGTTTGTAGGTTGGTCGCCCGACCATCCAAAGGTAATGAAAGTGTGGGAAGTATATGCTGTAACGGGCGCAGCAATGATGACCCGTAGAGGACTATTTAATAAGATTGGAGGCTTCAATCTTGCTTATGGTCTTGGTTGTTTTGAGGATGTAGACTTTTGTTTATCAATACGAGAGTTAGGGTATAATGTAATCATTGAGCAATCTGCTATTGGATTTCATTATACAGGAGCAACGGCAGAATATTATAAGATGCCTTATCCAATGGATCAAAATAGGCTGATTTTTATGAGTAGATGGGCAAGAAACTTAAACTGGACTGAGATGAACCATTTATGACAGACGAACAAGAAGAACAGAAAAGTTATATTTTGGTAGCTTTCAAAGAAGTCAATTCTGTAGAGATGCAGATAAACTTGATGAATGTCTCTCCAGCACAAGTCTTGGCGGTAGTTGGTATGCTGGAAGTCAAGGCTAAAAATGCCTATATCATGCAAGAGAATGAGAGATTAGAAAGGGAAGCACAGATGCAGATAGCACGACCAGCGGATAAAATTATTGTAGGAAGATAATGGCTCATACTTTTGATACTAAAGTAAAAATACCAGCGGCAGCGAACGCAACAACTGCCGCTAATCCGTCTACCGGTACTTTTACTTGTGGTGTAGATACTACTCTTCTTACTCTTGGTCTTATCCATGCTACTGCTACGGATAGAGGAGGCGGTGCGCCTACTTATAATAATATAGCCATGACAAAGGCAGATATAAACCGTTCTGCCCCCGTCTCTCCAGAAGCTGAAGCCGAACTTTGGTATTTACTCGATCCTCCTACTAATCAGCCTTTATTAATATCCGTTCCTAATTCTGGTGGATTAGCAATGGCTATTTTTGTATCCAGTTATAAAGCTCAAGCTGGATATACATCAGTTTTAGATGTTGCTGCTGGAACGGGAAGTACAAGCGCAAATCCATCTGTTAGATTAGTAACAACTGCAAATGGAGATGCAATTATTGGTGTTGTGGCTCATGGCGCAAATGCTTGGTTGCCTACCCGTCAATCTGGCACAGTAATTTATAATACTGATCCTAGCACATGGGGAGGCGGCGCACAATATATTCTTCAACCTACTGCTGGCGTAGTATTATTTAATTGGACACAAGCATCCGATGATTATGGAGCAATAGCAGCCGCCTTCAAAGAAAGTTTATTACTAATACTAAAAACTGTGCCAGATATAGGAACAGGAACAGAAGAATTAATATTATCAACTGCTCTACCTAATAATCCACCTTTAGATATAACCAGCAAATATTCAATTATCAATAATACTCTTACTAGAGTAATGAAAAATAATGTAGAAGATAAACTTGATATTGAAATTGGGGATATTACTAATATCAATAGTTTTCGCCCGAAATTCAAAATCAAGAGATGGGATGATGAAGTTAATTTCTCTTTGCATTTCGATGTAGCCACTCCTGGTAAAGAAGATGTTCTATATAAGGGAGAGAAAATTATTTGGGCAAAGAATAATTATCGTGTGATCTTTTATGATAAACCAGATGCTTCAGATAAAGGTGGTTTTGAATTTGAAATAGAAATACCCAATAAACCATCAGTCAATTCTCTTGTTCTTCCAATTACAACTAAGGGCTTGAAGTTTTATAAACAGCCTCCATTACCTCAATACTTATTAGATCGTGGCTGGTATATGCCTGAGAATGTCATTAATTCTTATGCTGTTTACCATGAAACTAAAAAGGACTATATTGAAGGACAGAAGAATTATGGAACTGGTAAAGCATTTCATATTTATCGCCCCAAAGTTACAGATAATTTAGGAACTTGGGTATGGATAGATATAGATATTGATGCTTTAGCAGGTACATTAACTCTAACTATTCCGCAAAGTTTTCTTGATGCTGCAATTTATCCTATTGTCATTGATCCTACATTTGGTTATGAGACAGCAGGCTCTTTTGCAGGTAATACAGAAAATTTATACGTTACCGGAGGCGGCACACCAACGGAAGCAGGAACGGTATCAAAACTTACGGCACGTCTTGAAAGTACATCTGGGAGTAAAAATTACAAGGGTGGAATTCATAATAATAGTCTGGCTAAACTTACGAATGGTGAAACAAGCGTAGTTTCTGTTTCAACTGTAAATTGGTATGATCTTCCATTTCCAGTACAACCTTCAGTAACGGCATCGAATTTCTATTATTTGGGAATACTTAGCGAGGCCGGTGTTGGAAACGGCAATATTTATATAGATAATGCTGGGGACTACGGATATGGAGAAACAGCATCCACTTATCCAACAATTCCCGATCCAATTAATGACTTCTCTATTTTCTTCTTTGTATCAGTTTATGCTACTTATGGATCGGCGGCAGTAACAAAAACTGTGACTGATACTGGAGTGGGAACAGATGCTAAGCCTACTTTATCGGCAAGCCTTTCTAGATTAGATACTGGCGCTGGAAGCGATAAAACATCTTTATCTGCCTCATTGACGACAACAGAAATAGGAAGTGGGACAGAACGACCATCATTATCTGCTTCTCTAACTCAAAGAGAAACAGGATCAGGTTTAGATATTACTTCTCCTCCATCTGCTTCTTTGTCTCTAAGTGAAATATCAACAATTACAGAAACATTAGCTCAATTAGCATCATTGGGATTGATAGATGTTGGAGCGGGTATAGATAGTTCCACATTAGCTGCTTCTTTAGGATTGATAGATGGAGGATTGAGCACAGATTTTCTTAATCTATCTGCATTGAATTATATATATGAACTTGGTAGAGGAAATGATACGTTAGCAGAATTGCTTGCCAGTCTTGGAATAGCAGAAGGGGGTAGTGGGGGCGATATGTTATCTCTACTTGCTTCTTTGTCTTTAGATGATGTTGGAAGCGGTTCAGATGATATTAGCATATTAACTGCTCTATTTAAAACTATTCAAGATACTGCATCTGGAATTGATGGAGTAAGCATTTCTGCAAGTTTATCAGTTATTGATCTTGGAAATGGACAAGATGGATTAAGTATTCAAGTTACATTATCTATTTCTGATGAGGGATTGGGGACAGATGATGTTTCTATATCTAAGCTTGTTGCAAATCTAATTCAAATATTAGACTTAGCTGCTGGAATGGATGGAGTATCAATCTCCGCATCTCTAAATCTTCCAGAATTGGGATATGGAATTGATGCTCAATCAATTGCCGCACAACTTACTAATTATGATGTAAGTATTAACAACGATGGGCTAACAATTCAAGCAAGTCTGTCAATTACTGATACTTCTGCTGCTACCGATGCAATAAGCATACTCGCTGCAACTATTAAGATTGTTCAAGATTTAGCATCGGGAAATGATTTTGTAGGACAGATTTCAGCTTCTCTATCATTAGATGATACAGGAATAGGAACTGATGCTTTAGGACAACTTCTTGCTTATTTGATGGTAACTGATATTGGAACGGGAGTTGAAGTTGTAGTCAAGTATGATTTGACATTACGCATTGTCAAAATATCGTTTATAATAAACAAGAAAGCAATAACATTTGCAGAATTGCAATCACATAGAATAGGATTTTCATTACAGACAAGAGAAATTGATTTTAGTTTAGTTTCAGGAGGTTAGACATGCAGGATACAGCGCATTATAAATCAGTATGGGTTATTCGGAAGTATAACAAATACGAAGATTATTTGAATGGTAATCGCCCTTACGAGATTTCAGAGTTTGAAGGTAACATGCTACTCAATGAGGGCATCACCAGACTTCAGAACCTATTAATCGGTGGCGGTGGAACTACCTTTGCTAATGCTAATGCTTGGTTAGGCGTTGGAACTTCTAGTGGTTCTGCTGGTGCTACTCAAACAGGTTTATCTGGTACTGCTGCTTATCGACCAATGGAAGCTACCTATCCTCAAATTGCTTCTCAAACTACTACTTGGAGATCAATTTTTGATGGAGCTAATGGTAATTTCCAGTGGCAAGAATTTACTGTTTCTAATGGTTCTGGTAACTCTTCCGAGAATTTGAATAGAAAAGTATCGGATCAAGGCATTAAAGCATCTGGAACTACTTGGACGCTTGATTTGCAGATTACTTGGAGCTAAACTATGGCTTCTGTCAAGGAAAAAAGTCTTGCTTTCTTGACTGTTTCCTTTTATGACGAAGATAATGTACTTGCAACCCCAACTAGCGCAACATGGGAAGTACATGATAAAGGTGCGGGAACAGTTATGAAAGCTGCAACGGCGATGACGCCAATAGCCTCCACGTATGAAATTGAACTTGTTTCATCTATAAATGCGCTTGTAAACAGTAGCAATATGGAGGAAACCCGTGTTGTTACTGTCAAAGCTAGTTTTGGTACTGATAAAGAAGTCAATGATGAATATGAATACGATGTCGTTGGTCTGGAATATGTGCCATGAATGTATATCCATATTCATCACCTATTATAATGACCGATACGATCTTCAATTTGTATGGCGGAGATACAACTTTAGGTAATAGTCAACAAAGACAGATTGCATATCTTCTTGCTGAAAGAGCCGCCAGTGAAAATCTAAGGACATTTCTAAAGCCTACTACGGTAACGGGAACATTTTCTAGGGCGACTTCTTCTATCATATTAGAACATTCCTATATAAATTATGTAACAACCGTGAGATTTATAGATACAGAGGAAAGTATTTATTTTACGGCTTCTGGAACTTCAAGCGAATATTTCTCGTTGAGAAACGATACTTATGGCATAGTAGATTTGCATTATTTGGTTGCAAATTGCAATTGTCATCATGGAGTTCTGACATATCCATATCAAGTACAGATTGTTTATAATGCTGGTTTCAATACTGGAACATCTCATCAACCCAATGTATTGATGGCTCTATCAACCTATGCAACCATTATTCTAAATGAAATGATCGGTTATGGTAATGAAGCTCCTGGTGATGTTGGTGTAGAAGAATTTTCTTCTCAAGGCTATCGTGAAGTTAGACGCCTGAAAAATACCGATTTTGGCAGTTCTCCAAAAGCCATTTTCGCTAACCGATTGCTTAGAGATTTAAGACGATATAAGTTTGTGGGATTATAATGACCCTTGCTGGAAATAATGTAAAGGTAAGACTTTTCCGAATTAACTACTCCTCCGATAACACAGTTGGTGGAGCAGTAGTTACTGGTACTGCTATTGGTGATTATCCAGCTAGATTGCAAGCTAATCCAGAAGAGCAATTGTTATTGCAACAAGGATTAGAAACCGAAAGAACCTTCAAACTCAATTTAGTTCCTGGCTATTTGGATATTAGAGAGCGGGATGAATTAGAAATAATTCAGCCAACTGACCATGTATATTATGGTCAAAGATTTAGAGTTAGAGGGGTAACTTATTCCAGTATGAATAAACGTGATCCGAGGAATTATATGTCACTTACTCTTACCAGAGATGTGAGGGCGCATGATAGGCAATAACATTCAAGCTGCACTAATAGAAGTTGCAAGAAGATTGATGGCAAAGATGACAGCAAGAGTAAAACAAAACAATTTGCCTGATATTATCAATCAAGCCACGTCCGCCAGTCAAGTTTCTATGAGTGGTAATACTTATTCTATCTCTGTGAGAGTTGACTTGGGAACTGCGCTAATGGCAGCAGCATTTGAATACGGCTCTGGTATTTGGGGCGAAAGTGGAAAGAAATATAAAATCTCTCCAAAAGAAGGAGAAGCGTTAGCATTTGAATATGAAGTAGGTAAAAATATTCCTAGTGACATCCAAGGTCTTGCTGCTAAACCAATTAGATACAGCAAGAAAACGGGTAAAGCAATATTCAAATATGTCATGCACCCTGGAGTTAGAGAAAGACCTTATATTGCACCATCAGTGATAGAAAATAGAGTGGATGCTAAGCAACTTTTGAAGCGGGCATTCATTGAATCTGTTATAGTTCGTGGCACAACAAAATATGAGATAAGGGTAATGTAAATGTTGCGAAACGATCAAATTCAAGCCGCACTTATAGCAAAGTTGAAAGCTAATACTACTATCGTGGCTGAATTGGCTAGTTCTGCTGATATAAAAGAAGATCAATATCAAGGTACGGAGTTCAATTATCCTGGTGTGAGAGTTCAATTGAATAGCAATGAACCTCTTACACAAGATGCCAATTGCCCACATACTAGAATTGGTCTAAGCCTTCTAGTGTTTACAGAGGAGGACAACTCACTTGAAGCTGATAGAATTGCTGGTATAATACATAATGAATTGCACGCACAGCAATTCACAATAAATGGGATTGCAATTAGTCTGCATACGACTAACTTAATTCCAGCAATAAGGAGCGACATTAGAACTTGGAGATCACAGATTTTGATGTCAGGAATAGCAAGCGGGTAAAGGTAGAAACTGAACCAACCGTCCAATTGCGAGAGACAGTAAGAATAATGCTTCTACATCCTGGTAAGGTTAGATATACTGGAACGATAACTGGTCAAAGATATATTTGGGATGGAGCAGGAACAGTTATCGAGGTAGATAAAGAGGATGTNGTNGANTTATTGAAAAAGAATTCCAGATCATGTTTGACTTGTTCTGGAACACTCGTAGAACAACCATTCTTTGAAATAGCGAGGTAAAAATTATGGCACTCGTAACCGGGACACCTTTAGGATCAATTACGACACAAGAAAGTTTATTTGTTGATAGTGCGCCTACTATCTACATTCAGAACTCTCTTGCTACCCCCTTGTATAATCCTGATGGCGATGGATTTTATTGGCAACTTTCTGGAACTTCTACTTATGGAGTTTATGAGATTGGTTGTCCGTATGATGTCTCTTTCAGTGAGAATATTGTTATCAATGACGTGCTTTGCGATACCACAGGTCTACAAGCGACCGTCCAGCAACGACAATATCTTGAGTTTACATTCTCAATTCGTTCTCTCTTTCCGCTCTCTGTTTTGACCACACTAATGAAAGGCGGAGCAATTGATGTTGATGCTTCTGCTGGAACAGAGAAGTTTGGTTTTGGCGCAATTGATAACTCACAGTTCTGGCATGTCTATACTCCTAGAGTATATGATGCGACAGCGGCAGATTATATCTGGTTATATTTCCATAAGGCACAGTTCGTTGATGCCTGGACATTAGGTATGGCATTTGGTACGCCTTGGGAATTGACTGGAATTAAACTTCGAGCAGTTGCCGATCTAACTAAACCTGATGCGCAGCGATTTGGAATGTTTGGCAGAATTGATCAGAGTGTTATATAGTTAATTGACTAGAATACTAAACAATGTGGAACAGACTTCCTTTACTCTTGGAGATGTAGAATATCCCGTAAGAATTACCTTACGGCTATGGTTAGAGTTAGAGGAACAGAATAAGAAAATAATTGACTTTATGAAAGGTAAGAGCATGTTGGATGCTTCGGCGGCAATCTGCTCTTACCTTTCGATTTATACTAAACTAGATATAGATACACTCAAAACTTTTTACTGGATGGATATTGCCGATGTCTATATCACTCTCCTTTTGGCATGTATTCCAAAGATAAATTTCCCATTACTACATGGAAAAGTAGGAACAGATTCCCCTATTTCATGGGATTATGAAGGTAGAACTTGGTATTTGTGGTCACATCTTATTGCTTCAAAATATGGGTGGACATTAGATGTTATCGAGAATTTATATTTTGAGGATGCCATTGCTCTTATTCAAGAGATATTAATTGATGAGCAATTACAGAAGGAATGGGATTGGTCTTTATCTGAAATCGCCTATTCATACAATAAAGCAACACATAAGAGCGAGTTCAAGTCTCTGCCTAGACCCTCTTGGATGATTGGAATGAACAAGATAAAAGAACCAGAAGTAGTAAAGATGCCTGTTAGTATGATACCTGTTGGCAATGTGATAAGATGGAAGCAGAATGAAGAAACTGTGCATTGATGATGCCATGCTTTTGTATGGAATAATTGGTGAGTATATTCCTGATAATGCCAAGGATGAATTGGATTTTGTTGGTACAATTGTGCATAACATACGCAATGGTAGTAGACCGCAAGATTACGTAAGGGCATTATCTATTCTGACAGGTTATACATCTGAGGAAATAACAACGGGGATTGATCCGCACGTTTCAGTGGAGATGTTTTATGAAGGTTTACTTCTTAATCAAGCGAAAAGTTTGAAAGACTTTTGTGATAGGTTGAACTATGGCTGACGAAAGTAATCGTGAAACCATTGAAGTTGTATATCTTGTAAAAGTAGAAGATGCTCTGGCTAAGTCTGAGGAACTTAGGAAGTCTATAAATGCCAATAAAGACCTCCTAAAGCGGATGGCTACCGAAACTGGAGAGTCTTTACGTGTTCTTGCTAAAGGCATGACCGATGCTTTTGACGCTAGAAAAATAGAAAACATTGCAAAATTAAAGGATGATTTAGCCAAGATAGATAAAGACCTTAATCCCACACAGCAAGCAACGGAAATGGCAAGGATAAATGCTCAGATACAAGAGCAGATTAAATCCTATGCAAGATATAAAGGAATTGTATCTGAAGCTACTAATGAAGTCAAGAAGTTGAATATAGAACAAAAAAATACTGTAACTACTGGTGCTGGAGTGAAAGGATTCTTACAAAGTTTAGGTTCAGTAGGACAGTTTGTGTTTGGTTCTATATTAGGTGTAACTGCTGTTACTGCCCTAAGAAATATTGTTAGGTACTTTCAAGAGGCAACCAAAGCTGGATTTGAATATGCTCAAGCACTACAAAAGTTGCGAATATCTACTAATATTCTTCAAGAGAAGGGATATAACATAACACTTAGAGAAACCTTGAATTTAGTTACACAATTAAATCAAGAATTTCCAATCTTTACACGAAAGCAGGTTGTAGAGGGCGTTGGTTATATTCAACTTCTTTCTCAAAACTTGGCCTTAACTAGCGACCAAATGAAGAATTTGGCGGAAGTCGCTGGAGGACTGGCGGTCGTTTTAGGTAAAGATGTAAATGAAGCCGCTAAAGAATTGGCATTATTCCTTTCATCTGGTTATGGTGAGGCATTACAGAGAGCAGGTATCTTAGCATCTAAATCTGCTGTGATGCACGAACTTTTAGCAATGGGCATCAAAACAGGATATAACGAAACTTCTGCTGCTATTAGAGCACAAGCCGGTTATAACGTAATTATGAGAGATGCAATAAAATTAGTAGAAAAAGCGAGAGAGGTTCAAGAAGAAGATGCTTATGCTGCTACTAAAGCTGGAGCAGCTTGGCAAGGATTAAAAGACATCATAGGTATAAGATTAGTTCCAACGCTTGCGGCTCTATATAGAGAATCAATTAAAGTAGCAGATGGAATAAAGGGAATAATTGGTTTATTAGGTCTTGTAAGTTCAGAGATACTTCTTAGAGTTGCTCAAATTACGGCATCTATACGTATTTTATATGATGTTTTATCTGAAAAACCCACAAAACTCGGACTTCAAGAAGCAATGAAGGATTTAACTAAGGTATGGGTGACAGGCGTTGAACAAATTAGAAGAACAACTAGGGAACTTCACTTGCCCGATATATTTACTGATATGACAGATTCGGCTATTGGTGCTGGAACTGCTATGGAGGAAGAAGCAGAAATAATTGCTAATGCTGTAGCAGATTTATATACTGCTATTACTGATGCACAGAAGGACTTTATATCTGATAGTAAAGATTTATGGACAGATTATTTACGTGATTTAGATCAACTTGAAACTGATGCTGCTAGACGTAGAGCAGAGAGTTGGATAGATTATTATGCAGATGCGTATGAAATAGCACGTAAAATGAATGATGACATGATTGGGGAGGAAATTAAATTTCAGTTAGATTTAGAACAAATCAATCGAGAAGATGCCAGTAAAAAAGAAGATGCAAATCAAAAATATAGAGATAAAGAGTACAAGGCGCAAAAAGATTTTGAAGAGAAAATGCGCCGTTTGCGGGAGGAATTTCTATTTGATCTTGAGGACGCTCTTAGAGAACGTGATGCTAGACAAGTATTACGTCTAATTAGACGCTTTAATTTAGATCAAGCGAGATTAGAAAGAGAACGTACTTCTGAAAGAGAAGATCGTCAACGTGAATATAGACGTGAACTTGAGGATATAGACAAGCAAAAAGCGGAACGTCTACAAAAACTCAAAGAAGAACATCAAGCTCGAATGTTGGAAATAAAGAGACAAGAGGTAATAGAACTTCGAGAACTTGAAATAAAACATGCCGCCGAACTTGTCGAAATTGATAGACGACTTCAACAGGAACAAGATGATCGTAAACTTAGATATGATCAGCAACAAGCAGATTTGAAGGAACGATTTGAAGAAAGAATAAGAGAAATTGGTACTGAATTACAAGCAGAATATAATCTTACTAAGGAACAATTAGATAAAATAGGTAATGAATATACAAAACTGTATGGGCAAAATGGAGTAGTACAACGAGCTATTGATTATGCGCTTATTTATTTGTCTGCTGCCTATGCTCAATTTGCTGGCGGATTTGGAGCATTTCAAAGCGGACAACCAATACAACCATATACTCCTCCACCTATTCATTATCCTGGTTATGCCACTGGTGCAACTGATATGCTGGTCACTTCTCCGAAAATTATCAAAGTTGGGGAAGTTCCAGAATTAGTAAATATAACTCCGCTCAATCGTATAGGTTCCGCAATGGGCGAGACAGGTGATAAGAGTGGTACAATAACTATTGAACTTTTGTTATCACCTGATTTACAGGCGAGAGTTATGGATAGCACATTAGATCAAGTCGCTAATATCATGCTAGACATCCAGAGGAGAAGGTAAAATGACATTCAAAATTAATGGTGTCGCTTTTCCTACTCAGCCTACATCATTTCATTGGGTAAATAAACAAATCTTTGGGATAGCTGGTGATGGTCATGCTATGTATCCTGGTGTCAGGGAATTTGAAATTAGATGGGGCTTGTTAGACGCTACAGGAACAAATCAACTTCAAAACTTCTTCAACACAGTATTAATTACTGGAACAGTAGTAGCGGAAATTCCAAAATATGCTGCACCAGATTATATTTTCTATGCTTACACTGGATGTTTAATTAGAGAACCAGAATTCGGAACTTTCTTTAATAGTTACACTAAAAATGTAACATTATTAATAACTAATCTAATAACTACATGACAGTACCAACTGCTTCTGAACTTAATCTCCTAAAGACACAGCCACAACGAACTAAGTTGTTCTTATCTGCTTATCAACCTAACACTGTGTTTACTGGCATGGCAACAGGAACACTTTCAAAAGGTGCAACATCTATTCCGTTTATAAATTCATCTGGTTCTCCATTATTGGTAGAAGGCGAAGTCTTTACCATGCTGGTTGGAACTAGCCAAGGAGGAGATGAAAAGGGAAGAATTAGAGTACGTTCCGTGACTGGAACTTATGTTCATGTTCCCATTAACTCTCATATTGATTGGGATAATGGAGATTATTTAACTGTCCTTCGTTATGTAGAAGTCAATCCAGTCTATCAAAGAATTATTCAAGACCCCGAAGATTCAATGAACACTCTTTGGTATAAATTCTCTGATATAGAATATACCAATCAGAATAATGTTCTTGGATCATTCGTTTGTATGGGAGGTCATTACGCTGGTTTTCTCGATGGTGGTCAATGTAACGTTTATTATTCTGCTTCTGGAACTTATAATTTACGGAGCGAAGGCTTATTTTATGAATGGTTCTTTCAAGGAGCAACAGTAACAGGTTCTACCGCTAATACTCCAGGGTATATTTCTTATAGCACTCCTGGTCAATATATGACCAGACTACGAGTTTATACAACTGGATCAAATGCTGCTTCCGATACCTCATATAGATTTATATCTGTATATGATAGACCTGAGAATGGAAGCAATACACCAATTTTGAATTGGGAAATTAGTGATCTATCAGGTAGCAGAGAAAATGGTGGATATACCGCTACTATAAAAATACGTGATTTGACATATAAAAATATCATTAGAGATAATGCCTTAATTGTTATCTTTGCCGAAGATTGGTATGGAGAAACTAAACAAAGCATCGGTGGAAACTCTCTAAATAGGTCGAATATCTTTTATGTTGGCTATGTTCTAAATGGAACAATTCAATATAATTATAGGGATGGATATATTGAATTTGAAACTGCATCTGTAACAGAAATGATGAAGGAAATGGAGGGATATGCAATTGATGTTACTTCTTCAACTGATCCGGCTACACAAGCGGCAAGTGATCCAAATTATCCTAGCGGTTGGGTGCTTTTATATAATATGGATGTTAGAAAAGCTATCTATCATTATCTACGATGGCATTCTACTATATTATTTTGTACTGACTTTGACGTGAGCAGGTTTGGAACAGATGTAGCAATAGAACATTTCACATCCGATAGAACTTCTCTTTATGATGCTGTAAATACTTTAATTGATTCTGCTTTATTAGGTAGAATTGTGTCTGATAGACAAGGAAAAATATTTGCCGAAATAGAATATGGTGCAATTAATAATGCCAGTGGGTCGTTCCTAACTAGTATGAATATTAATAAGCCGCAATGGATAGATGACCCAAACATAGATGAGAAGCAAGTTCAAGAAGTTTCATTTATTGAATTAGGTGGGATAGCTTATGACGGCCCCAGTGCTGGAACATCTCATGCTTATCTTTCTGCTGCTCCTGGCTCTGAACCAGGAATGAAAGGTAAAATGGAACAAAGACAAGGGTTAGCATTAGTATCTCAAGATCAGTTAAATACCTTAGCAGGTAATATTTATGCTTATCGCAATGCTCGTTATCCAAGTACAGAATTCAAAATGAATGGAAATTGGAGAAACTTAGATATTGCACCACAAGAAATAGTGTCAGTAAATATTGCACAAACTGATACTCCTAGAGGGATTGTTTTCACAGAAAAACCATGTGCAATACGGTCAATGTCTTGGAACTATTATTCTAAAGATGAATTATTGCTTCCAAATGTAAATGTTTCTGAGGTAACTCAGGGCTTTATTGGAGATACCATTATAATTCCTCCTGTTCCGCCGGTTGCCGGTGATGGTGGAGGAGGTTTTAGTTTGCCTCCTATTGTTATTCCTCCTTTTCCGATTGGTGGATGCTCAAATACTGACCTTGCTCCCGCTAACGGCCCCTTCACATTCAACATTGGAGCTACAATTAGAAGTGATGAAGCAGTTCCATTTACATTTGGCTTATTACCTAGCATAATACGACGTGGATCATCTGCTTTCAAGACTACCGTTATTGTCAATGGATGCAAATATTACAGCACAAATAATGGGGCTTCATGGTCGCCTTGGTTTGATACTGATGGATTGGTAATAAAGGGATATAGTCTAACTACCGCCGAACCTGCCGCACCAACTGCAACTAACTTACCTGTTCCAGCAAGTGATATAGATGGATGTTCATATCGTGGTGGAATGTTTTATCCACCTTCTCCTGTTAGTACAAGTGGATACTCTGTAAAATTAGAGCCTAAGCCATTATATTTCAATGGGCTTTCTAGTTTTTCTCTTGTTGATACAAGTAATGATGGTGAACTTATAGACGATTTACGATGGAGGAGTTTAGGTTCTGATCCAGACTTTTTTGTGGGGGTTATCGCTAAACTCACATTTACAACCATTCCTTCCTTCATATCTAGTGGAGGAATATTAATATTTGACTATATTCCAACTGCGGGTGGTGTCCTTATGAGTGGAACATATATGGGAACAATGAAAATAATGAGAACTATTGATGTAAATGGAGGAGATTTTGATCCTCAATATGGCATTCCTCCACCTTATGGATTATCTGGAGATACAACCGAAAGTTATGGTGGTATAGGATATTTAAATTCTGCCAACTCTACGGGAAATATACCTTTAATCGGAGATAATTATATTGCCTTTCATGCTGCATCACGTGGTGGAACTCCATTAAATCCATATTCAACTACATTTCAATTTTCCAATATATTCTGGAAACCAACAGGTCAACCAGCGCAACTTTTAATGATAAGTAGAATAAATAGAATTGATGTGACTACTCTTCAAGTTTATAATGTTTGTTTTGATTAATCATGGCCGGAAAACGTAAATTACGGAAAGCATACCGAAATCTAGATATTCAGAAGTTGGATGATATTGCTCCAATTCCTGGGATACTTGGATTTCTAATAAATGGGGTTGCAACTGTTAGAGTTGCAAATCGTCCTGGCTATGTTTATGTTCGTTTTCGAGATAATCTTTCTGAAGTTTGTCAAGCATATAATGACACTGTGTCATTAGTTTACAACCTCCCTGTATTAGTTATTCGAGATAAAACAGATAGATCACGATATAGAATTCAAGGCAGGGATTTAGGAAGATACGAGAATTGGGCAACTTCAACTGCTTATCTTCCTATGCACGGTTCTCAACATAGTTTCAACCCGCCAGATGAAGGTGGAGATGTGGTTTGGGTTTATCCGCAGCAAATTGTTCCTTTGATGGGCTATCCATCTGGTACTACTGGTGGAGCTAATCTATTTATAAAACCATATACTTATTATTCTGATGGAATATGGAAGCATCTTGGAAATACTGGAAGCCCCAGCTTTCTTTCGTATAAACCTACCAGTTCAAATTCTAAGTTGGCTTTACTCTTTATAAATGAAGATGGCAACCCCCAAATTACGGCAACTGGAGCAGAATTTCCTTCGACTGGAACAGCAATAAGCGCAATTTTTCCTTATCTTCCGGCTCTTCCAAATAGCCGTTCCTTACCAATTGCTGCCGCCAAGTTGAGTAGCGGAACATCTGTAATAGATTGGAATAATCTATATGATTTGCGTCAATTTATAACTATAGACCCTGTTCTTAATCCACCTAGAGTTAGATTGTGGAGAAGTACAAATCAATCTATTTCTAGTGGAACGACCTTTCAAGCAATTGAATTTGATACAGAAGTATTTGATACAGATAATATGTGGTCATCTGTTACTGGCTCTGCAATCTTTATTAATACCACGGGTTGGTATTCCATGATCGGAAACCTAAAATTTACGGCTAGCGCAGTTGGGGAAAGAGGAATAGCATTTAGAAGTAGTAGTGGGACAGTTCTTGGATACAATACAGCGTCTCCCGCTAATGTTAGTACAACAGGGATGGAATTGACGGCGGTTGTATATCTTGTTGCAGGAAGTATCATAGAATTTAGTGCAAGACAGACTGGAGGCACTCTTAATGTTTTAACTGGAGTAGAACACTCCCCCATATTTACTTGTTTCAAATTACCTTGGTAAATTAAATATAATCAGGAGGGCATTTTGAAAAGCCGTAACATTGTAGCAATAGTTTCCGATGAGCATGGAGGACACAAGTTGGGTTTGTGCAATCCCAAAACTAAATTGGAGCAACTAGAGAACGGCAAAATCATAGAATATTATCCACAACTATCTGAAACTCAGAAGTTTATGTGGGAAGTCCATGAATGGGGTAAGGAAGAAACATTAAAATTAGCAGGAAAAGATGATGTAATTCTAATCCATGATGGCGACCCCACACATGGTAAAGCATCTTTTCTTGAAACGATGACTACAAGAGTATCTGATCAAATTCTGATTGCAGAAGCAAATTTAAGCGGATGGTTGAAATACAAAAATGTAAAACTGGTGCGCTTTGCAGTTGGTACAGGAATACATGAATTAGGAGAAGGTTCAAGTAGCATCATCATAACTAAACTTTTATCTAATAAATATCCAGAGAAAGATATTAGTGTAGTCTATCATGGCCTGTTAGATGTAAAAGGATTTATGATTGACTACGCACACCACGGCCCGAATATTGGTTCTCGCAAGTGGCTTGAAGGAAATGAGCTTAGATTATATCTCCGATCAATTATGATGAGTGAAATGATGGGAGGGCATAAGCCTCCTGATTTGATTATCAGGGGACATTACCATACCTATCGCAGGGAGTTTTTAGAAATTGGAACAAATGGAAAGTTTATCGAAAGTTGGGCAATGCTATTGCCTGGGTTTACTTTCAAGGATGATTATACTCGTAGAGCAACTAGAAGTGATTTCAAACAAACAATCGGCATGGTTGCATTAGAAATAATTGACGGACATTTAGTAAGGACGCATCCGTTTGTTCGCACAATCGACATTCGCACTCGTGAAATAATCTAATGATACAAATAAATGATGAACAAAAAGAAAGAATGATGAATGAGATCATTCAAAATATAAAAGAGAAGAGAGAAAAATTGCCTTATGAAAGAACAATATATGAGTTTATGGATGAGGCAGGGGTTTCCTTTGGAACAGCAAAGAGAACTTTATATCGTTTAGTGAAAGAAGGTAAAATGAATAAACGTATAATTACTACTGAACATGGCTGGATGGTCGTGTTTAGTTGTGTAGCATAGCATGTTATAATTGCAAGAAAGATTGTTGGAGGCATATCAATGTCAGGTATAAAAGCACAATTCTCAGATAATTTTCCTTATGATGAGTTCCAAGTAGTTACAGGGACAGTTGGGGCTACACAGTTTCCTAACATCGGATGTGGATTAGGAAGATTTAAAGCACATCCAGCCAACTCCGGAGTATTTTCATTTGGTAGCAACTCCGGAACTTCTGCTGCCTATCTTCCCTGGTTATTGTCTGCTGGTGATGATACTGGTTGGTTTGCAGTTGGTAATCAAAATCTAAATACATACTGGTATAAAGACCCATCCGGTACAATGGATAAGGTGTCAGTCTGGCTACAGAAATAACCATTTCACTATCAGGAGGTAGTTATGTCTCATCTACTTAGTGGAATGTTATTAGGAAAATCAATTAAAGAACTTGCATATAGTCAACGAATGTTGTCTTTATTTGCTGGATCGTTTGTTGGATATTATCCTATGTGGGAAGCAAGCGGTTTAGTTGCTACAGATATTAGCGGCAATAATAGACATGGAGTATATAACGGAGTAATACTTGGTCAACCTGGTATTGGAGATGGGAAAACCTGTCCATATTTTGATGGAAACGCAGATTACAACTCTTTACCTGCTGCATTTAGAGCCGCTTTTAATCCTCTTGAAGGATCGGCAATGGTTTGGTTCAAAGACCCATCATTGGCAGCAGGCGTAAAAAGTTTGATGCAATTCTCTGTAGATGCTAATAATATAATTTATGCCTATGTAGAAGCTACCAATCAAATAAGTTGCAGATACAGAGCGGGAGCGGTTACAGATGTTGTAACTATATTTCCTGCTACAAATGTATGGTCACATCTCGCACTTACCTGGAGTGTAGCAGCAGATCAATTCAAAGCATATTTAAATGGGTCACTTATAGGAACAGCAACAACGCTTGGTACATGGGCAGGGACAATTGTTGAAGCATATTTTGGATATGCAAGCACCAACTGTTTCACCGGAAATTTAGCCCGTGGTATTGTTCTTAATAGAGCAGCAACACCAGCAGAGGTTCTTAAAGCCGCTACGGTGTGACAATGAACACACCAGTATTCAATGTAAATGAGTATGGCGGAATACAAAGTTCGATAAATTTGGCAGAGAATACAGGGGGAACAGTTTTTATTCCTGAGGGATTGTATGTTTCTCCAACTTTATATTACAAATCTGGAATGACAATTGCAGGTGAAGGGGAGAATAGTATTGTTCAATTAGCGGACAATACAAATGCAAGTTTATTTAGAAATAATGATCCGGCCAACGGCAATCAAACTATTATATTTGACGACTTCCACATAATAGGAAATAAAGCCAATCAAGTTAATAATTTAGGAACTCCAGAACATGGAATTGCAGCATATAAAGTAGGCGATATTACAATCAAAAATATGCACATTGAGGATTGTGGAAAAGATGCTATTTATCTTGGAGGAGAAATAGTAGATGGAATAGCCTCTGGCCCAAGCGAGAGAGTAAATATACTCGGAAACTTATTGGAAACCAGTCGTAGACATGGAATGGCTATTACATCTGCCAAAGATGTACTTGTGGATGGAAATACTATCCAAAATTTAGATGACTTTGGAATAGACATAGAACCGAACAGCGTAATAGTAGATTACATCAATCGAATAACAATTACTAATAACGCATTTTATAACATTGGGCTTAATCCCTATTCTGGAGTTGGAACTGGTAGAGCAATAGCACTTCAAGCTAGTGGAAAAGAATTTGAAACAATCAAGATATTTGGGAATTACATTTATTGCGATTATGATGATGGATGTAGAGGAATTGGTTCTAGTTCTCCGACAGCCCATGATGTTGAAGTAATCGGTAACATTCTCGATGGAAAAATCAATAATGGCTTTTTATTTACTAATGGAAGTTCTGATGTTTCTATTATTGGAAATAAAATATCTACTTCAAAATCTTGGCTAGATTATAATCAAGGGATTAGATTGCTTGATAATTGCCATGATTTTATGATTGCCGGAAATCTGGTTGCAGGTTTTTATTATTCTATTAGTGGATTAGTTAATGCTCCAAACGTCCTAAGAAATATTACGGTTGAAGATTGTGAAGTAGATGGATATATAGGTTTCTCTGGTGGGGATGGTTTATATGAGAACATAACTCTAATCAACAATTTCTCAATTGAAAATCCAGTACCATATCCATCTATAAATACTATATCTTATCAATCCTCTAAATTTCGTGACTATTATTTCATTACTGTTTTCAATAGGAAGCAGCTTAATATAGTTAATGTCAATTCATTGAAATTATCTCTTGAACAGGGAGCTTTATACAATCTCTATAATACATTCAATTATCCACAAGAATATCAATCTTATAGATATGAATTCAATACTTCACCGTGGAAAGTTCCAATGTCGTCTACAAAATGGACATTGAGAACTCCTATTGTATCTGCTCCCTATATGATTAATCCACAACCTTCATTTGGTTCTTTTATATTAGAAAAATCCCCCGCTGTTTCTTATCCAACTAGGCAACCAAAAATTAACATCAAAGGAAATCCATACGCTATTTATGGTTTAGGAGGAATAGCATCTCTTAGAACTAGGAGATGAGTGGAAAATAGGAGCAACATAGTGCTTGCGCCGCATCTGGAATTTTTGCCAAATCTGTCCATACTTCATGTGGCTTCAATTTAGCATTACCTAATACTTTTTTCCTGATCGTCATTGGATTAACAATCTTAGTTGGAAATCCTTTATCTACCAGCCATAAAGCAATTGCCGCTCGTATTTCTGCTAACTCTGTCTGTCTAAATCCTTTAGAGAAAGCAGAACCTTCTATAGTTGCTACTATTGGCTCACGATAATAAAATATACATCGGCTCATTATGTCTCTAACTAATTTCATTCTCTCTATTGGGTCGCTGCTACGTTCCATTTTTATCTGATAGAGAACAGCATAAGGATTATCTAGGTATCCTTCAATGATTGCTATGCCCATGTGTACGCTTCCAGGATCGACGCCAACGGACATTACAAATCTAGTTATCGGTAATGGTAATAGTATCTTGATTTTCTGTATCTCCATCAGACTTGTCCTCCCCATTGTTCCGCCATAGCATCTGCAATTCCTTGAAATGTTCGGCTTCTATTTTTCCAACGTTCTCCATTTGGAGTTAAGAGTTGATACCATTCACTTCCATTAGACTTTCCATTTTTACCTATGTAAACTTTTCCTTTATATACTATATTTGTCGCCTCTAAATTTGGGAGGTTTTTTAGCCATAGGCAAGTCTTCTTTTGCGCTTCTTGACCAAACATATATGGTTGAACTATCTGAGTATATTTAGGCAACTTGGCATATCCATGTGGCACAGGATTTTCTACACATATTTTATTTATTGGAGCATTTAATAGAAGCATAAAAAATTGTTTTGCCTCCTCCATCAATTCCCATCTTCCAAGTTGTTTATGCAAATGTTGAACTCCACTATTAGCGAGATATGTACAAGGTGGATGGGCAATCATCAAATCCCATCTATCATTCATTATATTATAGGAAAGAACATCTTCTTGAATATGATTGCCTGGTATTTCTGTTGGTAAAAGATCACAACTCCAAGCATCATGCCCAAGTTTCATAAATGCTTCCCTTACAACTCCCGAAAATTCACAGGCTACCAGAACTCTCATTTGCTTCCTCTGTATCTCCATCAACTTCCTCCTCTTGCTCAACTAATTCTTCGGGGACAGCAGAAACTTTATATACAGCATCATGGAACGGCAGAAAGAAATCATTGTTTCCTGCATGTGCTTGGATAAATGCTTCTTTGAGAGTGCAAACATTCTCACTATTTATTTTTACTCTGCCTCTTGCTCTCTCGATTGTGCCATTCAGGAAACCATCATACATCCAAGTCAATCCCTGATGGATGCCTTTACCGGCAAGCACAACCAAATAGAATACTGTATCTCGATAACCAAATCTATTCTTGATTACCTTGCCTTCGATAACATAGGACTTATCAGGGAACTCTTCTTTGCGTTTCATGCGAACTCTAATGGCACAGAGATATTTGATCGTCTCTCCACCAGGGGTATTCATTCCTCTTGCTCCCATGATGGGATGCAGATGATTGATAAGAAAGGTAGTAGTTGGAAATCTGCCTAGTTTTTTATTGTTTCTTTCATCCCGACTGAATTTCATTGTTTTTCGCATAAACTGAGCAACTAACTTAGCTCTCCTACCCATATTGGCCTCACCTAACTCCCCCTCAGCCTCAGAGAGTGGGGAGATTGCACCAATACTATCTAAAATACCAATTCCATATTTAGACCTTCCATCTCGAATGGTGGAGATTAGAACATCTAATGCAGTTTCATCGTCATCCTCTTGAATGTAATGTACTTCTCCATCGAAACCTACATTCTCTAAGACAGTTGTAAGGAATATAGGGTCAAAACCTTCAAAGTCTGCCAATGCAATATTCTGTTTCAATTCCCTGCCAAGAATGCCTGCCATACCATAAACAGTAGTAGATTTTCCAACTGATGTTCCACCCGAAACTTCCGCCGCTATACCGATTGGGAAACCTAAGTCGCCGTTTCGATTGCTAAATGCCAAATCGAAAGACCACATATCGAATACAACTCGTTGTAATTTAGGTACGTTTCCTACAATTTTTACCGTCATGTTTTTCCTCTATTGTTCAATAACACCTGCGCCATTGAGTATCCTGTTTTATAGTAATAAACTATAAAAACTTTACTGCACAAATCACAGCAGAGACAAATAGAAGTATGATAAGAAGGTATAAAATCCCCTCTCTCAAAGACATTCTATCTTTTGGCTCTAAATGATGAGGCTCATTATTTGAATCCTCGTAATGTCCTACTGATCCTCCACAATATCGGCACAATGTTCCGCCGTCGTTTTCGTGTCCACAAATACAAAAATTCCTGGGACGTTTCATTTTTATTCTCCTTATTGTTTTATAATTCCTGATCCATTGATTATTCTATTTATTGCTTTCTGTACTGCATCTTGTTTATCTGCAACTACTAGAGTGCCAACAAAAAAACGTTCTTCATTTTGAAAAGCCCAAATAGTTCCGTCTCTATCCATATATAGTTGTAGACTGCCCTTCCTTGGGGGCTTATTCTTTACATCCTCTCGGAGAACCTTTGCTACTCCAGTAAGATCGTGTGCTTCGGCAATCGCCTCCCATTCTTCCTGCTCAATTTCATAGCCCTGTGAGATTGCCAATCCGACCGGGATCAAATCCTTGATATTCTTATCTTGTATAGTTTCTCTTAATTCTTCTGGTACAAGTTTCTTATCAAATAATGCCCAAACATTTGCGTATCGAGATATATTATCTTTATGGATGTCAATAAATGAGATTACTGTATCCTCAAAATCATCATTCACATCATCATAAGTTTCCCAATTCTCCCGCATCCCATAGATAAGTTTTGCCAATGCCAATCCACTCACTCTGGAAATTTCTCTAAGTTGTGTGCCAACTCTCAAGGCAATCAAAGCCGAATGTTTTTCAATGCTCTCAGCAATAACCTCATCTATCTTATTGAATACCCAATCATCATCTATTTCAATATCAGAAGTCAAGTCACCAATAAGTATAATGTCATCATTGTTTGTCACTTTATCGCCTCTCTTGCTGCTTTTATTCTTTGTTCCCATTGTTCATCAGTTAATCCAGCATCAAAATCATTATTAGCATCAAGTCCATCCAAAAGACTTTCAATTATTTTTCTTAGTTTATCATTCTCTCTCTGTAATTCATCAATATCATAAATTGTAGTCATCTCATCTATCCTTTCCATTGGAAATCTAGGATTATCTATACTAAAAAATTCTTCCTTCTTCCCTTGAAATTCCATTTCCGTTCCATTTGCAAATGTCCAAATAGTAGTCATAATAAATCCTCCTTCTCTAATCTTCTATGTACTATTTCCATTGTAGTTAAAAGAGCAGAAAAATCTGATAAAGACGGAAGTACAAACTCTAAACCGACTGTATTCCCCTTCACATAAATTTTCTTTTCGTCATCAATAAAAACTTCAATATCATATAGAGTTACCATCAAATCAATTCCTCCACATCATAAAATGGGGGTTTTGGAAGGTAAAATATTGCCATGATTTTGCCTTGCCATGCCAAACTACAAAAAAGGCGGGGTTTGATAGATTAGCTCCGAACCATAACTGCCATAGTTGCACACGGAACGACCAGAAGCATGACCAGTGATCAATACGATATTTTTTAGTTTTTATGGTTGTCATAATAACTCCTCTATCTGCAAACTAAACTTCTGAATTGTCAATCTAAATTCGCCTAAACCTCGACCTCCCTTAAAAACATTAACAGGCTGAATACATGCCATAACAATTGGCGCAGACAAGTAATCCGATTTGACAAGTAATCCATTATACGCCTCAACAGAACAACTACAGAAATACTTTACAGTTTCCGCTCCAATCAATAAGATTGCTTGTTTACCTCTTGCTTCTGCTATCGCTTTTTTTGCCCCGTGGACAAGACAACCAGCATTATCATTTGGTGGATGCTGCCAGAGATTAGTAATGCGTAGTCGCTTCAAATCCACGCTACATCTCCGCAACTCATCTCCTAAGATTGTGCCATTCCTACCTACCATTGGTCTACCTTCTTTTAGTTCTTCAACACCAGGGAACGCACCAATGATAAGTATCTTCGAACTTGGATTGCCAGAAGGAGGGACACAATCTTCTGAGTGGCAGATTGGACAAGTATAAAGCTCATCCCAACCTGTTTCCATATTCTCCTACATCCTTCATCAAATCTGTAATCTTCTCTTTGTCTTTTCTATTTAATGGATCATGTTCAGTAAGAGACAGATTAACCATTAGTATAGCAACTAAAAGTCGTAAGACTAGCCTTTTGAATTCGTTATCCATTTCTTTCTCCAACAATGATAAGAAGAACTTTCTTAGCCGCCTCAATAGGCTCAATCCCTAAGTGTTGTATATAGAGATTATACAAATTCAAGCCCTCCTTTGGAATGTAGTCCTCAAAACTTTTAGGGGGCTCATTTAAAGGCTCATACTTTCCCGCTCTAAAGTTGTACCAATAGTTCATCGTATTCTCCTTTCGTTTCCAAGGCATCTCTTTTGAAAATGCAAAGAAATATTTATGTCCATCTTCGTTCATTCTTTGCCAAATGTTTCATTATAATATTTAGTAAGCATTTTCCAAACGGCGTCATCACCTTTAGCAAGAAAGGTGGGCATAAACTCTTCCGCCCATAATCCAGAACCATCATAATAACAATCTCCGCCCGTGTAATCGCAATCTTTCATAACCATTTGCCCATCATATATAGGTTCTGGACTATGATAGCCAATATCTACTCCCATAGGAATAAAAAATAACTCAATCTCTCTAGGAGAAAAACATTTCCTTACCAATTCTTTAGAAACATGAGGTAGATACCAATGAGTATAAATAAGGAATTGAACTGCTCCTTTAGAACCTTTTAGCACAAATCTTAGCTCCATTCCATGAATGCCATAGTTTTTATCTGGATCAGGATCACGTCTATCAAATGCAGATGAAAATCGAATTAATTTTTCCATTTTTATTTGTCCTTTTTCTGCCCATGAATTGCAAATCTTCTATTCATTCTTTTTCCGCCAATGTGCCCTAGCCTTTTTGCGCCCAGGAAGCGCAGACAGTAGGCTCTGCACGAAACAACATACCAGGACACATAGTATTAGCTACATCTACCATGATTACGCTGACTTCTTTTGCAATCTTTGATGCAATCTCTTTTGGAACATCCAGAACGATTTCATCATGTGGTATTGCTACAATTCCTCCTTCTCCATATCGTCCAATTTCTGGTAGGAGTTCTTCTGTTATTCTGGCAATAGATTGCTTCAATTGATCTCCACCTGTACCTTGTGGAGGATTATTCAAAGCATTTCTAGGACATTGAGATGAATAAGCATTTAACCATGCTCTTCTGCCTAATACTGTCATAGTATAGTTTGTTTTATTCGTTTGCTTATCCATCCATCTTGCATATTCAGGAAAGGTTTTTCTAAACTTCTCAATTGTCCTTGCTGCTTCATCAACTGAAATATGCTCTTTCTTTGCCAGTCCATATTTAGACATTCCATAATCTGTTCCAAGTACAACCGCTTTCATTCTCTTTCTAAGGGGATCAGATTTATTTATATCTTTATCATACATCATTTTTGCTGTTTGAATATAAACATCTTGACCGGAATTGAAGATTTGTATCATTGCTTTATCGCCACTAATATAGGCGGAATTACCGAATTCTTGTTGAGAGTAATCACAATCTATCAAGACATTTCCAGGTCTGGCAATATAACAATTTCTAAACTCAAACTCAGCGATTTGGTTTTGCATATTAGGCTTGTCGCTTGAAGTTCTGCCCGTTTCTGCACCAATTACCCAATAATCGCAATGAATAAATGTACTTCCATCAGGTCTTTTCTCGCCATGTCTCCCTAAGAAAGCCTCACCATAAGTAGATGCTCTCTTTGAATATTTGCGACTATCCAAAATTTGTCTTGCTAACTCTGCCGCTTTGGTATTTGGATATTTATCAATTGCCTCTGCTAATGTATCTTCTTGAGTATTTTTTAATTTCTTGAAGCCATTCTTTATCAATAATGGAAGAACTTGTTTAGGACTTCTAGGATTGATTGGTAAGGAGGCATCAATCTCTATAACTCTTTGCTTGTTCCGCTCTGCTAATGCTAACCATTTATCAGGATCAATCGTAAACCCTTCAAATTCCATCAATGACCATAATGCAGGTTGATCTACATTCTTCCAGATATACATATCATTCTGCTTGATATGTTTGCTCTGCTTATTCCAGACTTGCAAAGTTATATTGGCATCCATGCAAGCATACTGTATTTGTTCTTCTGACATTTCAGAAGTTTTGCTAAAACTTTCTTGCAGAGATTTATCAAGATAAACATTCAAGTATCTACGGGCTAAATCATTCAAACCAAACGTATCAAAGTATCCATTCCACAATATTCTTTCCATCACCATTGTATCTATCATTTTCTTGCGGGGCGGGATGTTCACCAGACGGCGCAGGTGAGTAATGTCGAACTTTGCATGTTGGATAACCCACACACAGTTTTCAATGCGCCTGAGGACTTCTGGTACGTTCTTTTTATCATCAATGAAATAAACTGTATTCGGTTCATAACACAGTGTTAGACATCCAAATTTCCCTGTTGTTGGTCGATGCAGAGTGGCTTTATTGATGCCAAGCCACTCTGTATCTAAACTGATATAAGTATTCTCAGGCAAATAGGGAGGCAAGTCACGAATGATATTCATTTCACCTGTCGAAAACTTACAGTAGGCTCACCATCTGGTTTCTTTGCTTGCATAATCTCAGGATGAACTAAGGCATAACCTTCCAGTTTTCTAGTATCCCATCCACCACTTCTACCTTTATTCCATACTGCCATGTAGCGAGTACCCTTAAGTGTAGAATGCTGTTCAAGAACTGTTAATTCTATTGTCGCTTTCGTTTCTATCAAGGCATTTTGAACTGCTTCAATCATTGGATTATATTCGGCATTGAGATCAGCAATCGCTTGTTTGACTTCTGCGGGGATGAGTTTATCTTTCAACTCTGCTTGGTTCTTGGTGAGCATATCTAATCGCTCAACTAAATCAGCGTACTTTTCGATGTATTCTTGGTCAGTCATTTATTTAATCTCCTCTTTCTGATATAAGAATAGACTTACTCCAATTATCCATATTCCCATTAAAAAGACATTTGACCATCCCGTTGCGTTGGGCAAAAATGTTATTCCAGTTATAGCAAGCAATAATCCAATCCGTTGATAATAGTTCATAATTTTCCTTATTCTCCTTTTCTATATAATTAGTATAACACCAATGTTGCTATTCTATACTTAGAAATTGATGAGAGTTATCTCAACTAGCCCTCAATCTTTTACATTCATCATTTATAGCAGAACTAATTCTGTCTCGTCTTTTATCCGATATTGAATATCCCCAATCCCATTCTTTATCTCCAACTCTGATTGTAGTATATCCAGTTTCATAACTATACAAGTAGTGTCCTTCAGAGCATTTATATTCTTCTTCCATCAAAATAAACCCATCGAGACGATAAGAAGAGTATTCCAATTCTTTTTCACATATTGGACAAGTATGATATGTTCCTGTTGGCATTTTATCCTCTTTTTATGATTCTTTTCTTAGGCTAAACCAACGAGAATTCTTCTCATCTCCACCCCAACCTTTATCTCCTCGAAATGTCATTTGAATTGCTCCAGGCGATTCGTCTAAATGATTTCTAAATCCTCCTCTGACTTTCCAACATAAAATGTAGGCTCTGCCATTTACAATGGGCAATACAGTATCTTCCTTATCCTCATCAGAACTCCATGCCGTCGATGGATCATAAAGCATGAGTATCATAGATGGAAAAGCTTCGGCCATTCTCGAATATCGGAGATGTTTCTTTTTAGGCAATCCACCAGAATATTTTACAAGTTGAGCAATTACAATAATTGGGCAACGTAGTCTCTTTGAAGCATTAGCAAGAGTGAGATAGGCTTTGGAGTATTCTGCCTCAGAATTCTCTCTTATCATCATATCTATAAAGTCTACACATATCAGGCCAAGATTATCAATTGTTGCCGCTTTGTTGACTAATTCATCTGCTGATACAGGAAAATCATTCAGTAAAATTCTGTCCTCCACATCCTCTGATATTTTCCCAACTTCATTGAACCTCATCTTCAATTCACTGGAAACCATTTCAATGGTAAATACGGCAACTTTTTTATCTGTGTGATGTTCAGCGAATTTTTGGCATAATTTTGCCATAAAGGTGGTTTTGCCCGTTCCCGGCTCTCCGCCGATTACGATTACTCCAATTTCTGGTAATCCCTGTAAATGTTGATCTATTGCATCCCAACCAGAAGGGATAAAAGGCATTTCTTTAGCAACTACCTTAGATAGAGGCGTGAAATCTCCGCCCACCCCTTCTAAAGCCCTCTGTTGGTATTGATTCAACATAGACCAATCTACTTCCTCCCCACGTTGCAATCTACGACCAAATTTTTCTAGTTTTTGTCCAGCATCATAATTAGCATAGGAATTTTCTAGTAACTTTATCCAATTAGCCTTTCCAACACCATTTATATCTTTTACTGCGTCATGTGCAGCTACAATTCCGGCAAAGCCACAAATTTCTATTAATTCTTCTGGTTCAGTAATTCCTCCTTTGAGTGCTTTAATGATGTCACTATAAGGAGGAGCGAACATTTCTGGTCTGACAACGTTTAAACTGTATTTTTTATCTAGGATCAATCCACAAACCACACCTGAACAGCCTTCCCAAGTAAGTACCGACATCTTATACTCCAATAGAAGATTTTAGCATTTCGGGATGTTTTACCCACATATCGTTTACATCTTTGCTATCTTCTGGATAATGGCATTGCACTACTTTGCCTCTCCAATCAAGATGTTTTACTATATTCCATGCCGCATTTTCTTCTCCGAAATCTGGTATGAAAAGTATTCGCTTTCTAATACCATCCAGGGCTGAAGGATCAAGTCTTTTACCTCCTGTAGTAGAGATTGAGGCAATTCCAAGTTGATAGAGAGTAACGGCATCGAGTATCCCAAATACGAGATAGACCACTCCTTGATTTTCAATGTATTCCCAAGATGGAACATATAATAAATTCGAGTTTTGATTCGCAACGGAGACATACTTTGCGGAGGAGTTATTTGTTTCATCTGCTCTTGCAACTCCCCCGACAATTTTCTTACATCTGTCTCTAATTGAAAAAGTAAACCATCCATCTCTATGTCCTATGCCTAACTCTCTACAAGTCTGATTAGTTATCCCTCGTTTATCTCTCATATAAACAGAAGGATGTTCATTCATAGTCATCCAGGCAGTTTTCAAAGCCTCCGACAATGTTTGACTTTTCATCCACTTCGTAAATGGATTGGAAAATCTTTCTTTGCTTAGAGGCTTTGAAGGCAGACCTTTCAGTTTTTCGAGTAACTTTTCTGTTCTGCCTTTAGCATCACAGGCCAAGCAATTATAATAATCTTCATGGATAATAAGGCTTGGCCTGCGATCTTCGTGGAAAATACATCTGGCCGCAATATAAGTGGAATATCTATGTCCATATTCAATATACTCAATTACTTCATCTAGGATTGACATATTACCTTTTGATTACTTACTTTTTCAATCTGCTTATAAACTTCCGTTCCATTTGGAATGGTATATTGAGCAATCCTCAGTAATTCACAATCTGACCATGCCTCCCATATATCCCATACACTCTCATATTGCTTAGCAATCCAGAGAGCAAATTCTGTACATTGATCAATATCCATGAATTTTGTCTCAATCAATGGTAGTCCGGTATCCATTCTAAATATCTTATATCCGTCCTCAGACCATCCGACTACTAGCCACTTATTGATTTTCCTGCCATATTTTCTTTCTGTCGTGAAATTCTCCTTACACGTAAACCTGATCTTTGTTGGCGGCTTTATATTCATTACCACTCCCAAACACTAAGTTTTCTTCTTTTATGTCATCAGAACAAATATCACATTTTCTATCATATTTGAGGGAACATTCCAAACAAATTGGCATTCCACAACTTCTACATTCTTCAGTAGCAACGCTACTACAAACAAAACAATATTGTATTCTGCTATGTAGATGTTTACTCATTGATAGTTCTCCTAAAAATTGGGATTATTTGAGAGGCAGAACTTAGCTATCCTGCCTCTCATTATATGTTAGATTGTAATCTTACTCGAACTTATCGGCAGTAGTCTCTTCGGTAGTAGGATCATCTGTCAAATCCTCACCATCAAAACTTGCTCCATCAGCAAAATCATTATCAGGTTCAGGCTCTTCCTTTGGCTTTTCAGAGTTGGGAACAAAGCTACCTTGATAAAGAGTATCAATATATCCTTTCTTGACGATAACTTTGAAATGCGCCGCAGCTCTTCCGATTCGCCCTTCCAATTTCGGCAGGATATTATCAGAATAGGGAATAGGCCCATACTTCCATGCTCCTGTAATCACCAAATATTCATCAAGAAAACGCACATGCTTTGATTTATCAAACTGTTTACTATATCCAGTGACCTTCTTTTTTACTCCATCAATCTCTTGCTCTTCCTCAGAGAAATCATACCGCAAAAATAAGGGGATTTGCATTCCTTTATCTTCGCCCGATAAAATTTCATTGAGAGTGACAAAGAACAAATAAGAATAAGATTGACCGGCTTCATTCTTGCCAAACTTAGTGAGAGGAGCGGGGGGTTGATCTTTCTTTGAGGAAAATTTGGCACATTTTACCTCAAACATGCCGTTATAAGGATACATCGAATAAATTTTATCCCCATCTTTATTCATGTTAACAATGAAGTCGCCAGAATGTATATATCCCTGAACCTCTTTAGGGCAAGTATTGAGTATAACAATATATTGTTTATCTGGTGTTCCGTCTACATCATTGAAGAAAATGACTTTTGCTTTAGTCCTGTTGCCATTAAGTGCAACATGCGCTGCACCTTTTGTTCCTTGATATTCTGATTTCTTTACAGGTGGTCGGTAAACCATTTTATATCTCCTTATAACCATTTCTCATTATCTGAATCCCACGGCACTTCTTCGGATGGATCAGCAGGTTCATCCCAATCCTCATTCTCAACCTTAGCAACAGGCTTCTCTTTCTTTGGAGTTTCTTCTTCGTCTCCCCAATCTTCATCATCTGTTTTTGCTGCTTCTTTTTCCTCCACTTTCAGGAATACATTATCAAATTGATCTATAATATATTTCAGACCTGCAACTGTTAGAACTGGATTTGGAATAGAAACATTGCCGCTCCCCAATTTTGCTTGGATTATATCTTCTGAGTTTGCAATCATCTCATTGGTGAGTGGAACAAGAACTTGTAATTCTTGTTGGCATACCAATTCAATTTCCTGTTGACGGTATTGTCGCTGGTCTGGTCGCACAACTGTAACAACGAATTTTACTGGTATATCAGTCATTTATATTATCTCCTTAATATGGAAATGTTTGAAATTCGTCATCTCTTAACGGCTCTTCATTGGCGAATTCATTTGATGCTTCTTTCAGTTCTCTAACGTAATCATTCACATCTCGAACTGGAAGTTCAATATCGGCAAGGTCAAATCCAACCTCCATTTTCTCGATGACAATAAAAGGCATGTTATTGTAGTCAATCAGATATGGAGCAGTTACAATGATGTGCCTAGCTACTGGATAAACATTTGAACCATCCTCCTCAATTCGGTCGATCTGTTTGCGAGGCACGACTACAAATCGCCGCTCATGCTCATTTTCCCAATCTGGATCAATTGGGTATGGATGGAGCAAAAAATATTCCCTCCCTTGTGTGTATAACATACCAGCAGGTTGAACTGTGAGATATGCCTGCTCTTTTACAATGAACTCTTCTTTCTTATTCATCCTTACCTCCATAAACAATTAATTCTCCAGCATGATTTACAGGCCAATCAGAAAGTTCTTTATTAATACATCCTGCCATGCATAGTCCATCAGGATAGAATGTTCCTATAATCCAATTATATCCCCTGGCGTCTGTCCCTCGAAGACGGATTTCTCCCCCATCTTCTTCAAGATACAAATTCATTTCTGGCTCTTGCCCTTCTGAATTTTGGTTCAAAATGTTTATTTTCATTTTATCTCCTTAATTTGTAATTGCCCTTTCTCATTCTCCGAATTAAAATTTGATTCATCTCCCATGCTAATCCATCACAATTACGGCAGACACATTTTCTTGTATTCCATGTCGTTATAAGAAATACTTTGCCTATTTCATGTCCTCCAAATAACCTACCACAAATGGGACAAGGCTTCCAAAAGTATTCAAATAACCAAGCATATACATGATTTAGAAATCTCATTTTTTTATCTCTCCTTTGCCTGATAGTAACCAGTTGCATAACCAACAACGAAAATTATCAGGATTGCAATTGTATATAATGTTGGTAAATCATTCATCTACATTTTCTCCTTCAACCAAAATAGATTATCGTACCAACTACGAGTGTAGCAACAATTCCAAAGCGCAACAACCATTTGCGTATACTATATTCTGTGCCGTTACCTTTTAAGTTTTCGGGAATAACTGTTGCAGTCCAGTTCCCATTTAGATCATAACCATATGCCTTTACATGATCCCCTCGGCCATTTTTGGTAGTGATTGTGGGACAATTTCTAGCGGCATTAATATAATGCTTACCCGTTTTTTGCGCCATTTTCTTCGTTTAGCTCCGCATATACATTTCCATTTCCAAATAGATTTTCCAGCATTTTTTGCATTACTTCTAGCACTTCTAAAGAAGCAAGATTAGAAATTATGTTCGGACTTAAAATATCTTTATTCACTTTCAAAGTAAATACAAGCGATTTATTTTTCATTAAAATTCCTTTCTCTAACACTGTGTTATCAGTTTATCACAGAAATTGATTGCACGATATTATTATTAGATTAGAAACTCTGATTGCAGAAATACAATAAATTTCAAATCATTGAAATTAGAAACAAAATAGCCCCAACAAATGTTGATACTGCACAAGTGTTCCATAAGAAAATAGCAATTTTACCTATTTTTACGCTGGCGCATGTTGGATCAATAACTACCAGCGGAAATATAGACAACATAGAAATTATCCCGATTGAAAGAAATATTACAGATATTTGATAGATCATTTTATATCTCCTTTATCAAATCTAATTCTGAATTTTCCTGATTGCACAAATGCTGATTGCAGACAGGCACAATTTCAATTTTATATTTCCTCTTGTAATCTTTCTAAGGCTTTCGACAGGTCGTCTCTATCTCCAAAGTCAAGTTGTATCCGCTCTATCCCGCCATAGAATAGCAGCACATCAAGAATTATACGGTATGATTTATCAAGGGGCATTGCTTTTACTTCTGCTTTTTTGTTGTAATCAAAAGGTTGATCCATTGTGTATATCATCTCCTTTTATCTACAGAATATGACTACTAGAACGATCACAATCAACCAAAAACAGATATTTGATGCGATTATCCACAGGATAGTTGAGCTGGTAAACCTTTCACGCTTAGGACTATCAAACATGATTTTATTCCTTTCCTATACTACCAGTATAACAGGCAAAAATAAACGCCCCGTGAAAGGGGCGTTATGATTAGATAAGAGTATAAAGTTTAGTTATCTTTCTGCTATAACATCATTTTTTCATCCTCTGAAATGCTACAAGTGGAATATTTTCATCCTGTGCCGGATGATTTTTGATTGTCTTGATATACCAGACATGAGCAAATATTAGTAACAGGAAACCGATTACACCTAATATAGTTGCTAGAATATCATTCATAATTATCGCCGCCAAAAAGGTACACAATAACCAATACCACCAAAACTATTGGATTTGCCTGAGGGTAACATCACTTTATAAACTGCTCCCCTTGGATCCCCATTAATTGATAGAGTCATATTCCATTTGTTGACGATGGCGATAGCAGCAAGATCATTCTTATTATCTGCCTTTTCTTGTTTTTCACTTAATCCGTAATTACAATCTATTTCTGCATAGTAATGACATTTATTTGCCCGTTCGCTTAATTCAATAATATCCTCAATTAATGCTAAAGGATATTCATCTCTAATCGTAAAAATAAAATTAACTAAGTCCAGTGCAAATTCTTTTCTTGTAGACATTTTACACTTCTCCCTTAATTCCCAAAATAATTAGGAATGAACCACGATTCATAATCTCCATTTTCCTTGCCATGATAGTTAGTAACATAAGAGTAACTATTATAGTAAGGTTTAGAAGAGCGGATATTTATATATTTCATTTCGGGGCGATTGCAAGCATTGTTATACACCGTTTGCGCCTGTTCCATTGTTTCACAAGAGATAACTAGTTTATTGATTTTATTTCTTGCATATCCCCATCCCGACATAAATTTGTCCGTCATAGTTACGTAATACATTTTCTTTATTCTCCCTATTTATACAAACTTTATATGATCTGTTCGGGCAATCTTATACTATAACCGACTGCCCACACTGGAACATTTTCACGATATGCAAAACAGAGAATAGCATAATTAATGCTTTTCTGTTCATTCATTACAAGTAAGGTTTCTTGTTTTCCTGTAATCTGATTGTTTAGATTCAGGATTGCGCTATTTTGATCGGTTAGAACTACAAACATATCATTTGACATTTTATATACTCCTTATTTATGCGAATTCTGTTTTTGCTTTACGAAGTTTGGCAATCATTCCAGCCCCGGCAGTTCTGCCGGTGTACCATTGACCATTGACTTTAGTCCAAACTTGATAATAACGATCCGTGATATATGACTTGATTTTCCATGATGAACTAATCCTTAAGTGACCGATAAATTCACCATGCCATGTAGTAAGAGTTTTCATATTAGAAGAGCAATAACCGACTATAAAACCATCTGTTATAATCGCTCCCCCACTTTCAAACTCTTTACCCTGATGAGTAAAGATACAATCTTTCTCAATATACGGAATGTCAAACATTTTCTTTATTCTCCTTTACCATTTGGGATAGTTGAGAAGTTCTGAAATTAAATCAACCGCTCCTTGACCATATTCTTTTTCGATCTTATCGGCAGTAGATTCATCATCATCGGGTTTGATAATTTCATCAAATTTAACAATATCAAATCCAGTCCACGGCTCAAAGTAATCCATAAATCTTACTTTGAAAGTACGCTCAAATTGATTTTTTAAACTTGTTGGTGGATAGCGTTGCATTTTATTATTCTCCCTTATACACAAGTTTGAAAGTTGAATTATCGTAGAAATTCCAATAAATATACAAACGAAAGTTTGTACTTCCTAGACGTCGTTTAGCGTGCTTGATTGCACCTTTAATAGTTTTCAATTCAAATATCGTTCTGTGTTCTGTTCCCATTGGTTCTCTTCCTTCATCTGTTGGAATATATGCGTAGAATTTCATTTTATCTATTCTCCTTTTTCTAAGTAAACTAATCCAGCGGCTTTTCGTGCTTGTTGATATTTCTGTTCTACCAGATCATAAGCAATCTTAGCACTTTTTACTTCTTCCCATTCTGCCTGGTCAAATTGAAATTCTTTATATTTTGCCCGCCAAATTGAAAAAAGTATGCTTTTAGTTGCAAGTAGATCGTCAATGTTATTTTCCATTTTATTATGCTCCTTTTCTATAGATAGAGTTTAGCATGTTCCAAAAGGTGTTGGAGTATCAATAACATAGTTTTGATACATCGCAACTTGTTCCGCTTTTCGTTTGGTTGAATATCCACCAAACATAAAGCAATATTGTGGATATAATTCTTTTGTAGGTTCGATGGTAGATTCAATCTTGATAATATCACAATGATAAAATCCTATTTCCATTTTCTTTGCCGCTGTATACCATTTATATTTTTTCATTGCTTTTATCTCCTTTTCTTTATAAATATAGTTTAGCACAAATAACACTGTGTTACATGAGAAATCTAAAATGCTCATTTTCTGATTGCACTCAAAAATATATGCGGAATTTGTAGATTGCAAAAATGTCTGATTGCACATGACTATATTTTTGCGCCTCAACTTTTTGATTTTTGTAATTTTCCATTTTCTATTTTTCTTTCGCTCTCTCTAGACATTCTTTGATTCGTTTAATCGCTTCTGCTACTGGAATAGAACGTCCACCATTTAAGGATATAGCATTTTTTCGTGGATGATAGAACGCTATACGTCCAGTTTTTTCGTATTCTGCTATCCAGTATTCTATAATTTTCTTATCCATATCAAACATCCTTTATATCGTCAAAACATCTTAGAATCGTTATGGTGGAACATTTTACAGGCAAAAGAACTACTAGACAATAAAAAACCGCTGCTAAACTCTCTAGCAGCGGTTTTACCTATAACATCCGGGCAGGCAGGATGTTACGACAAGTTATAAAATTCTAGCAAATCGTGAAGAGCCGTTACATTATAGAGTGTAGCATATCGCAATAAGATTCTATCTTCGGCTTGATATTTCACAATACCAGACCATGTACCAAACTGGATGATGGAAGTTCTAACGATTTGCCTTGATACTGGTATGAGTTTATCTCGGTTATTCATTTTCTGTTTCCTCCACCATTGATAAACTTTCATCAATCATCTGGTAAAGATAATCTTTTAGGCCATAACCACAACAAGTGTACTCCCTTTGCCCACGAAAATTTAATCGTACCAGCTCGAATGGATGTCTAACGGTATATCCATTACCGGCGCAAAAATTACACGTGAATATTGGTTCTTCGGAGAGATAATCTATCAGATGGTTAGTTTGTAAGAATGCTATAGTTTGCGCCATTGATTCATGGCGCAAAATTGCAATTTCTTCCACTTTACGATAACCCTTACCTAAGCAATATCGACATCCAATTTTACGCTTATTTTCCGAGATGAAGTCTATTGTCAAACTAAAAGAATAGTTATGGCAATAGTATCCGTCTTCATTCATGGCTTCATAGGTGTTATGACAATAAAATCGGTTTTCAACGGTTTTCGGATGGTTAATGTACCATGATCCATTTATACCACTACCGTGCGGTAAGACGTCTAGTAAAGCTTCAGACAATCTTAATCGGAGCGGATTGGCAACGTCTATCCTATTCCAAGGATAACCTTGCATAGTTTTTGTAATCATTTTTTTACTCTCCCTTTTGCCAGATGTAATCAGGATAGACAGAAAAGGTAAAAATTCCTGTCTTATGATAAAAACGGCGTGGAATTATCCATAACATTGACGTGATATATTTTTCTCCCTGTTTCCACACTCGATTAGATGTAGATGTAATCTGAATTGTTAATTGATTATCAGGCAGAATATCAATAACTTTGCATTTTAGCAATCCTGATAAACATGAATTCCAATAACACTTTTCACCAATTGTGCATACTTCCATGTTGATTATCTCCCTTCGTTAGAATCGGATAATGATATAGCCAATCGAGATATACAGATTGGCTGGCGAACGTAAGAAATAGAATTTGCAGAGTTTGGATTTATAGATTGTCATCTGTTTATTCTCCGGTCGTTTTGAATAGGTCATCAGGATAAGTGACACAGTGTTATTATTTCATCCCTTATTGATAACCAGGAGCGATTATTTTTATCCGGTCTCCTGGTTATGGATAAAAGATAAAATCTAGTAGTTGTCTTCCTTAATTATTTCGATTTTCCATCCTAAAAAGGCATTAAAGGGAATTTTCATTGTCTTGAAATTTTCGCCCTGATGATAATAACCTATAACATTATTATCACCCCCAACATCTAAACGATAAAAATCCCATATTTCGCCATTAATAGTTGTAATTCGGATTACCATGAGTTTATATCCTTATGAGTATGCCTGATGTTACCAGAGACATTCAAATTCTGCGAATTTCTAGTAGTAGTGGAAGGGCTGCTACTAGAAAACGCCACAAGGCAGAAAATGGTTATCAGAGATAACCCAATCAATATAAGTAGTGCGCCAAAAAGTATGTTCATTTTTTACTCTCCCCGATATAGTCTACACTTACGAATGGTGTAAAATTGCGGGCTGATTTATCAAAATGAAATAAATACCAGCCCGTTATTTTGGTTATCATGTAGACTTCGCCATGATAACCATTATCAGCACTTGCCCAAACTTTTGCGCCGGGTCGTGGGATTCGTTCGTTTGTGCTGATGTTAAGGTGGAAGGCAATTTCAGGCAAGCCGATGTCATCTGATGATACATGCGCTATTTTCATTTTTTTTACTCTCCTTTAGTGATTATTTATAACTGTATACTTGTAACTATACAGTTATACAGTTGTTGGAATAATTATACAATGTATAATCAGGATACAGTCGTCTTACGCCAAACTTACCGAGATCAACTTGGAGACTCAGTACATTTTTTATCGCTTGGTAACGACCGGATAAATAGTAGACCGTAAAATCATCTATATCCGTATAATATCCATCCAAGTTCTTTTCCTCAAAGTTAGTATTCATTTTCTTACTCTCCCTTCATTCTCTAATCTACTCGGATAAACTTGTTACCATGTACGCCGGTAAGGAATTGAACCTTAGTTATCACTCTACCAGAGCAGCGCCTATATAATATAGCATATCTTGCGTAACACTTACATTATAGTTTGTATGCCTTGACACCTGAGTATTAATCTGTTATCCTACTCTATATCAGTCTATCCTATCATCTATGTAAGGGAGAGTGTATCTATGAGTACCACGCAACGATTAACGCACAATGTTCGGCGTACTGTTTTGCCCAAACTGACTAAACAATGTCGCATCTGTAGTACTGATGTCCGGTATGAGTTATTAACTCATCCTGTATATTCTCGGAGGTCAAATCAGGTTTGGATAAGCTGTGCAAATTGCCATGAAATTTTGGTCGTCTATGTAGCAAGATAAGGAGAGTGTATCTATGAGTACCACTGTTTGTTTCACCAAAGGTCATATCAGTATCCGACGGGGCAGAGTTACCAAGCCGTATCGTAACCCTACTCTATCATCTATTCGTCGATTGTCTAACCTGACATTCTACGGCGCAGCGGATGGACACACCACACAACGTTCATCTATCTATACGTGGTTCGGCCTATCCACGCTCACCAAAGCACAGAAAGATGTACTCGATCTATACGTTAGATATGTATTCGCCTACAAAAATCTTGAGCTAAAAGTGGAGGCGGAGCAATCAGAGCGTCAGTGCTGTGCTTACCAGACACGTGATTATATTAATTACTACAGCTATATCATCAGCGCAAACGCTCTGATGGAGGCTTGTAGGATTGCGGGTATTCATCGAGTGTTAATTGAGGCAATAACCCCTTGTGAGCATGGTCATCCCGTGTCTAGATGTTATACCTGTGCCACCATGTACTAGACATCTAATCTCATAGCATAACCTAATAAGGTTAATCGCTCCCCTGATAAGGGAGCGATTTTTATTTATGTGCGCCCCAGCTCTGGTAGCTGGGATGGCGTTAGAGGTTAGCGAACGAATTCCGATATCGAAAAGGTACGCACGAGTGTATTTAATTATAATTTTATTTTTGGAGAAAAGTCGGATTTTATTTTTGGCTAAAAGTTGAATTAGATATAGATTATCATATACATATATTATTTATCTAATCTTCTAATATATGTTCCGCTTTACTACTCAAACTAACTATCCTTGTATAAAATGTAAACGCTAGTTTTTGCATTGAATCATCTAAATTGTCTATCTTCAGATTATTCTTTCTCATTATCTCTTGCATCTCTATCGGAGAATTTATGACTTCCTCAACCAACTTTGAAAGTTGTTGCATTATCTCTAATGCTTCTTTTAGTTCCTCCCTCTTCTCATATATCCTTTTTGTTTCCTTGGTTTGATACGTTTTTGTTTCATACGTGTTTGCAGAGAATTCATAGTTCTGCTGTATATAGAACTTTACCGATTTCTCTATTAGTTTGTATGCTTTAGTTATCTTCATTGTTTTTCTCCTTTGTCTATTCTAACTGTATAGTTTATTCTATACAGTTACAGTCGCTATTCTTTATTACTTTCTCTATATAAACAAAACTACTCTAACTGGACTGGAGATTAGAGTAGTCTTGCTTTTGAGAGTGGTCAGGATCGCTACGCTGTGCGATGAAATTACGACCAATGGCCTTCCTCGCCTTAGCTCTGGCTCTAATATGTCCAGAGATCAAACGCCTGAGTGACGTGCGCCCCTCGCTGCACTCTCTTATAAATTATACTACCTTACCAGCCAAAATATTCAGCAGTATTCTTTAGAATTTGAAGAAGTTGGTCGCCTATCTGAAATCTTGCTTTGTTATATTCTAAACTCTTTTGAAAATCTCCATCTTTCATCCTCAACGTCGCCGCTTTCCAATCACATAACATCTCTACCAAGTCTACCAACGTCATCCCATTTATCCCATTCTCGAAATGCTCTGGATGATGCCGATTTACTTTATAATGATGTTGTAGTACTTCTCCCATTTCTGCCAGATATTGTTTATATTCATCGCTTCCATAAACAACAGAAGAAAGTTTTGGGGTGTATTCATCATATAATTCTTTTTCAGGAGGTTTTAGTTTGCTGGCATCATGTCTCTTAGATACTCTATCAATTTCTACTCTAACACGACGCAAATATAATTGAACTGTCTCTATATGTTTTTCGGTATCTTCTGTACTATCATACATTCTTATTTCTCCTCATTGTAAATCTAAAAATTTAAATGCTATCTTCCGCATATCCTCTAAATGATACTTTAACGCCGATTCATCTTGATAATTTTTCGGTCTGTATCCTTGATCCCACAACGATTGTAGTAATTCTGTTGCGGATTCATCATTCATCAATAAAGTAGGAATAACTTGCTCCCCATCTGTAACTTCATTCAAGTTTAAACTTTCTACATGTGATATTTTATTGTCGGGCAAAAGTTGATAGATATATAATTCTGTATATCTGCTTGCTGGATTACGAAATACTGATAACTTATTCTGTATTCTCATGGCATCTCTACATTCCCATAAATTATAGGCTTTTCTTCTGTTATCTTCTCTAATGTGCAATCTAGTTCCACAAGAACTAATACTGACTGATGATCGTCATTCATAAATTCATTAAGAGATTTGATAAGTTTAGTTTTATCCTCCTCGGTCATTGATTGCCTGACAATCAAAATATACTTTGCTCCAATTTCAAACTTTATTACTTGCGTTTCATCCATTCTATTATCCTCCACAGTATCCAAGAACATCCCTTTCTTTCATTTTTCGTTTCCCGCCTCAATTCTTGTATTACTTTCGCTAATTCAGCGTCTCTTTCCCTTTTTGTTTTGTTCATTTCTTCCTGTCTTGCTATAACTATTGGCATCCATAGTTTATATATTTTCTCTTCTTCTGATAGTGGTTGGGCGAGTGATTTCGTTGGTTTAGTCAGTAATAATAAAAATGCTCCCACATATCCCTTATTTCTGTATAATAGTATACCAATTACTAAAACATCGTATTACAGGAGCAGGATTAGTTGGGGCAAAATTATAGAGATTACCAGATGCTAAATGTCGAATAATCATAGCTCTACCACCATAACCTATTCCGCCAGGCATTTCATTACAGCGATATATATTATAACGATTATTATTTCCCATCGTCTCCCGCCATTGCTGTGTAGCAGGTAGCCATTCTATATATTCTAATGTGTAAGGATGCTCAAGATATATCCCAATTTGGGAGGAACACACAAATCCAGTAATAGGTGGCAACCACAATTCATAATCTCCGCCATGTATCCAGGTGGCAGTTCTTCTCCAACAATCTCCACCATTTGTTGTAAATGTTCCGGCATCACTTGGAGCATTAGGATAATATGCTGCTGAAACCCTTATAATTATTATTACACAAGAAATAATAGCCAGAACAACCAAAATTATCAATGCAACTTTAAGTGTTCTGCTCATTTATACTTCTCCATAAATGGGCATCCCCCAACAATGGAGGGAGACCACCGTTGAGGGATACCGTAGAAAGGAGGGGAACTGGACTACTACCTTAATCATTGTACACCTACTCTTTTATTTGTCAACATCCAATTTCAATTTCTAATGCCATTCTCCATCATTTCCCGTAAATTGTTGATATTCTTCCAATTGATATACAGCATCAACAGGAAGAACTAGGAAAGTTGGAAAACTTTGTGCCAGTTGTACTAATGCTTGTGCTGGAGTAGCTGCCATTCTAACTAGAAGAGAAGGCATTTCATTTTTCCCTAAAATCTGCCAGCCCTCATCACATAGATATTTGGTAAAGTTAGAAATCGTATTGACGTTAGTAACATTACCGCCAGAAAACAAAGTTTTGAAATCCCCAACAAGATTTCCAGTATCTTTTACTAAAAAGAAGCCCCAGGCATCTTTGATATTCCAAACTACGGCAAAAGCATCTTTCGCTTGATTAGCAAACACATAAGCATCAGGACGACCGGCAACTGCTCTTTGGATACCCCATACTGTAGAACCTAGTTGCAATGCCATTACTTGACCATCAACAATGTTCAGTGAACTTACAGGAGCACAAGCAGAAAGTAAACTTAGAACGATTAGAACTGATAAAACGGTAGAAGTTGATCTTTGCATCTTTATCTCCTCTTTAAAAATAACACTGTGTTATTAAGTTTGGTGTTACTGGCATCCAGTCTTGCATATCTCTCTCACAGGATAGAATATTTAATTTTAAGGTTCCCAGGATGCCAATAATACCACTTCTTCTCTTGCTAGTGCGTCTCGAATGAGAATTGTCACCTAGCAGAACCCCTGGATGGGATTGAACCATCGACCTTTCGCTTAGAGGGCGAATACTCTTTCCGACTGAGTTACAGGGGTAGATTATAAGATTCTGCATTTATTATTCCTGTAAAGTATACATTTTTTCTGTGCAATGATTACATAATTGGTAGGTATAAAGCCAAAAATCTTTTCTCTCGTCTACTGGAATATCCAAAAAGTTAAAATACATCCTAAATGTATCTTCTTTATGAATATACACATATCCCATATCTAAATACATATGTTTACATACTGTTTCGGCATTTGTAACAATTTTCATGATATTATTCCTCAAAACCTATCCAAACGTGATTTTTTAGGATTATTTTTGATGTTTTAATAGTAAAACCTTCAATTTCAGGTGTTATTTCTGCTGTTTCTGGATGAAAATATAGAGTATTTGCTGATGTATTTAACCTATTTTGGTAAATAATTAGATATTGATTTATGTAAAAAATTTTATCCTCCTCACTTTTCTTCCTCCAGTTTTCCAGACGAAACATTAATCCACTGTCCAATTCATGCCCCAATCCCAAATTAGTTGCTCGAAGTAAAGCATAATCTTTACCGGTTTGGTAAGAAAACGTATCAGACATACTACAAGTTGACGTTCCTACCAGCATCCAACCATCTCCAACTAAGCAACAAATTACTGATCCGCCCCTGGAATATGGTTTAGCAGTTAATAGTTCTATAAATCCATCTCCCCTACGGTAAGTATAAAGCAAAGCGGGATGAGGTCTGCCTTTTTTATTTTGTCTGACAAATTCAAAATCTGGAACTCGTTGATATTCAAATGCAACATACATATTTTTCTCGCTTTCTCTCTAGCATAATTGGCAGGGTAACTATCAAGTGGTACTGGCTAGGGGTTTAACCTGCATACTGCTACCTACTCTGTCGTTGAGTTATCAGATTTCACCACCGATAAACTGCCAAATATGTCTTTCTCTCTAATCCTGAGTATAGTTTATCAGAGCAATCTAAAAAGTCAATAGAAAATAGAATTCTCTAATCTAATCTTAATCTTTCTTGCCTGTTTTGTGATAAAATATCGCTACTCTAATCCTATAACCTATATATATTATATTAAGTACTTAAGTGAGGCAATATGTCAATTTCACATCGTCAAAATAGACTATTACGAAGATCAGATAAAGAATATTTTGAACTCTGGAAAGAATTAGGTACTTTAATAAAAGTATCTAATTATTTAAGAAACGCTGGAGAGATCAATCCTAAACTTAAACAGCCATTTTCTGAAATGACTATCAGAATAGCGGCCTATAGATATGTTATTGAATTCCCTGAAGAAGCTAAACCAACTTTTGATATAGAGTACGGCAGAGAACTCTCCGATAAAGAATGGGGAGAATATCTTGTAAAAACTGCTATGTCGGTATATGATACTAGTCCAGGAAAACTTAAAGGCTGGATTGAGAGAAAGGGAATGCAAAAATATGACTATATCTATTCCAAGCGATTTCCAAACGGAGTTATGGTCTGAGGATGAAATTGAAATATTCAAACAGTTTAGGTTTTGCTGTATAAACTGTGATGATAAAGCCATAGTTTTACATGAATTGATACCAAAATCTAAACTAAAAGATTGGAAACGTGAAGGAAATAGAATTCCATTATGCTTTAATTGCCACGAATGGGCGCATAAGTTTGGAACTAGACATTCTTACAAACTACTTGTGAAACAGAGGGATTTAAGGTTGATAGTACATGCCACTAACGGATGAAATTACAGAACTAGATAGATCACATTTTACTAGAGAATATCAAGAAGATGTGTTTATGGTTTGGTATAGAGCAGGTAAAGTAAGCGCACATGCCTTACTTGGCATAATTCCCGTTGATATTGACGGAAGAAAGCCAACTAGAACTGCTCTCAAAAGGTGGATACAGGATTTTCAAATTAGGGCTGAGCCTCTTGATGACATAGTAAAAGCCGAGATGAGCAATCTTCTAGTCAAAGAGAAGATTGAAATGCTTAATCGTCATGCAAAGGTGGCAGTAGAATTGCAGGAAAAGGCTTTAGATTATTTGCGTAATGTGAAAGATGTTGACTTGGGTTCATCTTCTGCTGTTCGTCTGCTGGTAGAGGGAATACGTATTGAGAGAATAAGTCGTGGAGTTCCACAAATGCTTGAGAAGATGGCACAAATGTCTGATGATGATCTGCTGAGAGAAGCAGAGAAATTATTACTTAGATCACCAATTACCGAGATTGAACCACTGGATAATACAGATTATGAACAAGAAAATAGCGAACTGTCCGATTTGTAAAGAGCAATATTATAGCATTTCAAAATCTATAGGTGTTTGTGAGGAACATGAAGATTGGATTATTACAAAGTGTTTCAAATGTGGAAGATTAAGTTTTTCCGATGAAATCGGGCTTTGTATAAAATGTGCAAAAAATATATTAAAATTATCTGTTCGAGATATTGAGGAATTTGAGTAGTGTCTAAATATTCTGGAGATTTGAAAACAGATGAAAAAGAACGTCTATATCTTCTGTTGGAGGAAATGAAGAGTAGAGGTCTATCTGTTCCAGAAACCGCATATAAGACTATCCTAAAATGGCCTATTGATAAGAACGGCTATTTTTCCAAATTAGATGGTAAATTCTATGATCCAAATCAAAATCACATTGATTTTTTAAAATCTAACGCAAGATTTGTTGCTTTAGTATCAGGGCGAGGGGGCGGAAAAACTGCTGTTGGATCACAGAAGGCACTAGAAAAAATTATGCTTGGTCAGCCGGGAGCAGTTCTAAATCCAGATTTTGAAAATTTCCGTATCGCTACTTGGCCTGAATTTAGGGAATGGATACCTTGGGATATGGTCGTACCTGCTCATCGGTATCGTAAAAATCCAGAGTTCAATCCAAATCAACCATTTACTATGGCATTTATGAATGGAGTTCGGGTAATTTGTAAAGGATTGAAAGACCCTGATAGTGCAAGAGGCCCAAACATCAATTGGCTCTGGTATGATGAGGCAGGTAGAGATAAAGACGGTCTTGCATGGCAAACTGCTAATGCCTCTGTTCGTGTTGGTAACAATCCTCAAGCCTGGATTACTACGACCCCAAAAGGTAAAAATCACTGGATATATAAATTCTTTATCAAGCAAGACATTCCGCAAGATGCTCTGGATTTATTCGAGAAGGAGGGAGGGGATAGAGAACTTATTGAAGTCTTTTACACTACTATTCAGGATAATATTGACAACCTTGACCCAGGATTTGTTGCCGCAATCTTGGCTACTTATCCCGTGGGATGGCTTAGAGATCAAGAGGTTTACGGTAAATTTGTTGATGAAACTGGTTCTCTTGGTGATAGAACTTGGTTCAATGGCAAGATTTTGCCCGATATTCCAGAAAGTGTTTTCAAAAGAGTAGTGTATTGGGATTTGGCAGGCAGCGAGAAAAAGTCCGCTGGTAAGAAAGCTGGTGATCCCGATGAATTTGTAAGAACTAAACTATCCATGTTTGAGAAAGAACCATTGCCAAAGTTTTGTATTGAACATCAATACGCTATAAAGCGACCAGATTGGGGGGACTTCAAAAAGATATTTGCTGAATGGGCAGAAAGGGATGGTGCTACCGTTACAATCTATGTTGAGGAAGAACCTGGAAGTGGAGGTATAAATCAGGTAGAGGAATTGAAACTTTACATCAAGGAGAATTTAGGTGTTGCTTATAAGGTTGTAGGGCATAATCCTAAGAAGTGGGGGGATAAGGTTATGAGAGCAAATCCTTGGTTTGCAGAAGCGGCCAATGGACAATTCTATATGGTGCAAGGGAATTGGAATGAGTTATGTTTAGAACAATTGGCGGGTTTCCCTGATAATGTTGACCATGATGATTATATTGATAGTATAAGTGGAGCAAGGATTATTATTGCTCCATTTAGAACCTGGAAGAATATTAGTTTTCTAAAGGTTTAGGAGAATTATGATGATAGGAGAAGCATCAAGAAATGTTGTAATGTTTGAACAGTCAGCACCTAAACAGGCTTGGTGGGAGGTTTTAAAGTCAAAACTTGTCCCACAAGCATTGCCTAAAATTTACATTAAAGTTTTCGATATGTATCGTGGTCAAGGAAATGTTGATTTTGCAAAGGCGAAGGCAGCAGGATATGAGATGGTCATTCTGAAATCGTCTGAGGGATTGTATGAAGATACAATGTTTGCAACTAACTGGCAGAAAGCATTAGATGCTAGAATGTTGATTGGAGTATACCATTTCTATCGTTCTAATATGACTGGAACAGATCAAGCACAATTTCATGTCAATGTTACTAGCAAACTTCGTTCTGCCATAAATTATAAATTGGTAAGTGCTTTAGATTTAGAAACCGCTGATGGGAAAGATAATGCAGTTCGGAAAACTCAACTTCCTATTTATTGGAATATTCTTGATGATTATATGCTTCCTGGTATATATAGTTCTCGAAATTATTGGCAAACATTGATGGATAACACAGTGTTACCTTCTAATATTTGGGCATGGGTAGCAGCATGGACTTCTACTGCTTCTCCGATTCTACCTATTGGATGGACAGAAGCGCAAACAAAATTCTGGCAATATGGAGTATATGATATTCATAGTTGGGCATTGCCTGTTTCTGGCGTTTTATCTACAAAAAATGTTGATGTAGATAGGTGGTTCGGAACATTGGATGATTTAAAAAGGTTCTTAGCAGTTCCTACTCCTCCACCTCAATTGACTTTAGAAGAGCGAGTATCTTCTTTAGAAGAGAGAGTAGACGTTTTGGAGAGATAGTTATAGTATAATTATGTTGCAATAATTGTTGCTAAGGCGAAGGATTTTAGAGGTTCAATATGCCCCGTGTAAAGACAACTGCTCCAATTCCAGATAGAGAGAAAAATCAGCGGTCAATTGATCTTCCTCTTTATCTTCAGCGTATAATTCCTCTTTTCAATCAACCTGCATGGTTCAATGGTGGCATTTGGCGTAGAGTAGTAGAAAGTCAACCGATTGCTGTTGCTTGCCGTGAGGCGTTGATTTCTCAAATGGTGACTTTGGATTGGAAGATTGAACCAAAAGATAGTGAAAAGCGAGATGAATATAAAGACGACATAGAATATTATTCTGAATTTTTCACTTACACTGGTGAGTATTGTTATTCCGAAATTGTTGAATGGATCATCAAAGATATGCTTGATATTCCATTCGGCGGGGCGGCTGAATTAGGATATGCGAATGATGATCCAAACGAACAGTTACTTTGGATTAAGCCGTTAGATGGTGCTACATTATGGCCTACTTTAAATAGTGACTGGCCTGTTGCTCAAACATTACTTGAAGCGGCAATGAAAACTGTTTATTTTCCTGCTCATGCCATAAATAGAATTTATATATCTCCTAGAACCGAAATTCAGATGGAAGGTTGGGGATTTACGCCAGTCCAAAAAGTGTATATGTCACTCGAAGCCTTGAATAGAGGCGACTATTATTACATGAATTTACTTTTGGATACTCCAGAAGCGGGAATATTAGACTTGGGGGACATGGAAAAATCTTCCGCTGAGGAATGGGTACAATCTTGGCGATTAATGTTGAATGGTATTGATCCATTCAAAATTCCAGTATTATATGAACATGAGAAACCTGTAAGTTGGATACCATTTACCAGGTCACCAACTGAGTTGATGTTTGATAAAGCAATTTTGCGTTATGGAGCAATTTTAGCTGCTGGATATGGGATGACTTTATCGGATATTGGCTATCCAACATCTACTTCTGGTGGAGATACCCTTGCTGGAACTATTCGTAATGAAAGAATAAGTCGGGCGAGTGGAAAAGGCAGAACAAGAAGCAAATTGAAATCGTTTTTCAATAAGATGCTACCTAAGTATCTCAAGTATGTTTATATTGATCTTGATGATGAAACCAGTGTAGCAATGGGCAGAGCAAGATTAGCTTCTTCAACGGCATTGGCATTACTGGTAGATAAAATGGTTCTTACTCCAGAGGAAGTAAGGCAACAGATGATAGCAGATGGACTAATCAATATTTCTATTCCGGAGAAGATACCTGCTGAATTAAAGAATAGACAACTTCCAAGTGCGCCAACTTCTGAACGTCCTGCAATGTTAGGTAAACCCGTTGCTCCGTCTCAGGGCGGATACGGAGAAGTAAGGAGTGAAATAGTTGATTGGGCACTAGAATATGATCCTGTATTCAAGTCCGTCTATGAAAGAGTAGAAGATGTGTTTGAGAAATTGCCAGAGGAAACTCAAGAATTAATTGCTAAAGGTTTGCAAAGATATTTGTATCAATATTCAATAAATCCATCTGTACTTGACGAAATGGGTTTATTGGATGATAATTTAGAGCAGAGTATTATAGATGAGGAGTTAGAATATGGCACAGCGAGGACGACCCCGCAAGATGAAGCAGTTGGAATTGCCAACTCTTGAAAATCAAAATACACAAGGAGAAAATGTAATGACAAATGAAATGAAAATTAGGCATGTTATGAGAGGCATCAACAAGAAAGGTATGTATGGTGTTGAAGGCGACTTGCCGGTTTCCGAAGTTGAAAATACTTTGACTGAGTATACTAATGCTGGTTATAAGTTGCTGAATGTATATATGATTGCCAACACACCAGATTTGATTAATTTGCTTTATATCTTTGTCAAAGAATGATCTTTTACATCTTTTATGCTGGTTTAGGAAAGTTATTCATTTTCCTTATCCAGAAATCGCCTTACATGAAGTTTATCATTGGCCTTTTTAAAGGTAGAAGTAAGAGATTTCTGGAGGAATTGTTTGGTTGTGACTTGTGTTTGGGGTTTTGGGTTTATCTGATCCTTGCCCTGTTATTTCAATATGCAAATGTAGATTATACAAATGCAAATGTGAATATTTTGGATATTCCAAATGCTCCTCTCATTTCAGCAATCATTACTGGAGCAATCACAAGTTTTGTTGTTCATGTGTTTAGCGTGGGATGGAAAGATTTATTCGGTACATTTGAAATTGGAGGCTGAGGATGCCTACGGGATCACTTCCGGCGAGTGGGAAGAAACTTTGGGAAAAAGTTTATGATACGGCCTTGAAAGGATCATGTAAGGATAATTCTGATCCTAAAGGTTGTGCTGCTGGTTCTGCATGGAAAGCAGTTAAAAATGCTGGCTGGTCAAAAGACGCTTCCGGTAAGTGGACTAAGAAAGCAGAACTCTCCGAATTCTCTATGACTATTACTAAGGCGTCTTTTGATAAAGCAACTCAAGAGATGCGTTGGTTAGCATCTGCTTCTGATATTCAAGAAGATAGTTACAAGGATAATATGACCATTGGACTATTCAATGATTTCCTACAAAGGATTGAAGCAAATGAAATTGCTCCAGAGGATTTTAGAAGTGATTTTTGGCAAGGAGGGATGCCTTATCTCTCTGTTAGTCATTACCCTGATCTTAATGGTGATGCTGTTCCTGGTGATGTGGAAGTAACATATATTGATGGTGATTATCTAAAAGCAAAAGGAAAATATCGAGATACTTCATTAGGTAGAGCATGTTT
>C687J35021_10000105_pt1 | contig 60822 bp, 89 predicted proteins | sample RifCSPhighO2_12_FD_35021 | JGI IMG/M metagenome (IMG submission 35021) | reverse complement strand
TGGAAGGTGCTCGAGGCGTGCCGGAAGCAGAAGGTTCGTCGAATCATCGTGGCGTCCAGCGACAAATGTTATGGCGACGGCGCGACCCCGTATACCGAGAAGCAAGCTCTCTTGCCTAACGGTATTTATGCGACTTCGAAGGCTTGCGCAGATCTGATCGCGCAAGCGTACATCCAAGAGTTCGGAATGTCGATCGCGATCACTCGTTGCGGAAATCTTTATGGCCCAGGGCATACAAATTGGTCAACGTTGATCCCCGGTACGATTCGTTCGATTTTCAGAGGCGAACGACCCAAATTACGCTCTGACGGCGGCCCACAACGGGATTGGCTCTATGTCGAGGATGCGGTCGAGGGATATCTCAAGCTCGCCGCCTGCGACGAGACCGGACCTTTCAACTTCGGCACTGGGCGAGGTACGAGCGTCGCGACGGTCGTCGAGACTATCTTGCGTTTGATGAAAACAGAGCTGAAGCCGATCATCGACCTAAAAACTGGTCCTGGTGCTGGGGGTATGGAGATCCACGAACAAGTCCTAGACTGCGATCGCGCATTACGTGTTTTGGGCTGGCGACCAGATTACACGCTAGAGATCGGACTAATCGAAACAATCGATTGGCTCAAGGAGCACGTTCAGTGACCCAAACTATCGTCGCGATTGGCTGCTCACAAGTACAGGACTACAGCTTCCTTATTCCATTGTCCGCGCTCCTTTGGAAACGACACATCGGGTTTCAACCGATTATCTTTTTGATTGGAAACGAAAACGATTGGGACACTGGACGTAACAAGATCGTAATCTCGGCGCTGAACACGCTCGAGATCAAGTATAAGTTCGTGTCGTTCATCGATGGCTACTCCGAGGGTACCGTCGCGCAAAACATCCGCCAGCACGCGGCAGCCGACAAGAAGATCGACGACGACACCTGGATCATGATGTCGGACGCCGACCTTTGGCCAATCCGACGTGAGTTTTATCACCAGCACGAGGGTTACACCGGTCGAGCCGTGTGCTTGTATTCCAACGGAGATCACTTCTTCGGCAAGAAAGACGTCCTTTCCAAGTTCGATGCCGGCGGCGGCTTTCAATCTATTCCGACCTGCCATGTCACCATGCGTGCCAAAGATTGGCGGATCGCCTACGAGATCGATGCCGTCGATGACGAACGCGCGGCGCTCCTCAAGACGCTCAAAAAGATGGAGCCCTGGCTTATGTCCTGTGCAGATATCAACCTTGCACGATGGTGCTGTGACCAGTGGTACATAACCGAGCGTCTTTGTCGACAACCCTGGTTCCCCGATGCTGCTCCGCCACATCCGTGTCCCCCAGGTGGGCGAATCTTGTCTTCCGAGAACGTGTTGCTGGTCGAGCGTTACGGACATCCTCCGGTCGACAGATTAGATCGCACCGTCGACCCCTGGACACAATACGGCAGCTTCGACTTGTCTCGATGGACCGATGCGCACGTGCATCGGAGCCCATTCAGTAAAGAGCATTGGGCGGATGAGTTTCGCGTCTTGAGCGCGATTTTACCAAAGCATGAAACCTGGATGAAATCTTACTACGAGGAGTACACGCGATGAATCCTACGATCGAAAAGCTCGCGACACTGACCATCGCGCCAGCCGCGCCTCCCAAGGCACCCACCATCAAGTATGATCTAATGTCTTTGTTCCAGCGAGACGGCCGACCGGATGCTGTCTTGTCGATCACCGACGCCAAGAAAATCGCCCCAGAGACCACCTACATGATCTATGGCAAGGGCATGGACGACGCCCTTGCCATCGAGAAGCTTGTCCCGCAGTTCGCTTACGGTAGCGTGCTCCTCATCTTTGATTTTCCCGCCGAGGAGTACGCCGCGTTCGATGCGCGCGTGCGCAAGCACGACTTCTGTGCGTGGGACAAGTTCGGGGATGATCAGGACGGTCGGGCATGGGTCAAGTCTCATTACGACGGCGGGACCTTCGCCACGCATCTGACCTATTTGCTCGAGATGGTCAAGCGGACGACCGGTCCGGTGCTGGAATTGGGCGCAGGAGAAGGCTCGACTCCCGCCCTGCACCTGGCTGTGGAAGATCGACTCCTCGTGACCATCGACAACAACGAAGAGTGGCTCAAGCGCTACGAAGGTCTGGCCTCGAAAACACACGTGCTCGAATGTCTCCCCGATCCCGCTGCCTCCGAATGGCTATCAAAAAAGTGGAGCGTCGTCTTTATTGACCACTCACCAGGTGAAAGTCGTGGTTGGGCAATCGAGAAGGTACGCCCAAATAGTGAATTCCTTGTCGTGCATGATACGGAAGAACTGGGTTACGGGATCGAAGATCTTCTCTCTAGCTTCAAGTACCGGAAGGATTTCAAATACGCACGCCCTTGGACTACGATCGTATCTGACACGAAGGAGATCGGCGATGTTGTTGCGGGCGTTGCGCCGTCTGTGGCTAAAGAATACGAGGAGCCGGCTAATGTTCAAGATCGGCCCTGATACACCAGTTCGTACACTCGCCGACGGCAGCGGGATTCAGATCGTCTCAGGTCCAGGCGGCTGCCCTTGGGTGGTCGATCTAGAACGTCCGCACCTCGGTGGCAATTTCGATGGAGGCGACCTCGGGACCTGGTACAAGGAAGACCTCTGGCCTTGGTTAATCGATACCTTCAATGTGAAGACCATGCTCGACGTCGGTTGTGGTACCGGCGAATCAATGCGTTGGTTTACGGGCCGTGGCATCGAGGCCAGCGGAATCGAGGGCCTTCCCTGGAACGTGCAAAAATGCAATGAACGTGGCCCTGAGAAGATCATCCTCCACGACTTCAAAGAAGGTCCATGTCAGGTTGAAAAAGTTGATCTGATGTGGTGTGCCGATGTGGCCGAGCACATCGAAGAGGAGTATGTCGATAACTTCATCAAGACACTAACACAGTGCAGAGTCTTAGCGATGTGTCAAGGTGGCGTTTCTAACGCGGAAGACGGTTGGCATCATGTAAATAATCAGCCGTCGGAATATTGGAAGAAAAAGCTCAAGGTCGCAGGGATGGTTGAAGATACCGAGCTGACTGCAAAATCGCTCGAGATCGGAAATCATGGCTGGTGGACTCAGAGCGGGAAGATCTATATCAAAACAGAAAAGCCAAAAAAAGCAACCAAGTCGACGAAGGTCCATAAGTCGAATGTCTGACTTTAGACTTTACGATAAAGCCGGACTTGAAGTAACCGAGGAAGACGCTGCATATGCTGCGACAGTCGCGGTATGCGGAGAATGGGACTCCAAGCACAACACCTTAAACCTCGCCAAACGCTGTCTTGCCGAAGGCATTCCAGGTGATTTCGTCGAGTGCGGAATCAACGCGGGCGGTCATCCGGCAATCATGGGCTATACACTTCAGCGTTACGGTGGTGTCGCAGACGCAGATCGCAAGGTGCACTTATTCGATAGCTTCGAAGGACAACCGCAAGCAAGCGTTCACGATTGTCCCGAATACCGTGAATCTCTAGGAGTCAACCCAGATCCGACCAAAGGCATCGCAGCGAATTGGTTCATAGCGACGATCGAGCAAGTACAGCACAACATGTGGGCCTGGAAAGTACCGCTAGATCGCCTCGTGTACCACAAGGGGTGGTTGCAGGAAGTCTTGCCGTCGATCGCAGAGTCTTTTCCGAAGATCGCACTACTTCGCGTCGACGTCGACCTTCACGATTCGACCGTGCCGGTGTTCGAGTATCTCTACGACAAGGTCTCGCCAGGTGGTTACGTAATTTCGGATGACTGGGGGCAGTACCCACTCGACGCTCCCCCCGAAGGTTGCCGAAAAGCGACCCTAGATTTTTTTGATCGCCGAGGCTATCTACACCCTCGGGTCACGACGCTCCCTCGTCAGACTGGTACCGCCTGGTGGAGAAAGCCGTGACCGCGAAACGTGCCATTGTCACAGTCGGAGTCTCTGGTACACGCCCGTTTGGCGTTTATCTCGATCGCTTCAAGCGAACCTTCGCCGAATTCGGCGGCGCGGATTATCTCAAGATCTGGCATCGCGACTGGCCACCTGGAAGCGCCTCGCATCGAGACATACACTACGGCTTCAAAGTACATGCGATCTACGAGGCGTGGCAGAAGGGCTTCACGAGCATTCTATGGATGGACTCATCGTGCAGTGCTTTTGCTTCACTCGACCCCTTGTGGCTACGTCTCGAGCGCGATGGGCATGTTCTTGTAGAAGACGCCAACGCGCTTGGGAATTGGTGCAGCGACTTCAGCCTCCAGACCTTCGGCATCACGCGCGATGACGCAATGAAGATCCGACTCATGTGCGGAACTTGCTGGGGCGTCGACTTAACAAACGAACGCAGCAAGACGTTCTTAGAACGTTTACGAAATTTTGCCACAGCCGAACACTTCAACGGAACCCACCGAAGCCGTCTAGATGGTCTTCCAGCCGGAGGGCATCCGCGTCCGGGAACGGAAGGCGCCTCGGTTTCTAATGACGAACGAGTTTGGGGCCATCGATCGGATGAAGTTTATATGAGCCTCCTCGCTCGCGAACTGGGAATGATCACGCATTCTGGAGTCGAATTCATCGGTGGCTCCGGAAATACTAACCCTCGCGCGTGCGTACGAAGCGGCTACGATCTCCCGCACGAGCGCCCGGCATCAGGGCCTTCTCCTGCGCGCCACACGAACGGCGCGCTCAATTACGACGGGATTTTCAATCTGGACTAAAAATGTCCGCGTACGACGACAAGATCACACGCAACATCTGGAACCGTACCCTTGGAGCACGGAGGCCGGTACATGATTGCAAACACGTGAACTACGAGAACACCATAGCGGGGGCGGTAGTCACTTGCCTGCATGGAATCGCGTGTAAGAACTGCGTACGAACGCGATGTAAGAGAGACAAGCAATGACCCTGGCTACGATCGCCGAACACACCGTGGACATAGACCTGCTCAAGCAAGGCTTTGTCCTCGATGCTGGTTGTCGCAACTTCATTTTCGCGCGTGAACTTGCACGTCTCGGCTGCTCTGTCGTAGCAGTAGACGCCGATCCAACCGTAGAGTATCCAAGCGATTTTCGCGGTATATTTCTCAATGTTGCACTCGCTACCGAATCTGGTGAACGCAACTTTCTCATGCACTCGAATCCAGAAGCGCGACACCTCGTCCGCGACGGCATCTTCAGCTTCCCGACGACCAAAGTCCGCACGACGACGATTTCCAACCTAATGGATTTCTACTCGATAGAGAGCTGGGACGTGGTCAAGCTCGACATCGAAGGGGCGGAATACGACATCCTTCAACAGTGGCCGGGGCCAATCGCGAAGCAGATCTCGATAGAATTTCACGAGCATTGTGGCCCCCGTCCAAAGGAATTGTACGACTCGATCTTCGAGCACCTCAGTCAATGGTACAAGATCGCGCAACACGAGAAAGAAGCAAGACACTGTGCCGGAGAAAACTGGTGGGATACTCTGCTGATTCGGAAAGGAACCTAATGCGGCCGAGCAGGGGGGAGAGAATGCGCGTGTTCGTGACCGGGGCAACCGGCCCGTACGGGGCGCACTTCGCCAAGCTGTGTCTGGACAAGGGCCACGATGTATTTTCAATCAGTCATTCTCGACGCCCACACGACTCCGCCTCTTTGCTCGGAATCACTGATAAGATTACCTGGGCACAAGGCGACATCCTCGACTCCGACTTCCTCGCGCTTTGTCTCGCAGAGTGGGACATCCAGGCCGTTGCACATTTCGCCGCAAAACCGCTCGTGCGCGTCGGCACGTTGGTGGCCGCGCCCATTTTTCAAGTCAACACCATGGGCACGGTCGCACTTCTCGACGCAACAAAACAAGTCGCTGCCAAGCGCAAAGTGCTGTTTCTCTACGTCGGCACTGATAAGGAATACGGCAACGCAGGAGACGTGCCCTACACCGAGGACATGCCGCTTCTCGGTTCTTCGATCTATGAAGCGTCCAAGGTCGCAGCTGATGTTGCTTGTCGCTCATACCAAGCACACGGTCTTGTGCCACACCTTGTGACGAGCCGTTCATGCAACGTGATTGCGGCGGCCGACATGAATTGGCGTCTGGTCCCGAATACGATCAGGCAATTTTTATGCGATGTACCAGCTAAGATTTACACCAAGGGTCAATATGTAAGAGAGTACATGAGCGTACTTGATGCCGTCGAGGCGCAATATCTCCTCATGCTACGCGCCGACGAGTACGCAGGACAGTCTTTCAACATCGGCTCTGGCGAACAACGAACCCAGGAACAAGTAATCGAATATATCCGCGACATACATTTCCCGGGGGGGCAGATCACCCGCATTGATCCTCCAGCTCATCACTTCGTTGAGATCTCTTACCAGCGCCTCGACACGACCAAGATCCGCCGCGCACTTGGGTGGGAACCAAAACGCACGGTTGAGCAAGCCATCGCAGATGTGGTGGGTTGGTGGCATGAGCACAAAGATCTCGCGCCCTGGTCCTTACTATAACAATGATGTATCACCGTATCGCAATTTACCCTTCCGTCCTCTACGGCGAAGACTTCATTGCCGAATCGATAGAATCGATCTTGCCAATTGTCGAACGCGTGTTCGTAATCTTCATGCGTCGTCCGTGGGGTAACACAGAGGGGGTGAGATACAAAGACGAGTGGATCTCATGGCCGGAAGTCTTCGATCGCGCTCGCGAACGTGTCGCGACCATGCGCAACGAACAAATCGAAGTGGTCGAGGCTCAAAAAGATTCGCCCTGGGATCGCTGGGGCTTCGCGGTCAATAATATCGTACGTGATAAGCTCCAGATCGAAACAAAAGAAGTTCTCTTGCTAGATCCTGACTGCGTCTTCTCAAAGAAAAACGTCTTGTCTTTTGTTACGGAATGGATTGAGCACCCTGAATATACTTGGGCGCAGCCAAAACAAGTCGAGCTATGGCGAACTCCAGCTTGGCAGATCACTAGACCAAGATCGATGGTCTCGATCCATCGTGGAGATCTTTCTCTACTGTCTTCCGATCGCCGTGGTACCAGACAACCTCCGCTGTCCTACCAGCTTTCAGCAATGGTCCATAACCTCGGATTCTGCGTCTCGCCAGAAGCCATGCGCTGGAAGCACCTAACTGCTATGGCTTTCTCTCCGGTAATCGGCGAATCCTTGCCTAATGAGAGCTGGTACGAAGAGAAGTGGTTGAACTGGAAACCCGGAATGGGCGATCTAGAGGTCTCGCAGGGTTGTGAGAACATGATCCAGAGCGCGACTCCGTACGACGTGCGAGACCTACCCGAATCGATTCAAAAACTCTACACGGAAGGACGATGGTGACCCCTTCGATTTCTATGCTGTTACCCGCACGAGGACGGCCAAAGCATCTCAAGCTTTCCGTGGAATCGGCCTTCGATCTTGCAAGCATCCCAGACACGGTCGAGTTTATCGTGCTTCTCGACGACGACGATCCGCATCTTCGCGAAGAAATGCAAATCCTCCAGGCGTTCTCGTTTGCGGACAATATCCAGATCGGGATCGACAGACGCCTTGGCTATAGCCTGATGCACGAGTACTATAACCGTTCAGCCGAAGCCGCGAAGGGCGATTGGCTCTTCATGTGGAACGACGATATCCAGATGGTAAGCAATGGTTGGGACGATCTTGTACGTGACGCTCCGCTATTTTCGGTTCAGTTTCCTCGCCGAGATATTACCAAGACCAGCGATTACACTCTGCCCGTGATTGGTCGACCAATCTACAATGCCCTCGGTCATCTCTCGATGAATGCCTATTGTGACGCATGGATCTCCGATTTCTCGGCCTTCGCCGGGACTTCGATCGTGCGAGACGACATCGTGTTCTTGCATCACCGCCTCGACGACATGACCATGGCGGGTCAGGCCGACGGCGGTAAAGAGTGGCAACGATTTACCGAAGAAGAACAGCTCAGAATGCGTCGCGCTGATATGGAAAAGGTCATCGCTGCCCCGGGCTACGCCGCGCGTTTCAATGGTTGGGACATCGAGGTGAACTACCACATCGGTGTCGACTACATCAAACTTGCCACGAACGAACTACGTGCGCAAGGCGTCGTGCTCAAAGGGCGACGCACGTGAAACAACGACTTTACCTTGTGCAGGTCAACAACCGCTACGGCGAGAACGTCTACGTGCCTTACAGTGTCGGCCTCTTGTGGGCCTATGCGCGCACGTTCAAGGAAATCACTGACGCTTATGAAATGGTCGATTTCCTGTACCTGAAAGAGTCGATCGACAAGGCCGTAGAGAAGATCGAGGCCCCCGACCTCATCGGACTTTCTTGCTACATCTGGAATTGGGAGTGGTGCAAAGCGTTCTCACAAGCGATAAAGATGAAATGGCCGAACTGCGTGATCGTCGTCGGTGGCGTTCAGGTTCAGGACGAATCGCCGAAGATTTTGGAGGAGCACCCCTACTTCGACTTCGCGATCTACGGAGAGGGCGAGGGCGCATTCGCGAACTTCCTCAAGGTACATGCCCTCGACACCGCTGCGACATCCTACGCTAGCGTCAAGTCGCTAATCTACCGCACATACAACGGCATCGTAGTGAACCCGAGACGAGAGTTTGTACCGCTCGATGCCTTACGATCGCCGTATCTTGACGGAGTGTTCGATGAGTTATGGTCGCGCGAACCGCGCTGGCAGGTGCTTCAAGAAACCGCTCGCGGCTGCCCGTACGCTTGCTCTTTCTGTTCTTGGGGTCAGGCTGCACTTACGGAACTGCGTCCGTTTTCAGAAGAGCGCGTGGTGAACGAACTGAAATGGTTCGGACAACACAAAGTAGACTACCTCGACAATGCGGATGCTAACTACGGCATCCTCAAGCGCGATATTGCTCTGACTCGCGTCCTCGCCGAAACCAAAACCAAGTATGGCTACCCAAAGACCTTCCGAACATCGTTCGCTAAAAACAGCAACGATACCATCTGGGAGATCGCCAACATCCTCCACAAGGCAAAGATGCTCAAGAGCGTCACCCTCGCCATGCAATCGATGGACGACGGAGTCTTGATCAACATCAAACGCAAAAACATTAAATTCTCAAAATTTGGTGAATTGATCACGCGCTATGAAACGGCCGGAATCCCAACCTACACCGAACTAATCTTAGGTCTTCCTGGCGAATCGCTTCAGATGTTCATCGACGGCATAGACCGCAACTTAGAAGCAGGGCAACACTCCGGCCTTTTTTGCTATCTCAACATCATGCTCAACAACACCGAGCAGAATACGCCAGAATACATCACGGCGCACGGGCTCGAAACGCGCTTGCTCGAGGCAATGCTCACGCACGGAACCCCTGACCCGACTGTGATCAGAGAAAAGCAGGAGATCATCATCGCTACCAAGGCGATGCCGCATGCTGACTGGAAACGAGCATATGTCTATTCCAAGGTCATTGAAATCTTCCACGCTCAAGGACTACTCCAGGATGTTGCCGTAGCGCTCAACACACGCGGAGTGAAGTACAGTACCTTCTACACTCGTCTTATCGATTGGTGCCACGTAAATCAGGACATGGTTGCTGGGTGGGGCGTGCGATTTATTGAACAGCTCCTCGACAAAGTATTGACGGGCGGATCATGGGATTGCGTCGACCCCATGCTCGGAGATATTTCCTGGCCACCAGAAGAGTTCGTGTTCGCGAAGATCTGCTGTCAGCTAGAAACTTTCTACGATGAGATCTGGCCATTCTTGAAAAGTTTCGGCGCGGAAAAAACAGAGATCGAGAAACAAGCAAGAGCGATCACTCCACCTGCGGCTGGCTTCGTCGCGGAGTGGGCCCGTGAAGTTGTATGGTATGGACGTAAGGGCTATCACAAAAAAATGAAGCGGGCATCTTAGTCGATCAATGTCACGATTCATCCCTACGTCAGATCCTCGTTTCTTCGAAGCACAGCGCGTGTCCTGGTCCTCGCCGCCGATTGACGGCGTAGGCTATCTCCCGAGCGAAGAGCTTCTCCGTAAAGACAATCCGGCCCTGAAGCGGATGATCGACGCATTAGAAATCGAGCGCTACAACGTGAATGGCTGGCGCAATCACGAAAACAAATGGCGCAAGTATCTCGGTCTCGACGACACCCACGGTAAGTACGTACTAGATTACGGTTGCGGTTGCGGCGTAGAAGCGTTGCAGTTTGCCCGTAACCGGAACACCGTCTATATCGCCGACGTCGCTGGCGCCAACCTACAGCTCGCTGAACGAGTCGCGAGTATCTACGGATGGGAAGTACGACCGATCTTGTTATCGATGATCCCGCCGTTCTTCGATGCGATCCCCCCGCTTGATGTCTTCTACTGCGTGGGGGTGCTCCACCACATTCCGAATGCGCGCGACGTTCTCCTCAGAGCATCCGATGCACTAAAGCCGGACGGTGAAATTCGCCTCATGCTCTACAGCGATATCGGTTGGCAGATCTCGACCGGAACACCTACCCCACCCGTCGAAGAAGATATCGAAACAAACCCTAACTTTCAGAAGTTCACCGGAATCTTTGATTGTGTAGGGTGCTATGCCGACTGGTACAACGCCGAAAAGCTGAAGTACCGATTCGGCGACTTCTTAGATCTGATCGACTTTCAGTACATTTGCTCGGATAACGCCTATTGCGTTGCGATACTAAGGGGGAAGTGATGCGCGGGGCAATGATTGGCTGCGGGAAGCTTGGTTATCCGGTTTCTCTTGCTTGGGCAAAGTTCCACGACATGGTCGGATACGATGTCTCCCCCATCGCAAAAACTATCGAAGTATCAAGAAAATACCCTCACCTTGAACCGGGCGCACAGAAACTTCTTGACGAAGGATCGACCTTTCGCATTGTCGACTCGATGAATCGAGTTATCAAGCACGCCGACATCGTATTTATCTCGGTACAAACACCGCACGGCCCAGAGTACGAGGGCATCACTAGGATGCCGGAGACACGCGCAGACTTCGACTATCGGATGTTAAGAACCGCGCTGATCGAGGTCGCTACCGCCGCCAAGGCGCACAAGAAACACGTCACCGTGGTGGTGATCTCGACGGTGTTGCCGGGGACGAGCGCACGTGAGTTGTTACCGCTCATTCGAGATAACGAGTTTGTTTCTTATGTCTACGCGCCGATGTTCATCGCCCAATCGACTGTCGTCGAGGATACGATGAACCCAGAGTTCGTACTCCTCGGTATCGATAAGTCAGACGCGCGAGGAGTGGAAGAGGTCAAGGCGTTCTACGGCGCGATGCACGCACCGGAAAAGCTCCGATTCATGTCGGTGGCATCTGCGGAGCTGTGCAAGGTTGCATACAACGTCGCCCTATCAATCAAGATCACCATCGCAAACAATCTCATGGAGATCGCCGATCACACGGGAGCAAATTGTGACGAAGTGACCGACGCGTTAGCAAAGGCGACTGATCGTGTAATCTCTTCGAAATATCTACGCGGCGGAATGCCCGATGCCGGTCCGTGCCATCCTCGTGATATTATTGCACTTTCCTGGCTTTCAGAAAAACTAAATTTAAGTCACGACTTCTTCGGCGCAATGGTACGCGGACGCGAAGCTCAGGCCGAGTTCATCGCTTCGGTCGCACAGATCGAAGCACTCGCGGCCCAAAAAGAGCGTTCGTACTTTCCCATTGTAGTGTTGGGAAAAGCCTATAAGAAAGGCACGAATTTAGTCATTGGTTCGTCCGCCATACTCCTCAAGAATCTACTTGCCGAATCAGGAGATAGCTGCACTGCATGGGATCCGCACGTCGATCCTCCGTGCACTTTTGAAGAACCCTCGGTATTTCTCGTCGCTACCGATCATGATGAATTCTACGCGCCGTCGTTCACTTCGAAACTTCCGAAAAGCTCAGTAATCGTCGACCCGTGGGGGAAGATGCACGACATCGACGGATGCAAAGTCGTGCGTGTAGGGCGGCATCGCAGTGGTTGACGCGTGGTGGGCCATTCACTGAATATGGGTTTTCGACATCACGACCTGGCTACGACTCCTTGCATAAGACGCTGAGGCTTGATCAGTGATGACTGTCTCAAAACCAGGCAACCCTCATGGCGCCGAGAACGAACCGCTTGCCACCGTGAGCTTCAAGGTCGACGCCGAGACCTTCGAGGCGCTCAAGCGGCTTGAGGCGCGCTCGGGTGTACCTAATGTACGCGGTCGACGGTCGGCAATCATTCGCAAGCTGATCCTCGATGCGGATCGTTCCTCAAAAACTAAAAGTAACACTTGGTAATATAGTTCTAAGCCTTTGAAAATACACGATCCGGTCTACTCGATAGAATCCCAATTGCTTTTCAGATCGGTTTTGTGAGAGAAGGAACTGGAGATGAACTTCGCAGGCTACGAACACCTCGTCGGTGCGGCCCCCTTTTAGTGATCAAAGAGGGGTTGTGATGAGCGACAGGGTCGCCCTGATACTGTTCAACGTCGGAACCGCTTGGACGATCGCGGGACTGATCGATCAGTCCCTTGGCCCACCGACGCCCAGCGTTCGCATTTTCGCAGGCGGGACAGTGGCGGTTGCAGGCTGGATTTGTGCGTGTCTGGTGAAGGAGAAGTAGAAAAAAAAAAATGCCGACGCTCATGCGCCGTTCCATGCAGTACGCCTTCCCCGAGGCCGCGCTTGAACCAGGCGAGGAGCGCAAACTCTCGGTCGACGTCACGAGCATCTTTCGTGGGCAGAAGATCACCATGATCGGGTTCATGAAGCCGATCCGCGGTCACTTCAAGATCAAGCGGACGCTACTGCCGAATCTCGACCGCGATGATGTGGTCGCGTACACCAGGGTCTACAAATATCGACGAGGAGAGAAGATCTGGTTTCGGCCCGGCAAGACGGTGGTCGAGTTCTCTGGTTTCCACAACGGCGTGCGCGCGTACCTACCGACGAGCGTGATGTACATCCACACAGATCCGCTCGAGTACATCCGCCTCCGTAACGTACACATCGGCGCGCTGCCGCAGATGCCGAGCTTCGGTGAAGGATGTTCTGCACTGTTTTTTGGATCGGGCGTTCTCGGCAACGGTTTGTGCATGGACACGGCCGAAGATATGTCCGTGTCGCTGCTCCTGAAGAACGAAGGCGACGTGCAGGTCCGTGTACGGGCGATGATCTTGGGGACAGGGCTCGCGTGACGAAGCGCCCCTCACAAACCGCCCTCGCCCCCATCTCCAAGACGACCCCAGCACTCCGCACCCCGGCGAACGTCTACCTAGAGGGCCTCGCCGAGACGTCCAAGCCCGCCATGCGCGGGTGCCTGAAGAGGATCGCGCGCCTGGTCAACCCCGAGGCCGTGGTGAGCTACCTCGAGCTGCCCTGGCACACCCTGCGCTTCGAAGAGGTCCGCATTCTCAGACGGAAGATCATCGAGGCATATCCGAAGCCGGGGTACGCGAACGTGCACCTGGCGGCGCTGAGGGGAGTGCTCAAAGTAGCGTGGGAGATGGACCTGCTCGACAACTTCCCGAAGCTGGCGATGCAGCTCAAACGACTCGGCGGAATGCCCCTTCATTCAGGACAACAAGTTGCAGAAGACGATGTGCATAAGATGTTCGCCGTTGCCGAACCGCGGGATGCTGCACTCATCGCAGTGATGCACGGCGCCGGGCTCCGTCGCGTCGAGATCTCGCGCCTCGTCAGAAAAAATTACGATGGTGAGATTTTGACTGCATTTGGGAAAAAGCACAGCCAAAAGCGTATTCCTTTACTCGATATGGATCGCCCAGTTCTCGATCGATGGTGCAAGATGTTGCCGAAAAATCCGGACGGTCCCTTGATACCGCGCCTTCGGGGCGGGAAGCCTACCAAAGAAGCGCTCACCGTCACCGCGATGAATTTGATCCTCGAGGACATCCAACGACGAGCCGGCGTTCCTCAACGATCACCTCACGATTTCCGGCGATCATTTGCCACCGCATTGTTCGACGCCGGCGTAGATATTTCCGTAGTGCGCGAACTTATGGGCCATGTCTCGATCGCGACCACTGCGATCTACGACCTCCGCGGAGAGCGCGCAAAGATCGAAGGGATGGCGAAGCTCAATAAATTCTTGCAGACACACAAAGGAGAAAAGCCATGACTATAAAACGACTCCGTCACCACGACCGTCACGGTACACCACTCTGCGGAATATCTCCTGAGGGCACCATGGTGGTCGAAGAAATGCACCACATCACGTGTGAAATTTGTCGACGCCTGCAGAGAGGAAAGCTCATCGCTGAGAAAGCGAAAATGATCCGAAAAACGGTACATTAAATGAAGTCTATCGTCCTACTAGTTGACGATGATCGCGAATCCCAAATCGCAGTAAGAGAATGTCTCAATCTCTACGGCTTCGCGGTCTCGATCGCAGACAACGGAAGAGAAGCACTTAATTGGCTGGAGTGCTTTACCCCCGACGTGATCTTGCTTGATCTACGAATGCCGGTTATGTCGGGGGAAGAGTTTCTTCTCGCCTACAAGGGCAACGCGCCAGTCATCGTCACGAGCGCGTGCTCTGACCCAGAACTGCCAAAGCCAGTCGCTGCGGTAGTACTCAAACCATTCTTTATGAGCGAAATGGATAAAATAATCCGAGCAGTGATCGGAAAAGAAAAACCTTGCGAGGCCGTGCCGTGGTCTCGAAACTGAGGCAGTCAGAGAGACCGGCACTTTTCACCGCCGCAAGGCGAACGAGGAAGTGATGAGCGAATCACGGTGCAAGTGCGTACGTCTGGCCAAGCTTAAATAATTGCCAAGTAACCCGTCTTTGCTTGATCGTTCCCCGCAGCGTTTATGTGTGTACCGTCGACAGAAAAAGAAACGTCAAGCACATTTACATCAGCATTTGATGCCAAACCGCCGCCAGCCAAAGTTGCAGCAGCGTTGTATACTCCAGTAAAATTAGGATTAGCAAGAGTTGAAGTATTGTAAGTTGCACGCGCCGCATCAGTTCCAGGAAAACTAGTTTGTGGTGGCACTGTCCAACCATAAACACGTCTAATGCCAATCGATTTTGCATAAGTAATAATTGTACCCAGATGCGTTGTCATAGTCGCAGCGTTATTATAAGAAAGATCATTTGTACCGAGCTGAATTACTAGATCAGCACCTCCGGCTATATCTGAAACATAATCCCAAAGAAAAGGATAAGTCACACGATCAGCAAAATTAACCAATGACCCAAATTCGACAACTCCTACTATACAAACAGCAAAATCCTGTCCAGACGCGATCTCTTGCCAACAAGAAACAGAAAAACCGGCAAGATACCCTAACCCGATAGAATCAGTAAGGACGATAATCCGTCGCTTAGCCGTCATAAACTCCCAAGTATGCCAATAATTAGGATTAGGATTGACACCACTAGAAAGAGCAGGAGGGGGATCTACGACTGATGCCGCTGCTTGAAAAGCACCTAGCTCTGTATTTGGTGAACGTGCAAACACTGGATCTGGAAACGAATGAAGTGCAACAATCTTACCGTCACTTCCACGAGTCACAGGAAATGCACCAAGATTACCTAGTGTCCCGTCTCCTGGAATAGAAAACGCAGACACAGTTCGCAACGACGATCCCGAAGGTTTTTCGGAACCATCAGAAGCATATAAAGCAATATCTGTACTAATAGCAGAACCGGTCCCGGCATCATATTTGCGATTACCGATCAGCATTCTATTTAGTGAAACTACATCAGAAGGAACATAAATAGGAATAGAATAAACTCTAGTAACGCCCACGGGTCCCGCTTGACCGTTTGGGATCGGTGACATAATACGAAAGAAATTTCTTCGAAAATGAGATGTAGGAGCAGTGAACATTATGCAAATGCCTGAGTAATGACCGCGCGTAATTTCAACCCGTCATAAGTAGCAGTAATCAAATCAATCGCTCCTGCTGCCGTTGACAACGTCGGTACAGTACCACCGGGCCAAGTAAAATCCGTTCCATAAGCAAGCGTTCGTGACCCCGTCGCATCTTGGGTCACGATCCATTGATATGTGCCTCCCGAGACAAGGTTAGAGGGATTTGCTAATGTCCGATTATCGGCAAGTGTAACTGTAAAAACATTACCTAAACTAGCATCAGTAGCAATACTCGCTGCATCCGTTAACGCAACAGATGCTACATTTTGCGAAGCAGTCCATGTATTGGCAGTACTTAATGATGTTGAAGTTCCACTAACCCGTATCCATCCAGTAACGCCATTTCCGACAAACTTAGCAGATTCATTACTACTAAGAGTTATCGTACCTCCTACGCCATCTATTGTATCTGAGCCTGCCGGTTGTACGGTTACATTATTAGCGCCAGTAGAGATATTGGTAATTTCCACACTGCCGCCGGCCTCAACATTAGAAACTCCAGGAAGATTAATCGTAAACGCGCCGCCAGAAGGATCAGCGCGCACAAAATCTCCAGCAACAGCCGTATATGCCGCAGTTTTCACTGCTGTTAAACGAACAGCTCCGATTGCGGCTTCGAAATATATTGGATTTGACTTAGAAGAAAATCCAACGACTGGCATTTTTAGATCCTTTTTTACCGATTGGTCAAATAAAAATTCACTCGCTGTTCTCCAATCTCTACTCGCTCCCCCACCATACGTCCTGTATCATACGCACGTTGACGCAGACGTTCAAGAACTCCTTGGACATCGACAATTTCCTCATCGAGCTGCTCCGCCAAAGCTTCTGCGGCCTCGAGCGCTTCTGCAACTGCTTGCGGTACGCCTTGGCCGTCCGAATACACCCCCTTCGGAATCCGAGCAGGGATGTTCAAGAGACGCTCCATGAGCGCACCAAGAAAGCCGAACCAGAAACAACTTCGCCAAACCGCACGCGCCGCCGCGGGGGGGTTGCCGGTGGAAGACATCTCGCCGCGAAACTCACCTTCTCGAAGAAGCGCGCGGTAAAGGTCGCGCGCCATCTTTACATCTCTTTTTCGCCCACGAAGAGCAATTACTCGTCGTTTGTTAGTAACCATTAAACAATCTTTGGCCCTGGCGACCAAACGCGCTAGATCTTCACGATAATGGTTGGGCTGCTCTTCGACGATCACGACGACGTCTTCGGCTACGTCCTCGTTGGTGAACCCATGCTGAGACATGAGCGCCTGAGCACGAACTTTAGCGGCCTCGGCCTCGTGGGGATTTGAAGACCGCGCAAGTCGAAGGAGCTTTCGGACGCGCTCGAGCGCGGACTTTTCAGAAGACATCACAACAGTCAATGGTCGCCTATGACCTAGGGCTTGACAAGTACCTCGTTCTTACGCTTACTGCTCTCTGTGAACGCTCTTCCCTCTGCCAGATACACCGCTCTCCGCACGTATTTTCTTGAAGTTACACGCGATTTAATTACCAGAGGCGTGATCCGCTACAAGACCGGTCAATCCCTCGAGACTATCCTCCGCAAAGAATTCGAGCTGGTCTTGAAGGAAGTGAGCGCGGACTTTTTGTCGGTCGGCAAAGACATGGGGATGGGGATCGCGACCGGGTTTGGTAGCTTAATAGGAAGCTTCATTCGTGGCGCGGTAGGGAAGTAAGCTTCACCGCAAACTCGCACAAGCTCGTTCACGGTCCCGCCATTGTTTTTGTGTCATACCTGTTCTCGCATGTGGCTTTCTATATCTTTCACAACCGTATGGACAAGCTCCATTCACAAACGTCTCGCCGCACGCACACCGTCGACGATACGGTCGGCGTGATTTCATTTTGTTTCTCCAGAGACCGCGTCCGATTCCGTCACGGGTCGCGCGTATCTTGACAACACGTAACGCGCGCAGTAGTCCAACACGCTCGTGCACCGAGGAATTTCCGTGTTCGACGTCGCGCCCGCAGGCTCGAATTGTGTCCCGACAAACTTACGAAAAAACGAATCAGCAGGCGCTCCATGCTGGAGAGCAACGCTTGCAGCGATAGCGAATTGATCTAGGACCGCATGGAAATCGCCTTGTTTTCCGACCTTGATGAAGATCTCCGCAAGGGTCCCGTCATCGTACTCGCCAGTCTGAATGTATCCGTCGATCTTCTGGACTTCGCCGACCTCGCCGTTGCGTGACGATGGCGCGTAGATCTCGAAGTGGTGCGTGAGACCTCGACGCTCATCCTCCGGTCGCCTCCTCATAGACTTCTCCTTGGCGATCGCCACAACCGCTTTCGCCAGGCGCACAAGCGCATTTATTTCATCATGATAACCAACATGGGTCTCGAAGCGCGCCACAACGCGCCGACAAGCCGCGAGTACCGAAGTGTGATCCATATCGAACAAAAGCCCGATCTCGGAGTAACTCAATCCGAACTGTCGTAGCACATACATTGCTTCCGCACGACGAAGTGAAAGCGGCGCTGTTCGGGCTTGCGTAAAAAGACTCTCGTCGAACCCGTGCTGAATCGCGAAGTGTTGTGAGAGTGCGTCGATGACATCGCGAGCGGTTTTGGAAGAAAGGCTCATGACTTGACGTGCCGGTCACAGCGAAGCCGTCCGTCATCACGATAGATCGCCGGATTCATACACCCAGGGCATGGGCAGACATATACGTTTTTTTTTTTTTTGCATTCTCAACACTTTCATCATCTTTTGGCTCTCCAAATGCATCGAACAGCTCGCCCATCGTCGTAATGATCTCGGCCTCGCGATACATCAACTCGGGCGCGATGACGTCGAATTGAACTACAGCGCCACGCTTACCCTGGCCCATAGCGTAGCCGAACTCCCATGACGCGGACCGCCCAGACGGGAGGACGAGCACGCAAGCGTCGCACGCCTTCAGCGCGCCGATGTCGTAGGCATAGCCATCGACGGCGATCGGATGTTGCAATGCGGCGCGGTACGCCTTCGCGTCCCACTGCTCCCATGCAGGATCGATCGATGACCAAGCAAATCCAGTGTTGCCGGGCGCGGGATGCCGGAAGTCGTAGACCTCGTGACCGCATCGCCGTAGCGCATGTACGATTCCGGGCTGCAACAGGTTGCGCCAACTCGATGCGACGTAGATTTTCATGTCTTCTCCCCCTTTACTCACGAGCGTACGCTTTCTTGGGCGCCAAACGACCTAAGTACGCCAACCCTACGCCGATCCCATCCCAGACGTTGTGCTCAAGTGACTTCGCAGGCAACTCCACCCTCACGTACTCCTCGGGCGTCAACCGACTCTTAATCCGCTCGATCATGACGTCAGCGTCTGTGTTGCCCTTCCACTCGCGAGGCAGGTAGTACGTCAACTCAGCATTGGGGAACAAGGCCGCGAACGCGCCGTCAATCGCTGCCAACGGAAAGAGTGCATTGGTGTTGCCTGTGGAAGCTCGGCCACCGTAGCTGGTGGGAAACTCGAGGACGAGATGATCCGGGATCATCCATACCCAATTCGATACTGCTTCCGCTACCTGTGCGCACTCCCGAGGCCCTGAGCCTGCCTTCGCGTAGTTCTTCACGTACGCGGCGGCGGCGAGTTGCCCGTCACAAAAGAATGCACAGCCACATCCGCGCACGCCGGGATCAACCGAGAGTAAAACGATGTGCTCCGTTTCGATCACTTGAACACCTCCCCGCACGTTGCACAGCGCCCGTCCTCGCCTGTGAAGTGAGGACCCCCGCCCTCGACACAAAAGCGAGGGAACGGCGAGGGTCTTACCGTTCCACACGAAACGCAACGGCCGTTCTCCCCGTACCAATGCCCGGCCAGTCCGCAAAAGGGCTCACACTGGTGCGCTTTCAAAACAGATTTATTACATACAGAACATCGAGTCCAGCATCCGCAACTTACTAGCTGACCCTTACAGTTCGCACATACGAACCCTATTCTCATTCCCGATGAACCCCGCAAGCCAGACACTGTCCGGCCGACGAAAAGATATGTCGATCACAACGCGTTGCGCGAATCGCATCGGAGAGCTTTACGCGATCGCGACGACCACGAAAAGCCTGTACCGATCGCGACGCATTGCCGTAAACAAAATCGTCGAAGATCGCATCGATGCCATCGGCGGCGCCGTGACCGCTATCAGGATTAATCTCTTTTTTCACGGACAAGTCCTCCGACATTGATCTAAGATCGACACACACTTCGACGCTAAAGACAGAGCGCGTTCCCACTCGCGCACCGCCTCATCGAGATGCCCGGTTTTTGTCATCGCTGTGGGTCGTCGTTCGCAGACGAGCAACTTCTCCTCGGCTTCGTTCCGCTCGTAGATAAGACAAAACATGACGACACTAAAAACAATCATGATCACGGGAATAACAAGAGACTGTCTCACTAGAAGTTCACCTCGCCACTCACTTCCGCGACTTCTTCGGCGCCGGGGGGCGCTTGGACACGGATGCGGTCGGACCGTACTTCGCGGCCAGAGCAGCGAGTCCCTCGATATCAAGCGCCACCCGACTACGAAACTTCTTGAGCGGCACACCCTTCTGCCGAAACATCCCGGCACGGTTCTTGACATAGGTCTCTTTCACGCCAAGATCTTTGGCGATCTCCATGATCGAATCACCTTCCTGCCACGTCTTAATAAATGTCTCTGCATCCACCTTCTCACGCATTTTTTCTCCTCGTTTTAAAAAACGGTTGTCGTCCAAGTCGTACATCCCGCACCCAGCAGGTTTTTTAGACTTGGACGACAACCGCAATAACTCAGTTATACAGGAGGAGTCAACACTTCTCTCTCACTTCCGTCGTGCAGACTTCTTCCGTCGACGAAACTGGTACTTCTTCGGCACCGTATACCCGCAGATCGAAATTAGGCGGATCTCGTGATACTTGCCAATCCAGCCGTCAAGTAAGTTGAGAATCTCAATCAGTGCGATTTCCTTCTTAGGCACGATCATCAGCCACACCTTCCAGGTGTTCAGCCACCGCTTGGCGATGGCGGCGAGGTCGAAGCGGGTCTTTGCGACGACGTTGTTGTCAATACGCTCGAGCGAGCTGGAAGTGCATAGGATCTCTTGTTAATCCTTGAAACTTTCCGCCCCACAGAAATCCACAGCGCTCGAACTCTTCGATCCATTCATTAGGAATATCGCTGGCAAAGGTGTCTGTAGTGTGCGCCAGGCGCACGAGCGGGTTCTTGTCCGCATTCAGATCAACAGCGATGGCCCAGGAATGTGTCGAGAGTTTGGCCGTTGTGCGTGACATGCGCACGTTCCAGCAACCGAGTGTAAGGATCTTGTAGTCAGATCTACGCGCGGTTGCGCCAGTGAGCGCGGCTCGGAGAGGTTGTTCGATGTATTTGTGAACATAAAGCGGGCGCGATTTACCCTCGAGATCTACAAAGCCAGGGAGGTTCTTTGCGAGGACGAGATTATCACGTTCCCAGTGATGCGGGAGGACGACCTGGAGCTTGCCATCGATGCGGGAAACTTTGATGTCTCCGTAGCGGGCACGGACTCCGGTCTCGCCTTCCGGGACAAGAATACCACCCGATGTAGTGATCATAGAGGGGAAGGTAACACGAGTGAAAGCTGTAGGGCGGCGGCTATTCGCGGCTATGGTTTCGTGTCTTCGGCGTTCTTCTTCGCCTCGGCGAGGATACGTCTGGTTTCCGTGTCGCGGGCGGCGATCTCTTCGTGGGCGATCTTCTGTTCCCCACGCATGACTTGGATGCCTTCGAGGGTACGCTTTTCGAGAGCGGCTCTTTCATCGGCTCCTGCGTTCCACCACTTATCTAGGAGCGATACGAGAACGTCGACGCCAATCTTCACGATTTCGATCACGGTAGACCTCCGATCTTAATTCCTATCGCGTCGAGTGCCATAGCAACGTCGAGACCGAGCTTGATGAGTTGTTTAACAAGCTCGGTGAGCTGCTTGCGTCGTGCGGCGTCGACGACTTCGGCGATGACTGGAATCTCGTTATAGGCTTTCTCGACAAGGGCAGTACCGTTGTCGAGTAGCTTGAGCGCGAAGTCTCTCTTGGCGGTATACTCGTCGAATTCGGCGGTCGCGCCTTTGGGATCGCCGGACACAGCTCGAAGGCGAATCTTGTCTTGCTTGGTTTTGTCATAGGCATTGATTGCGCGATAGCCACCCGAGACTACGACGGAGGTCGAGGCTGCGGTGCGTAAGAGATAAGGGACCTCTTTCCCGCAGCCCGAACACAGCGTAAGTAGCAGGCCCATTCCGATGAAACACAGTGCCCCCACGAGAATACGATTCAACCAAGTCACTTTGGACCTCCGTCGTCGGTGTTGCCGGCAGGAACAGGAAGTGGGAGTTTTCCGGCATCCGGATCTACTCCAGCGAGCTTTTGGATAAATGGACCGAGGAAGGGGAAGCGGGTCAAGAGAGGACCGAGGGCGGGGATCCAGAGGATGAAGCGCCAGACGCCCTGCCAGATAGAGAGGGCTTCGGTCCACTTCGAGGCGCGGACGATTTCGTTGATTGCACCGACGAGGATGAGAAGTGCCCACACATACACGGGCATGCCGAGAAAGGTGTAGACGGCGATATTATGTAGGATAGTCATAAATCCCCCTTGTGCGAGGGATTCTATTTGGTTCAGTGCGAGTCGTCCAGTCCTTCTGAGAATTTCTCGAGTTGTTCGTTGATGCGATCATGGTGATCTCTCACGGTACGCAGTTCTTCTTGGTGCGCCTTGAGCGCGGTCTCGAACAATTCGCGTAGTTCACTCTCGGAGCGCTCAAGTTCGGTCACGCGTCGACGAAGACTACTGAACTCGTTTTTGAGAAGTTCGTAGTTGACGCGTGTTGCGTCGTCACCCATGGAGCCATCCTGCGATGATGTGCAAGAATGCCTTGATCTTCGCCCAAGCTACATATGCGATGCCACTTCCGCCGGCAAGAGAGACGAGATGCCAGCGTTTTTTGGCAAAGCGGCCGATCACAACGAGAGAGTTGATGACTTGACGGACAGGTGGGTCTTCTTTGATACGTTTGTCGGTGTCGATGTCTTCGGGATTGGAGAGTTGAATTCCTGCTGACGGGGTAAGATCGTCGCGGATCTCTTCAATGTCTTTGGCGGCTTCGTGAACTCTTAGGCGTTGTTCTTCAAGAGCGCGACGTATGTCCTCGATCGCGCGGTGCTCGGTTTGCTCGATCTCGATGAGATGTGTTAGATCTTTGCCGACAAGTTGACTAGCTGCGACGGCGGAGTTGACCGAGGTAGCGACCGTTTCGAGCTTTTGCTCTATGCGGCGTAGTGCCGAGGAGATCCCGGTAAGCGAGCCGTGGAGCTTCGTGAGGAGTAGCTCGAGAGAAGATGCCGGTGGAGGGAGCGGATCTTTCATCGGCTAAGCTCGCGACGTCATCGCATGTGGCAAGGAGTTGGTCGAAGAAGACGCGCCTCACCCCATTCAACGCCATGATGCCTCCCTGAGATCCAGCCTGCCACTAGTTGAGACAGTAGTCTACTTCACGATTCTTGGAAAGCAGGAAAGCGCCGTTAGTCGATTAGCCTTTCCAGGCTGTTTCGTAGGCGCAGGTCCGATGCGTACATCCAGTCGGCGCCTCCATGCTGATCCCAGGCAACGCGCACGACACGCACGCCTTCGGCGCGTGAACGCTTACGCGCCTCCGGATCGCTGGCCTTACTCTGGATAAGGCCCGTACGCTCGCGGCAACCGGGGGTTGTGCCTGCGGTGACGCGGGTGCCTCTGATGAGAGTCCGGGTCGTCATATTGTGTCCCTCCTGGTCATGATCATAATCTAACGCTACTAGGCCCGCCGCCGTTCATTATTCGTCGTCCTCCTCGTCCTCGTTGTCCAGAAGAACGACCTCCTCGAACAGTAATCGCACTTCGTCAGCGGTCACTTCCGTTCGGTCCCAAAACTTCTGGGCCAGTTCTTTAGCTTGTTCCAACTTACCGAGGGTCGCTACTTGTTCATCACTGAGATCGAAGTCCTGGTCCTGATCTTGGTTCTGCTCCGTCTTCGCGGTCTTGGGCATGAGTTCTCCTTGGGTTGGCGAAATAGTGCTTGAGTCGATCGATGAAATCTAGTTCGTGTTTTTCGAGATCAGTTTCTCCTCGAAGGACAAGAAGGATGTCTAGGGCTTCAGAGAGAAGTGCTTCGGGTGTGGTGTTTTTCCAAAGCCATTCATCGATCTGGGCCGCTTCGTTGTGAAAGAGTTTGAGCGCGTGGCGCGCGCTTTCTTGCCAAGTATCAAAATTCGACGTGGATGGATAGCGGAGAATGCGCTTTGGGTCGGTGAGTTGAGCCTGGATCTTTGCGATCTCGTGAGCGAGCTGCTTCCGTCGTGCATGAGCTGCGCGGAGAGAAGAAGGAGTTAGGATGCGACCGTTGCGGAGGGCGGCTCTCATTTAGTACCTCCGAAGAGTCGTCGGTTGAATACGCGAAATACGTGCTCGAGGGCAGACTCCAAGGCGATCGGGGCGACTTCCGCTGCATAGAATCCTTGTTCATCACGTTTGAACGCGTCGCTGAGCTTCGCCGCGTCGTCGATCGGAAGCCAGCAAGTGTCGATACGGACGCGACCGCCATCGGTATTGGCTATGTGGACCCAGCACGCTGAGCGCGAGCGTGGACGCGGACCAATGGCGGCTTGCGCGATCTCAGCCGGCGTGCGATCTTCCGAGGCATGAAGATCGTCAGCGCCAAGCTCTACATCGGCTCTGGACTTGAGCCCGACGCGACCACTGGCCGTCGCTTTCGTGCGCACCGAGTGGTCATCGACAAGCCCGAGATGCAGGCGACGGTCGAGGAGATCGTCGGGCGTCGTTTCGACGGGGCGACCATCACCAAGGGTCGCGGGCGCTGGCAGGGTCGCGGGGAGCCCTCCCTCGTGGTGGAGCTGTGGGATCGTGCCTCGAATGCGCACCAGTTCTTCGAGCGCGTCACGGAGACGGGCCGCGAGATTGTCGATGCGCTGGATCAGGTCGCCGTCGCCCTCGTGACCAGCGATGGCGGGAAGCAGAGCGTGAGCTACCTCGGGGGCGTCTCCACTTCGCCTCGTGCTGGGCGAAAGAGCCTGCGCAGCGGATAGCGCCTCAGCCAACTCCGCCCGCAAGGTCTCAGACAGATATTCAGAAAGTTTCTTCTTTTCCCAGTTTGTCATTCTTGCACCGGCCCAATTCCCTTAAGTGCGATGGTGCTATTGCACTTCGGGCAGTTATAAAGTTCCAACAACTCAAATCCAAAATCATCTACGCATTTATACACGCAAGTTGCGCGGAGGCGCTCTGGGTCGGCCTTGAGGGCGTCGTGCGTGACGAAGGTGCAAGGAGTCATCTGAACCTCTCCTAAAAACAGTACACCGTCAGAAAAGAGATTTTCTTTAGCATTACCGACTGACAGTCATCGGTGAGCCGGACCTGACATGAGTGGTCGACCGCGAGCGTTGTACATTCCTTGCCATGTTGTAGTTCAGGGCACGTTGCGTCTTTGCAGACGAGTATTCCGTCTGTGTCGAAGCAACACGGGACAGGAACGGGTGGTGGGAGCGGTATATCTAGCGCACGTCCACCGCAGCCGGTTAGAAAGCCGACGAGCAGTCCTAACGCGAAGAGGATTGTCAAAGCGCCGCGCGTAGTCATTGTTTCAACCAGTTGACGAACAATCCTAGCGAGAAGATGATTGTCAGGGCGACTATTGCCCAGGTGATTTCATCCATTTACTCTTCCTCGTGAAAACACGTTTGCTTAACCACGTCCGCCCGAAACACCGTCCCCGCGTACCCGGGTTGTCCCTTGTTTGCGTCGAGGACCACGGACACGGCCTCGGGCATGGTGTACGTGGGCGGGAGGTTGCGGACGTACGCGACCGTGCCGGGGCCTCGGGGTGTGGTAACTCGGGTGCCTTTGGTGATCATCGCGCTACCTCGCTGACCGAGTGAACTGCACTTTGGGTGATGACGATTGAACACTTTTCCGTGTGTCCCAGGTCGTGGTGACTGACGCTGACGCTGAGTGGATGTGTCGCGTACCCACAATCACATGGCACAGTGATCGTTTCAAGCGCTCGCCGCAGTCGCTTAACGTGTCCCTCCAATGCGGCGATGCGGTGACCTCGTGCGTCGTAAAGGACCTCCAACTCGTCGAGGCGTTTGTTCCATCGTTCGTTCACTCCACATGCGGTGCACAAGCGCGCGGTGGACACAACGCACTCCAAGCCACATTCCGGGCAGTCCTTCGTTTCCATCAAAAAACGACCTCTGCGCGTTCGACGTCGAAGCGTTCGTCGTAATCGGTGCCCTCTTGTGTCTCGAAACGCTCACTGACCATGCGGCCTATGAGGCGTAGTCGGATCGGCCCATCCGGTGAAGTGCGGTCGATTTCCTGTGCTGCGCGATCTTCTTTTTCAGCAATGTCTCTTACGAGTGGCCACGCTCCGACGCACGAGACGAATTCTTGCAGCCATCCAACGTCGCAGAGCCGCCCGCAGTTCTTCCCGAGACTGCCGTCGTCTTTCATGCAGTCACACCCTGGCACGTGCAGGTACCCGCCGCCGAAGTGCTTTGGTACTGTCTCCCCGTCGCAAGCGAGCACTACGAGCCACGCTTGTTTGTCGTCGGGTGCGTATTCAAAGTCGCGCTCTACGACGATGGCCAGAAGACCGCTGCGCGTCACGCGTTCTTGCGCGTCACGAATCAGACTCATCAACTCACCTCCTTTTTCGCCCATCGGCGCTCGTCGGAGCAGCGCCGGCAAAAGTCTTCTCCGTCCACGTAGGTCCAGCCGAGCGGTTTGAGATTCGCGCGAAGCCGGTGCGCCTTAGTCACCCGCCAGGCTCCGCTGTCGCCGACTTGGTCGCAGACGTTGCGGCGGTTTTCGATGACGATCACTTGCCGCGCTCCTTCATGTCGTCTTCTAATCGTTTTATATCCTTCTGCAACGCACAAAAATATCTTCTAGAATGTCGCATGCGCTCGAATCGCCGTACTGTCGTTGCGACCCAGACGATTACGCCGCGGATCGTGACGTCCTTATCACGAGCGCGATCATAGCTGCGACCACAGTTGGTGCACATGAACGGCCGTCCGAGTGCTCGTTGGCAAATGACGCAGTCGTAGCGGCTCCGGGGGATTTTTGATTTGAGGTCCTTCATCTGATTTTTCCTTCTTTGCGGAGCCTTTTCACGAGTGCATCGGCGAGCGCGTATGCTTGCTTTGCGCGTGGCGATCGACCCTCGCGGGCGTGTTTCACGCACTGCACCACGATCACGTCGCCGTACTTGGGCGTTCGTTTCCAGGTGCAGCCGCACGCACTTTGGCTCATACGAAATGCTCTTTGGCCAAGACGGCTACAGCAGCATCCAAACAAAGGCCCGCTTCGCGGAGTGCATCCGCGGCCTCGTCGTTAAGGTCGACGTTGCCGGTAACTTGTGCATCGAACATCGGACCACCGATACGGGGAAGGCACTCACGCGCAGCCGCTATTTCGGCGCGCAGTTCGTCTAAAATGTTCCTATATCTCCCGATCTCGAATCGCTCGACGGCCAGCGCCTCGGTGAGGCTGCGCAGTTCGCGATCGTACTCGTCAGGGTCACGTTGACATTGATGGCACCTACTCATCAATCCACCTCCAGATTGTTGAACCGGTTCCCGTGCACCTTCGCTAGCCGCTCGCCCAGGGCCTTGAGCGGCGCCTCAGCGCCCAGCTCGACGCCTAGCAACTTCTCATAGCCCTTCAACTTTTCCCGGAACGTTTCCAGCTCAGTCGTCCGATTACGCGCGGCCCGGTGACCCATGCCGTCGGGGTGATTCAGCTCATTCGCCACGTCCGCGAGGAACTTCGTCAGTTCGGCGCGCAGGGAGTCAAGCACGGCCTCGACGGTCCCCGATCCGTGCATCACGGGGATCTCGTAGACCTTGTGCGCCGTGCCGCTTGCGGTCTTGAGCGCGCGAGAGACCTTCGCCAGCGTTTCCGTGGTTGCTTTGGGCACGAAGTAGAACCCACCCGACTCGCGAAGCGCCACGCCCCCTAGGCGCGCGACCGTGCCCACGAGCCACACGCCCACGTCGACCGCTGCGATCTCCGTACGCGACTCGTCGAAAGCGGCGCGGATCTTGGCGCCGAGAACGCGCGCGGCCTCTTTTACGTCCTCGGGTGCGTCTTTCCCGCCCGGAGGCGTGAGAAGCACGCGCACGTTGCCTTGCTCGTCTTCTTCGGAAAGGCGCACGCGCACGCCGTTCGTCTCGACGATCTTGTCCAGCGTCGCACCCTCGGCGACCTTGGCGGGGTCGACCTTGCCGGCCAAGTCGGTGAGCGTCCAGCCCCCTTCGGAATGCTGGCGAAGGAGGACCGTCTTGGACGACTGCGCCTTGCACGCGCGGTGAAGCGCGACCTTGGCGGATGGCACCTCGGGGAGATCGTCCGCGTCGAGCGTTTCGGCTTCCCATGCCGTGGTGAGCTTGCCCACGTCCAGCGCACCCGAGAGTGACCAGTAGGTGAGGGTGCCGGTAGACTCAAGCGCGCCCGACACGGCCACCAGGTCAGCGGCCTGCACACGCGCTTTCTTTCCCAGTTGGGTTTCCTCGGTCGGCACGGGGTCCACCACGGGATTGTCCACGCGCGCAGAAGGCACGCGCCGCATGATCGCGTCCAGATCGGCGAGCATGTCTGCCGAATGCGGATTGGTGCTCGGGGCGTTGACGTTTGCCAGCTCCGCGCGCAGCGTCCGCAAACGCGGAAGCATCCCCGCCACGGTCGTGTCAGTCGAAAACGGCGTGAGGGTGCACCCGTGCGCGTTGATCCAACCGTAGATCCGCTCCATGCGCGGGCTCATGGCCACGCGCTGAGGCGTCACGCTCGACGTGACTTCACGTGGCGCGGCGAGTTTGACGCACACGGGGCAAAGCCCCTCGGTCGTGAGGGGACCGGGCACGTTGCAGCGAGTGCAGCGCTTGGGAGCCTCGACGAGGGGAGCGGTGGGAGCGGGAGCGGGAACGCGAGGCGCGGGTAGATCATCGTCGATCTCGAGGAGAGCAAAGCGGCTTCCGTCCGTCGTGTCAGTCGTAGCCATGTGGACCTCCTTGATTGCGAATCACGCCACCATTTCCCAGGAAAACACTAGATTAGAAAACTTCACTTCCTTCCCTTCCGCCTCGCACACGCGACAAGCCCGCGCGAGATCTTCGGCCGCTGCGCGTTCTTTCTCGTAGGCGTCCGGCCCGTGAAAGCTGTAGTGCTCGACGCTATGCCCTTTCCAGTACACGTAGCCGTTGTGATCTTTCGTCAGGTGCTCAATCCCCATGAACCACGGGCGCGTGTAGCCTTCCGGCTTCATGACATTCGCGCGCAGCTCGGCGAACGCGGCTAGGCCGGCCTCATTCAGGTCATTGTTGACCGCGCATTGCACGAGGTAGAGATCGCGCGGGGCGAGACCGTTGCCGTCATTCGTGGCGCGGATGATCTCGATCGCTTGGTCGGTGGCAGTCATTCAATCCCCCATGCGGCTTCATCGTAGCCGGCTAGTGAGCTGATCGCGGCCTTGCGCAATGCCTGGCAAAAGTTGCGTGCCTCGCTGGTCTTGTACTCGGGATGTTCGCTCGCCTGGTATTCGTAGCAGTCGATCGCCTTGAGCACCTGGACCGGATCAAAGCCGTCGATCTTCCGCTTGTAATGATACTCCGGTGCGGGTTGCTCTTTAACTGTCTTGCTATCGCTGTAGCGATAGGTAACGCTCTTATGATTCTCCAGCCACAAGACCGCGCCGAGGCGTTGCGCGGAGTCGGGGTCATAGCTGCCCGACTCGAACCCGTAACGCGGGCTGGCGTCCTCGCTTGTATGCTCGCCGCACCAGTGTAGGCTGTAGTTACGGGTGATGCGTCGACTCATGGCCGCGTTGACGAGATAGTGAATGTGATTCTCGCTCACGAGAAATGCCGACATTGGCGTAACCTCCGTGTGGTCTGAGCCGCGTTTACTGAATGCCTCCCTTGCTAACCAGTACAAGGTGCGCGATCGGAACCGGCAGCGCATGTGCTTCGGGTGCTATTGGAACGTGATAGGTGACGTTATTTATGGTTACAATGCCGCGTACTAGCGCGTGCGGTAGACCAGCGTAGTCTACCAACTCGGTCACTTCGTAGATCTTACTCGTGCTGACGTGGCGGACGATGTCGCCAACCTCGATCATTTGTCGTGACCAGCCGGGTGCGCGATCGGTTCGTAGCGGGGCAGCGGCTTGCCTTCGTGGATCAAGGCAAGCTCCCACTTGAGCATCTTCCTGCACCTTTCATGTCCACCACTACGACGAATCACGGCACACTCGGCGCAGTAGATGTATCCCTTTGAGCCGATGTGGGTCACGGCGCGAGTGCAATCCTTTTTCATTTCGCATTTGACGGCGCGCATGGATCAGTCCTCCCACGTCGAGAGAAGGTGCCCGAGTCGCTTCCGTGCGTCCTCGGTTTCAAACTGCCGCACGGCGATCCGTTGCGTCACGCGCTCGCGAGCGCGCCGCGAGTCACGCCAGGCGCCGATCTGATAGTCATTCTCCCACTTGCGCCCGTAGGGTAGGTGCTCACGCGATGGGCAGTGGTAACAGCGCACGATGGCCAATCTGCCGCGCTCCAAGTCGTGACCGTGTTGGTGCAGGCACGCGCGGCACCTGCACTTCTCACGCTTGCGGGCGCCATCGGAGCGCAACCCAGCTTTGAGGTTGATCATCCCGTCGATCTTGTCGCGGAACCAATGGCGCAATCCGTCGCGGTCCAGGGACGCACCGCACCATGACGTGGTAACGCGCTCGTCGCGAGCCGTGCGCGCCATGCCGTCGCGGATCGCGCGGTAGATCTGGCCGGCTTCCTTGCCAGCGGTTGGACCATAGGCGGTCACGCTACTTCCTCAGACGAGGCGCGCGTGTCCACGCAATAGTGGATCCCGTGGAGCACGCCCGCGACGAGAAAACCGTAACCACCGTAGCGATCGTAAACCTCGGCCTCGGCGTTGTCCGGATCAGTTGCCTCGACGTGATAGCCGCAACGCTCCTCGCCGTTCCGCAGGCCGATTACCGTGTACCAGGACGCGATCATGCGGCACCGTCCGCGAGATATGCCTTGATCGCCCCGTAGGTTGACTTGATCCCGAGCTTGCGGCACACGGCCTTGATCGCCCCGCTATTGCTAGCGGTACCAGCCGCAAGCGCAATGATCATCTTATCGACGACCACCGGGATCCCCTCGGCCGGATAGGCGTACTCCTCAGGATGTTTCGCGTGAGCCTCGGTCAACTTTTCAAGGTACGCGGCGCGGAACTTTTCTCGGTTGGTCATACGGTCACCTTTCGCACGATGCACCCGTGCTCTTTGAGCAGTGTGATCACCCTGTCAGTAGGATTCGCGAGCCGTTGCTGTAGCTCGTGATAATGCTGCTCCAGGTGAAACCAAGAACGCATGTCCTCATCGCAGAGCGGACACTTGTCGGGGCCGCTGTAGCCGATCTTCGTGGCCATGTGTTGCGCTTCCTGTTAGCGGGTGATTTTCCACCAGATCATGCGAAGCAGATCCCAAAACGTAAACGGTGCGTAGAGCATGGAGATCCTCCTTACTTGCGCTTGCGGCGAAGCGTTTCCCACTCCCCCTCGCCCATGTACCGTTGCACGCGATCGTCGGAATGGTGCAGGTGTCGCTCGGCTTCCGCTAACGTATCGAACGGCCCCCACCACTGACCGCTACCGCCGAAAATGACGCGATACATTACCGTCCCCCTCCCCATCGGCAGACGTCGCACCGATAGATATCGTTCCAGACTTGGCGCGCGGTTAGCTTCTTGCCCGGTTCGCCCGGCTCGACGTGATCCGCGCATCGAATGCGGACCTTGATCCCTTCGATCTTGCCGTTTGACCAGAAGTAGATCGGACGCTTGACAAGCGCCTCGTGCATTGCCTGGTAGGCTTTCGTGGCCATGTGGAGCCCCCCTTTAGAGCGCTTCTACTGCCATTGTGAAGTGTCGAAAGAGTAGATCTTCATCGTCATAGCCTGAAAAATTCCACTTCCCGCTATAAGGGTTCGCGTCGGAGGGTAGCGGGGCATCCTCGACAAAACGTGTGTTGATATCCAGCCCCACGCCTAGATCGTCGTCGGCCGGAAGGTGGACGATCAACGCGCCCTTTGCAAGCGGCAAGCGCCACCGACCCCCTAAGATCACTTCTAGCACGCCGTTGTAGGCGTCTGGCTCTTCCTCGGTCGCGCCGCGCGCGAGGAGCCAGACGCGCAAGCGTTCGCGGAGTGCTTTCGCGCTTCGGAGCTTGGCGCGGCGCCTGGTACCCGCTCGGCGCAAGTACACGGGTTGCTTTGTCATGCCGCACGCATACGCCGACGGATCCGCTCGCGCTCCATGGAGATCAGCTCGGCCACTTCAGCCCCCGATCGCTGAACCAAGCACGACCCGTCCCACCAATAGAATCGGTGATTTTCGTTCACCATGTCCCGACGCACAAAATCATCGGTGAACCCGCTCGGGGGCATGTCCTCGGGAAAGATGAGCACCGATCCGGTCTCACGCGTCGCCCAAGCGAACGGAAGATCCGGATCGCGCTCTGCTAGCGCGTTCATGTCGTGTACCTCGACGTCCGCACGGTAATGCGTGGGCCATCCGTCGCGCCAGTAAGCCGCGAGGATTGCGGTAGCGTGCCGCATGGAATCGTCCGACTGCTGAAACCCGTAACCATGGCAGCCGATGCAAGGCGCCCATGGCCCATCGGAGTAGTGTAGATCGGGGCGATACTCTTCCCCGGTACCGTCGCATCGTTTGCAGGGTTTAGGATCGTCGCGAGTCATTGACCCACACTCCTTTCGCGATAGCGCGCTAGGACGGTATCAACTTCGGTCGGATCGATCTCAATTGGATCGTTCCAATTCGCCAAGATCCACGATCGGATTGACGCGATTGACATATCAGGCCAATCGTCTGGAGTCGGCGAATATCTGACCTTTACGACGCGATAACCTGCCATTAGAGCAGGCTCTAAATCAATGTGAGTGATCTGATCTTTTTCGATCAGGTGGAGCTGACGCCACATGTGACCGTAGCAATCGCCGTCGCGCTGAAAAGCGATGCGATCAACACTGGTAGCCATGTGTTTTACTCCTCGGGTGAGTGAGTGAACGCGAACCAAATGAAGCGAAAAACATCGTACCAGCGAAGGATGATCATGCGCGCGCCTCATGCCCACAACGTGGCGCTTGACACACGTAGGGCGCCTCAGAGCGCATCACGTAATGACACTTCGGGCAGATCCACTCTCGTCGCGAGGTACAAAGCGCGACAATGCCGTTGACGATCGGCGCGACGTTGTTTGAATACCAGTGCTCACGCATGCGCGAAAGACACTCGTCTCGCGTCCAAGATCCGCCGATACTGCTACCGCGCGAGATACCCCACGATGCGTGCCGATGGATCTCGTAACTCCAGCCGAAAGCTCCCGCGTAAGCGACCCACACGGTTTGCGGCTCGACAAGATCGAACATGATCGTGGGTCCGGTAAGCTCACCACATAGAGTTGCGATCTGCACCGAAAGATCGTCAAAGGCTTCTTTTTCCGAGGAGCGCGCATTGCTTTCAACGTTCCCGAGCTTGGCGCGGTACTCGGTTTTGCGCGACTTGCGCGTCACACCGTAGGTGCGCTTGTCGCATGTGCCGATGAGACGGATAGCCATGTGATCTCCTTTGACAAAGCAGAAACGCCACTACCTAAGACGTATCCAGGTAGTGGCGTCATGCGGAATCAAAAGAGTGTTTCAATGGACGGGAAAGCGATTGCTTCCCGTGTTTGTCAAGCCCCCGATCGTGCGAGCATGACAGGTTGCCGATTAGCAGACCCACAAAGCTTTTCTACCTGTTAGTGGGTTATGTGGGCGAGACGTTCCACGCGAAAGGGGTTTCGGGCATCGGCCACACTGGGCATAGGATGCGCCGCGAAACCATAGCCGGGGCTTGCTGGGATATCTAGTGCGCCTCGATAGGGGACTAGGGTCCAGATCCCAAGGGTACCGCGCCATTGCATAGCGCGCGATAGCTTCACATTTCGCGTTCATTTGACTCGCCAGGGAAACGACGTCGCGCACGTGCGCCTCGTTTCGCGGCCCGTAGCTCCTACCGGCTACCGCGTTCTTACCCTACCCCGTGACAGGGGGCCTTTACACAAGGTCTACCGGGATAGCGCGAGCCTTGCGGCCCGAGTGCCTACCATGCGCCGGTTACGCTATTCGCCTACGGGTCGGTCCCGCGGTATCCCTTGACTCCCACGCGCCCCCAGTCCCCCCCGGGTTACTGCCGTCCCCCTAATCTGTATGACTTGAGTATATGCTCAAAGCATACCATATCCATTACCTTAATGAAATCAACTACTTAACTATACCGCAATGCGTTAAAGTATGACGCGGGAGTCATGTAAGCAGATTAATGCTAATTATTTCGGTAACTTATCGGTATGCAATGATTGCAGACTGTCGTTTTATTAGACACCTACCGGCTAACTAAGCAATATTATGGAAGATTTTACCTTGCCGTAATATTACCGTATTTGTGTCACACATGTGGGCTTTCGGCACAAATACGGCAAAGGTGTCTACACTTCCCTACCCTGTCGCCATGGTCGGGTCTGGTAGGTGTGGCGGATACACTTGCGGATCGCATGAGAGCGACCCCCAAACGTGTCCCCTTCATCGCGCATCTTTGACGCGAGATCTTGACAAAGCTCGTCGAGCATGCTCAGCGTTTCGACGTCGATTTTCATCGCGACCAGGATCGATAGATTCGTTTTCGGTCGACCCGGTTTCTTTTTCGCTTGCATAGAACACATACTAGATGCCTACACGACACGTGTCAATCGCGTACCTTCCGCACCGCGCGGATCAACCAATCCAATTGCGCCTCCTTCGCAAGGTTGAACTTCTCCTCACATCCCTGATAGTCTCCGCCACGGGAAACGCGGTGGACGACCCGCGTAAGCTAGCTTTTTACCGCCGATCGATTCCGACGAGCTTCCGCAATCCCAACCGCACCCAGGTCGTGAGATCGAATCCGGCCTCTCGAGCCTTCTGCTCAAAAGCAGCCTTCTTGGTGGGCAAGATCAATACGGCCATCGGGTTGAGTAACGCCGAACAACTCCCCCTGGCCGCCGTCTCCCCGCCTGCTATGTCAGTAGCCCCGTCAATCATCGCCCAGATCGAAAAATGGCTCAACGATCACGACGGAGAGTACAGCGCAGACCAGATTGCTCAAGCCATTGGAGCGAAAAACAGAGAGACGGTGCGGCAGCTGCTCTCGCGGCTGGCCGGGAAGGGGAAGGTTCTGAAGGGCGTCAGGCCGGGTGTATGGCGCGGTCCGGCTCACTACAAGTAGTAACGGGGGTGCCGCCATGCGGCTGACAATAGAACGGGCGCCCTGGCTTCGTGGCGCGAGACACAAATAACGAGCGGGGCCGACGTGGAAGACATCGCTTCCCAACGTTGAACTTCCACGTCGGCCTGACTTCACGTAGATAGCAAGTTCAAGATCGTTTGTCAAATCGACAGCTTAACCTATTCACGCGGCCTTTCCAAACTGTGCCTGATGCTCCACTGGAATCGGTCCCCACGGGACTAACTCTTTCCGCTCGTTATAGACAGGCTCCATGCTTTTATCCCACCAGAAACCCAACGCGGTCTCCGCCTTCCACACCACGTCCGGTGCGATCAATTTACCTGACGCCATCATGATCTCGGCGATACGTGGTCCAGATAAATACGCCGTCGACAAGATCAACTCACTCAAAGGTTCGTCATGCATAAACGCTGGCAAACGACATCCAGCAAGTGGTGACGCTAATCCGTCATCCTTCACACCGAGGTAACACTCACGCGTCGCCGTCACGTACGCGTGCTTGCCGATGTCCGCGAGCATCGATTGGAACCCGTTGTTGAGCATCGCGGAGATCTCTTCATCCCACTTGAGAAATCCGCGCTCCCGAATGATCCGCGGCATGCCCTCCTTCGCGTCCCAGACAACCGAAGGAGCTGGTCGCTTCTGCTTGATCATACTCTTGCCCCAGTTGTGATAGTCCTTGATCTCTGGGAACCGTCGAAAGTAAGCAGGCGAGAGCACGTTCGCCTCAATCTCCACGCACTTCTTACAGACCGGGATGCAATCGAATCCCTTCCATTTCATGATCTTCTCGATGCCGCATCGCTTCTCGCCGCCGACAAGGATGCAAAAGCGAATGCCCCAGTACCCGGGCTCACCCTTGGCGTTCTCCGCCGGGCCACCTTCACACACCGTGAAGCCGGCGTTCTTCTTCCGGTTGGTGTAGACGATCTTCGGCGGCCCCATCATCGCCGGTTTGCCGAAGTTGAGCGGCTTCGACGCCTGCCGAAAGTCGACCGCCTGCTTGTCCTTCGCCTTGAGTCGCTTCAAGAACTCGTCAAGCGGAAGTCCAAGCACCTCGGCGGCCAATTCGGAGTGCAAGATACCCGGATCACCACTGGCGTTGATTGCATCCCGCATCTGCGAGTAGTCGAAAGCCCAGTAAGTGTATTGCGCGAGCGCACACAACTCACCAGCAGAGTAATCAGTCGACCCGAGCACGTACTCAATCGAAGAACCACACCACGCACCGCGAGCGCGGATGCACTTACGCTCACCGCCAGCACGAGGGAACTGGTGAATCGGCGACCCTTCGTAGGAACATCTCCCTGTCGCGAGGAGCACGTTGGGGTTGTAAGGAAGCGGTGCAGTCAGACCTTTTCGCAAGTACGGCAAGAATGTGCTGTGCGATTTCTCGAACTCGTTCTCACCGTAGTCGGAGAGATCGTCATCACCACTCTCCATACACACGTCGCGATCGGTACCGATCCCGTTCTTGTCCGTTCGAGGCAACATAGGTGCCGTCGTCAAATCGAACCCAGTCCCGTCACACCCAAGATCACCAGAATCCGTCTTGATGACCTTGCAGTTGATCTCATTACCGAGCTTGTCGAGCTTCCGCCGCCCATTGCAAACTACGCACTGGTCTCCGATGCAGCCCCGATACCTTCCCTTGACCTTCTCACCACGACAATCGATCTCGGTGACGTTTCGAATCTTTCCAGTACCACCACAACGCACACACACGCCAGTCGCACTGTAGGCGATAGCGACAGAGCGTTTGACCGCGGCCTGATCTTCGGTCTCGTCCTCGCGAATCCACCCCTTCTTCTGGAACCGCTCGATTGCGACAGCACGTTTCTTTTCTACTTCAGCAGTAAGTTTTGTTACACGCTCGGGATCCGTCCGCAACGACCACGCCGCCCCAAGTTTGAGCGCGAATTCGGCCTCGACCTGCGCCGCGAGGTTGTCTTGGTTCTTGAACTGAACGATCGGTGCCTTCACACAATGTTCGTCAGCGGCAGGCCAAGAAAACGTCAACTCGCCGAAACAGAACTTGCACCTCGTCTGCGACTGCACGACACCCGGAACGCTCGGGATCTCCTCCCACTCGTGATTGCCTGGCTTACCGAAAATCTGCGTCGCGGCGATCTCCACCGTGTTATCAGTATCGTTGATGGGGTACACCTTGGCCTCTACCGGCCACCGGTATGCCGGGATCCCCTGCAATAGCGCATACGACTTCCGCCACACATCGTTCTTTTTGGCGTCCTCGCGCCCGAGCACGAGCTTGGTGGTGATGTCTAGGCTGTACCGCTTGGAGACCTTACCCTTGGAGTCGCGCAATTCCTTCCCAGTCGGATCAAGACCGAGATGCCCGTAGTAGATCGCGTCAAGGCTCTGAGAAGTCAGAACATCGTGGATGAGACCTTCACGCAGTGCTTGGAATATCGCCGCCAACAACGACGGATCGGCCTGCGCGGCACAGAGGAGATCATATGATGCGTTCGCGAACGCGATGACGTACTTCGCCTCCAAGTACGCCTTGAGCGTGGTCCAGACCGAGGTCGGGTTGTCGAACAACTCACCTTCAATCTTACCGTTAACTCTAGACGTCGAACCACAAACTACTGGCGGTGCAGCAAGACCAGGACGAAACAGATGCGTTTCGGTGTCTAGCGCACGGAGGCGAGAGAGATCCACAATCAGCCCCCGACAATCATCGTCGTACGCATCGTCGAACGCGTCATAGAAGTATATAACCACCTCGACGCGAACGAGGTTCGTTCGCCGCTCGGCAACGTGGTCGGTTTGCGAAAGTGCTTGCTGCGATCATCTCCACCGCACAGGAACACCGTGGTTCGCCTCGCTTGGCTTCCCTGCGCCGCGTGCGCAGTCAAGGCGTACCCCCAAGTAACTGGCAGAGGTTCAGGTAGGCACTTCTTCCTCAAAATGATGTGATAGTTCTTCCAGTTCTCCACCCACGGCTGTCCGCCGTCGAAGAACTCGCCCTCGCGCCCGTTGCCGCCTCCACCCTCGAACGACACCAAGATCTTCTCGCCACCCAAGACCTTCATCCACATCGTCTGCATGGTGTCGATCGGCTCAGCGGCCTCGAACCCGGCGCAGATGACGATCTCGCCGTTCAGTCGACCTTGACCGTTCTTCTTAATGAGGACGGGCTCGCCCTCATCGGGGAGCGGCCCACCGTGACCGAGGCGCTCGCGGATCATCTTGTTCGCGGTCATGCGCACGGCGTTGCGCCAGGTAACGAGCAAGTGATCGTCCCGATCCGCGAGGTATTCTTCCACCGCGGTCTCGGTCGGATGCCGCACCTGCATGAACTCGTAGCCGTTCTTGGTCGCGACGTCGTCGATGTCTGACTGCCGACAAATCTCTCCCGTCTCGCGCACCCTCGTCGCGGCGCGCAAAACGCCGCCCGCGTTACGCATAACGGTCTTCAACTCGCCGCCGTCAACGTGCGCAAACACAGAGTAGTCCTCACCAAATTCCTTCAACTCCTGTCCAGTGATGACCGGCGGAAGTTGGAAAGCGTCGCCGACCAGAAGGAAACTCACACCCGACGATGCCCACACCTGCATGTCACGAAACACCGCAGGCGTACACATCGATGCCTCGTCAGTGATGACCAAGTTGGACTCGGACTCACGAAGCCGCGTAAAACGAAGATCCTCACCACCCTTCGGTGGATAGTAGAGTTTGGCGTGAAGCGTCGACGCAGGACGCTCAGCAAGCTGTTGAAGCCGCAACGCGGCCTTTCCCGTCATCGCCGTAAGCAAAGCACTCGGAAATCGGGTGACGATCTCTCGCACTAGAGTCGTCTTGCCGGTGCCGGCGGGGCCAGTCACCGAAAAGAAACAACCCTCGTCTACGTGCGCGTACCACTCGGTGATCGCATCGAGCACGTTGAGCTGTTCGACCGTCCACGGAAACGAAGGAGGCGCAGGATATGACGGTGCCGGTGGGATCAAATCGAACAGGCTCAAGAGATTAGCTCCTCACAAGAAAAACGAGCGCCGCCTGGACTGGCTTGTAGTATTGCGACCGGTAACCAGGCGGCACTCTCGAACTACTACCGACCCGCGATAAGATCCGCCTCGGTCTTCACCGTCTGTCCGAGGTACCAGTACCCGACCGCCGTCGGGTGCTTCTGCCACCCGGCAGACATCGCGGCCTGGAGCGGGTTGGCAACTGGAGGTGCCGCCACCGGAGCCGTCGGCACACCAGGAACACCCGGAGCCGGAGCCGGAGGCGCCACTGCCGTCGTCGGAGCCGAACCCGCCGACACATCGAGCTTGGCTCGACGCGCGAGCACGTTCGGCGACCCCGGGATGTTCTCCCCGGGAACCGCGAACCAGTTCACGCCCTGAAAGTCCTCACCGTCCTTCTTGTTGGTGTGAAAGGTGATGCCCTTGATCAACATTCCGCGCGCGGCTTGCGCCGGACCGCCAATCTCGTCGAGCGTCGGACCGAGTTGCTCCGGCGTGACCTTCTTCTCGTCAAAACCGAGAAGCCCGAGAGCGTACGCCTTCAAGTTCGGCTTCGCCATGACCGCCGCGTCACCGTACAAGGGCAGGAAGTAGCCCCAGGACGAACCCACCGGAGTCGGATCGACCCCGTCCTTGATCTTCTTCGCCTCCACGATCTCGTGCTCGATGATGATCGCGTCACCAGCCTTCGTGTTCTTCACGAAGCACGCCTTGTGCAAGAAGATGTACTCACCGTCATTGAGTCGCTGACGCGCGACCGTCGCCTCGGCCTTTGCTGCCTCGTACCCGAATCCCTGTGGAAAGAACGCCATGATCTCTTCTCCTTGTTCGGTTACTTGTTCGTTGTCATTGTTTCGTTTAGTGGTACTTTCGTTTTCGACTCGTTCTTCACTTCGCTCGTTTTCGTTCTCATTTGCGACTTCGTTCGCTGCCTCGATCTTGTTCTCTTGGCCTCCTCTGTAGTGTTTAATTCTCGCTTTTGAAATCTCTGCGCCAATGTGGTGTCGCGCGTCATACGCTGAATCCAACGTCCGCGGCCAAGATCAGTTGTCGGTTCGGTGTCGTCGCTTCGATGAACTCCGCGAGCCGAAGTGCTTTCCGAATCGCGTCTCGGTTCTCCGACACGTGGATGTACACTTCGGTCTCCACCGTTTCGGCTTCTTGACCCTCGCGCACAAGTCTGCCCAAACAGTTCCCGACAATCGCAACTTTGCCGTTTCGACGCGTGACAATTGCGCCCGTATCTACACTCACGCACCATACACGTTCGTCAGAACGACTCGGCAACTTCTGCCACACTGGTCGTGCGTCACTTGCTCTACGACAAAATGACCAGTAGCACTGTTCTGAAATGTACAACTTGTAGATAGGTTTATGTCTCTTCTGTTTATATGTAGCCACATTACATCTAAGCCCGTGCCTTACACAAAGTGCTTGAATTTTATCTGCTACAACCTTTCGAGCAGTACATATAGAAGTCGTAGACGGAAAGTAGTCATACGTACCGACAGTCTTGCTACCGTCACCAATCCACATCCCTTCCAATAACAGTCGAAGCTGTCTAGATGACACACGCTCCAATAATGGAGACAGATCCTTATTTAGGTAGTCTCTCAACTTCCACCAACCGAGGCCGTGCATCTTCGTACCTCTACCGCTGGAGATACACCACTTGTGAAGTGGGTACTTTCGTTTTCCAAAATTTGACGGTCTCGTATACAACTGATGCCGAAATTTAAAATCGCATCCGCGTACAATCTCTTCGCATCTAGACACCATAGACGGATAGCGTTCCGACTGAAAAACAGAAACCGTCAAATTGTTATGACTATAGTTACCGTCGGTCATAAACAAGCCTATGAACAACAGTTCATAGTCTGTAAGGTCAACACCTTTGTTTGATTGCATGCCTGAAATTGGTATCACACCCTTTAACGGCATGTTCTCAGCTTCGACAAACTGATTTAGTCCATACTTCCAACTACCACCTTTAAATTTGTATGGTTTGCAAATCATCCGATGGTCAGCAGTAACTCTAATGTCAAGATGCGCGTTTTTAATACCCCACATTGACTCTGAGCCTAGACGTCGCTCTACACGACGTTTGCAGCGTTGCCACCTAATAGACCCATCACGTATCTCATACGCTGCTACTCGTGCCTGTCCGATCGAGTCATCGATCCCGACCCAACCCTTGTTCGTTAGTACCTCTGTCTGCGCATCGAGACACTGCTCCCAGATATCCGCCGACGACGGCGGCTCAGCGATCAACTGCTTGTAGAACTTGTACTGGAGTCCGTCTCGGCCCGTTCCATGGGCTCGCATGCTCGCAATCACCGATCGCGATCCATCCTCGGCCAAGATCGCCGCCTCGGCGTCGATCCCTCCCGCGTGGTACGGCAAGCCCGCCAACTCGGCAACCTTCTTACCAAACGCACGCGACTGGCACCAGACGATCCCGCGATTCTCCTTCGCCCACTGCGCCGCGTCGCGTGCAAGGTAGTCGTCGATCCACTTCGAACGCGGATCAGGCTGGACCGTGTTCTTCACCTTGGCCCAGTCTCGCCACGTCTCGGAGAACCACTTCGGCAAGTCCCCGTCGTATGGCGGTGTCCGCCACGCGCGCTCGGCCGCGTTCTCGCACAAGGCCGGAGAGTCGAGGTGCGGTTCCCCTCGCATAATCTTCACGCGCAACTCTTTGTTCCACAGCTTGCGCTTGGCGAACCACTCCTCAATGACCTCTACCGGCTCCATCTTGGGATACGCCCAGTAGTCGTAGAACCCGGAGGCGACTTCACGCGCGCACTTGAGCTGCTCCATCGCCTCGACCAACTCTTCGCCGTCCGGTCGCACCCACGCACCGCGAACCTCGGCGAGCGCCGCCTTGACCGTCTCGGGCATCGGCGGCGCCTTACGCTCGTTGATCGAGATTGAGCAGGTGACCGACGACGTCTTCGTAGAGATGACGCCGCAAGTCTCTATCACTCTCTGCTTATAGCCCTCGCGTACGTCCGGCATTCCTGACACGAAGAACTTGGGCTTGTCGTTTAGAGATGGATCACCGAACGCGTTCCGCAACGCCCTCGCGGTCGAAGAGTTGGTATCAGGAACCGGCGACGGATCAATCACCAGTGCCACCGCCTCGACCGTATCTGACTTGAGCGGGTACGGCGATCCCATCCCGAGCGAGTGCGCCGAGAGGTGCGCGACATCCTTGACGGTCTTCTTGACGGTCGACCCTGACCAGTTGCAAACGATCTTGCCGTTGTTCTGTTCGAGATATCGAACCCACCGCATTGATCGCGATGAGTTCAACGACGCTAACAAGTGACATTCATCGTCGACCAACATGTCGAGGTTGAGCTGTTCCAAAAGCAACGTTGATTTCTTATTCGACAATAACGAGTACGGAATGAAATGTACCGCAGGCGATCCAGTGACGACGAAGCTCTCGACCTCCGACTTGTCGAAGATGAGGCTCGGTACGCGGAAATGCTCGCGGAGCTGCAAGTACGCCCGGTAGTAGTGTAGTCGCTGATCAGGTTTCGCGAGAATGCCGGCGGTCTTACACTTGACCGCGAGCGGAGCCAAGATACCCGCAATTGTCTTACCGCCACCGACGGAAATCATGCCGAAGATCCCGCCCGCCTTCGGAAGCTCATCAAGAATCCACGACTGCACCGGATTGAGCGTCGTCAAGCAGACCGGGTGCCCAAGACCAGCCAACGTCGCGGTCATCCCCGGCCTCAACGCCTGCACGATCTTGTTCGTCTTCGGATCGTGCAGGCCGTCAAGACAAAAGGAATCGATCGACATCTCGACCGGAGGCGGCGGAGGTAGTCCCGGGCGACTTGTATGAAACACACGAATGCTACCGTTGCCAATCACTTCTATGTATCGATCCCGACAAGCACACGAAAGCCGTTGACCTCGAGAAAACTGCGCGGTCATCTTCGTAATGAGCGCCTGCGCTTCTGGTGCCCATTGACGGTCTGCGCCACGCTCACAATTGAGCACAGGCCGACGCGGCAACGCGACAATGCGTTGAAGGTCTCCTTGCGACAAATCGAGAGCAACACCTTGCATAGAGACTACCGCTTCACCATCGAAAGCGTCTGCATCACTGCCTGGACTTCAGTCGGCGTCATCCGCGAAAGCGCCACCACATCCACGTGAAACACAATGCTGCGAGAGGTGTTGCGGCCAACATAGTCGACACTGAAAGCCAACGCCTCCGGTAGAAGAGGTGACGGAGGTACCGCCGAAGACACAATCGGTGCCATAGAGTGGTTGTGCGCGGCCGGTGCGGACCCGGGAATCCCAGGAACACCGTTCGCGGGATTCGTTGCCGCGGGCGGCTTCGGTGCCGGCGGCGCGTCGACCTTCGGCAGATTATGTCGCGGAACGATGATCCCGGTGAAGTCGATGTTGAAGTCCCCGTCCTTCAAACGGAATTCCTTGCCGCACGACGGGCACGACTTCTTGCGCGACGTCGCCTCCTTCGGCGTGACGGAGATCTCGGTACCACCTGTCAGGCAACGCCCGCCCGTCTTTGCGGCCTCGGGATTGGCGGCGGCCTCGGCTGCCTGTTGTTGCGCACTCGCCAAAGCATGTGCTTCCGCACGCACCTTGATCTCCGGGTCCTCAATGTTGGCGATGACCTCGGCCGGGAGCGGTGCCGCTGCCGCGACCGGATCGAACGGCGGCGAGTCCGGCGGGTTGATCGCGCCGATATGCGGCGGCGCAACAGGCGCGGCCGGCGTGGCGAACGCGACCAACTCAAACTGTGTAGGCGGGCGTTGAACCCAACCCGAATCGGCACCCTCCCTATCAAAAACGATCCCGGATGGATCGAATCGCATCATTCCCGCCGCGATCTTCTGTCGAGCAATGGCGATCGGATCGACCGCCGAAGGCGCGGTCGGCGCAGTCGTAGACGGTACCGACGGTAACGGCATCGCACCGTTGGTCTGCGTCGGCTGCTTCATCATGTCGAACAGGCTTGCCATCTGGGCTCCTCCAATTTGCAACAGGGTAGAGAGGCTTGCTTGTGGTCGTTCACAGTAGGGTTGATGCGGACACCCACGAAAGTCTCCGCATGCACGGATGTTGGGTTCGATCTTACGATGGTCTGTCTCCTTCGCGACGTCGACCATCGCCGCGACCGTACACTGGATGTCCTCGCCTCGACGATAGATCGTATCGAGATCCAACAACCGCGAGACCTTCTTCGACTCACGCTTCTTGGTACCGAAGTACCCGTGAGAGATACGAACGAAGCGCAAGTCCGGCCACACGTGCAAAGTCGCCCTCGCGTAAACAGGCATCTGCACGGTCATCACAAGACCTTCTTCGGTCTTCGCCCACTTCTTCACGTCCCCTGAGGTCTTCCAGTCGTTGATCTCGGCCGTGCCAGGCGGATCTTGATTCCGACTTCCCTTGTCGTCGAGCCACACACCTCGACGGTGACGAAGATCCATCGCGCCCATGAGCGGAATGCCAAAAAACGCGAGGCCGTGTCGCTCAACCTCTTCCTTGGTGCCGACCCCCGCCAACATCCGATCACGCGCCGCGAGCGCCGCCTTGTAGTCGCCAAACCCCTCTTCGACAATGAGATCGTTACCAGGCTCGGGAATGAACCTCATTCCGTGTCGCACCACAGGTCCGAGGATATTCTCCCCGGTCTTGAAATAGTGCTCCAACGACTTGTGTTCCTTTTTTCCTGTGTTCTGCCAGGTCTTCTCCGGCGGCTTCTTCCCGTCGATCTTCTCGAACCAGTACCGACGGTGACAACCACCTTCCTGATTCGGATCGAACGCACTAATCGAACTTGCCGACACGTATCGGATCGTGTGACCGAACACGATCGAGTGCCCGTAATCGGGCCTGGTGTCCTCCGCACTCATCTCGCCTTCGACGACTTGCGCGCCTTGTCCAACCAGTCACGCACGATGCGACGTACCAACTCGGATACCGAGATGTCCATTCGACTCGCTTCGCGCTTCACGCTCGCAAAGTCGGTCACGCCAAAACTAATCAGACGTTTGGTTTTCATTTCGAGATGCCGATATATCTAACAGAGATACTCGTGTCAACTACTTTTCGTCGGCAAGTTTGCCAGATCCCTTCTCGTCATCTGGCTTTCCACCCGCAAGCGCAAAAAACCCCTTCCTGTTGGAATCCGCATCGAGCAGTGCTTGAGTCGCGTAGTAGCGCCAAGCACGTGCGCCGTGTCCGTCTCGCTGCCGACGAAATCCGAGCTTCTTCAACGCATATCCAATACGTTGAAGATCGTTGTCTTTGATTGGCTTGTCTTCGAATATCTCTTTGGCAACATCAAGCGTCGTCACGCTTTTTGGACGTGCCATTTTCGCCGTAGCAAACCACCACTCTCGCACCATCATGGCCGGTACATTCTCGACCATATAGTCATCGGTTACCTGCTCCGTGATGGCGATTTCCTCGTAGGTGAAGTGCCACACCTCACCTGCATCGAACGCGACCACGGCTTCTGCGAGAAGCTGATCACGATCTCGTCGCAACATCTCGATCGCGGTCTTGGTGTACTTGCAGGCCACCGGCCAGTATTTCCGGTTGCCCGTGTCGTCGGAGAAGATAGCATCCTCGTTGGCGGTCGCGACGAAGACTGCGCGCCTGGGAGAGTCCTCGAAGTCCTTGCTGTACGGCGGCCTGAACCTGTCTTTCTGCGACGAGAAGAAGCTCTTGAGCATGTCGTTGCCCACACGCTTGAACGCCACGCACTCGGCCAACTCACAGAGCCAGTACAAGCCCGCCATCATGCGCGAGTCTTTGTCCCCGAGATTGATCGCCGTATCGCAGAACCACTCTCCAGCCAAGATGGAGAAGATGGTCGACTTCCCGATCCCTCCATCGCCCTGCACCACCAACACGTTGTCAACCTTGCAACCAGGCTGGAGCCCGCGTGCCGCCAACGAGATCATCCAACGACGTCCTACCTTTTCCAAGTAGTCATCTAATTCTTGCGTCGCGCCGCAATAGGTCTTCAACCAATTGGAGATTCGCGGTTGACCGTCCCACTTGAGCGACCGCAAGAACTCTTTGATTGGATCGTACGGATTCGACCGCGCGACGCTGATCACTCGGATGCACAATGCCTGATGTGCGACCTGAAGTTTGTGTACGTTCGAGAGGTAATCTTCGATGCCAGCGACGAGAATCTCGATCGGGCTCTTAGCATACTGAAGCATCGGGCCGCCCGTGACCTCGACACGTTTGGAGACCTCGTTCCAGCGCAAGTAACCACAAAAGTCGGGGTGATTGCGCAAGAAGATACGTGCATTGTGCGCAGTATTCGCAGGCGCCCCTGCGTTGTTGATGGTCAGATGATCACGCCAATTCGCGCCGTCTGGAGGGACGCCCGGTAACGGTACCGTGTTGCTCGCGGTGTACGCTGCCTGCGTAACCATCGCGACACGCTCGTTCTCCTTCTGCACTCGCTCGATGTCGCCGACCTTACGCTGATCCTGAGCAGCACGAAATTTTCGCTCGGCCACCGTGATCCACGGTGTGTCACCGGGCTCGATCACCATCCCGACGATCGACATCCGCACAATCTGAAACACACCTTCCCACGTAGTCTCCGACGGTAACCCGTAAGCAAGCGCTGACATCACCTTGCCGATGGCCTTGAACCGTCCGACGCCGCGATCGGCATCGTCGAGGACGGTCTCCACATCACCGTACCCGCCGGGTTTGGCAAGCACGTGTCCGTCGAGTACACGCCGAATGAAGATGGCCAAGATCTTGTCGTTGCGCTCCTGCGACCGCGCCTTATGGTTCGCCAGATCGCGCACTTGTTCGCGCAACGCGCCCAGTTCGACGACCGCAGGCGACGAGGCGAGAACAAGGGCGTGTACGTTGCGCTCAGGCGCGCGTTGAAACGCGCGAATGATGGTCTCATTACGAACCTGAGTGATGTACTCGCCGATCTCGTCCGCGTCTTCTTCTCCAAGGATGCCACATACGCGTGTGAAACCGGTCATCGCGCTGTCGTCGGTGAGCGCGTACGTGTGGTCGACCGTGTTGGCGCGTGCCTCCGGATCGTCCGAACCTCCTTCGCGAAAACTCTCGCGCAAGATGTAGCGCGCAGCTTCGAGTGAAGCTCCTGCACGTCGCATCATACCTCCAAGCGCAAGTGCAAGTTCATGTCGTCGATTCGGCGGGAATGTGCGACTCACAACGTCGATGAGACCGAGCACCGCGTCGCTTTCGAGATCCCACTTCTCTTCGTCGGGGAGCGCCGTCCGGTTGTAATCGAGCGCGGCGGCCACGGGTACGTTCTTCTCCGCCCAGGCGAACACTTCGTCCACGTCAAGGATCTTTCCTCGCACGTGCTCGGCGGAGTGCTCCGTGTCTTTCGGATGCGACGGTCGGTAGTAGAACCTCGAGCGATTCTTGCAAGTACGATCTGGCTGAAGTTTACCGTGCTTGTCGATGACCGAGATGCCAAGATACTCGACGGCAGCGGCGAGGAATCGGTGCCACTGATTGGCATGGACTGGACGAGAAAGCGCAAGCACCACACGAAACCCAATGTCATCAGGGCGGCAGTTATGTGTCGTGTGGCGAACGTGCTCCCACTTCGAGAGCGCGGCGACAGCCTTCGTGCCTTCTTCTAGCGAGAGGTGATCGAAGTCGAGCGTGAGAAGCGTGACCGCGCGGACGTTGACGTCGAGACGTTGCCCGACGATCTCGACCGGGCTCCAGGCCATCGGGTTATCAGGAAACGTGCTGTGGCTCTTGTAAGGGCACTTGGCGCCGATGCACTGGTCAGGTCCCGGTGCCACCGTACACGGACTGGTCTCGACGTAGTTTGTGAGCAGATCGACGAACTGTCCCCAGGTCACCAGTTGGTGGGCCGGCGCCGTCGACTCTTGGTCACGGTAAAAAACGACGCGAAGAGGTGCCGGTGGAGGCGGCGCTGACGCTGTGGCCGAAGACATCACCCGGCGCACTCGTAGACGTACTGGAAGGCCCCTGGCTTCGCTTGAGCGGCGCTTTTCCACCCTTGCAGGTATCGGCCCCTGCCCCACGCTCCGTTTGCCAGTCTTCCGAGGGATTGACGATCAGCCAAACGAAACTCCTTGGGCACCGGGCGGGAGCCGTCGGTCGCCGTCGGTGGGCCGGAGTAGGCGTACAACCCGTTCCGAACACCGACAGCCCCCGGCCGCTACCCAGGAGGCGCCTCCTCAAACGAAAAAACCGCGGCGAAGCGGTTCCAAAAACAGGGAAGTAGCGCTTGTACACCAGACGCACACCGTGTGACAATAATCGACACGCAAAAATTTTATAAGGTCACGCAACAATTCGACTCTTAGTTGGAAAGCTGTTACATTACAACGCGTTGTCTGCTGTGGACAAGTGTCAATAACCCAGCAGAACTATTTAATTTTTCTGCGAGGTCGCCCACAAATCCACGTAGAAATATCTATGGAGTCGTCGACGGAGCGCACCCCGCGCTGCGCACCCCGCGCTGCGCACCCCGCGCTGCGCGCCTATTCTACGTAGTGGGGGTGAATGACGAGTTGAAGTTGGGTCGTCGAGACGGGTTGGGCCGTAAAAATTCGTTAATAGTTTTTTCGTCATGTCTTAACGTCCTAACTAACCCAGGACGTATTAGGGGTTATATAGAGACGTTTGTGCGAGTGCGCTACCCGCAGTATTTTTATGCGCACAATAGCTAATGCGGGTTATTTACTGATCTCTCTCTCTCCTATAGAATTTTTCGGAAGCACTTAAAAGTCGAGTCGGGTCGGATCCACCAAGCTCTCAACGAGTTACATACAAGTTTTGTAACGTCCAAGACAACAGACTAGACAGTAAAAAATTCGTTAAGTACACTACAGTTAGGTCGAAAATATCAAATTTACAACGAACGGTTCTATTTTTAGCATCCATTTTAGAACGCTCGAAACGGTTCTGTTTTTCGCATCCATTCCTTGTGTTTTGGTGATTATTGAAAATCTCAGTTTCACAACGACGGTTCTAGTTCGTAGAGTGAAAACTTCAAATTTACAACGAATGGTTCTTGCTTTTCGCGTTTGTATTTGTGTATGTGGTTTCTTACGGAGGTTTTTACATGAGTGATAAGAAAATGATCGGTGTGTACTTGTCCGAGCAAGAGCACGCTTTTGTCGAAACTGCCATTCGTAGTACGAGGGTGTCGTTCTCTGCCCAGTGCAGGGCGCTCCTCCTTACTTGGGCGAATGTCGCGCTCTGTCGACCAGGGAGTTACGACGGTCCTTGTGGAAGCGTGACAGGGTGTCAGAACCAGAACGCGAAGTGGTACCACGTCGAGGGTCAATCATTCTTCTGTGAGGAGTGTGCGACGAGAATCAATTCGATTCGTCCGGGTACTTGTGTACTAAACGGCGGCCCTCAAATCACGAAGAAGGACGTGGACCAGATGATCGCGCGGATCGCTAAAGAGGCTGCCGAGGTCAATCAGGATAAGGTCATTGCGCGTTTAGATAAGGCGCAGGTGACGTTCTTGAAGGAACTGGAAACTTTGAAACAGATGTGTGCGCCTTTACTATCGTTGAAGCCGGTTTCCAGTTTGTTCGACCAGATGAAGACACAGTAGACGCCATCAGATCATCCTGCTAGATTCCATTTTTCACGGCCGAAGTGCCGTTTTCAGGAGCCCCTCCAATGCCCCGTTTTTATGTCGGAAACATCTCGTACGATGCCACCGAGTTTGACCTCCGCGACTTCTTCTCCGACTACGAAGTCGTCGACGTGAAGGTTCTCTACGACAAGGAGACGAAGCGCTCGCGCGGCTTTGGTTTCGTTGAGGTGTCCGACGCGACCGCCGAGGAGATCATCGCCGATCTCGACGGACGCGAGTTTATGGGGCGCGAGGCGCGGGTGAACGAGGCCGAGCCGCAGGTGTTTCGGACGCCTCATCGGGTTTCTCCACGTCGCGGTACTCGCGGAGTTGGGGGGCTGTAGTCTCGTGAGATTTTATAATGATCTCGCTGACGATAATGAGGTAATATCTCTTTGATGGAACGCGAAGCCATCGTCTCTGCCTTGAAGAGTGCGCCGAATATTACCGAGGCGGCGAAGCAGCTCGGTGCGTCGCGAAGAACTATTCAAAATCGCATGCGGCACTACAACATTCCGCCGGGTAAGGCAGGACGTCCTCGAGAGCTGCTGCCCTATCGCACCCCCAGCGTCGGCGGTCTTTTAGCCCTCGCGGGTATTGCCGGCGGCGCGTTCCTCGTGGGGCGCTGGTTTTCGAAGCGGACCGCGGTGGTGGGCGCTGGCGACTCTATGTACTTGATCGGTATTGATATTCTTTCTAGTCGGGCGTAAATATGGCCGTGTATAAGTGTGCCGGTCGCAAGCGCCTTATCTCCGATGGAAGTCCCGCCTGTTCCTACCAATCCGAAAATCGTTGGATCGGACGATGTCCGGAATGCGGTGGATGGTACGATATCGACGTGTTCGGGGTTCAGGTTACTAAAGCGAAGACGACACTTGCTTCCGCATCTACCATTACTGAGCACTATGCGACTGGAGAAAAAGAATTCGATCTGGTGCTTGACGGCGGTCTCGTTAAAGGACAGACGATTCTTTTTGGAGGTATGCGCGGCGCCGGAAAGACATCATTTTTGATCAAGCTCGCGGCCCTGGTCGCGTCGGCGAAGCGACCGGTGATCTATGCCTCTGGTGAGCAGAACGCCAATGACATCGGACAGTTTGTATCGCGAATTCCAGGTTCGTCTAGTGAATATGTCGAGCTGATGGGGAACGCCAGTGAGGTACGCGATATCACTGAACGTGCCGAAGAGATCGGCGCCTTTCTCACCATTTACGATTCGCTCCAAGTCATGCATGCAGGCGAGTCAAAGGGAACTGAGGGTTCGTCGGCACAAGGTATTGCGATTACAAACATTGTGACCAGTCATTGTAAACGTACAAAACAGTGCGCTATATTGATCAACCATTTGAGTAAAGCCGGAGAATTTGCCGGTTCTGAAACCGTCGCGCATCTTGTTGATACAGTGATTGGATTCCAGTTTTGTTTTCTAGAAAATGAAGACGAAGAGACAAGTAAAAGTTTTCCAAAACGTTTTCGTCTTGGTGGTGAGAGTTACAAGAAACTTAGGTGCATGTATTCGGAGAAGAATCGTTACGGAAGTACGAGCTATTCTGGATATTGGGAGATGACGAAAACTGGGTTAGTAGAGGTGCGGCGAAAGTCAAAGTTGGAGATTGTTTAGCCAGGAAGGGGTAGTGACGACGCCGGCTGCGGGACCCAACGCCCCTTCCACTTCGCCCTAAGCTCTGCCAGACGTGCGGCGCGGTGAGCACGAAGGTCTGACTTGGTCATTTTCGATCCACGTCGTCGATGCGACCGAGCTTTCCGCGGATAGAATCCGCGACGCATGGCTGCCCGCATATGGGCTTCTACCCGCGAGGCTCCACTGCGACGGCGAGACTTCTTTCGACCACGACCGCGGCGACTCTTCCGCTTCTTGCGGTGCCCACCGCCGCGCCGCTTGCGCCGCAGCGCCGCGCGGGCCTTCTTGATATTGCGACGCGCCGCCGCGCGCTGCTTGGCGGTGGTACGACGACGCGTACCGGTCTTTCGACGACGCGTGGTGGCCCTCTTCTTCCGACGCGTGGTGGCCCTCTTCTTCCGACGCTTAGCCATCTATAGCTCCTTGTTAGTTTGAAGATACCAGAAGACCGTACACGGCTCCTTGAAAGGATGCAACTTTTATTTTTGTGATTGGTGTTGAAGGAACAACAAGAAACGGCGATCTTACAATAACTGTGGTTTACGCACAGGGATCGTTATTTCGTCGAATGCGTGAATTTCTCTTCCTTCGCCGCGCGTGCGTCGCGTAGTCGTGTAAATCCAGCATTGCTTGCGCGTGTGCCTGACATCTTTACGGAAAAGAATCGCCCAATTTCGCGGACTATGCAACTACAGAGAGTTCCTTTTTGCGCTCCAGGGCTTTGGAGAGGCGACGTCCCCAGTTCCACAAGTCAATGAGATTCGGTTTGGTTTGACCGAGAAGACAACGAACGGCGTGCGCAACGAATTGCGGTAGAGGACCGTAGACAGACAGCAAGTCGTCGTCACAGGCGATGATCTTTATCGCTTCTTTGTGCGTGTCTTTGGCGTCGAGTAATTGAATTGGTCGATCGCAGGGGGGTGCACAGTCAACGGGGTCGTTTGTCACGAAGTGGAGTCGGCAAGCCAGAGGACGTGCGGGATAGATGCGACATCGTCCACTCCACGAGATGTCGCCAGGAGTCAGGAATGGACATTTCTTGTGTAGGTCATCAATTCGAACAGTGTTCTCTGATGCGGCGTCTAAGACTGAAGTGTCGGTCTCTCCTCGATGAACTAGGAAGTCGGCGATCGTGATTGCTTCCGCAAAAGTCATCCCGACGATTTGGTAGCAACACGCAGCACAGCCTTCTTTGCATGAAGCTACATTTGCGGTCAAATGTTCGATCTGTGGATCGATGCTGTTATAAACATAGCGTGTTCTACGTATGACAGCAGTTAGTGGTATGAGCATTTTTTTTTTTTTTTAACGAAATGGTAACGAACCAGTTGCCCAAGCTACTAGCGATCTTCGCAGTCCTCGGATCACGGGGGTTATGCGATGCACCATGAAGCTAGGGAAGATGGCGATTGTGCCTTGTACTCTATCAACTGCCGGAGTGTTCCAAATCGCTAGATCACCACCGGCGTAGTCGTCTGACTTCGAGAGTTGTACACTTGCGGAAAGTTTTCGTAACGCTGTCGAGCCAGGTCCGATGTCTAGATGTGAATCATAACCGTCGCCTTCGCCGTATTCGGCGAGCTGTAAGCGTTCGTGTCCGATAAGATCGAATTTGAAGTAGGTTTGGTTCGCGTGATCGATCACGTCAGTGAGCTTCTTAACCAGTGCCTTTTTTTCGTTTGTATCGGCGGTGAGAAATGCGACTCGGCTTCGACGGACGCTCTGCACATTGCGCGGGTTAACGACGCCGCCTATTTGTCGTGGAGGAAAGTAGGAGATTGCGGCCTCACATTCCTCCGGGGAAAGAAGACCTGGAAGGACGTAGACACGCACTACTGGTTGGCGCTGGCGAGGACCGGATCTTCAATTCCGAGGAGGTTTTGAAGCTCGTCGCGGTGCTTATCGAGCGTCACGTTACGCCATTCGCTGATCGACAAGAATAGCTCCTTCTGGATCTCTTGCGAGGACGCAGTGAGCTTCATTCCTGTCGGGCTTGCTGAGAATTCGATGATCTGGTCGAGATCGGTCTCGGTCAAATGTCTGGCGTAAACATCAGTGATTACTTTTTCGTACTCGTCCTTATGCGCGGAGAGGATGCTCTTCACTTTCGTCAGGAATTGGTTTAGTTCAGCCGGCATCGAATCGTTGATCTGTTCCCCGTCCTTGAATCCCTCGAGCATGACGGCGTCGAGCATCTTGTCAAACGAACCGGTCGTCATGTCCATAAGCCTGATTACTTTCTCGCGCATCGTGGCTCCTATTTTTCGTCTTCGGTTAAGGCGTCAACAAAGCGATGCATGGCTTTGCCGATCGTCGTTTTCTCTTGGTCGACGGGAAGTGGTTGGTTGATGAGGGCACTGGTGAAGCGAGAGAGGCGTTCGGAGAATCCGCGTAGTTCTGTTGTGTTAGCGGTGTTGCTGGCGGCGGCTGGCGTGGTGTTCGTCGTGATTGTCGGTTGCTTGAGAACGATCACCTCGAGCCGAGTGAGGATCTCTTTGTCGGATGGGTGTGTGAGAGGCGCGGCCTTTTTGATCGCGGTGAGTGCTTCCTCGATGCAGAGACGTTTCTCGATCGGGTCTTCGAGGTGTTCCGCAATCTTTTTTGCGTGTGCCTCATAGAGCGGAGTCATCGGATCAGTCTCGATTGCTACCTTGTTGTCGTTAGGTGACGACGGCGCTATCGGTGCTGATGGCGCGAGTGGACTTTCACCGAGTTCACCGAGCGTGCGCAGCGTGCGCCGCTGTGCGCGGTCGGCACGTTTTTGTTCGGCTTGCGCGCGTAGTTTTGCTTCGTAGAAATCAACTTTGTCATATAGCCCCAATTGGACGATGTCTTTTGTAGACATGTCCAATTGACGCCCGATTGCCTTTGTTCTGCTGAGTAGATCAGCAGCAATTCTGAGACTTATTAAGACTGTGCCTTGTTTCATCTGTATCGAAAAAGACTATCGTCTGAACACGTTTTTCGTCGCTGCCAAAAAATGTAACCACGCCAGCGCCAAAAGTTCAAGTTTTATGACTTTTCCCGTCGCTATTTGAGCAGTTAGAATCTTCGCAACAACCAAAAACGGCTTCGTGACGGCATCGAGATCCCGCCCGAGCCCAAGGAGAGATGCCGATGTCGTTTCTGAGCAAGATGAAGAGCACCCTTCACCACCTCCCTCATGGGACTGCGGGCCGCAATTTGATGGGCGTCGCTGTCGATAAGGGAGAGCGCTACGGCGCGGCGATGGCGTACGGGTACGCCAAGGGGTACTACCACGATCGCTTCCTGTGGCGTGGCCATGGGCTCGATCTGTGGTCGGGCATCGGGTTCACCGCGGGCTCGGTGTTGCTCAATGTTTTCTCCGGTGGTCGATCGCGGCTCGCCGATCATCTGGAGCGTGTTGGCGATGCCGGTATCATGTCGGCACTTGGCTCGATCGGTACCACTCTTGGTGCCCGCAAGGCGGGGCGCGTGGTGCAGGTGCTCAGTCCCGGCAAGAACGCAGGTATGGGTCTCCCCGGCGCGAAGAAGTCGATCCTTGGGCATATCGCTCCCGCGATGGGCGGCTCGTATCTGAGCCCCGACGACATCGCGCGCTACGCCGAATCTCGGTAATTGAACACGGAGGCGAGGGGGTGATTCCCGACGTCTCCTCCGAAGCACCGACGGCCGGGCGAGTCCGAGCCGGCGGGCAGTAACACCTCGATTGACGAGAGAGCGGATGAGTCCGCGCTCGAGTTGATTGAGCCCGCTAGGGTTCCGTTTCGCAATCCTGCGAGCGGACCGGACGAAAAACGGTTGATGAAGGAGAAGTAAAACATGAGTGATTTGGTGATTGGTGATGATGGCTGGACTGAGATCGTGGGGGAGCAGACCCGCGGCGGGACTCCGGCTTCGAATTCTCTGACCCCCGTCCTCGGCGACGGTGGGTACGACATCCTCGGCGAGTTGCTCGACAAGAGCCCCGCTTTTCGGCAGTACGCGGCGAAGAAGGCGGCGAATAGCCGTCCGATCACGCACCGGCAGCCGCTTCAGAAGGCCCGTGACTGGGATCTGTCCTTTGGGCCGGTCTCGGGTGCGGCAGGCACCACCACCGTCATCACCGTCGCGCCGCAGTGCCTCTTCCGCGGCGAGAAGGTGATGGCGACGGACACCCACACCCCGAACGGCACCGGGACCCGTATCACCCAGGTGCTCATCGGGCAGCGGCTCCAGCGACCCGCGACGGGCGGCGGTACTCTCACGCTGTTCTTCGCGAACAACTCGCTGGGCAACGGGATCAAGTGGGACACCTGCCAGCAGGCCCTCTCGATCTCGGTCACTGTCTCCTTCGTCCAGGCGTGTACCTTCGAGATGTCCGTCTTCGGCAAGGCTGTGGTCTGATTTTCTCGAAGAAAATCAAGGAGCTAGGTTTGCTGTTTTAGGAAAAGGTGTCAAAAGGGACCGGTTTTGTGGGTGATCACTAGGCCGGTCCCTTTTTCTTTCTATTGGAAAATAAGTATAGGCTCATACGGAGTAGCAGCGCGATTAATAGCAGCAAGGGGCATTCGGAGCGTGTCGATGTGACGGAAGCCACTTTCAATAGCAACGGAAATAGTCCGATCGATGATCGGCACAGTATTATTTTTGATATTGGCAACATTAAGCGCCAAGAATCCGTCAATACTAAGTGCTATTCGTGCACGTTCGATTACCGGTCTAAGAAAACCTTCTATCCAGGCACTAAGCGATTGTCCGTGTTTTTTCCAGGATTGATTCTTGTTCTCGGAGTAGCATTCCCGATCGAAGTACGGGGGCGAAGTGAAGACAAGGTCGACTTTCGGCGGATCGAAGCTTTCTGCGGGACTCATGATCAGTTCGTGATTCGTGCCGAGAACTTCGGCGAGTTTTTTGTTTCCTTCGATGGTCGCGATTTCTACGTCGGTACCGATGTAGTGGACACCAGCAGCGAATGCACCGAGCAGACGACCGCCGTATCCCGCACAAGGGTCCCAAGTGACTTTCGAGCAGTAACGCGCATAGATGAATTTGGCTATCGAAGGCTTGAAAATAGTTGGTGTGCGACAGATGAGAGTCAATGCACGCAATATTCGATGCGGGGTGATCGGATCGCCGCGTTTGATTTGGAAGCTAATTGCGCGACGCATGTAATGTTCATTGGTCCAAGCTTCAAAAGCAGAAATAGACCCTTTTCTAATGGCATTGTAGCGATTCGGAAAGAACGAAGCACAGGCACTAGCACCGACATGACTCCAGGGAGTAATTACCTTCTCCGAGGTAAGACCTATATTAATATTTTTCAAACGATTGATTTCTTTTTCAAATCTTTCGGGATCGTAGATTGGGAACGGAAAAGGCGTGCTGCTGCCGTTACCGATATTTGCGTCTGGAATGCTTCTAGTTTGAGACGGGCGTCCTCGTTTTGGAATAATACCATAGGCTTTTACTTCTTTGACGATACGATTAATGGTGCTTCTCGAAACTCCATATTTTTTGACGAGCGCATCAAGTTTCAAGCCGCGAGAAATAGCAATGGCGATTTCATCTTTGTGATTTTTAGCGTAGGTCGTCATTCAGAACATCGCCAGGATAGTGTTAGCGATTTCGCGCTTTCGGTCGAGCGATACTTTCGCGTCCCCGTACAATCGTCTGATCATTTTGAGTGCAAGAGAATTCGCGATGCGAATTTGATAAATACCACTGGACGTCTTGTTGATATTGGTTTTGATGTCGTGCAGGCGAAGAAATTGCTGATAACTCAGCATGATCGGCATGTGTCCACAGAGGATCAGGTAGGGAGCACGATATCCTCGTCGTTTATCAAGATTAATTCCGAGCGTTCCGTCTCCGTCGATACAGCCTCGCCAAAAATGAACAGAGTCTTGAATCTCGAGAGAGGGACGGCGATCAATTCCTTTCTTGGCGACCATGCCGTAACGACGAAGAGCTGCGGTAACTTGTTCCGAACGAAATCCGAACGTCGCGGCGCACCTGATAGAAGCGCGGATGGCTCCCGGTGCTTTAGATCGATATTTTTTGTTGATCAATTTATGTGTGGATTTGCAGAAAATTTTGAATTTTTCGACATGCACGCGATCTCTGGCGGAGAGACAGAGAATGATCTGAGGAGTTCCGCCATAGCCAGTCGTGACGCAACCGTCAGCGAAGAGGAAGCCGAGCCAGTATTCGCTTTCTTCAGTCAAGGTGTCAAAAACGGTATGATCAACTTTGCACCAGGGAGGTCTTCCGGCCTTCGTCTTGATTCCGTGTTTACGGACGATGTTGGAAACCGACGATGGCGACAGATCGGCCAATCTTGCAGCTTCTCTTCCCGTCTTTCCTGCGTGCAGAGCGTCGAGAACGACGCGTTCTTGTTCTTCGCTGTGTTTAGTGATCATGCGTCAGAACTAGCAAGACCCAAATACGATGTCAAGCCAGTCTTTTCTAACGTGCACGACTGCGAGGTCACTTGATGAGCAGCTCCGGAGATATCTTGGAGGAGGAACACGAAGGGTCTGTGGTAGACGCTCTTTCGTTGCTGGACGATTCTCCCGCCGGGCCGAGTTTCGGAGTTGGAACGCCGAACGACGAAGAGTCCGAGTTCGGGACGCATGAGCCGGACTTCGGCGTGTCCGATGATGATGAAGGGCTTCCCATTCCGCCTTCTGCGGCAGGTGGCGGCGATCTCTATGAGTTCGGTGACGAGGACCCGGACTTCGGCGACGAGATTCCCGGAGTCAACGAAATCTACGGGAACGAAGGTGAAAACGACGAGGAAGAAGGTCTTCCCATCTCGCCCTCTGCGGCAGGTGGCGGTGATCTCTATGAATTCGGTGATGAGAGTCCAGATTTCGGCGACGAGATTCCCGGAGTCAACGAGATCTACGGTGACTCTCCAAACGGCGGTTTCGAGCACCCACCTGCGGATGTCGCATTTGATCTCGCATTGCTGGCGAGCCAGGAACCGTCCGAAGATGACGAAACGGCCGCCGCCGAAGCCGTGGCGGGCGACGCGGCCGATGCCGATTATACGATTGGTGCCCCGCTCGTTCCTTCGCGCGCGTACGAGTTGGAACGTATTGCCGCAGATCACGCCGCGGTTGCGACGCGTAAGGAGAAACTCGAAAAGACGCGAGACTGGGATCTATCTTTTGGTCCTATCTGGGCACCGGCTGGACGCGAGACTACGATCACAGTTTCGCCGCAGTGCCTCTTCCGCGGCGAGAAGATCATCGCGACCGATACCGGAAGCCCAAACGGACGCGGTACACGCATCATGCAAGTCGCGATCGGCAACAAGATCCAACGCCCCGCCGGACGCAACGGCTCGCTTACCGAGTTCTTCGCCAACAACGCATTGGGTAACGGGATCAAGTTCGATACCGCGCAACAGTGGTCCGATATCGCCGTGACGGTGAGCTTTATCCAGGAATGCACTTTCGACATGACTGTTCTGGGGCGAGCGGTCATTGACTGATGTTCAACAACCAGAACGCGCGAGACTGGGATCTATCTTTTGGTCCTGTCTCTGGGGCCGCGGGAACGACGACCGTGATCACGCGGTCGCCGCAGTGCCTCTTCCGTGTCGAGAAGGTGATGGCGACGGACACCGGGACGCCGCCCGGTTTCGCGACGCGGATCATGTCGTTTCTGGTCGGCCAAAGGTTGCAACGCCCCACCTCGAGCGGCTCGACGTTGGCGTTGTTCTTCGGACCGGCGGCTTTAGGGAACGGTCTGCGCTGGGACACGTGCGAACGCGGGCTTTCGATCAGCATCACGGTGAGCTTCGTCGTCGCGGCTACGTTCGACATGGTCGTGTTTGGGAAGGGAATAGCATAACACATGCTTAGGCATATTCACGTCGAGACTACGATGTTTTCCGGCGCGGATGATACCGAGCAGACGCGCAAAGATCTAATGTGGTTTTTGGAGGCGCTAACGCAGAGAAATCAGGATTATCTTCGGCAGCGGCCTAATACTCCCCGCCTTTACAAGAGCGGCGTGCGCTATGCGGTGCCGAAGCAGTTCGATGGAGAATGTGAAGAAGTCTCCGTCCTCAAGCGCGCGCTCGGTAAAGCTGCGCGAGAGCGCGACGTGCGGCGCGTCCTTGAGAAAGTACAAGCCGTTTTCGGAGGCGAACACTTCTGTGATATCGGAGTGATTCTCGAGCTTGGTGAGATCGACTGTGACGGCCTCGCATGCTTTCGTGCCGCGGAGTTACGGCAGATGGGTATCCAGGCGCGACCGTATATGACTTCGCGTGAGCGTCTCGGTGGTGGCACGACCTATCACGCGCTTGTGCTCTGGCCTCCGTTCGGGAATGTCAACTATGTTACGAGCGAAGATCCGTCACTGCTTCTCGGCATGGGTGGGTCGGAGCGCGCGGCCGATCGCGCTGAGGAGATCCGCAAGAACAAAGAGCGCTGCGATATCATTCGCAAGTACGGTGTGAAACGGAACGTTGCAGCGCAGATGGAAGAGGCACTAGGTCTTCGGGTTTTGAACGGGACGCAGAACAATCTCGTGGCATCACTAGATAAGCTCTTTGCGGGGGCGGTGTGAGCGACAATTACCTCCTCGGGGTCGACGTCCTCGCGGGCGCAGCGATCGATGTCTTTGATGAAGATGACATCGAGCAAATCGCTGAGCGTGTAGTCGCTGAGGTCGAGGCTGCCGATCGCGCGTTGCGTCCTTTGGCGACCGAGGAGAAGCGGTTTCTCAAGAGTGAGTTGCCTGGCGTTTCTGACGAAGAGTGGACCCAGTTCGTGCTGGCGATGAAGACAGCCAACCTTAATGAGGTCAGCGATTCGAACGCTTATGGCATGTTTGAAATGAAGCCGCGCCGTTTGGTCGATCTCGGCTTGATGAAGAGTGTGAAGCCGGTCAATGCGCGTTCGACCGGACATATGGCTTGGAAGGGCGAATGGAAGTCGCCGCTTTCGGAGAAGGGTTTTCTTGAAAGTGCGGAGGTACAGTACCGTGCGTTTTCCGAATCGATGAAACGCTATGCGAAAGCATTGGAGAAAAGACCAAACGACATGACCTTGAGCGGGGCGTTGGCGGTGCTGCACCGCTGCGGACCGAACGGTCTTGTGATCTGGGGAGATGAAGATAGGCGATTCCCCGATACAGTGGCACTTTTTGACGCCACGAACGGATTGTTTTGATGGACGCTTACGACATCCAGGTCGCATTTGATGACGTATACGGCGGAGGAGATGCGGGGAACCTCGCCGAGACCGCGAGTGCGGTGCTGTACGGCGTGCGCAGCCGACGGCTCGCAGTGCC
>C687J35021_10000099_pt1 | contig 63603 bp, 75 predicted proteins | sample RifCSPhighO2_12_FD_35021 | JGI IMG/M metagenome (IMG submission 35021) | reverse complement strand
TTCAATTATACAGGCAAACGGGATAAAACTCATTAAGGGGAACGGTGGAAGGTACTCCCATGATCCGTTCCCCTAAAGAAATGTACCTTCCTACAGGGGTTTAATAGCCACTTCTTCTATTCTATTTAACGGTTTGCGCTCTCCATTTTCATCTGTGTAGTGTCCCCAAGGATCCATATTCTGACCGTTATTTAGTTCTGAGGGCCATAAAANANTNTTATCATTCCATCGTAGTTCTGGATCAAGCATATTCAATTCTGCTGGCATCTCCTCATAATGATCTTTGCTCTTNCCCCACCAATGCCATACCCAGCTTCTCATACTGGAAATAAGTCTATANCCCAAACGGTAGGCTCGTGCATTAAGGTCNTAGTCCTCTCCTCCTCCTGGGTAAAATCGTTCGTCAAAGTAACCAACCTTCTCGAAGAACTCCCGCTTGAAGATGGGAAACCACATAGCAATGGCGTCAATAACTCCTCGTTTAGTGAGTGGGAATGCGTCTGGTATATCGGATACACGTTGTTTAAGATCTTCATAATTACCTGCTTTTAGATACTCCCAATCCTGGTCAGTAAAACCATCCTTATATTCAATTATATCAATATACTCACCGTGAGGTCTACCGTAACCCCATAACGGTACCCGAGGAGACTCAGGGTTTACGGCCAAAATCTTTTCATCCGTAGTAAACTCATCCTTAATACCCTGCCACCAATCTTTGTGCATAAATTCAGTATCATCGTTTAACACTCCAATGTAAGGAACTCCCCAACGATAGGCGTGGATTATCCCCTCATTAGCCGCCTTAGCAAAACCTAGATTACGATTTGGTCTTATGTAAAAATGTACTTTATCTTTAACTTTTTCATACACCCCATTCACTGTTTGGTCAAGTAGGATCACATAGAATAAATCGTTGTCGGTGTATTTATATAATGATTCTAAACACCTTTCGATGTAATCGTCTCTTATTGGGGATAAAATAATTGCTAGTTCTTTCATACAGCCTCACTTATGAATTTAAATTCTGTTTCTGGAGTGATCATCGCTTCTAATTTCTTCCAATCACTCTCAATCCAAGCGTGGCCATGAATTGCTTTTTTATCAGTTAGTGACCATTGTTTAATGGGGTAATCAATCCGTTCCTTTACTGCTAGGATTACGTTATTCTTCTTCAGCAATTTTAATTCCCTTTTATTAACTTTCCAGTTTGGTCCTTTATATACTTTAATAAACCAACTTGGGAATTGATCTAATATTTTTTGGGTGATCTCTTCTTTTTCATCGTGATTCCAGCCGTGCATGACAATTTCTAGCCACCAGTACTTGGCCAGTTCTTTTATCCATTCTAGGCTGGATCTACCTGGTATCACAAATAGTGTGCATTTAAACTTAGGATACTTACCTCGGAGGTATAGTACCCAATTCAGGCCATTGGCGGCATTATCCAAGGATACATCATCCATATCAGGTACCAAGTAATTCGTCATATTCCTTCAACATCCTTTCCAGAGAGTAGTATTTCTCTATATATTTTCTATACTTCTCTGATTCAATCGGTTGTTGAAACATTTCTACCGCATCATCCCAATTGGTGTAAAGATACTTTTTATCCCAAATCTCCTCGGCCCCAAAGAAATTATTAAGCACTGGTTTCAAACCCTTCGCCATCCCCTCAGCCGCAGCGTAACTGAAGGCCTCTTTATAGCTAGTAACCAAGATATAGTCCTTATCATTATACCAATCATTCATATCGCCCACGTTGGAATAAACAGTAACCTTGTCCCGTACTTCAAGCACATCCAACAGGTGTTCGTGAGCCGCTCTATGCCACTCTGGTGGTATAAAATCTCCCCGAATATGTAAAGTCCAGTCGTGTTTTGTCTGCTTCCTTAGAAGAGCTAGAAGCCTTATGGCTTCATAAGTAGCCTTAGCCTCCCACATATTGCCAGTAACTAAGGCAATTTTATATTCATTCTCCTTGTTCCTAAAAGTAAACTTATCCAAATTTACACCACACTTAATTAGGTGCAGTTTACCTGGCGGTGGCTTGCCTTCCTCTTGTATCATTCTTAAATAAAATGGGTTAATCACAATCATATGGTCCATATACTCCCAAATTCTTGTGTCTCGATGCCGTCCCATCCAGATATCTATATCAATTGCCCTGACTACTATTGGCCCCTTCTTGGGATATGACTTCCAACCAGGTGCGTTGTTGTCGCCTCCTGGCCCGTTGAATAAACAGTAGAAGTTGTTATCCAAAAAATCTATGTAGGTTAGATCGCAGGTTCTAGTTAGTTCTGGGTTTGCACCAGGTTCATAAAATATCTCGTGGCCTTTGGCCTCCCAATGATCTCTAATATCCTGCATAAACTTCATACTGGCGTTAGAGTGCATTGCTATCTTCATACCACCCTCACCTCTGGCAAAGGAATAATAAATTTTCCTTTGTAACTCCTTAACTTATTTCTTATTTCCTTTTCATAATTCCAGGCAAATATAATAAAGTAGTCAGGTAGATCTTTTTCTGGGTAAACAACTGGGATATGAGTACCTGGCGTGTAGTGACCATAACGTAGAGGTGATTCATCGAATATTTTCTTAACTAAATCAGTAGTTATACCGCAAAAGTTTAGTAGCGTATTGGCTCTACCAGCAGCACCGTATCCATAGATAACTTTCCCGTCTCCTACCAGTTTTTTAAGTAGGCTAACTAAGTCTATTTTACTTCTATTCACCTTGTTTATAAACGCATTCCAGTCTTTTTTTGGTTCCCTAATAGGAGGCGCTTGGATATAGTCACCACCGAGCTTTTGGGCAATTACCCTGATTGAACCAGAGTGGGTGGGGATACTTTGTACTGTAATAACCTCTAGCCCGTGCTTAGTTAAAAATGGTGTTAGAGAATTTAAATCGTAGTAACTTAGATGCTCGTGATAAATTGTATCGTATTGCGTCTTATCTACTAGGTCTTTTAGATAATGAACTTCAAAAACCAGTAATCCTTTATCTTTAAGTAACAGGTTAACTCCTGCCATAACATCCCCCATATCATCGATGTGAGCCAACACATTAGTAGCCACAACCATATCCGCCTTTTTCCCTATCTGTTTGGCCACTTCGCTATCAAAAAACTTATTTATAGTTTTTACTCCTCTTGCTGTTGCTAAGTCGGCGATATGTTTTACTGGCTCAACTCCCAGCACTTCTGCACCCATCTGCTGTAAGGGGTCAAGGAGCACTCCATCGTTACTTCCAATCTCAACCACAAAACTTCCTTTGGTTAGAAAGCCCTTGAAGAGGATGTCAGCTAACTCATCAAAGTGCGGCTGCATAGATACAGAGGACAAGAAAGATTGGAATAATTCCTCCCGTGGAACTATATCTCTAAGCTGAACTAAATTACAGTATAAACATTGATATAATTTTAATGGGTAAAATTTCTCTTTCCCTATTTCTTCCTTTTTTAGGAATGTTCCAGCCAATGGTTGCCAACCCAAATCTAGTATTTCTACAAATTGGTTATATCCACAAAACCGACAGGTATCTTTTCTTTTATATTTTCCTTTAATCATAGTAAACTCCGGCTGCTTTCTGGATAGTGAACTAGTTTAATCTCGGGTGTGCGATAGTGTTTTAATCCCGTCACCTCTGTTATTTTCCTTGACCAAAGAATATCAAAGTGGTCAGGGAAGTCTGAAAATCTAATCCCTGTTTCCCATACAACAGGATTGAATAATGTACATTGGAAATCGGCATAATGCTGGTGTTCAAACGTAGAGCCATCAAATTCTACATATTCGTATCTGGGTGAAACAGTAGTCGGATAGGTTATCCTACCTTCCTCATCCACACTATTAACGTCTAAGCTAGCCCAATCCTTTAGTTTGGTGCTAAGATCAATTTGTTTGGCGTCCCACCCTGGAGTAACCATCACATCTTCTTCTATTAGAAACACATAATCTATTCCTGGTTTGGAACCATATGGAGTGTATTTTTGGGTTCCAAATTGGTAGGCTAGATCAAGTGCTTGTCCTTCCTTACTTTTATGCTCTTCTGGTATATGGTCGTCTCTAAAGGTAATAATTGCTCTGTTTTTGCTATGCTCTATAGGTATATCCCCACAGTTATCGGCCACCATTACGTGATAGAAAGGCAGGGTAGCGCTATTATCTATTGCCTCGACCATCTGCTTGGCTCGTTCAAACGCTTTATAGACAGGAGTTATAATTAAATTCATTTCTTTATTTCTTCCCAATTCTCCACCAAATGATCTAAATCCATAACTTGATTAGCTAAAACGTACTCTCTAGCCTCTCTTGAAAGAGTAGGGACACTTTCTAATTGCCCAGGAGCATAAGCACCATAAATAGAGGGCATTTCAGCTAAATACTTTTCACCACCAAGAATATAAGATCCTGTGGCCATTGATAGAGCAGCGTTGGCGTTTCTTCCTTCCCCATGTCTTGATCTATAATTGGGATGCTCTACAACTACCTGTGGTTGTAATAGGCATTTACCGCCAAATAACCAAGTAGTAATACCTATCATTAAGCTCTCTGCTGTGTGCCCACCAGCAATTTCAAACGCCTTGGGAAACATATTACCAATTTTTAATAACCACTCCTTGGTAGTAATAAAACTAGCAATAGTATCTGAAAGAATATACCGTGGAGTATCCCCTAGTTTGCAAGGGTGGCCAATGGCGTTAGTTTTACCAAATGGATTGGGTCTAATGAGAGGGCTCTCACCTATATAATCACCTCCCTTTTTAGTCATCGATCCAACACTGAAAGGAGAAAAGACTACCTTAGCATCATCCCGTTCTTTCAGGGTTTTTAACATTACTTTAAAGTAGTCGGGGGAGAACACCATGTGCGGGTCTGGCATAGTAATGTATTCGCCTGACGCTTTTTCCACCCCAAAAGAATGAGGTGGTACAGTCCCTTTAATACTATACTCATAGTAAAATATTGGGAACTCTTTATGAAAGTTTAGAAATGCTTTTAACTCCCCCTTCTCCAAGTCGTTACTACCGTTATCCACTAAGATAATCTCATAATCTAAACCGCCTTGCTCCAGTTGGTATATCGCTTGAGCCAACGTCAGGTTGGTGGCAATACCATCGTTTATTGTGGCCATCACTACTGATAACTTTCCCATGTCAATTGTAATCCTTTCTCTAAGCTAGTCTTTGGGTACCAGTTTAGTATCTTCTTGGCCTTATCTATTTTAGGGAATCTATTCTTTTGTTCAGCCTTTCGGTCTCCTATACGCTCTACTCGAGCGTTTAGCCTCTTGGCTAGTTCTAGAATATTAATCGCTTCTGTGGTCCCTAAGTTAAATATTTCACCATTGGTTTTCGGGCGGAACATTGACCTCATTACCCCCTCGATAAAATCATCGATGTAACAGAAGGTCCTAATGGCTGTACCTTTTCCTGTCACCTGGACAGGCTTTTTTGCCTTTAGACGTCTCATAAAAGATGGTATTACTCTACTATCATCACCTCTCATCCCTGGACCATAGATATTAAACGGCCTGATTATTCTTACATCTAGTGAATCATAGTAGTAATACAACAACGTAACCATTTCTCCCGCCAGCTTAGATATATCGTAAAAGGCTCGTTCGCTTTTGGGATTACTCTGAACTGGAACATTCTCAACAAACGGGGGGTCAGCATCCCCGTAAACCTCCGAAGAGGACATAAATAAGTATTTAGCATTGTGTTTTTTAGCGTACTTCAACGTATTAATGGTTCCTAGGATAGCAGCATCAACGGTTTTTGTAGCTACCTTTTTGTAATTAGCTGGATCAATAGGACAGGCTAGGTGAAAGATGGCGTCCACCTTACCTGCAAAAAAACCTGTTTTTGGATGGGCTACATCATAACCATCAACAATATCTCTATTTATGGTTTTATGGCCATCTTTTTGTAACCTCTTGATTAGGTGAGCCCCGATAAAACCAGACCCACCCGTAACCATTATCCTCATAGCTTCTTAAAGTGAGCGCATTTAACCGCCCCAGCATCAGTAACTTCTACTAACTCCATGTTGAATTTGCTAGGTATAAACTCATCAATTGCTTGCCTTACACCTGGCGCCCTTGGGTGATCATAGTCATGAAAGAACGCCCGTCCGCCTGTTTTTATGAACGGTATCCAACGTAGGATTTCTGCCTTTGTTCCTTCATACGTGTGATTTGAATCAATATTTAGGATATCTATTTCTTTATCCCATGGTACTGTTAGAGAAGAATCCCTAACAAAGGTAACATTTTCGGCACCAGCGTCTTTCATAAATTTGTTAGTTTCTGCCTCATACTGTTCTTCATTACACCCAGCATTAATGTAAGGCTCCCCAGGGTCGAATGTATAAACATGACCTTGAGGACACGATAGCGCTAGAGAAGCAGCACTTTTACCGTGGCCCGTTCCCAAATCTACAATCACTGGACTACCTAGCAAAGGGGAAAGTACCCTGTACCACATTCTCTGCTCTGGCTCATAAACTGACGATGGTATATGAGAACATGCTTGAATAACTTCTTCGTCTGTCATTACCAACCTCCTTTAATAACTTTGCTAATATACCTCACATCATTTTCAGTGACTGCGTGATGTAGAGGCAGGAATAAATATTTTTTTTCAATTCTATTCATATTATTTAAATTCTGTCTTCTTCCTCCAAACACTGAGTAGATATCGTTACGTTGGTGCATTATACCTGCTTCAATCCCGTGTTCTCGTAGTTTTTCAACTAGACGGGTTCTATGTTCTGCTAGGATTAAAAATGGTCCGTACCCACCCTGCAGATCTATACCAGGTATATTTTGTAATTCCCTGAAGTAATGGGCTACTAACGTGCTCCGATGATCTCGTAAGGAGTCTAGTTCTTGTAACGCTGCTGTTCCCATGGCTGCGGTGATATCATTCATATGATACTTGAAGCCCGCCTCTTTAATATCAACCATAATATTTGGTTTACCCGTATCTCTATCTATACCATACCAACGCAGCAATTTAGCTCTTTTGTACTCCCGTTTTCCTGGCAAAACCACTATCCCACCATCGCCTGTTGAAAACAGTTTGGTAGCCTGGAATGAGTAAACTACGTAGTCATCATTAACCCAATCAGAATATTGGGCTGCGTCCCCAACCACAGGAACTGGCATCTTTCCTATATCGCTCCTGCTACCGTGTAAATGAACATTAATAACAGCTTTAGTTCTGGGTGTTATCTTGGATAAAACGTCTTTTCTGTCAACTAGTAAGTTATCTTTTACGTCCGCAAAAACCACTTTTACTCCTCTTCTAACTAACGCTAAATTGGTGGCCGTACAGGTAAAAACTGGTGTAATTACCTCGTCTCCTGGTCCTAGATTGAGTAAGTGGTATACCAACTCCAAACCAGACGTAGCAGAATTCACCGACAACACATAACGGTAAGCAAATGCCTTGGCAAACTTCTCCTCAAAATCATCCACTTTCGGTCCCTGGCCTACCATATCACTCTTCATTACTTCGACAGCTGCTTGCCGCATTTTTTCATTTATATATGGTGTCAGTAACTTTATTTTTCGCATACCAACCTCAGCTTAGGTTCTATGGGACGATGAGAGTATAAATAATTATCCTGAATTTCTATATTATGGAACCCGAATTTATCGAATAATTTTTTTAGTGAATCTTTAGTGTAACCCCACTTATGTTCCTGAACACCCCCATAACCATACAGGTAGCGGATGATTTCGTCTCGTCTAGCCTGATCGGTGCTTTGGCCATACTCTTTTATTAAAGCATCGATATCTGGTGTCGAGACTATTATCTTCCCGCCTGGTATAAGTACCCTCTGCCAATCTGGCAGCATCTCATCCAACTCAACTTGGCTAAAATGCTCAAGAACATCGTGGGCTTCGATTATCTCTACCACATCATCTTGAAAAGGTAACTTTTCTCTGATGTCTAATAACATATCCGTGCCCCCAAAAATATTTAAATCTATGTTCAGGTAGCCATCAAACCAGTAGTCACCACAACCTAAATGTAGTTTGATACCCCGTCCTTGCGGGCGCATGTAAACGATATAAGGATCTAATGCAACTGGTTCCATAGTGTTCCTTCCTTTAGATAATTAGTAATTAATCTATTTAATTGCATACATCTATACAACGAAGTAAAAGTAAAGCCCCGTTCTTCATTAACTATATGGGTGTCGACCCACGACTCATCCTCCAAACAGGTCTTAATTTTATTTATTGCCTGTTCTGGTGAGGTAAAAGTAAGTGAAGACAGCTCGTTGTGAAGTAATATTTCCATACCTGGAGCATACTGTTGAATTAAAAGACCGCCAGCCCGCAGCACTTTTCCTACCCTATTACTCCAGTAACCCCAGCAATGAGGCTCAACATTAAATCCTAGAATTATTTTTGATTGGGCCACCATCTTGTTGAAATCAGCTCCGTAAACCGCAGGAGACGCATCAAATCCTTCTTTGACCCACTCCTCATGATTCCAGGAAAATATCTTTATAGGTATTTCTTTATTGATCTCTTTTAAGTATTCGATCCTATCACCCTTCCTTACAAAGCTACCTGGAAACACAACATCGTAAATTTTCTTTTCGTTCTCAAATACTGGTAAGTCACCATCGCATACGTCCATCGGAAAGTAGTAAGGTTTTACTCCTTTACTGATATACCAGGGAAAAGCACCACCCTCATTGGACAGATATAGATCTGCTTCCCTTGCCATTTTTAGATTAAAAGAGTCATCGCTATCGTCAGCCATAAAATCCCATACCCAGTAGAAAACTGGTGCGCCTGATTCTTTTTTTAGTTGGGTGATATACTTTCCTTTGTCAAAGTGCGTCCATTTACAAATGATGTTGATATCAGCCTTAATATCGGATAAATACTGGTTCCATTTTTCATAGTCTACATATTCTTTTATTCCATCCACGTGAGCCTTCCAAACATCTCGGGGGATAAACCTAACATCGTTGCCTACTCTTTCTAAATCCCTAACCAGATGGACTTCATCGGCTGTCTCACCTACATAGCCCCGTAAAGTATTTCCCACAAAGTTAACCTGCATATTTACCTTCCCAATCTGGTCTAAATTTCCTTCCTTCATCAGGTATATTAAAGGTAGCTTCCCAAATCTCAGGACTGCCCACCCTTTCAAANCCCCACTTCTCTATAAAATAAGCGTAATTCTTTTGCCAATAGCCCTGGTTTTCTGGAGAGAATGTTCCTGAAGTCTGGGAGAAATGNTAAACNANNNNATTAGTTTGTTGCATAGGTTGAATACCAGCCAACATAAGCTTATATTCCAGATCACTATCCCCATTACTACCCCAAGGATCGTAATTGATATCATACCCACCTACTGTATCCCAAGCTTTCCTAGTAACTAGAAATGGGAGGTTAAATCCTCTACGCTCTCCTTGCCCTTGATAGTCTTTGGCAAATTCTAACCATTTCTGTTTATTAAAGTCTCCTCCAGCTCCACCACAAAAGTAAACCTCGAAAGTTGGTGCTCCTGGGCTCGGCTCGATTAGCTTGGGGGAAACACAGGGTTGCCATGTAATCTTCTCTGTTAGTCTCTCAAACCATCCAGGGGCATAAATCATGTCATCGTTGGTAATAAAGATCCAAGGAGTATTAGTTGTAGCTACAGCTGCGTTGACTGCCTTGCATTGACCTTGATCCCAGATATGAATCTGATCTCTATCTTTATAAATTATTGGATCACCTCCATTAGAAGCTAATATTTTCCTTATACTTGGTACTGTCTCTTCTAAAGACTGCCAACAGTGATCCAAAGCATATTCTTGCCGACCTCTCCTCTCCTGTGAAAGATCAGCATTAAGTATTGTTGGAACGATGATAGTCACATCTTCTGAATTAATCATTCGTACTCCTTATCTTTTCTATAATGGATGTCGTGGACGTTCCAAAAGGATTTCTAGGAACCTTACCTAAATTAAAAGTTACAATCCCATTATCTTCACAATAAGCCACTACTACTTCATGAGCCTCTTTATTAGACTCGTAATCATATACATATATATCAGGTTTGAATAGTTTAACTACATCTAGAATACCCTCCTTACCACTCACTGGAAATATATTCTCAAAGCCCAAGGCTTGTAGTATCTTTTTCCTTTCTTCATACGAAAGAATAGGACGCCGTTTTCCTTTTCTACTTTCGGCCCAAGAGTCAGACACTAACATTATACCTACGTTCTTCAGATAGTCAGCTAGTTTGACACAGAATCTTAAATGAAGAATGTGTCCATAGTGAATTAGATCAAATGTGCCACCTGTAAGTATTGTCATTTATACTCCTTTACCATTTTTGTAATATCTTCTTTCAAGTTAGTTTTTAATTCTTTCTGATACAGAGCTTTCAAGAATAGTGTATCTGCTGTACTATCCTTAACCTCTATTACAGGATCAACGTGCTTAATTTCTTTAATCTTTTTGTTAGCGTTCTTAAACAAAGCCGCTAACTCATTAACCGATGTTGAATAACCTGTACCTACATTCACAATTTTATTAGCCCATTCATTACTCTGTAAAGCTTCTTTTATAATATCCACCACGTCAGCTACGTTAATAAAATCTCTAGTCTGCCGACCATCTCCGTTTATCTTTAAAGTCCCATCTTTCATTTGGACCAAAAACTTAGTAATCACTCCTGCATACTCTGGGTTCTGACCCTCTCCATAAACATTAAATAATCTCAAAACTACAATAGGTATCCGACTTCTAAACGCAGCACAGGCATACTCCGCATCTATCTTTGACTGTCCATAAGGAGTGAGACTTTCTAAGTCATCAGTCTCACGATAACTAGTTCTACCGGTATCTCTATATACTGCCGCCGAGGAAATAAAGATAAACTTCTTCTTAAACTGAGTTGCTAATAGTAACATTCTTAATGTGCCTTGGACGTTAGTTTTATAAGTCAGTTCTGGATCTTTCAGGGATCTCTCATTACTTGCCACTGCCGCTAGATGAATTACTGCATCTGCTTGCTGGATAAAAGGAACAATCTCATTTGAAAAGATGTCCCTTCCAAACTTTATATCCCATGAGACTGCATCTTTTAATTCTTTAACCAGGTGGCGGCCAATAAATCCCGATCCGCCAGTTATAATTATCATTTCTTAGGTAGCCAGGTAGCTGGGTCGTAGGCCTCCATGTTATCGAAACTTTTAACGTAGTCTTTAAGAGCTGGGTTGTGCTTCTGCATTTCTGGGGTAAAACTCTCTGGGTACCCCCAATTTCCACCTTGATCTTTACCAAAAGGATGGTAAGCTCGTAATCTTACAGTTCTTCCTGTCTTATATCCTGCTGTCTGCAATCTTGAACAGATTGTGCTTTCTTCATGGTTTCTACCTTCACTAATAATATGATCCCATCCACCAGCTTTTCTCACAACCTCAGTCCTCATGATCCTCATCACCGCTCCACACATGTTGACTTCCTTAACATCTTCTGAGTCTTTGGGGTCAAACCCGACCGCTCCAATTAAGACATGGGGATGAAGACTAATCGCTCCATAATCTGGTCTATCATCCATAAATTTAACTAGTTGAGTAAGCCAATCGGGTTCCAAGTCTGATACATAAATATCGTTGTCACTGGTTATAAAGTATTCTGATTCAGCTAAGGATAGAGCAATATTCCAAGCAGCATGGATTCCCATATTCGGCTCTAACTTAATGTAATAATTAACATCACCCATAAATTCCTCATTCCCACCATTGTCTATTAAGAACAGTCGGTAAGGGTATTCGGTTCTTTTTTTCAAAAAATCTATTGTCTGTCGAGTGAATTGCTGTCGTAAATATGAACAAATAAAGATATCAATCATGCTATTCCTGTCTTTGGATGCACAATGTATAAATATTCCTCGATCGGTTTACTATGATATTTCCTAGTGTACTTATAAAAAAGATAATAATCCTGACCCCAAGGATTACCTAGTTCCCTAATCGCTTTATTAGGATCGTGGTCCCGATCAATAAAAAAGTATTCTCTAATCTCAGGGAATTCCATTTGAGCTACAGCAGAAAAGTCCCATGGAGAACCCATAAACATCTTTCCTGTATAGGTATAATTAAGTTCAGACGTATCAAGTTCGGAATACATAGGCGGATAACCTCCTAACTTGTCGTAAATATCTCGATGAAAAACAAACGTACCATTAACGATATTGCCTGGTCCAAACATCTCGTGACCTACTTTCTTTTTCTTTAGATTAAATACCCCTCTAGTTGTGTCTTTCCCCGTGCTATGGTGAAACTCGTTACCGAAATTAAACATTTTATACTTCGGCCACTTCTTGAAAAAGTAATTCACCCTCTCCAAGTAATCTGGTTTATACTCATCATCAGAATCCAGTAGACAAAATATCTCTCCCTGCGCATGGCTAAACCCCAAATTGTAAGCTACTACTCGCTCATAATGTGGTTGATTGTATACCCGCAGCCACGGATACTTTGGTACTTTAAATTCCTCAGTGCTTCCGTCGTTAATAATAATGTGCTCGAAGTCTTTAACCGTTTGGTTCTTCAAAGACTTTATGGCTCTCATCAGACTATCTTTCCGATATTGATTCCAAATGTGCACTGGTGTTAAGACACTAAAGCGTGGTGATGTTATAACCATTGTTTATTTTTTAAGGTCCAATCAACTATTTGTTTTAATGCTTTATCTACATTAGTTGGTGGAACCCACCCTAAAGTCTTCATCTTAGACCCATCTAAACTGTAACGAAGATCATGGCCTGGCCTGACGCTGTGGAAATCTACAAATTTAATCTTGGGTGTCTTATTTAATACTTTAGCTATTCTGTTTACCAACTCTAAATTGTTGATCTCCTCTTGTCCAACTACGTTGTACTTTTCTCCTCTTTTCCCATTACTAATAAGAAAATCCACAGCACTTGCATGATCTCTAGCATAGATGTACTTTCTGCTACCAGGACGATCTGGAGAACCATGAACTGTAATAATGTCATCATTAATTAACGACCTAATTATCATTGGAACGAATTTCTCTGGATGCTGCATTTCCCCAATATTATTCATCGTATTAGTGGTAATTGCAGGTACTCCCATACAATGATTCCAACAGAACACTAAATCCTCAGCCGCTGCTTTAGTAGCTGAATAAGGATTGCTAGGACGATGAGGTTGATTCTCGTCATGGTCTACTCCCATTGGCGCAGGGCCATACACCTCATCAGTTGAGATATAAAAGAATATTTTCAATCTTGGTTGATGCAACCTAGCGTATTCTAAAAGATTATATGTACCAATAATGTTAGATTGGATAAAAGGATTTGGATCTACCAATGAACGATCTACGTGGGTTTCAGCACCGATGTGAAAAATGTAATCCACTTCTCCGATGTTCTTAATTAAATGGTCATTAATCACTCCTCTAAAATCATGATAGAATATCTTCAATCTATTACGATGCTGTTTTAATCTGTCATAAGCAGCAGCATAGTTTAGCCCTTCAAATATAATATATTCCCAATTAGGATGAACGTCTAAAAAGTACTTTATGAAATGGCTACCTATAAATCCTGTAGCCCCAGTAATTAATATTTTCATTCACCCCACTTATCTTTCAGCTTCCTCTTACTGTCATTCATTAGTTCTGGTGTCTTTGGATCATTAGTAGTAGTTGCTCCAATTACGTGAAATATGTTTACCTTTTTAGTAGAGGCATACTTTTTGTTTTGTTGATCCATTCTTCTCATAAAATCTAAATCTTCACAGTATATGAAAAACTGCTCATCGAAAAGGCCAATTTCATTAAATAAACTCTTTCTTGCCAAGACACAGGAAAAGTCCCTAAAATCGGAGAAACTTTCTTCTATCGGTTTGTCAGCCCACGAAACTCGCTTCTGTAATGCCTCATAAGCTCTTGAAAAGGGCTCACCATACATGGGAGTAGCCATTACTAGGTCAAGCTGTTGTAAAGCCTCCTGGAGGTCCTCGAGCCACATATCAAAAACCATAGCGTCATTATTGAGTAAACAGATGTATTCTCCACTACTAACCCTAATTCCTTGGTTCCAACCAGCTGCCACTCCTTTATTTTCCTCATTAACAATAATCTTATCCGCCCTATAATCAGACAGCTTACTAGGTTTTACTGGGGAGCCATTATCAACCAAAATAATTTCATAAGGCTTTTGAGTATGTTCTCTGACCGAGCCAATACAGTTACCAGTGTAGTGGAAATTGGGATAGCCAGTGTTATGACAAAGAATGATAATCGAGGTTAATCCTTCTACCTCACTTGGATTTTCAGTTACTTCTGCATCAGTGGAAGATATTACTGTGTAAGTATCATTTGTCGTTGTAGCCATTATGTATCATGCAAGAATCAGTGGCTCTAATTCCTTTTTAAAAACGTAATCAAGATTTCTTTCTTTTCGTAGTTTAATTGCTAATGCTATCTCGGGATGTTGTAACCTAGCCGCAATCATTCCAGCCGTCGTGTAATGATAGTCTTTCTCGTATTTTTTCCTCTCGTCATCGGAAATATTAGCTGGCCCGTAGGATGTGTTAGTATTCCCATCCAATCCGTTCATAATATCTACATTAGAAGAGTATTTTCTAAAGATAGCATCCCCGCCAAAAATATCCCTGAAAGGCGGGAAGTCAAAGTTAAGCACCACTACTTGTTTAGTTAAAGCTGCCTCTTGAGTAATCAAAGAATAACTCTCAGATACGGAAGGCATAATAAAGACATTGGAAAGAAGCTGGAAGTCTCTAACTACGTGATTTGGTACTTCCACTTTCCATTTGTCATTTGCTTCCGAAGTAAAGGTGATCTCATCTGCATTTAATCCCCAATCAATCGCCATGTTCTTGAGTTCTTCTCGATAGGTTACTTTGTCTCCACCAGTTGAGTGGAAATCAATGATAATTACTCTAACCGATAAATCAAAATCTTTAAGCCTAGCCATGGTCTTAATCACATATTCTACCTGTTTACCTCGATCTAACCTAATTGGATAAGTACAAATTGCATCGGCAGAGAGAATCTTTTTCTTATCCACCACCACCGATACTTCGGGACTAACACCCAAGTACCCGCAAATATCAGTTGGGTGGTGGACGATCTTAACAACCTCTTCAGACACACCAAAATTAGCCGCTATTCTAGGGATGGAGTAATTATTGAAAAATATATAGTGGGCGTTGGGAAAAGGCTGTTGAACAAGATTTAGATACTCATCTGAGAAGAAAGGTCTCAAGGCCCCTAAAGTAACTGGAGAGGTGGCCGAATGAATCCAATGCAGCCACCGAGCGTTTACATCCTTAGCTACTCGTCTTGAAGCAAAGTTATGTTTAAGAGCCGCCGGCTGATAAACTACATCGTGAGTTAAAACTACCGATCCATCGGTTATAATTTCCCGTAGTTTCCTCTCAATATTATTCACATCTTCATCGAAAGTGGGGTCTTTCTTAACTTCATTATGGCAAGGAACTGAAGGAATCTTCTCAATAGTCACATCAGGATGTGCATACATTTGATCTGGTTGGAAGGACTCCTGCACAATCACAGTTGGCTTATATCCATTCCTTAGCAACATCTTTATTTGATCTTGAACTACTCTATTTAGACTGTAAGCTTCGGAAATTTCAGAAAATTGAGTGAAGATAATAATCTTCTTTGAGGCTGTGGCAACTTCCATGACCTAACTATATCAACTAGTTAAACCATTTGTCAAGTCAGCGTTTGCCGACTCTTTCAATGCAGATATAAGGAGCAAATCCAGCTCCTGTTACTAGTTTAGCAAAAACTCCTTTTTCAAAGGCTAGAGGAGTCGTAAAGACAGACATATCATTATCAGTAGTAGAAGCATCTAAAAACCAAACCATATTGGCAGAAATAGCCCCAGCCGCATCGGCTGAGTCGTATATCTCCACAGCAGCAGAACCAGCGCTAGCTGAAAGTTTTAAGGCTCCCAGTTCACACGAACCAGCCAGCAACTTCTGCGTTGTGCCGTCTGTATCTGGTCTCCACACTGCTGATTTTCCATACGCTTGTTTTACTACCATTAGAATGCTCCTGGTTTACCCCTTCTAACTGACATAAATTCATCATCTGTAGTCAGTCCTTCTCCATACCATGCAACTCCATCCTTATCTACACCTTCGCCTTCCGGTATCCCTTCTGGACTAAATCTAGCCTTTTTTTCGGCGTCTTGTCTTTCTTGGGGAGTAATAAACTCTTTGCCTTCTTCAACAATTGGTTCTCCCTTGTGTCCACGCTGATGACCCAAAACTGCAATCTGTTTATCATTAGCATAGTCACCATACTTACAAACATATTTACCTTCTAATTTAACTTCCTCTAAAAATGGGTAGTTCTCTAGGAGAGCCTTCGCCAAATCATCTTTAAAAGCTTTCTGTTCCCCCACTTTCAAAAAATCACGGTAAGTTAGTTTATTGAAAGTATATTTAGTTAACATTGCGCCGTTTTCAGGATTCCTAAGTGTTATCATATTTATAAGCTAGTCGTAGTACTAGTCGTAGTACTCGAAGAAGTCGAGGTACTAGTACTGGTACTCGTACTGGTAGTGGTTGTACTGGTACTCGTGGTAGTTGTCGATGTGCTGGTACTGGTTGTAGTGGTCACTGCTGCAAACGCCCACGAACTACCGTTATAAACTACCCATTGGTTGCTATCATTTTTAAAGAAAAAGTCTCCTGCCACTGGTTCAGTTGGGTAAGTGGTCTGGACTCTTCGTTTAGATTGTAAACTTCCAAATTTAGTCATATCTATCCTGTCGTTGTAGTACTCGTACTAGTCGATGTTGACGTACTAGACGAAGTACTAGTTGTTGTTGTACTAGTTGAAGTCGTTGTACTAGTACTAGTGCTAGTACTGGTACTGGTAGTTGTAAACTGATAACACAACCAGTTATTACCAGACCACCGACACCACCGATTGGTAGATGTATTAAAAAACTCATCACCAATTACAGGATCGGCCGGGTCGCTAGTTGCTGTTCTTATTCTTCCTGCTAAATCTGTAATATGTGTATCAGCCATATTTTATCCTTATACCGTCGTTGTCGTACTCGTGCTAGTAGTAGTTGTACTAGTGCTAGTACTCGTAGTTGTAGTTGTAGATGTACTCGTAGTCGTACTTGTACTCGTAGTCGTAGTTGACGTACTTGTCGTCGTTGTTGAAGTCGATGTGGTGGTAGTCGACGTACTAGTTGTAGTAGTAGATGTTGACGTACTAGTACTAGTTGGCGTCAGAGCTAAACCTCGCCATTGATTACCATCATATCGCATCCAACGATTATTGGTTGTATCGTAATATTCATCACCAACGCTAGGGTTACTAGGATCGCTAGTTCCTGTTGGCATTTGTCCTTGTATACTCGAAAATTTACTAGTCATAAATCTCCTGCTTGCCCCAATTTAATCGGGGGTATCGGTTATGGATAAGATTCTGGAGAGAACCGCTACCCAATCAGCCCCAGTTGGGGGGTTGTTACCACTTCAACCCCCCACTGAGTTTCTACTATCCGCTATATGCAGCTCCATCACCTAGAGAGCCCCATATACCTCGCCAATCACTCCAACCACGGGAGAATCTTTGGCGGGACTTAAATAGCGCCATATCGGTGTCAAAGCTGTCATCTTGCTTGAACTCTGGTCTAATCCGGTCAAACCAATTGAGTTCGTGCTGAGAAGAATCAATCAAGAACCATTTGGTTGTATTACCATCCATGTAAATCCAATCAACAATCTTGAACTGATTCTTGTAGACGTTTGCGTCGTTGTCAGCTGTACCTTGTCGTAGAGGTGAATCTATAATAAGGTGAGCTGTTTTTCTTAGGTCAATTGGGATAAGAAGAGTGTCTGGAAAGACATCAATTCTTTGTCCCTTGTCATCCAGCTGGCCTCTCATTGCAATAATTGCAGTTTCGAGGTTTGCTTCAGTCAAAGTAATACCAGTTGCACTAGCATTGCTTTGAGCGGTTCCACCATCAGCTCGATCGTGTGAAGTTGAGCAGAGCTCTTCACTATCACCACCTAGGTAAGAAGAGTTAAAAGCTCGGTTCAATACCTGAGCTGCTTCTCTTTCCCTAGTACGCCGTGCTGATCTGGCCAACGCTGCTGGCTTCTTGTTAATGATGTTGTAGAGATCATCTTCCCACATTTCCTTACTTACCTTAAAACCTTTAGTGTACTTAAGGTGAGTGTAGGTAACGTCAAACATCTGAACTGGATCCTCATAGTCAATCGGTGCACCTTCAGCAGTTTGCTGCATCAGGCCAAACCCAGTGACGGCCGAGTCTCTTTCATCCTGTTTGGCGGAACTATTCATGTGGAAAATTGAAGTCAGGATTTGCGGAATTTCATTATACCTGTCATCGAAGATTTCACGAAATCCTGGTTCAAGTAAGTCACCAAAACTTGCTCTATAAGCTGCCATAATTTACTCCTTTAAGCCACATTAGTCCAGTGAGTTCTGGAGAATCTGAAATAACCTTCCCCAAAACTATTTGGACCCGTTGCTAATCCTATTATCTCAACCAGCTGGGCTGTCCTAGCTGTTGCATCGCCAGTTCCTGTGACTTGATCACCTGTAGCAGTCAGGGCAAAATATGTCCCTAGTTCTGCCGTAGTGAGCGTAGAATCGGCTTCATTATAGAAGAGTGCATTTTCTGGATAAACCACTTGCACTTTTACTTTCTTTACAGTTTGGTTGTTAGATGCCGCCGTATAAGTGTCATCTCCACTTTTTGTACCATCTACACTTGGTGCAGCTGGTGCAGAGAAAATGTTGATTCCATCTTCAGTAACAATACCAACGGCTACCCCCGCTACTTTGTCGTCAGCATCACATGGGTTTGCAAAACCAGCCGTATCAGTGATCTCAATTGCATCACCGATTGTAACCTGGGCTGAGTTAGCTATGATGAACTCCAGTACCGGAGGGCTATCTGTACCCACCAGGGATTTTCGAAGTCGAAATCCCTTGTTTGAAGTTTGTGCCATTTTTTATACTCCTTGTTGTGTTTCTAATATCTCTTTTTTCCTAGCGAGATACTTCGCAACTGGTATGCCCATTTTTTGCGCTGCCTCTCGTTCAGAAGCAGAGAGTTCCAATTCCGAGCTCATTCCACTGGACGCTGGGATGCTACCAATGGATGCTTGCTGGTTGACTTTATTAGCCGTCAAAGCCTCAAGTTTTGCAGTTTCAATTAGGTTTTCCTTATTAGCAATGAAGTAAGCATTCTCCAAATAGCGAGGTAACTTCTGCAAAGAGATCGTGTTAACAATCTCTGCGTAGGTCATCTTCCCACCTGGATCGGCTAAGTCTGCTAAAGAGTTACCAATCTTAACGTGCATTTCTCGCCTTTGATTCTGCGCCAGTTGGTCAATTCCATATCTGCGCTCGAAATCAGCAATAATTTGATTTTCAAGTGCCCTTCTAGTGTCTAAATCTGCCGAGGGAACTTCTGTCTTTCCCTTACCATCTTCTTTGGCTTCTTCCTTAGCTAGTACTCCAAAACCTCGCATCTCTTTAATCTTATTATCCAGCTTCCCATAAAGGTCTGGATCTGCCCAAACTGCCTGAAGTACAGGATCCATCTGGTCACGAAATGACCTAAGTTCACCCACTTCAGTTGCCTGTTCACCAAGCTTCTTCTGAAGCTCGTTATAAGATTTAAGGACTTCTTCTGTACTCTTCCCCGCAAATTTATCTTCTGAAGGTGCTGGCTGTAAATCAGCTTGTCCAGTATCAGCCGTTACTGGGGCTTCTGTTGGTTGTCCCGCTTCCGGGGCCGTATCTTCATCTGCCATTTGGGCTCCTTTCACAGAGTTGTCCAATAAAAAAGGGAAACCGCAAAAGCGTATTTCCCTTCCACTTATAAAACTGTAATTAAATTATGAGCTATCTTACATCAACTTGTCAAGTTATCTTTTCTTCTTTTTCTTTCTTGATTTACCAGCTTTACTCATTGCTATAGCGATAGCTTGTTTCTGAGGTTTACCAGAGTGCATTTCAGTTCGTATATTCGCACTGATTACTTTTTTACTCTTCCCTTTTCTAAGTGGCATTATTTTTTACCTTTTTTCTTTTTGGCTTTTTTGTAGGCTTCCATACCTTTCTTGGTATAAGAAAAGTGCTTTTTACCCAGGCGGGGCATTTTGACCTCCTTGTGGTGCTCCTTGCAGTGGACTATTCTGACTCAATAGTCCTAATAATAGAGCATTTAATCCTAATCCTAATAAATCTTGTAAAGTAATTTGAGCTAACCCACCGCTAGGAGTTCCTTGGGCGGCAGCTCCTGGAACTGGTTGTTCAGTGGGTTGGGGTATTCCTGCTCCGCCAGTTGGAAGCATACTTTCCATTCCTTGAGGAGCTCCACCCGCTTGTAGTCCCACGTCTGGGGGTACTGGAGTTTGCCCAAACTGGGGCGGCAGTGTCGGGTTAGCACTTCCCGATGTAGGAGCAAACTGTTCAATCAGTCGATTTTTTGTATTATCTAAAAAGTCAAACTGGGCCATTATTTATCCTTTAACCTCTTCTCTAATTCTAACACAGATCCTTTGAGGGTGTAAACTAAATTTTCAAGTCCTGCAACAGTACCCCTAGAAAATGCCTTTTCGATAGATAACCTTGTCGGATCAGCTTCGGATAACCCAAAGATATAGTTCTTCTCATTATCCATCAGTCTTTTAACATAGTCAATAAATCTAGGAAAATCTTTTTTGTTAGCAATACTAGCAAAAAACTGTAACTCGTCTAGGCTACAAGTTTCTAACAATCGCTGAGTTTTAATTGGTATTCTTTCTTTAGTCATTATATTCCCGTTGGAATTTGCCCTCCGCCTTGGATCAGAGCAGGAATAGTATCTTGTACCGCTCGATTACCGCCAGATTGATCTCCTACCAAAGCCTTTCGCTGAGATTCTACCGGACTCTGGCCTTGAGGTCTTGGTGGTAACCCTTCAGTCATTGTACCTGCTTCAGATCTACCTGTCTGAGCCAAGAGTTCTCCCATAACGTGATCTAAGAATATCTGGATCACTGGGGAGTCATTAGGCAATCTTTGGAAAGTTGGTGAGTGCATAAACTCTCCGTGAATATTAGTATGCGCTGGTGAAGCAAATGGAGTTGGAGCAACTTGTTGCCCTTTAATCATTAGTTCATTTTCCCGCATTGCCAACTCTACTAATTGCTGAGCTCTAGCTTCTGGTACTTCTTGAGTTTGTGCCTTCTCAACTTTGAAATCATCTGGATTCAGATCATTAACTCGAAGTAGTTGATCCCCTAGTTTCTCAGGATCATAGGCCACTCCACCAATTGCCAGTTGAATTAGGCGATCGTACATCTCGGTCATCTTACTCTGCATCAAGGGTTTAGAAATTGGAAGAGTAGAACCTGCCGCAAACTTAATATCATAACCTCCCCTTGCTGTCGGAATAAAGTATTCTGGTCTAAGTTCAAAGAAGGACATACCAGAGATTGCTCTTTCTTTCGGAACTCCCTTCTCATCAGAAACTAATTCTTTATTCTCTAGTCGGATTGTCTTAAAGTCTTTTTTCATGGGTTCACCACTAACAACTTCTAAGGCTCCTTTAGACGCCAAGCTTGATACTTGTTGTAGATATTCTTGGGTACCCTTCTTGCCAACTATCTTTTCTAACTTTGGCTGGGAGTAAAACTGAATGATGTTGGCCACTCTAAGTCTGGCTACATTAACTAAGAATTCTCTCTCTAATAGTCTCATCTTCATTCGAATTCTCTTGAGGGCTGATTCCTTCAGGATAGCTGCTTCGGTAGCGGTCCCAGGAGTGGGAAGGGACGCACTCCTGGGATCGATCCCAGTGGTAATAGTCGAATCATCGGCTAGCATTTTTATACTCATTTCAACGCTTCTTGGCACATCTCCATATTCAATTGGCTTAGCAGCGTTGACATCATCAGTGGGAATCATGCCGTGAGGTCGGGCTATCAGGTCTTCATCATTCAAACCGAGGTTATTAGAAACCAAGAACATTTTATCAATATCAAGGTGGTTTCTATCAATAACCATTCTTCTAAGGGTATTGAGTTCATCTTGGGTGGACTCTAGTAACTCTGCCTCACCTTTACCATAAAAACGATGAGTTCTTTTGACATCAACTGCTCTAGCGAAAGGTAGCTGTTTGTGGCGGTAGATGTTCGGTCCCATTCTTACCACCACGTCATTAGCAACAATAATCAGGTTATCTTCCGGTTTCTTAGACCAGTACCATAAAATTTCAACTTCTTTGCTTTGATCTATTCCTTGAGGTGGTTTGTAGAATTCATAATAATTAGTATCACCGCCAGGAGTAACTTTTCCGGCATTACCTAGCGGATCCCAAACATCCCCTGTGAAAAAGAGACGGAAATCTTCAATATTCATTATATAACGGCGGATGCAGTCACGAAGGGCGTAAGGTCCGGTGAAACCTCTTCCTTTTTCATCACCATAGAAATCCTGAAGTTTCACTGCCTCCATGTAGCAATCGTCAAAATCAAAAGTCTCTTCTTCTACATATTCTTCTTTGTTATCTTTTCCAATCTTTAGATTTCGAATGAGTCTTCTATCTTTTAAGTAAAACTCTTGAGCTATCCCAGTCCCAAAGATTAAGGCATCTTTCATAACGTTGTAGAGTTCAGAATCTCCATCAGCAACATCCCAAGTGTATTTGAAAATATGACCCATCACTGTTGCTCGGGGGGCATCTTCTGAACTTCTTGGTAAGATTAAAGGTTGAGGTGTCTGATCTACTATTTCAGCAAGAGCAGTTTCAACGATAGCAGTTGTTAATGGCACAAAATGATTACTTTGCCATTCGTCTTTTCTCTCTTTTTCCTTCCGCATCGCCTCCCATTGCTTTTCCCATCGATCCCAGTTCTTTTCCGCATCTTTTCGATCTGGGGAATCTTTCATCGCCATGAAGCGATCATAGACCCACTTACGGGCATCAGCTTCTTTACCCTTAGGATTATAGATTGAACGGATTGCGGGCTCAGTTTTTTCTTTTGGCATAGTTTAATATAAATATCGACCTGCAAAATATTCTCTTTTTTCTCTCGGCTTAGCAAAGAGAGCTAGCGAATAAGAGAGGGCGTCAATGATATCATCATGGGTTGCCCTTGGAAAACGTAACAGTTCGTCTTCAAAATAATTATTGTTCAGCATCTGTTTCCAGTGGAAAACCTTGCCCGCCGCATAAAGGGGTTGCAACGCCGAAATACGCTGGTCTTTTGTTCGCCCACCCGGCGAGACTTCTTGTATCGGTAGGTAACGCCCTCTTTTAGCCGCCTCCTCTCTTATAGAGTAAGCCAAAGCTTTTTGATACGCAACGTCCTCGACTCCGATCCGATTAGGGTGCCACTGCTCTGCTAATCTAAATAACTGGTCAATAATTTGACGGGGCGTCAACTTCGCCCTAATTACCTCTCTTATGTATATATTACCATATTGATCGATTGAGGTGACCACCATAGCGGTGAAATCAGCATCTCTTTCCATTGAGATGGCTGGGTCTACCGTAATATAAGTATGAAAGAGCTTACCGATTGCATCAGTCGGTTCGTAGTAGCCAAACCACTCTCTCTTGAACGTAGCGTCTTCTGGGGTAACTGGGTCGTTAAGGTACTGTGTGCTAAATTCGTAGGGCCCCTTCTCTCTATACCTAGTCCAGAGCTCTTTGTTATCGAATTTCTCTGGCCAAAGATTGGATTTTATCCCTTCCCCAGTCTTTAAGGCGGTGGGTAAGTCTCCTTCCCATTCAAGCGCCTTCCTTATCATCACCTCATAAGAGCTAGCAACGTGATTTTCGGGATCTAGTATCCAAGAATACAAATCTCCATCAGTCCAACGGGTTCCTATCACTATCATCTGCCCGCCTGGGTCTAAAAGATCCAAAGAATCCTTGTAACGGAGGATAACTTTATCAATTTGCTCCCGGGTTCCGATATTTTCCCGCTCCACAAGGTCATCGTGGATAATTAAGTCATAATGCTGGCCCGTTTTGGTAGTCTCCACCCCCCAGCCGGTAACATTAGGCTCTTTTCCCTTCTCAGAGGACCTTGCAGTCTTCAAAGTTATCCTGTTTTCACTCCATTCCTCAGGATCTATGGCTAAAGAACCGAAAATTCTGATCAAATCCTCATTAAACTGAAGATGACGCTTGATTGCCCTAACGAAATCGGCAGCAGTCTGGTAGCCAGCGTTTTGAATAAGGATTCTGACCGTGGGATCCTGGATTAGGCGGAAGACAGAGTAGCCTACAGTGATTAAAGTACTTTTTAAGTGGCCTCGGGGGACTAAAATCAGCTTCTTTTTGTGCATATTGTCCTGCACAAAGTTACAAAGTTCCTTATGAAACGGAGCAAGGTCTACTTTTTCGGTTCCTTCTTCTACTTTTAGTATGTGTCGGTTGAAAATATATAGATCTTTAGAGGCTTCTTCCTTAAGAATCTTGTCACGAGTAGCCTGCTCTTCTTTCAATCTGTCAATTATTTGGGTTCGGTAAATGTTTTGCGCTTCCACTAGGTAAAATTATATCACGTTTGTCTTCCTTTTCCCATTTTTCGATTGCTACCCAGGAGGACTCTATGATTTTATCAATAGCAACCAGATCATACTTGGGAATATTAACTGGAGTAAAAGCCCTTACGAACAGTCTTTTGTCAGGGGAACGAAGATAATACACTATCCCATTGTCAGTAACTACACTTTGGAACATCCAATCTTTAGGATAACCTTCCTCCCACCCTCTCCTCATCAATTCTTTTCCCAAAAAGCGTTTGTAGTCTGCAAATTTATACTTGGTTCTTCCCTTTAAGATCTCTAAGGTCTTTCCCTGTTCTTGTTCTGTCTCCTGATCCCATTCTTTTCCTTTTTCTTTAACCCAATGAGACGCTTTTATTTCACTTTCTTGACCCATGGCATCAATTTCTTCAGAAACCTCTTCAATCTTTTTTTCCTTCATAAAGAAAGTATATCAGATAAAACAAAACAAAGAAAAACAAGTCCTTAGAAAAAACAGAAAGAAAAGAAAAAGCCCCAGTGAAAAAGAAACACTATTCTCTAGTCATCTCCACTGGAGCTACTTTCAGTAGTAGTAAAGAAGGACAACAAAAATCGCCCTTCTCTGAACGTGGCGCAGCTATGGGGGCTTATAACCACGCCCAGAAAAGGACGATTCCCCCAACAGCTGCGCTTTAATAATACACCCCTTGTCAACTATTTGCAAGTACTGCTAACAACAGGCTCTTCTCCAGGCTCCACGAAGTTAGGATTATCCTGTCTTTCCCTAATATCAGGATAGACTTCTTCTAACAGGCCACAGTTACCTTCTTCATCTATCTGAATTAGCTCAGTGCTACCGCTTCCGTAGTCTTCCTGAACACCATCAATGTTACTGCAAAGATCAGTTACCTCTTCCTCAGCCCCCACAGGAGCTACTAGAAGTAAAGGTAACAATATACTCACTGCAATTATTCCCTTCCACATATAGTTCACCTCCTCTCATTTACTTCCTTTCGGAGTATTCTTTATTTGGGCTTCTTTAGAAAACGATCGTATTATCTCTTGCTTTTCGGTAGCCTCCAAGACTGGTTTCTCAACCACGGCTTCAGGTGTTTTGGTAAAAATTTCTGTAGTCTTCATCGGTCTATCGCTTTTAATTTTCTCTTTTACTGCCTGTCTAACAAACTCGGCTTTAGACATCTTCAACTTATGCGCCCACTCAAACGTCTCTTCATTTAATTCTTTTGATACGGGTATAACCCATGCTTTAGCCATATAGTATATATATCACATAAAACACATACTGTCAATATAGTAGTTATAGCTATAATCTTGAAAATTTATGTCGTATAGAGAAGGTCTTTATACGTTACTAGTGAGAATTAAAAGGGGTGCCGTGGGGGTCAGCTTCAGAATATTATTATACATCGTACAACATATATTGTGCGACGTGATCTAGCCTCAATAGTTGACAAAGTATGAAATAAGTACTATATTACGGGGCGGTAACTAACAGCAAGTAGGTTCTATTTATCTCCTAAGTCTTTGAGTAGTTTCTGAGTAGATGCAGTGGATTTCTTAAGTTCTTCTATCAGTTCTGAGTGTTTCTTGTCATTATAACTATCACTTAATGTTACATTCAAGTTAGCATGTTTAGATACTGGTGTATATCCGTACAATTTAATGATATTTTCTATAGACCTTAAAGCATCACTATTAGTAGCCTTCTCTCCTATACCACTCTCTAGTGCTTGGTTGAGCTTCCTAGCTATGTAGTCCTCATCCATCCCATTCCTCCTTAACACACTGGTTATCTCTTGTTGTATCTCTGGTTTGTGTAAGTTACCATAAGATATCGTCCTAGCTGCTACTCTAGACTTAGTGTTATATGACTTCAAGGCGGCTTCTGGGCCATTGAAGTTATTCTTTACGTATTGTCTTGCAAAGTTCTGTTGTTTACCAGTTAACTGTGTCATCTTTGGCATAGTTCAATTATATCAGAAGGCTAGGATAAATCAATAATACGAGTGGTTGTATCCTATAGCCCAAAGTACTATCTTGACATATTTATACGAGCAGTTGTATGCTGTATCTAGCATGAAAACTACAATGTCTTTAACACAACTAAAAAATAAAATAGACAAAGTAAGAACTAAGAAAGATACATTGCCAGCTTTTACCTCTAAGCATATCCACTTAAACTATGAATTAGAACATCTAAGAGAGCAAGGAAGACGCTTGTTTAGTATCAGTATTTATTAAAATGAAAACTATAATCTTTACAACCATCTTAATATTACTAACTGTAGGGCTGTATAAGCTTCTAGGAAGCCCTTATATGTGTAGTGATGTGATTGGAGGTAAGTGTGTCTGAAGATAAAAAAGAGCTTACAATCAAAGAAGCCGGAAGCTTAGGCGGCAAGGCTACCTTAAAGAAATATGGTAAGGAATATTTTAAAGAATTGATCAAAAAGCGTTGGAATAAAAATGTACCCAAACACAGTAATTAAAATCGGTAGTCAAGTATTACTACCGATCGCCGATCATTATCGCTTTGTTATCCATGACGTATTACCAGAGCGTGGATTTAAGTTTAAGTTTGGAGTTAGAGATAGAATAATAGACTATGTTATCTCTAAAGCTAAGCATTTAGAAGTTAGATTTAAACAATTCCCCGACTTATCATTTAATCTCAATCCTATACAATGGAAGGCTTTAGGGAAGAGACAAAAGCAGAACGGTATCTTTAAGAATCAGCCAATGACATTTTACTGGTTCTTTGTTGATTATAAATGGGATTTAACTCAAAAGAAATACAAACAAAACGAAAACCAAGGCTATCTTTTTGCTTGACAAATACGTAGCTATGTGTTACAAATAATCTGTGGCTTACAAGAAAATGACCCCTGATATGGTTTCCAAAATCCAAGCGTACCTAAACTTAGGTATAAAGATATGGGTAGTTAGTAAACGCCTAGATGTAGATATCTCCCGCCAGACGATCTCCAAATATATTAAAATTGGGGTATTGACAAAAAAGTAAACAAGTGCATATAATAAAACTATGGTTACAACAAATCCTTATTGTGAAAAATGCAAAGCGTCTTTAGGGGATAGTCATGATTGCGACAACTGCGATTATTGCTCAAGCGATGGATCAAATAATAAGGATGTTATTGATAACGAAAGGGAAAAAGATAATGAATGATGACGGCCCCAAATACATAGAAGCAATAGCTATCTTAAATAAACACATTAATGAAGGTAAGACTGATACTATTGAGGGGTTGAAAGCCATAGCTCTGCTACTCAACAGGTACAATTCCTTCTTAAAAGATTGGAATGAAGGAAGACTTTTAGCTCAGGAGGAAAAATACAACTAACATGTCAAAAGTTAAACAAAGTAAGTTAAGTAAAGAAAATTATATTGATTTAGGATTTGGAGGGCTTGCTAGTGGATTTGCAGGCATGCTTTATGGGGGTTACAATGGCAGAAAAGTAGACCGCTATGGGGAAGATGGGGAAGATCTTATAATAGACACTGCTTACACTAACGACACAGGTTTTTATGAGGTCGGAATTGTTGACACTCGGTATCGAAAAGATGGTGCATGGATAATTGTAGATGAGTGCGAGACTAAAAAAGAAGCTAAGCTAATGCATAAAAAGTGGATAGATATCTTAACAAGTAAGGATTTACCAGAAACTATAAAAGATATTCACTCAGAAGAAATATATACACAAACCAAATGACATTAACTGACAATAGATTTGATGACAAAAGACGATCTTATGCTTTTAACTTAGGAAACAAAGTTGTTGATGCAATCTATCGACGTGAACATCAACACACAGGGACACAGGTCAAGAAACAAATGGATGAATGGCCTGATGTAACCAAAAGATATATGTTAGAAGCTTTTATTGAAGGGTATATTATCGCTAAAGAAAAAAGCGAAGAACAAATTGAAGTATTCGGGAGGAACAAACTTTGACTAAAAAATGTGAGGGCCACGGGACATGGATGCAGGAAAAGTTTAGCAAAACTAAGGTAGATGAGTCTGGACAACCTAAAGCCTACTTTTCTCACATAGATAAGAATGGAAAGATATGTTTCGGTATCAAAGAAGTCATTCCAGAAAATATATCTATGGACGAAACTAAGAAGTTTGAAACGGAATTGGAAACAGACTACACGGGTACTATTGATAGGGATGATGCAAAAGATGAAAAGAAAGAAGATGCTTACAGATATGACACTAGGAAAGAAAAGGCTTACAAAGAATTCAATAAAACTTTAGGGGTTGTATCTTCTGCTGATAGAGCTGAAGGTAAAAGCCCTCAAGAAGCAGTGGAATCTGGTCACATTTGGGATTGGTTAGATTTTTTCCATTTAAGTGATGATCATTACGAAGAATGGAAAGATGCTAAAAGAAATAATTACATGAAACTTTATGAAAAATAAATCTGTACGTACACCAGATACAGTTGTGGGGAAGGTTTGTTAAATGAAACGAAAAAGATATTGGAACAGAACAGGTAAAGATGGAACATACATAAGGGTTTATAGATGGCTAAAAGAATCACCAGCTAGAAATCCAAAGGACACTATAGAAATTGAAATCAAAAGTACTTACGATTCGGCTAGATATTTTATTAGACCTAATGAAGCAGTGGACATTATGAGTGGGCTGTTCTTGGCATTACTAGAATTAGCGGAAACCAAAGAAAAGGAGACTTAAATGAACTACAAACACGAAAGCAGCATAAAACTAGATCCTAACCCAAAAGACAACCATTACCTAATGTTAGGAATAATCCTGGGAATACCGATACTGACTATTATTTATATTTTGTTCACTTCTTGAAAGGAGGTGGAACACGTGAAAAACTTGCCCAAGGAGAAGATTATATTCGGAGTTATCCTTCTTGCCCTGCTTGTATTAGTAGGCTATCAAGGATACAAGACATTTACCGAAAAGGAGATTGTCTTGATACCGAAAGGAGAAAGAAAGCTAGTTGAGTTTTGTGTCTCGGAGTTCACAAAGCCTATCTGTGAGGATAGACTTCAAACCTTTGAAGATAACAGAACCAACTCAGTGTTGGAATTGCTTACTAAGGAGAGTAAGTAATGGAGGGAAGGAGAGGATCAACTAAAAAGATAAAACTTGACAAAGAAAAAACCAAAGAGTAAGTTTTACTTACTTGCCTATCATCACCTATGGCAGTAATGTTTGGGCAGGGCATTCTGTTAGATGGTAGGCAAATAGAAGCTTGCGAGTGTGCTTTGAATCCATTCACAAGCTTTACTTTATTCTGGTCTGGCGTAGCTAAAATTACGCCGATATGAGTAAAAACTGGATATATCTGCTTATCTTTGCACTTTCAATTCTTCTTATATGGTTCGCAAGCATTACTTGGAATGTGGGTAGCATTAACGAAACTAAAGAAACCGAGATACAAAGAAAAGAACAAGAACTGAAAGACCAAAAGAAGAAAGTAGAAGAGCAGGATAAAAAGATTAAACAATTAAACAAGAAACTTGAGAGTAAGCGCCTCAAGTCCGCCTTGGCTCAGCGAGACAGGCAACAGTTAGCCGCAAAGACCCCTCCTCAAACCTCTCAGCCCCACCAGAACCAGCTTTCCAACCCTAACCGGGCGTATATAGCTAATTATATTCTTTCTAAGTTTGGTGCAAATGGAAATACAGCATTAGCAATAGCTTATGCTGAATCAGGATTAAATCCCAATGCCACGAATTATAATGATGCAAGATATACAGGGTGCTATAGTTATGGAGTGTTCCAGATAAACAGATGTGATTCAAATTTATACGATTGGAAATACAATGTTGATGAAGCTCATAAAATGTTTCTTGCTAGAGGGTGGTGGCCCTGGACTGTGTACAAGACTGGAGTTTATATTCAATATTTATAGAGTATAATTAAACAAAGAGGATTAAGATGTGGAAATTTATAGACATACTCTTGATAGTCTTAGTGAGTATCTCTTTAATAGTTATTACGATAATTGGTGGAGTATTGCTAGGAGCAAAAATATGGGAATTTCTACATTAAGAGTAGGAACTAAATATGAGCGGGAAATTGAAAAAAGATACCAGAATGAAGGTTACAGGACTCATCGAATGCGTAAATCCCGTTTCGGGAAGTCCGATTTATTGGGTGTGGCCGATGTCATTGTTACGAAAAATGATGCGTTCATACTCATTGCCTGCGCAGTGGGACGAGCTCAAAGTAACACGGTCAGGAAAATATTGGAAATAAGGCCCTGGATACCACCCTTTGTTAAGATCAAATATTATATAAGAAGGAAAGATGGTTCAGAAGAAATCCGTGACTACTAATGAAAAAAGATCAAGCCAAGTATTGTAGAGGATGTGGACAAAATGCCAATCATAAAAGACAAAGAAAACGCTACGTTCATCCTGATTGTAGGGATAGGTTTATAGACAAAAAGAAAGGGTAGATTGATCTTTCTAAGCTGGGAGGCATATTCTAGAATATCCAAGCTATTGTAGGCTTGTACGAGCTGAGGAATCGAGGCTGGCGTGCGGAAGGTGAAGCCCGATGAAATATCGAAAAACAATAGCCCCAGCTTTGAGAGATCAATTCAAAAGGAGGGTGCTATGCTGCACGGATCAATTATCTCAAGAAGGAGTTATCTTCCAACTGAACTGAGGAAGCTAGACTTCACAGTAGATAGATACGAGCAGATTTCTGTACTGGTTCAACAGATCATCGAAGATCCTGAAACATTGGGTGTGTCTGTTGAAGTTTGGTGCAAAGATCAACAAGAGGAACAGGAGGAGAACTGAAAACAAGGAGGGATCATGGCAAAGACAGAAATTTGGGTCGACAAGCCAGACATCCCTCAAGCGGTGATCGAGATGCTTCTGGCTACGGCAGAGGAGTACGATTTGGTTCTTTGGATAAATGGAGTTAAGCTCTGGCCGAAGGAGGAGTCTAGTGCCCGCCCAAAATAACTTGCACTATCTCATTATCAGAAATCGTAGCGGGAAGCATACTGTTTCCTTTATTCGGTTTCTGGTTACTGACGAGGATATGCGACTCTTGGAGCCAGTTCTACAAAGGCTTATGCGAAAGCCTTACAACCAAGGACTGAGCTTCGAGATAAAAGACGGGGACACAGCAGGATAAGCAATGTCTTGCCACCAGCACGCTGAATCCTGCTTGTTCTAGGGGGAGGAGTTCATTGTCAAAAGGACTTTTCCCCCGCTATTTTTCCAATAAAAAAGGCCAGTCACTCATAACTATGTAACTGGCCCTTAAGACTTATTCTGAATTAGTCATCACCTCTTCCTACACTTTACCTTTCCAATAATTTAATCTTCCTTGTAGAAATTCTACTGCACTACCACCTGCATACTTAAGTGCTTTTTCTATTCTTTTTATCTTGTTTTGAGCGGTGTGAACTCTAGCTCTAGCTTTCTTAGCCTCACTTCGCTTCTTCATATAATGCCAGCCCCGGGAATTTACAAACAGCAGATAAAATATCCCAGGGCTGTTTTACCACTAATAGATTTTACCAGACTAGAAAGAGCAGACGTCAATAGGCAATCTGCTCTTCTAGCCAGCTAATGTATAAATAGTTTGCCCATGCAAAGCACGTTGATTATTTCTCTTCGTCTACTGGCTCACCAAGACTAACTACACTCCCCAGTTTCTGAAGTGCAGTTACACCTCCAACCGCCACTATACCTGAATAAATTCCTTGGACTAATGTACTATCAAGATCAACAAAAGCCACTAATCCACCAACTACACCAGCAACTATAATCGTGGTTGCACCTGATACAGGGACTTTTAGATATTTAGCTACTGCTTTTATTAGTTGGGTCAATCCAACAACGACCAATGGTAACGTTAATGCTTCCATTTATCTCACCACCCCCTCTCTAAAGCCTTAATAACTTAAAGCGTTTAGTGTCTTCAGGGTTTACAGGAATATATCTTCCCCAAGCATTCCTCACTAGAATACTCCAGTGCAGATGTGGGCCACTGACCGTCCCAGTGGCACCAGAACGGGCGATTATAGTCTTAAGGGTTACCGACTGCCCCCGTTTCACATTAAACTTGGAAAGATGGGCAAACCAGAAGTATAAATTGCCTAGATTACCTGTAGACCAACGAACTTGGGCTAGGATATTGTAGCCTGAAAATCTATCGTAATTAGTTAGAAGTATTTTTAGTCTTAAGGGAGAATAAACATAATTGCCAGTAGGCTTAGCCAAATCTAAGCCATACCAAGTTCCAGGGTTAGTTCTAACGTGATCCCAGTAGCCTCTTGTTCTAGTAAACGGTCTTTTTAACGGCTCAAATATGTTAGTAGTAGCCATTTATTTTCCTACCATCAACAGTATGTTAACGATAACACCAATTAAAGTAATTATCAAACCACCCAAAATTTGATTCTGTCTGTTCTCTAAACCCGTGATTCTTTGGTCAATGTGGGGCAAATGATTCTTGACAATCTCATCAACCTTGGTTTCAAGAACAGCTAGACGCTCAATTATATCTCTGTTATTAGGATTAGTATTACTCATTTTATAATCCAAGCCTATCTAATTCTGCTAATATCTCATCTGTTAAAAGACCTTTTTGTTTCTGTTTAAGCAAAAATGCTCTTATCTCTCCATGACTTTTACCTTGAAGTTCGCTATACCACTGCGTTGCTATCTCTGTCGCTATAGCAGGTAATACTTCAGCCTTAACATCTTTTTTAACATCAGAAAATAGATCTTTCAAATATTGTTTCCTACCTTCATCATCTAAACCTTGATATACCCGACTACCTTGTATTCGTGGAGTTAATTGTCCAAATATTTTGCCAGTATTTTCAGTAATTAGCCTATCAATCTTTTTATCGCCAGTTCTTGGTATCAGATCTTTCATTTCAATCCCAAGTCGGTCTATTTCACTTTCGGTGAAGTTCTTTTGTTTAAGGGTAAGACCCGTTAATTGTCTGAGCAAAGGATTTTCTCTTGTGTAAGGTCCTTCTCTGGTAAGTCGAGGCAACGCAGGTAGGGTTTCCGCTGCAAAAGGAATATTAGATAGAAATGGACCAAATACAGGATTTTCTTTAGTGCTACGAGTAATAGCCGCTTCCGGCCTAAATTGAGCTAGAATATCACTGTAAGTACGCAATCCCACACTAAACCCACCCAGATATTGACCACTAAATTCGGCTAAGAACTTCTTGGCATCGTCTACCCCTTTACCTCTTAAAGTATCTACTACTGTTAATCCAGTTCCAGCAATTCTATTTATGGAAAGTAGCGCATCAGCCCAATCAAAATTATTTAGTTTAGATGGATCTTTAAGGACTTGCCCAATAAACATATACGTTGAAAACGGTGCGAATGCTCTAGTATCAAGAGTTTTACCATCTGGCATTTTAATTTCATACCATTTGTCACCAGCGAATGGAGAATTACGAATTGCATAACCTGCTCCCCACATAAGTGTACCAATCGTAGCTTGAGATACAGCCTTTGCTGCTAATGCAGAATCAGGGCTGGTCAAACTCTTAAAGGTCTTTGGTGTAAGCAGTTTACTAAAGCCAGCAGGTGAAAAATCAAAAAGGAATTTAACTGCATTTGTCCAAAATCTTGGGAATGGGTTACCTAGAGCAGTTAAAAAAGGTGCTTCTCGATACATATTCATTACTGTTTTTCCTAAACCATATTTGGGCTGGGCGGCAAAGGTTAATTCTAAAGCGCTATCAGTCGCTTCTCGAAATGCCTTGTGGAAAATGTCACCTGGGACTGCTTTCATATTACTAGGATCAAATCCCGCTTGGACTAAATTAGAAGTGAACTTTGAATCAAAACCAATCTTACGGAAAAAGTATTCTTGAGAAGTATTAAGTACATTCATAAATTTAACTACTTTATTAGTTAAAGCTATGTCTCCTACTGGAGTACCAAATAATTTATTTTTCTCCAATAAATTACTCTCTAAGATTTCTCCAAGTCTTTTCCTACCTGAAGGGGTTACTTGCCTAACTATAGCGTGTATATCTTCCAGAAAGGGTGAAAAGGCTTTTCCTGCGGGTTCTCCTTTGGCTACCCGAAAGGTTCCTTGAAAAGCATCGTCAATAGTTCCTAAAGTATATCTTCCTGTCTGGGAGATGAGGTTACGGGCAGCAGTAGCCCATTGAGAGACCATCGCCCCTCTTCTAGGCAAATCAACAGCTTTGTAAATATCAACAAATCTATCCCAAGCCCCTAATTTGGGCTCTGGTAGTTTTGCCTCATCGGGAAGATATTTATTCATTTGTCTAGATAAACGAGATAAAGAATTTAAATCTCGGGCACTAGTAGAAATAGTGTCAGTAAATTCTTTAGCAAATTGTTGAGGAGTGATATGATGTTGTTTTAAGATTGCTGGAATATTCTCTGGATTTAAGTCGCCAGCATCAAATTGGTCGGCTATTCGTCTAAATAATCTCTTACTTTGATCTCGAAGTATCGGATTATCAGGATTTTGTTGCAATCTTTCACCGACTACCTCAGTAGTTTGTCTAATTGCTTCGTGAGAAATCCTTTCTTGTCGTAATGGAAATTTCAATCCTTCTTTCCCTACGGTCACTTCTGGCCTACCCGGTATAAAAGGAGGCTGGACTGCCTTTTTAGGAAAGGGTAAAAATGGTTGTGGTGTAGGAGTCTTTGGTTGTATTTGGGTAGTTTTCTTACCCAATATCTTGGAAATACCTCGCCCGGCGAGAGAGCTTAATGCAACTGTTGTGGGAGCTAATACTCCCCCAGTGCCAGCCCCAATTCCTGTCTGAATTAGCCTTTGTTGGGTAGTGAGGTTTGGTTGAGTCCCTGCAAACAATCCTCCTGATAAAGCTCCTAAACCTACTTGTTTTAATAAGGGTGCACCTCTAATAGGGGCTGGTATAAAAAGGGATGCAAAGGCTCCTGCTTGCCGAGCCACTTCAGGAATTGCCGTTTTAGGTTTAGAAAGTGTTTCTAGTTGGGCTAGAGAAATAAAAGGATTGGGAGCAAGCTCTATTTTCCTCCTGGTAGCTTCATCCCTAATGATTTTAGGAAGAATTAACCTTTCTGCTTCAAAGGCTGTACCCAATATAGTTCTTGGAAATTGAGTAATTGCTGGTATAGCTGGCTCCACTACATACTTTTTGATTGGTTCAGCTAATTTCCGTGCTGTCCTAGTAGCAGTTGATACAGCCTTAGATACTGGCTTTAGAATTGTTTCTTGAAATAGTTTTTTCCAGTCCATTATTATTTAAGCCCATATTTATCCGCAGTGGAGGAACTACTGCCACTATTACCCAATAGTGCTATCATCAAAGCATTGAGTCGATCACCACTAGCTATTTGTGTAGAGGTAGCTGCTCCAAGCTTAGCACTATATATAGAAGCACCTGCTCCAATCTTAGCAGTCTGTATAGAGGTAGCAGCTCCAATTTTAGCCACCTTTAAATTATTTTTTAGTTGAGCAAGAGTTAAAGTTTTATCTTGAGCTAACTGCTTCAGGGTTAAAGCTTTATCCTGGGCAAGCTGTTTAAGAGTAAGGCTTTTTTGTAGGGCTAACTCATTATCACTAATCTTCTTTTGTACTTTTAATTGCTCTAACGTTAATAGTTTTTGCTGTGCTAAAGCTGTTAATTCAAGGAATCTGTCTTGCGCTAATTGCTTAAGAGTTAATTCCTTTGCTTGAGCAAGTTCATTGGCTGATATTTCTCCTCTTTGAGCGAGTTCCTCTAATGTTAAGAATTTATCTTGCGCTAAGGAAGCGTACTGGAATGCTTGCTCATTGGCCGCTAGTTCTTTTCGTAAGTCATACTCTTCCCGAGTAAGCTCACCTCTTTGATTCATTTCCTCAATCGCCAAGGTTCTTTGTTGAGCAAGTTCTTCTCTATTAAAACTAAGCTCAGCACTAGCTAAATCTCTTCTTAAGTCAAATTCCCGCCCCGATATTTCACCTCTTTGAGCCATGTCTTCCATAGCTAAGAACCTTTCCTGAGCTAGTTGATCCCGCCGTATTGCAAAGTCCTGCTCAGAGATTTGACCACGTTGTTGTAGTTCCATAAGAGCTAAGAATTTATCTTGAGCTATTCTCTCTTTATCCATGCCTATCTGTAGTTCGGCTAACCTACTTCTTAATCCCATTTCCTCACGAGACAACCCTAATTCTTGTCCGAGTTGTTCTCTTCTGAATGCTAGATCTTCAGAGGATAGTTCACCCCGTTGAGACATTTCTTCTAAGGCCAAGAATCTTTGTTGAGATAATTCTTCTCGTCTGAAGGTAAACTCTTGATCCGATATTTGTCCTTGTTGTCTCATCTTCTCTAGATCAAGGAACTTTTGTTGGGCTAGTTGTTCTCTTTGCAGTCCCCTTTCTTCGGCTGCAATCTCACCTCGTTGGGCTAACTCTCCCTTTTGTAGACCTAACTGCTGCCGTTGCATGTATTCATTAAGTACATCTTGATAACCTTGCCTAGCTTGGCCAGCAGCACCTTGAGCTGCTTGGACTTGAGCTTGATAGGCACGGGTAGCGGCATCAGTTATATTCTGTATTCCACCATAGGCTTGACCAATTATAGTATTTAAATTAACTAAGGGAGTAACCGCAGCGGCTTGCTCTTTGGCTACAAGCTCTCTACGTTCAGTAGGTGCAAAGACAGTACCACCAGGAGCGTTCTGGGGTAGCAGCCCTGTCTGGGCTCTCTCAGAGGCGGTGAGATAGTCTTGTAAAGCAGTCCCACGCTGTTGAATGAGTGGATTTTCCTCACCAAACTTTTGTCTAAGTGCCGAGCCAACAAGATCAGGTAGAGTTGTACCACGAGTAGCTAACTCGCCTGCTTGTTGCTCGAGTCCTTCAGCTTTTGTTCTTGCCTCTGTTACTGGTGTAAATTCATCTTCTGGCATATTCAAAGCCCTCTATATAAACTCTCAAACTGTCTACCTTCAAACTCTTGTATCGGTTCTCCTGGTGCTGGGCCTAAGAATTGGCCTCTTTCAAATTCACGCTTGACTGCCGCTCTTCTCTTTGCTTCTATTATATCCTGCTCAACGTCAAACTGTCGAGCACGACCAATATCTCGCTGTCCTAATGTTTGCTTAGTCAGTAACTCTTCTTTTATTCTTGCTCCACCCAACTGTGTCTGTTGTTCTTTGACACCCTGAGTTCTAAGGAACTCTGATAAATTAGTGGCGCCAGCTCTCTCAATCATACCTTCTTCTCTTATTCTTCTACCAGAGAAGAAAAGATTAGCATCAGCAAATCCTTCCCTTGAGGCATTCAAGGCTCGATCAATCTCTTGTTTAACTCTACCTCGATAGCTCTGAGTATCAGCCCGCAGTTCTGACAAGACTGCCTGTTCATCTTCAGTACTCCTACGTCTTTGAGTTTCTATACCCTGTAAGAAATCAGATAATTGTTGTTGGTAGAATGGTTCATTTTGTTGCTCGGCCGCTTGACGAGCTAAGACTTCATCAAAAGCAAAGGGATTGCGAGTATCAAATTCTCCAGCTCTCGCTTTAAACTGTTCAATGGCCCTCTCCGCCGCATCCTGGATTATTTGATCCACACTTCTAGGTGGTTCAGCTGTTAATGGTGTAGGTGGTGGAGTTACTGGAGACTCTGGAAAAGTAGCTTTAGGTAAAGATGGATCAGGTCCAACAGAGGAAGCTTGTCCAGGAGGTACTTCATCTACCCCCAGCACTCTTTCTGAAACAATATCAGCGTTATATAATTGTTTATACTCAGCCCTCCAAGTAGAAGAGTCGGTTGGATATTGATGAGTAAAACCTAAACTGTTAGTGACTTCAAATACAGCCATATTATGCAGATTGATCTACTACCGTAGATCCAGATACATTATAAACTCGTAAGCCAAACTTACCATCATTAAATTCACCTATCTCTATTCGCTTAGTTTTGTTCTTATAGAAAACCAGTTTACCACTGTCATAATCCACGTCTAACCTATCACCAACTGACTTACCTTTACTAATCTTAGCAGCGTCAATATCTTCTATTAAAGTATCAAAGTCTAAACTTGACAATTCAAATGGTTTCTTTTCTTGTTTTCTTTCTAGTTTCTCATCAAAACCAATCTCATCAAATGCCATATACCTAATTATACTACAGGGCGATCTGTTTTAGGTATGCCATAACAGACTATCTTCTCAATAATAGGTGGTTTATTGGTGCTGGATTCATTAAAAAGAAATTTAATACCTCGACCGCTATCTGGTTTACTTGGTTGAAAATCAAATGAAGTGATTGTATTTTCTATATCACCCAAAGGTATCCAGTCCTTAGAAGGCACTTCATTATATAGTTTATATAATACATTTATACCCCGTCCTCTTTTAGTGTGGATATCAACCCTTGTAAAATCTCCGTAAATAGTAGAACCAAACGGAAAGTGCCAAATAGTTTCAAAGTTCCACTCTATTGGTGTGGTAGAGCTGCCATCATTATTACCATCATTATCTTTAAATACCTGACCAGCATCTGAAATAACCGCAGGCTCAGTTCCTAGATAAGTGTTACGAACAGTATTTAATGTCTCTAAATAGGTAGATGAGACAGTAGCATGCTTAGGATATTTACCCACCGACCAACTCTTCGTTGACAGATCATAGTCCAAATAGCACTTAGGGATGTTTATTTCTGCATCAGCATTTACTACGTCTTTGAGGTAACAGCGGTAAGTGTCGGTGCCTACCTTCCAAGCTACGATGGAGGAGTACTCACCAGAGCTTACTCCATCAATGTAATCTTGGACTTGGCGAGAAATAAGATAGCTGGTTATACCATCATAGAGATAGATACCAGAATAGTGGAAGTAGAAAGTAAACTCTCTAACGTTTACCACACTTCTTTGCGTAGTAGTCCCAGGAACTCCTTTGACTTGTTTGACGCTAACCCCATCGTAACGCCATAAAGACTCGTTCTTAAATATTAACAATCGATCAGAGTTCTCACCAAATCCAACAATAGAATCGTTATCATCAGTAGCTACATCAAACCAATTACCACCAGCAATGTAGCTATCCGCTGGGTCTGAATAAGTTAAGTTAGTAGTTAAAGTAATTTGAGTTTCACTGTCTATTGTAGAAACTTTGTATTCTCCAGCGTTTGCACCTGTTAATATTATAAAAGCATCACCCGCTTTAATATTGTAAGTAATAAATTGAGCACCTGGACTCTTAACTATAGCTGAACCAGCTGCTTGCTGTAAGTTAGTCTGGGCTTCAAATCCCCAAGTAATTGTATTGTTTTTAGGTAGATCAGAATACCAAACCCTAGAAGGATAGTTGGTTCCTAAGATAGTTAGGTTACCAATGAATAGTCTAGTTTTGAACTGTTGGATATACTTAGCAACAGGATAACGAGCCGCTGCTCCTGTCTTAGTCCAGCTTCCGCCAGCTGTGTAGTAACGAGAGTCATCCGTACCATTTACAAACCAGACTCTATCTAAGAATACAGCAAATTCAGCTCTGTTTAGAGTATTCTTTAATGGCTGAGCTTGAGAAGTACCAGTGATAATATCAGTAATATTTCTGTCATGGACAGCAAAGAGCTTATCATCTGAAGTTGAAGTGGCATTAAATCCTATCAAGCCGAGAATCGTAGGCATGTTATCCGTTCAAATCCTTCCAGGCAGCTACAGCTGAAACCCAATCAGTAGAATAAGTTAATACCCAACTCATAGTTTTGTTTCCAGTAGTTGGAGCACGTTCTTCACTTGCTAGTGATCTACTATCAAAAGATACTATGGCAGTATCAAGTCTTTCTGTTTGATCTGCTCCTGCGGTCCCATTGTTCTCGATTCCTGGTCCTTCCTCTGCAGCCACCATATCCCAAATGTAAGAATTTACATTATTTACTGCAATAGTAACGGATACCCCTTGTCCAGTTCCTTGAGAGGTACCAGTATTATCTGGTTGAGAGGATTGTTTAGCTCCTGTTAAAGTTAGTGCATATTCCCTGAATGGTGCTGATGCATTTAGTGTAGTTACCATAGTATTAGATCCTGTATCAGGAGCAATTAAATACCAAATCTCACTTCTCACTGGTCTGTTTGGTAAAGTACCTGTGATAGCAACCGCTTTAGTTAAAGCTACACCATTGTAAGTAATTGAATTAACTTGAATAGTAGAAGTAGCGTCTTCTATTGCCACATGAACAACTAACAGACGGTTAGAACCCGACGCTGATGAATATGGCCAGCTCGAACTACTTCCCGTAGTCGTATTAGTAGCACTACTACTAAATAATATAGTAGGACCAAGAGTTGTCGTTGTAGTACTAGTACTTGTACTAGTAGATGTTGTTGTACTAGTTGAACTAGAAGTGGTTGTAGTTGAGGTGCTTGTTAGCGTTGTAGTCGTTGATGTCGTAGTGGTAGAAGTGGAGGTAGTAGTAGTAGACGTGGTTGTAGTACTTGTAGAGGTAGATGTGGTGGTAGTACTGGTAGATGTGGAAGTAGAAGTAGTGGCTGCAATATCACTACCCTTTTGACTTATACCCAATCTTTTACTTACACCACCAATGATGGTATTAAAGGTAGCATTAAGAGCACTATATACCCCGTTCTTCTTTTGTTGAAACGTAGATACTTTCCTATTTACTCCTGATGAAAAATCATCCAGTTCGTATTTTATTTCTTCAGCCATTTTTTAAATCCATACCTTGCGTTTACTCCCTGATATATATTATAATGAGAGTTAGGTTTAGATATTTAGAAAATGTCGTCACTTTTTCCAGAATCCCTGACGCTTCTGGGTCGGTACACACGGATGAGTACGTGCTCCGAGGATCGGTGACTAGTTTTGGGGCTCGCTTATCAGGTCACGGGTCACACGCCTGTGTTGCCCGTTTTAGGAGCGAGCTCCTCTTTTTCGGTCTGGTTTTTCAGAACATAGGCCGAATCATGGTTCCGACATTTTCATTGTGCTAAAAAACATCTTCGTGAAGGCGATCCCTATCTATCCTCACGTTACCAAATAATCTTCTTAGTGGTTCTCGACCAGTAAAGTCAACTAAACTACGAGGCTGGCCTTTAGGTCTTTTCTGATTGTAGTTAAGTTGTTCTAGTAAAGCTAATCCTGTCAACCCACGTCTGCCTTTTATTTCCCCTGCTGGGCCCCAGAACCTATCCTCATATACTTTAGCGATGTCTTCTCTATTTAGAATCTTATAGCACATGGCAATTGCGTAGTCTTCAATTATCTGAGGAAGAGGTACTTGGGTAGTATCAGCTACATCATCCATATCACTCATCTCTTCAAAATATCGAACGTAGAAAGTACCCCTACCTGTGGTTTTTGGTATTGGCCAGACATTGTAATAGCCTGAGGCTGAAGAAGAATCGGCTGGTAACAGTGTGTAATACTGCACACGATCATCTCTGATAGTATCATCATTGCGATTATCCCTTGAGATATAATCGTATTCTAGCAAAGATATAAACTTAAGCTGGTAAATTTCGTTAGTAGTACCATCATTAAAGTTATACCGAATAGTATCGGTTACTCCAAGATTATCTATTCCTGAAGGTAAAGCATATTTACTGGTTCCAGCTGTAGTTGTGGTAGAAGAGTTTTCATTTCTAAGAAACCACCAATCACTTCTTACTCCTGATATAATATCCTGGGCAGCGTTGATGAAACGAATTATCTCATCATCAGTAACCAGCTTTCTTTCTTTATCCCGAAGTACCTTTCTAATTTCTCTAATCAAATAGCCCAGAGAGTTACGAGGATAACCGGCTCCAGTGATGGTGGGTGAATATTCCGAATAAGTAGCAGTAACACTGTTATAAAATCTAAAGCGGTAACTGTCCGAAGCAGTACCGGGGCTATCATAATAAATAGTATCTTTATGATCCCACTGGATAGCACTGGTACTTATTAAAGTTTGGTTTCTATCTATCTCCACCTGATCCCAGGCTACCCGATAAACTGGAGTATCTTTAGGATGAGGGAAATTCAGAGCTGAGGCTAAAGTTATAGTAGTTGCACCGCTAACACTATCGACTTTCTTTAGTTCAGTTAGCTCTTCTCCAAGCTCTCCTGTTACGGATAGATTATTAGCCGCAAAAGATACATTAGAATTTACAGTTAAAGTAGTTCCTGAAGAATAGGCTGAAGCTAATTGAGACTTATACGAGTCATCGGTGAGTATTGAATTTGAAATTAATATCTTTCGAATTTTGCTACCCTCCTTCCAAAGTTACGGCCCCAAGGTATAGATTTATAGGGTATTGGTTTTCCATACGTTATCTGATAATGACAGCTCTTACAAAGAGTACGGCAATTATCCATACTAAATCTAAGTTCAATATATTCTGCCCACGATTGTATATGATCCACTTGTAAATCTTGTTGCTCCCCACATAACTGACAAGTATAGTTATCACGTTCAAAAACTCTTTTTTGTATAGTCATTCTAAATCTACTTCTTTCCAGTTGCTCTTTTAAGGTTACTCCACCCTTCCACCTAGGGTGTGTCCCCGCCATAACTAAAGCCTTATGAGAACTGCTCATCTTTTCTCTAGTTTCAAGGCTCATTTTCTTACCTAACCAATAACATTGTCGACCTTTATTGCCCTCACTTATCTTTCTCTTATGCTCTTCAGAATGCTTTGTACCTGTTTTAAGAATTCTATTATTGCAACTTTTACATCTTAAAGAGTATCTACTTTTACGCTCTTCGCCACAATCCAAACAAAGTTTGGAATACTCTTTACGATTACCCCAATTCCAATGATCTTTTCCCTTTAGAATACGGCGCCCATTTTCCCAAGGGTCAATTCCTTTCATACTATTCCAATAACAGGATAGAGAACAAAACCTATTCGCTTTAGTTCTGTGGTCTAGTTCATTGTTACAAGATTCACAAACCATAAGTTAATTTTAACCTAACTTGTTCTCTAGTACAAGGTCATAACCTAGTTCAACATCAATAGGATATTTCCAAGTCGTCGTTGTGGAAGTGGTGGTTGTGCTTGTGGATGTAGTAGTAGTGGACGACGATGTAGACGTGGACGTAGTAGTCGTTGTGCTAGTACTTGTGGTAGTGGTACTAGTCGAAGTGGAAGTAGTAGTTGTAGTACTCGTACTAGTGGATGTAGAAGTTGTAGTGGTAGAGGTGCTTGTAGTTGTCGAAGTAGACGAGGACGTAGATGTGGTTGTGGTACTAGTTGAGGTGGAGGTTGACGTAGAAGTAGAGGTAGTCGTTGTACTGGTTGAAGTAGTAGTTGTAGTTGACGTGGTAGTCGGAGTAGTGTGAGTAACTTCTAATTTAGGATCGTTAGCTGTACCTGTCTTTTCTGCATACCAAGTACCCAAAGTACTTCGTGTGTTAGCTACATTAGACCAAGGTGGCGTGGTTCCTGAAACATCGTAGTTAGCATTTCTGGCTCCAAACTTAGTCGGTGTGGCAGTTTTAGATATATTAGTTAACCCACTTGCATTTAAAGTAAAAACATTGTAAGCAGAGTCATCTCCTACCCAGCTAGCGTAACTAATCGCAGTTGCAAAAGCAGTTGATCCTAAGCTGTCAAAATCTCCTGCAACTAAATCTGTATTTGAAGCAGGGGCTGAAGAGTAAATATTTATATCAGGGGTAGCGCTCAACCCATCTGTCTTAGCTCGACCCCATAAAGATAGTGTGGCTGAATCAATTGTGTCCGTGTCAGGTATTGAAGCAGTATCGAAAAGATAAATAGATCTTCTTAATGTACGGAAAAAATCTGTAGTAGCAGAGTCAGTAGTGAAACCCATTGCAGTATCAGCTACTTCATCTCCTACCAGAGAAGGATAACTTGCAGTTCCAGCATCAGCTATAAGATTAGCCCAGCTTTTACCACTACCATTAGCATAATCAGCCTCGGTCAAGCCATCTACACTTGTACTTTCAACATCAGGATCAGGATAAAAAGTACTTACTGTTAAACCAAGACGCAGTTGAGGATACCATTGATATTCTCTTTCCCACATTAAGAATGGGAAGTATTTAAGTAGAGTATTTAATCTATAAGCATATCTATTGTTGGTTCTAAATTCGGTTGAGTAAGAGCCATTAGGGTTTATCCAACGAATAGCATTAGGGAAGACAGCAACAATTTCACCTTTAGGCTCAATCTTAAAGAACCATTTACCGATTCTTGTTTTGAATAGCCAAACAAGAGCCTTCTGATATTTCTGGAAGAATATTTTATCTGGCATAGATAAATTATAACCTATTTCTCATCTCTAACATCAAACTCCATTAGTCCTTCTTCCTCTTCTTCTACATTCACACCTAGATCATAGCCAGGAACTACATCGATGGAATAACCTAGTGTAGTTGTAGTAGATGAACTAGTACTCGTACTTGTTGAAGTAGTAGTACTTAGGGATGTAGTGGTGCTGGTAGATGTGGAAGTAGTACTAGTGGAAGTAGTCGTGCTGCTACTGGTACTTGTGCTAGTCGACGTCGTGGTACTCAAAGATGTAGTAGTACTGGTGGATGTAGTAGTCGTTGTGGAAGTAGAAGTTGTGGTAGTACTAGTCGTTGTTGTACTTGAAGTTGATGATGAGGTAGTAGTACTTGTGGAAGTTGTAGTAGATGTACTAGTAGTCGTTGTACTAGTTGTGGTACTAGTAGAACTAGATGTTGTTGTTGTAGAGGTAGAAGAGCTGGTTGTAGTCGTAGACGTGGAGGTTGAGGTAGAGGTAGTTGTAGTAGTTGATGTAGTAGTTCCAGCAGCAGGTTGGTGGTCTACCAAAAGCCAAAGAGTTGAAACTTGGGCTGCATTAGTAGAAGCAGAGGACAGTCTCACCCCTATCTGGGAGGTATCAAGAGTAGCTTTAGTCCAATTACTACTGTCTGGATCTTGATATAAAGTTAAAGCATAATTTCTAGGTGCAGCATCCGCATTAGTATCCCAAGTAGTGTTACTTGGAGTAATTACAGAGCTTTCCGAAACCGTACCAGCCGATGCCTTTTTTATTCTTGTAACGAAGGAGGCATTGGCAGAGGCTCCTACTCCATTAAATCTAGTTCCCAATTGAACACAGTTTATGGTGTCGTCTGAAGCCAAAGCAGCAGGGGTATCATCTATATTCACATCTTCTATTTGTTCATTAGTGTTGGAAGAAATTAGAGTAGTGGCATCGTCTGGGGTTACTTCATCTATATCTGTATTAGTACCAGTCCAGTCTGAGTTGTCCCCTGTAGCACTCGGTCTTAAATGAATTATCTCCCCTTCTCCAGGCCAAGAGTTTTGGAAGGAGCCTGAGTCGTCATTGATGGCTATGTCGTCAACATATAGCTCGGCAGTAACTGCAGTATCTATGATTCCAAAGTTAGCTCGTGAAACACCACTAGCAAGGTTAATTGTGCCAGAGGCAAAACTGGTTCCATCTATTTTTCCTTCGATGGAAGTACTAGACAATGTGGTGCAATCAAGTTTTAGCTCTATTCTGTACCATTGGTTGGTATTTAGCACAGAGCTATCTAAACCTACCTGGGCGTTATCTTCAGCATTCCACAGTTCTAATGTACCATCTGAATTTAAGTCTATTCTTGCCTTGTCACCAGTTCCTCTTAATTTAATGATCTCTGTCTTGACTCCTGGTAGAGTGGCTATTCTAAAGTATGCCCTTATATAGAAGCCATCAGCAGTAGCACTAGACTTAAAATCATAAAATACTGCTTGAACAGAAGATGTTGGGGCTGATTTCAAAGCATAAGCACCACTTCGTACTGTTGTAGTGCTTATAGTTGGCGAACCTCCAATACCTGTCACTTCAACATCCGTAGTTAAACTATTTAATTCAAACCCACTAGACCAAAGACGTGCCATATTTTAATTATACCGTAACGCCTATCACTAAGTCGCTCCTTTCTACATTTATTGGGTAGGGAACTGTAGTTGTAGTACTTGTAGAACTACTTGAGCTTGTGGAAGTAGAGCTAGAAGTACTCGTGCTAGTAGAGCTGCTGGTGGTTGTGGTGCTAGTACTCGTAGAAGTAGAAGTACTAGTCGAAGTTGAAGTTGTAGTGGTTGAAGTAGTTGATGACGTACTCGTACTGGTAGTAGTTGTACTTGTAGAAGATGAACTACTAGTGGAACTAGAAGTTGAAGTGGAAGAGCTAGTTGTAGAGGTAGAAGTACTGGAACTAGTACTAGTTGTGGTAGTCGATGTCGAGGTGGAAGTAGAACTACTCGTTGTTGTAGTAGAGGTAGTAGTCGAAGTAGAAGTCGTAGTGCTAGTTGAACTACTCGTAGAAGTAGTTGTCGTTGAACTTGAAGTAGTTGTACTAGTTGAGCTTGAGGTTGTCGTGGTGCTAGTGGAACTAGATGTCGAAGTACTAGTTGTAGTCAGTGTTGTTGTAGTCGAAGTACTGGTTGAACTACTCGTTGTGGTAGTGCTAGTACTTGAGCTAGTACTAGTAGTTGTAGTGCTAGTAGAGGTACTACTCGACGTTGTAGTTGTACTGCTGGATGTAGTCGTAGACGAACTGGTTGTAGTACTCGTAGTCGTTGAGCTTGATGTTGACGTAGTAGTTGTGGAAGTAGATGTTGATGTGGATGTCGTGGTGGTACTTGTGCTCGTACTACTAGATGTAGTGGTAGTAGATGTACTAGTTGTACTACTGGTGGAGCTCGAGGTTGTAGTCGTAGACGTTGACGTACTAGTTGTTGTAGAGGTACTTGAACTTGTAGTTGTAGTGCTAGTAGATGTCGAGGAACTAGTTGTAGTAGTGCTACTTGAAGTACTAGACGAAGTGGTTGTCGTGCTCGTGCTGGTAGAAGAACTGGTTGTGGTAGTACTAGTTGAAGTTGATGTACTGGTAGTTGTAGTACTAGTGGAAGTAGAACTAGATGTACTACTAGAAGTAGTAGTTGTGGATGTACTAGTGCTACTAGTAGTAGACGTAGATGAACTAGTTGTTGTAGTTGAGGTAGTGGTTGAAGAGCTAGTTGTTGTTGTGGAGCTTGAGGTACTACTAGTTGTAGAAGTACTACTAGACGTGGTTGTAGTAGAAGTACTTGTACTACTGGAAGTACTAGTCGAAGAACTTGTTGTAGTGGTAGAAGTACTAGAACTGGTCGTAGTTGTGGAAGTAGATGTAGTAGTACTGCTACTAGTAGAAGAACTAGTGGTTGTTGTAGAAGTTGAGCTACTGGTTGTAGTACTCGTGGAACTGCTGGTGGTTGTCGTGGATGTACTACTTGATGTAGTAGTAGTGCTGGTAGACGAGCTAGTCGTTGTGCTACTTGATGTTGTAGTTGTTGAAGTAGAAGTTGAAGTACTACTTGTAGTACTCGTACTTGAAGATGTTGTTGTCGTGCTCGTAGAGCTTGACGTAGTCGTTGACGTACTAGTTGTGGTAGTAGAAGTAGAGCTACTTGTAGTAGTCGTGGATGTCGATGTAGAGGTAGTTGTACTGGTGGAGGTACTAGTTGTAGTTGAAGTAGAAGTAGTCGTGGTTGAGGTACTTGTTGAGGTACTACTAGATGTTGTCGTCGTTGATGTTGATGTAGAGGTGGTCGTAGTAGACGTACTTGAGCTGGTAGTTGTTGTAGTACTAGACGACGTAGTTGTAGTACTCGTACTTGTCGAACTACTTGTAGTAGTGGAAGTTGAGGAAGACGTTGTTGTGGTTGAAGTACTACTACTCGTAGTTGTACTAGTGCTTGAACTAGTGGTTGTAGTAGACGTTGATGTAGAAGTACTACTTGTAGTCGAAGTACTAGTGGTTGTAGTAGAAGTCGAAGTAGAACTGCTAGTAGTGGTCGTACTAGTTGAGCTAGATGTACTAGTTGAAGTAGTTGTACTGGTTGAGGTTGTAGTCGAAGAACTTGTGGTGGTCGTACTGGTCGAAGTACTACTAGATGTAGTAGTTGTACTCGTGCTCGTGCTCGTCGAGCTGGATGTCGTACTTGTGCTAGTACTGCTACTTGTAGTCGTGGTAGATGTACTAGTAGAACTGCTTGTAGTAGTAGTCGAGGTAGAAGAACTAGTTGTCGTTGTACTAGTGGAAGTAGACGACGACGTAGTAGTTGTACTAGTACTCGTACTTGTACTTGTTGAAGTTGATGTGGTAGTCGATGTCGAACTCGACGTTGTGGTTGTACTGGTACTACTAGAACTTGAGGTGGACGTTGTAGTTGTTGACGTTGACGACGATGTAGTCGTCGTAGAGGTAGAACTACTGGTAGAGGTTGTAGTAGTGGAAGTCGACGTGGATGTCACCGTTGTAGTCGTGGAGGTACTACTACTAGTAGTAGTTGTACTGGTACTAGTTGATGTTGACGTACTAGTAGTCGTCGAAGTAGAAGAACTAGTCGTGGTTGTAGAACTGGATGTACTTGTACTAGTGGTAGTAGTACTGGTAGATGACGTTGTGCTTGTACTAGTTGAAGTTGTAGTTGAAGTGCTTGAACTAGTTGTAGTCGTTGACGTACTTGTGGACGATGAGGTTGTGGTGGTGGAAGTACTACTACTAGTGGTAGTTGTACTTGTTGTCGTTGAAGTACTAGTTGTCGTGGTGCTAGTGGAACTAGATGTCGAAGTACTAGTTGTAGTGCTTGTAGTAGTGCTAGATGAGGTAGTTGTAGTACTAGTACTCGTGCTACTCGAGGTCGTAGTTGTACTCGTTGTAGTAGATGAACTGGTGGTTGTAGTTGAAGTCGAACTAGAAGTAGTGGTGGTTGATGTTGTCGTACTGGAAGACGTCGTTGTCGTAGATGTGCTGGTGCTAGTAATCGTAGTAGAAGTAGATGTAGAGCTGGACGTTGTCGTAGTTGATGTTGAAGTTGTAGTACTAGTAGACGTTGTGGTTGATGTACTAGAACTGGTGGTAGTTGTACTAGTTGAAGTACTGGACGAAGTCGTAGTTGTACTAGTAGAACTACTAGTGCTGGTCGTTGTGGTAGACGTAGACGAGCTTGTGGTAGTCGTCGAAGTACTCGTTGATGAACTAGTTGTTGTAGTGCTTGTAGAGGTACTACTACTCGTGGTTGTTGTGGAAGTACTACTAGACGTAGTGGTAGTACTACTTGAAGTTGAACTCGACGTTGTGGTTGTACTGGTACTACTAGAACTCGAGGTAGAAGTTGTAGTCGTAGTGCTAGTCGAAGTACTGGTAGTAGTAGTTGATGTCGATGTGCTGCTACTAGTCGTGGTAGTTGAAGTTGAACTTGATGTAGTAGTTGAGGTTGTGGTCGAAGTACTACTACTGGTGGTAGTAGTAGACGTTGAGGTACTACTTGACGTTGTAGTAGTTGATGTCGAGGTAGAACTGCTTGTCGACGTAGTAGTACTAGTAGAGCTAGACGTTGTGGTTGTACTTGTCGATGTACTACTAGAAGTGGTAGTTGTACTAGTACTGGTACTAGTACTGCTAGTCGTACTTGTAGAAGTCGAAGAAGATGTGGTGGTTGTACTAGTGCTAGTACTACTACTGGTAGTGGTAGTACTGGTAGAACTACTTGTCGATGTCGAGGTTGTTGTTGAAGTTGTAGTACTCGAAGAAGTAGTCGTTGTGCTAGTAGTTGTTGTTGAAGAAGTTGTGGTGGTACTAGTGCTCGTTGTGGTTGAAGTACTAGTACTTGTGGAAGTTGAACTCGACGTTGTCGTTGTTGAAGTAGAAGTACTACTAGAGGTCGTAGTCGTTGATGTTGAACTGGACGTGCTACTGCTAGTTGTTGTTGAAGTACTTGAACTAGTCGTAGTGGTAGAAGTTGAAGTCGAGGTAGAAGTTGTAGTTGTACTGGTGCTGGTGCTTGTTGAGCTTGATGTTGTGGTACTGCTACTAGTACTAGTACTGGTTGTAGTCGTAGAAGTAGAACTAGACGTAGTTGTTGTCGATGTTGACGTGCTACTGGATGTAGTTGTAGTAGATGTGGTCGTGCTGGTACTTGTACTACTTGTGGTAGAAGTACTGGAACTCGTAGTTGTTGTACTGGTTGACGTGGAAGTAGAGGTCGTAGTCGTAGACGTACTGGTGCTAGTAGAAGTTGATGTGCTAGTCGTAGTAGAAGTAGATGTTGATGTCGTTGTTGTGGAAGTACTAGTACTGCTAGACGTAGTGGTGGTTGAGGTAGACGTAGACGAACTTGTAGTTGTAGTTGTACTCGAACTCGTCGTTGTGGTCGAAGTAGAAGTAGAGGTAGAACTACTAGTCGTTGTTGTAGATGTGGAGGAAGAAGTACTAGTTGACGTGGTAGTTGTTGTACTAGTTGAGCTTGAAGTAGTTGTAGTCGACGTACTACTCGATGTTGTTGTCGTACTTGTGCTCGTAGAACTTGAAGTAGTAGTAGTGGAGGTAGATGTGCTAGTAGATGTTGAAGTCGTAGTCGAGGTACTAGAGCTAGTTGTAGTTGTGCTTGTCGATGAACTAGTACTTGTACTCGTAGTAGTTGTGCTTGTCGTCGTTGACGTAGATGTCGAAGAGCTAGTCGAAGTTGTCGTTGTTGAAGTCGATGTGGTAGTGGAGCTAGAAGTGGTTGTAGTGCTTGTAGAAGTACTGGTGGATGTGGTAGTAGATGTACTAGAGCTAGTTGTGGTGGTGGACGTGGTTGTTGAAGTGGTGGTAGTTGTAGAGGTAGTAGTACCTACCACCAAAGTGATTGGAAATTCTCTTATTAAGATAATCCCGTAGGAACGCAGTAACCGAGCCATAAGTTAAGTATAACTTATTTTTAGTACGTATTAGCTCTGTTAACTGCTTGGTTTATTGGAACATGGATATTTTTAACAAAAGGTCCATGGTCTACAATGAGTTTCCACGGTTCAGGAGTTTCATTCCTTGCTTTCCATCTCATTGTTTGGTCAGTACCTGGGTCTTGGTTATCCAACAAATAAATAACAGAAACAATACCTGAACGGTTATTTAATGCATCAGTTACAAAGTCCTTCATGCCAGTAATCTCAAAGCTACCCGCATTCGCTGGTATATTAAACGCAACTGGCGTGGGCGTAGTATCGTCCACATCTCCCCCTGAAGTTGTCCAATTATTTGTCCCATCGTACGTGTTCCAAGTAACACCTGCTTCTGTCCAAGTAGAAGGCCGTGTACAACGCTTCACTTTAGCACTATTACTTCCAGCCCTATCAACAATATTATGGACAAGTTTAGCGGCATTTATTGTTGCTCCTGTTAAGGAAGATACATCGAAGTTACCGATAGCGTTGAAGAGTGCCGCCTTGGTCCCACTACTATACATTACTCCTACCATTAAAGGACCACTAGAACCGTAATTAACACCCTTACCGTCTTCAGGTACGCCTTGCATATATGAATCAATAGTTGCGGTAAAACTAAAAGCTGGCATATTATTGAGATAGTTCCTTGAGTCTATCGGCGATTATGTTTAAATCAATTTCTAATTCCCAAGATAGAGGTTCTTGAGTGATAGGCTTCCGTCCTACTACTGTCGCCTTTACTCCTACGGGGAAATGTAGTTGAAGTAAATTAAGTAGCCATTTTTGGGAAATTGGAATATAACCAGTATCATAACCTTCAGCCAAACAATCAGTTACCATCTTACTAACTAATCCCATATAATCATCAAGCTGGAAAGTGGGAGTATTCATCAGAGCATACATCAATGTTGGGCCAGAAGTATTCCAGACTCCAGTTCCAATAATTTCACCAAAATCATCTTCCACTACATAAATCCTGTTGCCTTTATTGGTTAATATCGCATTGACGATATTGTCTTTTGAGAATTGCTGGAGGATTACTGGTTCGGTAATAGAAGCTTTGGTAAATTCTGTGAATTTAGCTAAATCTTTATCCTCATATTTTCTGATTATCATACTTCTATAGTCATATAACAATAGGCATTAATTGCAGCTCCTGCCGTTACACGAACTCTCATGGAAGTTCCAACATTAATTACAGGTTCTCTGCCTAAAGGGAATTGTTTGATATATTGGTTGGTTGGGGCAACCAGTTGAGCATCAAATACTCTTGAAGCGGTAATTGTACCTTCTGCTGTTGACGTGTAACCTGTACCAGTGGTTGTGAGAATAAAATTAGAAGTAGTTGGGTCAACAGCATTCGGGTCTAATTTTACTATTCCTGATGCAACGTGGGCTGTGACTGTGGCAAATACCGTTCCTGTTTCTAAAAGTTCACATTTTATAGGTGTTGCCGCTGCACTACCGTCAAAGGAGATACCCCATTCTACAATCCTTCCAAAGTTCTGAGTTCCAAGTTTGATTTGAAGCAATGTCTTAATTGCTGTTCCTGTAGTAACTGGGACTTGAGCAGCGGTTGTTGGGCTTGGGCCATTATGAATCTGATATAGTTGTGCCATAGGTTAATTATAACTCTTTTATATGAACTTCGGCTACCCTATTCAATGGTTGCCTTTTTCCATTAACATCTGTGTGATGGCCCCAGGGATCCATCCCTTGACCATTATTAAGTTCTCTTGGCCAAAGTTCATCTAAATTATTCCATCTAAGTTCTGTATCAAACATATTTAATTCCTTTGGTAGTTCAGCAGCCTTGTCCTTACTTTGTCCCCACCAATGCCATATCCAGGCTCGCATGGTTGAAACTAAACGATAACCCAGACGGTATCCTCTGGCATTGAGGTCGTAGTCCTCTCCTCCACCGGGGTAAAATCTTTCGTCAAAGTAACCCACTTTGTCAAAAAACTCGTTCCTAAAGATAGGGAACCACATAGCGATTGCATCAATAACACCTCTCTTTGTAAGCGGGAAAGCTTCGGGAATATCTTGGACTCTTTCTTTAAGGTCTTCATAATCACCAGCACATAGATATTGCCAGTCTTCTTCTGTGTACTCTTCCTTATATTCTATTATATCAATATACTCTCCATGGGGTCTACCATAGCCCCACAAAGGCACACGGGGGCTTTCAGGACAGACTGCTAGTATCTTCTCATCGGTGGCAAACTCATCTTTTACTCCTTGCCACCAATCTTTGTGCATAAACTCTGTGTCGTCATTAAGTACACCTATGTAGGGAATTCCCCAGCGCTTAGCGTGAATTATTCCCTCATTAGCGGCTTTGGCAAACCCAAGATTACGAAACGGGCGTAGATATAAGTGGAATCTTTTATCATAGTAGCCATTCACAGTCTGGTCTACACCGATTAGGTAGAAATTGTTAGTGTACTTATATAACGTTTCAATACAGCGTTTCACATAATCATCTCGTATGTAGGGTAAAACTATCGCTAATTCTTTCATATCACTTCCTTTATAAATTTAAACTCTGTCTTTGGTTTGATTAAAGATTCTAATCTCTTCCAGTCAGCCTCGATCCAAGCATGACCATGAACTGCTCGTGGATCAGTCAAAGGCCATTGTTTAATTGGATGCTCAATTACTTCCTTAACCGCTAATGAATAGCCCTTTTCATGAAGTAAATCCATTTCTTTTTTAGTAACTTTCCAGTTAGGACCTTTATAAATGGATGACCAAATTGACCACCCTTTTATAATATCCTCTGTTATTTCTTCCTTCTCATCGTGCATATTACCGTGTATTCCTACTTCCACCCAATCTAAATTTACTAATTCCCATATCCAATCAAGAGTACTTTTTCCGGGAATAACAAATAAAGTACATTTAAAGTTAGGATATTTTCCCTTTAAATACCAAAGCCAGTTCATGCCGTTAGCAGGGTCAATATAAACATCATCCATGTCAGCTACCAAGTAGCTCATCGTACGCCTTCAACATTCTTTCCAGAGAATAATGTTTCTCTATATATTGTCTATATTTCTCTGATTCGATTGATTCCTGAAACATCTTAATTACATCATCCCAGTTAGTATAAAGATATTCCTTTGACCAAATCTCTTCTGCCCCAAAGAAGTTATTTAAAATAGGCTTTAACCCTTTAGCCATTCCCTCACCCGCAGCGTAACTAAATGCTTCCTTATAGCTAGTTACTAGAATGTAGTCTTTATCTTCGTACCAGTTATTCATTTCTCCTACCGCAGAGTAAACTGAAACTTTATCTTTTACCCCAAGCACTTCAAGAAGATGATCGTGGGCCGCTCTATGCCACTCAGGAGGAATAAAATCACCTCGGATATGTAAAGTCCAGTCGTGTTTTGTCTGCTTTCTGAGCAAAGCTAGTAATCTAATTGCCTCATAAGTTGCCTTAGCCTCCCACATATTACCAGTTACTAAGGCTATCTTATATTCATTATCCTTTTTCCTAAAGGTAAACTTTTCCAGATTTACTCCCGGTCTAATTAAATGCAATTTACCTTTAGGTGGGTTACCTTCTGCTTGAATCATTCTCTGATAGAAAGGACTAATAACGATCATGTAATCCATATAATTCCAGATTCGCTGATCTCTATGTCTACCCATCCAGATATCAATATCGATTGCTCTAACGGCTATTGGGCCTTTCTTAGGGTATGATTTCCAACCAGGAGCGTTATTGTCCCCACCTGGCCCGTTAAATAGACAATAGAAGTTGTTATCCAACCAATCCATGTAGGTTAGATCACAGGTTCTAGTAAGCTCAGGATTAGCTCCGTGTTCATAAAACACTTCATGTCCTTTTGCTTCCCAGTGAGCAATAATATCATCCATGAATTTTCTGCCAGCTGAACTATGTGCTGCTATTTTCATTTTGGTAGCTCGTTCCTGCTACTGCTAGCATAATGGATTGCCTTAATATCAGGTGTGCGGTAGTGCTTTAATCCCGTCAACTCAGTAACTTTATTTGACCATAAGATGTCAAAGTGATCTGGAAAATCTGAAAACCGCACTCCTGCTGACCATATAATAGGATTAAATAAAGTGCATTGAAAGTCGGCGTAATGTTGATGCTCAAAGGTGACTCCATCGAACTCCACATATCCATGGCGAGGAGAGATAACAGTTGGATAAGTTAGTTTTCCCGCTTCATCAACACTACTGACATCTAGGGTTGCCCATTCTTTTAAATGACTAGATAACTCTATCTGTTTAGCGTCCCAACCTTGAGGAACCATGACATCTTCCTCAATTAGGAATACATAGTCCATCGGCGGGTTAGGGCCATAGGGAGTGTATTTCTGAGTACCATAAGTGTAGGCTAAATCCAAAGCTTGGCCTTCTTTACTCTTATGTTCTCCTTCGATATAGTCATCCCTGAAAGTAATAATTGCCCTATTTCTACCATGCGCTACGGGAATATCACCACAGTTATCAGCTACCATCACGTGGTAAAAGGGCATCGTGGCCCCTTCATCAATGGCTCTAACCATCTGTTTAGCTCTTTCAAAAGCTTTGTATACAGGCGTAATAATTAAGTTCATGTTATATGCACTTCGGGAAATGGTATTATATATTTCCCTTTAAATCCTTTCATTTTCTTTTTGATTTCTTTTTCGTAGTTCCAAGCTAAAAGCAAAATATAGTCTGCTCCATCAAATTTATCTTTAGGAACTACTGGTATGTGAGTTCCAGGTGTATATCTATTATAGCGAGTAGGAGCTTCATCTATTATATAGTCTATGATTTCACTGTTTATTCCACAGAAATTTAATAAAACATTCCCTCTCCCAGACGCTCCGTAGCCAATGATTTTCTTACCCTTGGCTTTTAGATCCTTTAGAAGTTTCACCAGTTTTTCTTTGTGATCCTCGGCATATTTCTGTAAATCTATTTTAGGCATCTTTCTAGCATAGACTCTAATCGAACCGCCATGACTCTTAATCGGTTTAATTTCAGTTATTTCTAACCCATATTTAGCTAGGAGATTAGCTAATGGCGCAACTGAATAATAGTAAAGATGCTCCTGATACACATTATCCCACTGCTTCTGAGCAAAGATATTGTAGACATGATGAACCTCAAAGACTAGGATTCCGTCATCTTTTAGTAAGTATTTAATTCCTCTAAAAGTATCAGCTATGTCATCAATGTGAGCTAGAACATTATTAGCAAAGATAGCATCCGCTTGGCGTTTAATCGTCTTAGCTACTTTTAAAGAAAAGAACTTAGTAATAGTTGGTAAACCTTTATCTTTAGATAGTTTAGCTATGTAAGAAATTGGTTCTATTCCTAATACATCCATACCTAAATCCTTTAAGAATTTAAGAAGAGTCCCGTCGTTACTTCCAATCTCCACCACAAAATCTCCTTTCTTCAAGAACCGATATACCATCTCTCTAGCAAATCTCTCAAAGTGTTTCGTGAGTGAATAGCCCGTTAGGAATGATTGGAAAAGTTCTTCTTTAGGAGTAATATCCAAAAGCTGAATAAGTCCACAGTTCTCACAACACCATAGTCTAATAGGGTAAGATTTCTCTTTACCAACATCCTTTTTCTTTAAGAAATCCCCCACTAAGGGCATCGGTCCCAAATCTAAAACCAAAGTTAGATCAACAGACTTGCAAAACTGACACTTCCAGCGATGTTTAAGCCTCATCTCTTAATACCTCCCATTTATCTACTAATTCATCCAAGCTGTATTTAGCATTCTTCTCAATGTGTAACCTATCCTCCATACTAGATACAGGTATCCTCTCCAACGCACCAGGAACATAGGCTCCATATTGTCCAGGCATCTCATCTAAATACTTCTGTCCACCAAGAATATAAGCAGCTACAGCCATGCTCAGGTGCATATTAGCGCTCCAACTTGCTCCCTTGGCGGTTCGATAAACTGGGTGCTCAACCACAACTTTAGGTTGCACGTAACACTTCTTCCCAAACATCCATGTTGGAATCCCTATCAAAAGGCTCTCAGCTGTATGACCACCAGCTTCAACAAAAGAATCAGGAAACATATTCCCTATCTTCAGAAACCAATCTCTTTCACAGATAAAGCTAGTCATAGAGGTAGATAAGACTGGATGAGGAGGATCGCCCATTTTACAAGATTCACCAATATTGCTAGGCTTACTAAAAGGATTAGGTTTGGTTAACAGACTTCCAGATATATAATCCCCACCTTTTTTAGTCATACTCCCAACGCTAAATGGTGAAAAGACCACTTCTACGTTCTTGCTCTTCAGTTCTTTCAATGTATTTAACATGACCTTGAAGTAGTTAGGGGAGAGTATGAGATGGGGATCAGGCATCGTTATGTATTTTCCAATTGCTTTAGTAACTCCAAAGGAATGAGGTGGTATTGTCCCTTTCACATCATACTCGTAATAGGTAATTGGAAATTCCTCGTGGAACCTTAAAAATTCCATAAGATTTTTTTTATTCGTTTCATCACTACCATTGTCTACAAGTATAATCTCATAATCAATTTTAGCCGCTTCTAACTGTTGAATAATCTGGGCCACTGTAAAATTAGTAGCAATAGCATCGCTAATCGTCGCTATTATCACCGATAATGTGCCCATGTAAGTTCTAGCCCTTTCCTTAGTTTAATCATAGGTTCCCATTTTAATATTTTTTTGGCCTTGGAAATATTAGGTCGACGATGAGCTGGCTCATCCTTCCTACTCTCCTTATACTCTATTTGATTACCAAATAACTGTGCCAATTCAGAAATAGATATTTCTTCAGTTGTACCTAAATTAAATGTTTCTCCATTTGTATTTGGGTAGTACATAGCCCTCATCATACCTTCTATAAAATCATCCACATAGCAGAAAGTTCGAGTAGCTTGTCCAAGTCCATATATAATTATTGGTTTATCCCGTTGAATTTCTCTAATAAAAGACGGAATTACACGAGAGTCGTTCTTCCTCATACCTGGCCCGTATATATTAAACGGCCTAACAATCCTTACATCTAGGCTGTAAAGATTATGATAGAGAAGTGTTAGCATTTCTCCCGCTCGTTTGGCTTCGCTGTAGTAAGCTCGTTGATCAGATACATCTACTTTCCCAACATCAGTTTCCTTGAATGGTCTACTCCCCATATCACCATAAACCTCTGAAGAGGAAGTAAACAGAAATTTAGCCTTGTTTTCCTTAGCCAGATTTAACATATTTAAGGTACCTAAGAAATTAGTCCTACCAACATCCACCGCAATCTTTTCATAATGACCTGGATCCACTGGAGATGCCAGATGATAGATTGCATCAATATCAGTAGACTTTAGATTAGGATCGCAAACATCATTACCTTCAACAATATCCCACCCGATAACGTCATAACCGGCAAAGGTTAATCGCCTGACTAAATGTTTCCCTAAAAACCCAGCACTTCCAGTTACTATAACTTTACTAGCTTTTGATAAAGTGAGCACATTTGACTGCTCCAGCATCAGTTACCTCCACTAATTCCATATTAAAAGTACTAGGAATTAGCTCATCAATGGCTTGCCTTACACCTGGTGCTTGGGGATGATCATAATCATGAAAGAAAGCATGACCACCTTGTTTCACGAATGGTATCCAGCGTAATATTTCCGATCTTGTATGTTCATAGGTATGATTTGAGTCAATGTTCAGAACATCAATGTCCTTATCCCAAGGTACAGTCAAAGATGAATCACGAGTAAAGCTTACATTTTTCGCTCCTGCATCCTCCATAAACTTATTAGTTTCTGCTTCATACTGCTCTTCGTTACATCCAGCATTGATATAAGGTTCACCTGGATCAAAGGTATATACATGACCCTGGGGGCATGATAAGGCTAAAGAAGCAGCACTCTTACCATGTCCTGTTCCTAAATCTACAATTACTGGACTGTCTGGCAAAGGGGAAAGTACTCTATACCACATTCTTTGCTCTGGCTCATAAACCGATGACGGAATATGAGCACATGCTTGAATAATTTCTTCGTCTGTCATTACCAACCTCCTTTTATAACTTTACTAATATACTTTACATCCTTTTCAGTGACTGCGTGATGTAAAGGTAAGAATAAATATTTATCTTCAATTCTATTCATAGTAGGCAACTTCTGTCTTTTACCGCCAAAGACTGAATAAGTATCATTACGGCGGTGCATTAAACCTGCTTCAATTCCGTGTTTTCTCAACTTAGCAATTAGTTCCTCTCTCTTCTCAACTGAGATTAGAAACGGGCCATAACCACCCATTAATTCAATCCCAGGGGTATCCCATAAATTAGCGACATAATGAGCATTCAAAGTTACTTGATGGCCCCACAATGCTACTAAACTACCTAATCCAGCAATTCCCATCGCAGCAGTAACATCGTTCATGTGGTATTTATACCCTGCTTCTTTAATATCAACATTAATATTTGGTTTTCCTGTCTCCCGATCAATCCCATACCAGCGCAGTAGCTTAGCTCTCTTGTAAGAAGTCTCATCAGGTAAAGTGACCATCCCACCATCAACTGTAGAAAATATCTTAGTGGCTTGAAAGGAGTAGACATTATAAGCATCGTGAGTCCTATCTAAATATTGGGCGGCGTCTCCTACTACTGGAATATCCAACTTAGGAAACACACTTCTTGTACCATGTAAATGAACATTTATGATTGCTTTGGTTTTAGGAGTAATTTTTTTTATAGCATCCTCTGGGTCTATCAACAGGTTTTCTTTCACATCGGCGAATACAACTTTTACTCCTCTCCTAACTAGAGCTAAATTAGTAGCAGTACAAGTAAATACAGGCGTGATGACCTCATCTCCTGGACCTAATCCCAACAGATGATAAACAAGCTCTAAACCTGAAGTAGCTGAATTAACAGCAAGTGCATATTTATAACCTAATTCTTTAGAGAACTTCCTCTCAAACTCATCTACCTTTGGGCCTTGACCAATAAAACTTGTCTTTAGAACTTCCATTGCAGACTGCCGCATTTTACTATTTACGTAAGGCTGCAATAACTTTATGGTAGTTTGTTCCATAATTTTCCTTCCTTTAGATAATTAGTTATCAAAAAATATAAATCGTAGCATCTTTGATTTGATGTAAACTCTTCATGTTTTTTATGTGGGCAATAAATACTCTTTTCTAATATATTTTTTATTTTTGTAGTTAAATCTTGTGGATTCCTAAATAGAGAAACACAATCTGGCAATAATAATTCCATCCCAGGAGCATATTGTTGAACTAATAGACCACCAACAGTAAGTACCTTCCCTACCCTATTGCTCCAATATCCCCAACAATGAGCATTAACATTAAATCCAAGTACAACCTTTGATTGAGCTATCATTTTATTAAAGTCAGCTCCATAGACTGCGGGGCTAGCATCAAAGCCTTCTTTCAACCATTCCTCATGGTTCCAGGCAAATATCTTTACTGGTATCTCTTTATTGATTTCTTTTAAATACTCAATCCTATCTCCTTTCTTGACATAGCTACCTGGAAATACCACATCATAAATCTTTTCTTCATTCTCAAAGACTGGCAAATCTCCATCGCAAACATCCATAGGAAAGTAATAGGGTTTGATTCCAAGATTAGAGTAAAAGTTAAAGGCTCCACCTTCGTTAGATAAGTACAAATCAGCTTCCTTTGCCATCCGTATATTAAAGTTATCTTCTCCTCCATCGGCCATGTAATCCCAAACCCAATAAAATACTGGAGCACTTGATTCTTCCCTTAGGTTCTTAATGTATTTTCCATCATCAAAATGATTCCATTTACAGATGATGTTAATGTCAGCTTTGAGATTATCTAAATACTTATTCCAGTCATCATTCTTTAATCCATCTACATGCGCTTTCCAAATATCCCTAGGAACTTTATTTACGTTATTTCCCAGTCTTTCTACTTCCCTAGTTAGATGAACTTCATCTGCTTCTTCGCCTACATATCCTCTTTGGTAATTACCAATAAAATTAAGGCGCATATTTACCTTCCCAATCTGGTCTAAATTTCCTTCCTTCATCAGGTATATCAAAGGTAGCTTCCCAAATCTCTGGACTGCCCACCCTTTCAAAACCCCACTTCTCTATAAAATAAGCGTAATTCTTTTGCCAATAGCCCTGGTTTTCTGGAGAGAATGTTCCTGAAGTCTGGGAGAAATGATAAACCAGGCTATTCTGAGATTGATACGGTTGGACTCCTGCCAATTTAATTTTATATTCCAGATCGCTATCCCCGTTACTACCCCAAGGATCGTAATTTATATCGTAACCACCAATTGTATCCCACAGCTCCCGTCGAATAAGAAACGGTAGATTAAATCCTGTTCTCACTTCTGCACCATTATAATTTTTAGCAAACTCTAGCCACCCTTCTTTATTAAAATCACCACCAGCTCCGCCAAAGGGCTGAACTATAAAAGTAAGAGCCCCTGGCCTCGGCTCCACGAGCTTGGGTGAGATACATTTAGTATCAAGAGTTATGTCCCTTATTAATCGATCCCACCAACCAGGGGCATAAATCATGTCATCGTTGGTAATAAAGACCCAAGGAGTATTAGTAGTAGCTACGGCTGCATTCACTGCCATACATTGCCCCTGTCGCCAATTATGAATTTGGGTATAGTTAATGTAACTAATTGGCTTACCCCCATTAGAAGCAATTATCTTAGGGATATCAGGAACTGTCTCATCCAAAGATTCAAGACAATGGTCAAAGGCGTATTTTTGTCGATCTAGCTTTTCCAGTGGCAGGTCACCGTTTAAAATAGTTGGTATAATAATCGTTACGTCTTTNGGTTCTATCATTGTTTAAACTTATCCCNCCAATAATTAAGTGTATCNAGNACCATTTCATTAAGCCCTAATTCGGACTNCCACCCAGTTTTTTCTCTGAACTTTGTAGCATCACAGATTAGTTTTGGTACGTCCGATGGTCTCATCCTAGACGGGTCTTCTCGTATAGAAAACCTTTTTTCCGTCATACCAAGAATTGTAGTTAATACTTCTTTCATTGAGTAACCTATACCAGACCCTATATTATAAATCTCCCCAGGAGCACATTTTTCTGTGGCTAACCAATACGCCCGAGTAATATCTTTAACGTGGTTGAGGTCTCTAATTGCCGTCAAATTTCCTACCTGAAGTGTTGTTGGTCCCCATCCCGCTTCGGCCCTAGCTATCTGGTAACACATATTAGACATAAAAAATTGACGGCCTCTTTTTGCTCCTTCGTGATTAAAGGCACGTGTAAGAATAATAGGCATAGAATATGATTTAAAGTATTGATAACCAAGCATTTCAGTAGCCACCTTAGAAACAGCGTAAGGAGATAACGGCCTTAAAGGAGTAGTTTCTTTAACGGGCAAATCTTCCTCCCTAACCAGACCATACTCCTCGGAACTTCCAGCTATATGTATCACTGGAAAATTAACCATTTCGTGTTTTACTGCCTCCAATAAATTAACCAAACTAAATATGTTGTTATCTAGCGTTGTGTACGGATCATCAAAACTGGACTTTACGAAAGAATGAGCCGCCAAATGAAAGATTTTATCAGGCTGGACTTCTTTTATAATCTTTGCCGCAGAAGTATAATTGGTTAGATCACCTACTACTATATTGATTTTACTTAAATCAGATATCTTATCTAGCTGATTATCGTCAGCCCGTTGCCTCACTAAAGCGTATACTTCATAAGAAGAGTGTTTTTCTAGTATGTAATCTATAAGATGGGGGGCTACAAAACCCGACGCCCCAGTTATAAAGGCCTTGCTCATTTATGCTCCTTTATCATTTTCTTGATATCTTCCTTTAAGTTGGTAGTTAAACCATCCCTATATAAACTACGTAAAAATAACGTATCGGCTGCACTATATTTAATTTCTTTTCTTTCATCGGTGTACTGTAAACGTAAAATGTTCTTATTAGCGTTCTTGAATATTGCCGCCAACTCATTTATTGATGTAGCTCTCCCTGTTCCTACATTAACAGTTTTTCCGTTCCAAGCATTATCATCTACCGCTTCCATAATTATTTTCACTACATCCGTAACATTAATAAAATCCCGTGTCTGGTTTCCATCACCCGTAATAGCTAGCACCCCATCTTTCATTTGCTGTAGGAAACTGGAGATAACTCCCGCATACTCTGGGTTCTGTCCAGATCCATAAACATTAAACAGCCTCAAAACCACAATTGGTACTCTTCTCCTAAATGAAGCGCAGGAATACTCTGCATCAAT
>C687J35021_10000093_pt1 | contig 65004 bp, 84 predicted proteins | sample RifCSPhighO2_12_FD_35021 | JGI IMG/M metagenome (IMG submission 35021) | reverse complement strand
TTCCAGCCTTCTAACTTGTCATTGGACCATCCAGGCCAACGGCTGGCCTGTAATGGCACACAGTCAGCCGCCGCCCTCAGTTCGGCTGCAATCGCCGCCTGTACAAACTCTGCCACATCGTCACGGAAGTTACTGGCGCAGTCGTGCGCATGGCTGCCGTCCTTAAACGTGACGCCACAGGTGCAGGGTAGAAGTTCTTGACGCCGCTGTTCGATAGTCATGGCTTCCTTCCCGAACCTTCGTGTCGCCAATATCTTCTTCTCCTGGGCAGCCAACTTGTTATATTCCTTAGCCTCCAGCTTACGCCTGCGCGCATCGCTGATGAACCTCTCCCATTCTGTTTGTGGTTTACGTGCCATCACTCATCTCCCGCTGCGTAATGTAGTCCATGAGCAGCACATCGTCATTGTCGGCCTCGACTGGAATGGTAAACCGAGGCTGAGGCTTGTGTGAATTGCGAAACGCCGCATCTATAAATCGTTGTGCCGCTTCACGGGCCTGCTGGTGCGTTATCGCATCCGTGCGATAGAAATGCATCCCTAGATTACGCGCCATCGGAGCCTCGCAGCGTAGCAATCTCCACTTCTAATTCCCCAATTCGCATGTCTCGTTTGGCGATGTCTCGCACCCGTTGTTCGTCTCCCATAGTCAGGCGCGTGACTTCATCTGTGCAATTCCTGATGAAATTATCTTCTAGCGCGATGCGCTCGTTCGCCTGGGCAAGTTCTAAGCCCAACTGTTTGCCAGCCTCGATTAGCTGCTCGTTCTCAGTGCGGAGGGTGTCTATAGTGTCAAGCGCATCTTTCGCATTAGCCCTAGAACCGGCGAATTGACTGCCACTCTCTACAAATACCCGTAGAAGCTCACATGCTTCTTTCGACAGGATGCTCACTTGGTCACCTTTCTTACTTGCTGGCAGAGTGGGTCGGGGCTGGTCCATTAGAATCCGTGCGATGCTGCTATACCGTAACCGTCTTCGTTTCCGCCTAACTCTGAATCCACAATGTCGCTGAGATGGGCAGCAATGTTCCAAATCTTATAAGCCGGGAAGAAAAACTGACGATGGAGTTGCCCATCCTTAAAAAGCTCGACCAGCGCATCCGCCTGATTCGGCTCCTTTAGATAACTAGCTTTGACTGCAAAGCCACGGTCTACATGCGTTTCAAAAGCAACGGTTGCTACCGTATATTCACCCATCGTCTCATCTCACTCTCTCCCTGGTCGGGTAGAGGCTGCGCTCATTTATCGTGCTCTGGTATATCGAAATAGTGTCGCCAGCCTTCTGTGCCAAAGAAGTCCTCACCGTCCATTTCATCCATCCTCATTTCAATGATGTCCCAATGACTAAATGCGGACATCAACTCGGTTGCGCTGGCGTGGCCCACAATTGCCTTGCCTCGGATGATGTTCATTTCCTTATCAGACAGAAGCCTTGGTTTCTGAAACTTCGCCATCTCATCCTCCTAATCAGGGTAGGGCCATTCACCATCCGATGTTCTTACTTGCCCGAACGTGCTCCGCATTACCAACTTCCTCGCGTTTGCGGGCCAACACTGCGGCCAAATAGGTGCCCAAGTCGCCGATAAACCAGCGGCTTCCGATGGGCGCGTTTCTCCATCGGTCCAATAGCGATTCATACGAGGCACTGTCTATCCACGCTTTATCGTCAGGGTTCATCTCATCCTCCTAATCGGCTAGGGGCTGGTCGGCTGCGAAGCCGTGGCGGGTAGCCTGACCCGCATCACTGGCGTTATCCGATCTCTGTCGGCTCCAGCCCGGCCTTTCACAGCGCGGCCTGTGCAAGGCCGCGCTGCAAACTCATTCCTCTCCGCTAAATCCGGTCGCGTCTGGCAGAGGCGCGTTCCGTTCGGCCATCTTGATACTGTCGGCGCTCAGATCGGTCAGCCCTAGTACGCCCATGCCCATGCTAACCAATTCCTTGCCTTTTGCACTCGCCACCAATTCTAAGATTTCGGCTTCCTGGGCATAGGACAGCTCCACCAAACATTCGTACAGGAGCCATTCTAGCTGCTCGACGTAACTACGTGTGATGCGCTTCATGCCCATGATCGCCACCTTCGCAGGCTGACATTGACCCGAATCCTGACCCTGCCGATGTCCAGGATGAAGTCGCCGTTGCCGGAACGGTCCAGACTCGGCCACATACGGACGGCACGGTACATCAGCTCGCACCTGCGAATCGTTACGTACATGCCTGCACCACCTTTTGGAATGGCCTGCCAGTCGCCTTGCGAATCTTCCGTATGCCTGCAATCTTGAGAACTTGCGCCACCAAGGCCCTTTCAGCGTCCGAATCCAATGGCAGTAGCCATGTACCCTCCGACTCTGCTTTCTGGCGATTCTGGAGCCCCAAGGCGTCTAATTGGCGCATCCGACGCCGCATGGTGCATATGCCTACCTTGGAATTTACCGGATGCTCCAGACAAACTCCCAACTGAGAGGGACTGTGCTCGTACAGGTGCCCGAACTTGCCCTGGATGATAGGGTCTAGGCACCCATCCAGCCGGTAACGGAGCCTGTTTGCGTTCGCTAAGTCCTTTATGCCCATCAGTAGTGTCCATCCTGGCCGTGGAGATCGCGGCGGATATGACATTTTTTGCAGCGCATCTTGACATTAGAAAGCACGTCTGACCCGCCTCGCCCCCTGGGTACGTCGTGGCTCAGTTCCAGCCACCAAGCCGATCCGCAATCTACGCAGCACCTGTCCCGGTCCATAGCCTGCTGGCGTAATCTGCTCATCGCCTTACCTTTCAACCGAATCGGGCGATGCTTTGGAAACATCGCCTCAGTCAGCAACCACCCACCTTATGAAGAATCAGCAGGAGAAGCACGATTATCCAAAAGTGTCCAGGGGCATTACACGGACGGCCACATTCTAAGCAGCTCACCCGCGCTCCGAATCCAGCACATGCCCCGCTGTAACTCCGTGCTGCGATTGTCTGTGCCACATCACGATGCTTCCAGCCGTTGCCACATTCAAGCAAAAGCGTGATTGAATCTGTACCTTTCGCACGTTGGGCCACTCCAATACCTGCCGGCTAATTGATCCGTCTTCTGGCCCAAGAACGTAGATAGCTGAACGTGGATGGTCAAACTTGGCCAAATCTACTGCGCTATCAACTATCTCGACTGCAACTAGATTCCACTCGGGCCACTGGTGAACGCGAAAGTCTTCCCAGCAAGCAAAGTGAATCAGCGGGATATGCCTGGGAGCCTGTACCGTGTCTGATGACTGCCTGTGATACCTGCGACCAACAGTGAAGACAAGAGACGCGCCAAAGCAATACGCGCTTCGCAGCAAGGTGCCGATATTCTCCTTATTCTTGATATGTTCAACGCCGATAGCGAAACTCACGTCCCACTCTCCATTTGCAGCGCCTGCCTGCCAGCGGCTATCCAGAACTCGTAGCAAGCCTCCCGCGATCGCGGCTCTCTACGGCTGGCAAAGTATTCCCCGATGTCCTCCACTAGCAAGTGAGCTGCCTCGAACTGGCTGGCCGGAATTCTGTGGCAACGGTCCCTTTCGCCTGCCTTGGCTGCCTTGCGCTTCTTGGCCTCGATCAGCACAAGGTCCGTAGCGTCCGGCCGCTCCCGCTTGATAGCTTCAGCCCTCCTAATGCACTCGTCTGGAGTCAAAACAATTTCTCCTGCGTTGCCGGTGGAGCTTCATGCACGGAGTATTCGTGCAAGCCAGCCGTGGGATTGCCCCGCCGTCTCCGCGCCACGATGTATCCGCCATGCTCCCGGTGCCTCAAGTCTCTGAGACGCGCTGAGATGGAAGCCTCTGGATAGTTCGTCAGCGCAGCGATCTCCCGCAAACTTAGCCATTGCCCGCTGCCGCCCGCACGCAGCATCAAGGCCCGAACCGTGTCTAGCTGGCGGGTCAATCGTTCTCCGTCGAGCGATGCGCTGAATGTCGAGCCATGGAAGTAAGTGCTCAAGATAGGGCTTCCTGTTGTGCAATCGCCACATCATCAGGCGCTAGACCTTCTGCCAACTCATCAAAGTAATCGCATTGGTGGTCAAAGAACTCTCGGGTGTGCTGCCCCATTAAGTCGCAGCAAGCGTCTACAACCCGCTTGTGGTAGAGCGTATATTCGGGCGTCCAATCTGCTCGGCTCACCGCTTCCCCCTGCACTCGTGCCCGTCTCGCTGCCCCGGTGTATTGAACCGCTGCTTGCACGCATGGCAGCCGAAACCGATCTCTGGTCCCTTACCAACACTGGTAGCCTTCACTGGTGTCGTCCGGCCGTTTCCGTTTGGCACGTACACGCTCAGCCAGCCGTGCTCGACAGCCGAATCCAGCAATTCCCCAGGTGCATAGCCTTGCGTCCGATAGTTTGCTAACTTGCGTGTTATCAACTCACAAGCCCTGTCCGTCAGTGGGTGCCGCATCTTTTTCCGCATAAGTACAAAGGCTTCCCATTCCAAGCGCGGCATCCATTCTGGCGGTGTGAATTTCATTGCTTACACCCTCCACCTTCCCCCATCTTGGGGGTTCTGTGTTTCCGTCAGGTTCGGCGATCTACAAATCAACCAGGCTAGTCGCTGCTTCGTGACGGCAGCTCCCCCGACCCGCCCGAATGTCCCGTGTAGATACGGAATCGCAGCGACTGATGGGGGCCAGGACAAGCCTGGAAGTGGAGCCTTAACACAACGTCGCTGCACAACTGCCCGTTTATTCGGAAGGCGCGCCGACTGCGCCCTCCCTCGATGCAACGGGTCCGAATACGAGTCGTGCTCAGCACCAGTCACTTCTCCCACACATATAGTCGAGTAGTACCGAGCCGATGCTATCTCCACAACAACCGTATTCGGCCAGCCATACTTCACTATGTTGATCCATTGTGTAATTGCCACCCTTGTAGCCGCAGTAAGTTTCGCCAATGGCGGATTGTGCTGCCGCCAACATTTCTGCAATAGTTACGTTAATCTTCGGCTCGAAAGCTAGCTGGTCGTAGTATCCGCGATATGAGTGTGGGTAAGCGAAACCGAGGGGCACTATCTTGCCTGGAGGTTCTTTCTCCAGTCTGCTTATTACTTCGCCAAGTGTCATGGCTACCCCTTCATCTCGTAGATCACCGTGCCGCCCTTGCCGTGCAGTCGCCAGCACTTGTAGGCCGTAATGGACGGTGCGCTCATGGCTTGCCATCCGCAGTTTCAAAAGACTCGCAGTTGTCATCGCTCCATACCGCCGTGCAATGACACAAGGGACATTTCCAAAGGGAATCACACTTCCACATTTGATCTTCGTATTCCTTATCAGTGAGATAAACAAAGCCGTGCAACCGACAAGTCACAGCGTAGGGCGTGCGTAGCCTACCTTCTGCGTCTGTAGCTGGGAACTCCCTGCTCATGGCTTCCCCTCCGTAAACATGCGCTCGATGGTCTCGAGTGCTTCGCCGGACTTGACCTGGCCCGGTGTGAATCGCAGCATCCGATAACCGAGGATTGCTGCCTCATTCAGTTTTTCGCTGTCCTTGATGAAGCCGGCACCGCGAGTATGGCGTCCTCCACCTGGTATCCACACCCCGCCGTCAACTTCGATCCCAATCTTGCAGGCCGGGAAACATAGGTCCATTCGCCAGCGCCTAGTCGGATGGAACCGATACTCCGTGCGCGGCATGGGCACCTTGCCCTTGAGTACAGTCCGAATCTGCCAATCTAGGTTGCAGACCGAGCTAACCTGTTGGGCTGGTGGCGTCACTTGCCTGCCTTGGCGCCCACGGGCGTGCGGGCGAAACTGCCTGTAGCCAAGTAACGGGCCATGAGTGCAAAACGGCATTCGTCTCCGCAGGCGTGGACGATTGCGCAGTTCTGAGGCGTCTGGAAACACATCCCTGGCTGCGAATCGAAAGGGCCTGTCCAGATAATAGCCTTCGGCCATCCGACCACAGTACTCCAGTGATTAACGTCCTTGTCCCGCGCCTTGTCGCAGTTGTCGCAGCGGAATGTTTCAACCTTCACAGCGGCTCCCTCATCTTCTTGAGAATCTGCTGGAACCGCTCGTAGTCGTGATCGAGCCAGGCTTTTTCCAGATGGTCTGCGTAGACGGTCAGCATGACGCTGATAATCCCGCCGATGCCAGTAAGCTGCCGATCAACGTCTTGCAGCGTTGCCGGCGGCTTGATTGGCACTACGTTTCCGTCGCTCATCGGATCTCCTGCTGAATGACTGCGCGCCACACATGGTCCTGCCCCTTTTCAAAAAGCACGCCGTTGATTGTTTTGATTCCGCGCACGTTGCTCCACTTCCCGGTTGTCTCGACAATCAACTCGCACGGCACGCCGGAATTGTGGGCCTCCGTCAGCGGACCTTCCACGCCAAGGTCAAAACAACTGAGCTTCTGGTCATTCCAACCGATGCGCAGATACTTGCCCTTCTTTCCAACGGCTGGCTCGATGCTGGCAATTGGTGAGCCTGGAACGTAGAGCGCCGCTGGCAGATCATCGTCGCTCGGATCGTATGGCTCAGATAAATCAGAGTCGGCAGGAATACCAGGCAGCTTCCCGGCGGGCTTGGGCATAACCGTATCGACTCCGTGCTTGAATGCCCATGAACCGAACGCCTCAGCCTTCTCGGATGGGATGAACCAAATGTCCGATACCTCTGCATGGGTGCCGCCAGACTTGCCCAGGCCATGCGCTACCAGCGTCGCTAATCCTTCGCCCTGAACGGATAGGCAGCCGTCCCTCCAGGCCTTGAGTTCCACGGTTAATGGTTTCTTGTCGCCGCCGTTGGGCTTGGGCTGTTTCGCTGCGTACTCGGCTAGTTTCCGGTCTTTCACCGCTTCGGCAGCAGCCTTGCCGCGCTGGTAATCTCCTCTGGATTCTTCTTCTGGGTCGTCGCCCGTAGGGATTAGAAATGCTTTCATCAGCAGATATTTCTCGCTCCCGGTCATGGCCTTGTAGACGCCCTTATCGCCCGAATCCTCGCCACAGCCAGGCACTTGACAGGTCCACGTTTCCCCTGAATCACCGTCCACGAATGTCCAATCCATGGCGATGTCAGTAAGGGCTGTCTCGCGGGAGCCGTTCTTGCTGGTAATCGTCAGGGCCTTGCGCTCGCAATGGACCACATTCGGGAACAGAAACACATTGCGCTTGTAGAGCTTCCCGCGCAGGGCGGCGACTAAATCGGCCTCAGTCGCGTATTTGTAGTTATGAAACTGGTTGGTGCCGCTCTTTTCAATCCAGCCAAGTTCTGCCCCTGCTTCACAGAGCTTCTTGACTAGGCTCTTGGGCGCCGCTGTGCCTTGCATGTCTATCACTGGGCTTGCCATATTCAGTCCTCCTGGTCAGGTTCCGCGATGCAGGCGTAGTGCCAGTAGCGGCGATCGTCAAGAGCGCGGGCGTAAAACTCCGCCCAGTTCGTGTCCTCCGTGATTAACTGGCCCGCCAGAATGGGCAATCCGCAGTCGGTGCAGGTGTAGCCAGCTTCTTGGTGTGTGATGCCGGCGATAAACGACTGCGATGGCTCAGCACGAGAAAGCATGTGGCTCTCCGATCCGCTGCTCATGGCATCAGCCCCACGCCCAACACCCACAGACAGCCGATCACGCATAGCAGGAGAATGGCCCCAGCTACGTCCTGAACGAAATCGCTCATGCCTTTGGCACTCGGCACTTTTTAAGCATCTCGCTGTACTTGTTCTCCAGGCGCGTCCGCTGCGCCAGGGGCACGGTTAGCTGGGCGTGCTGGCGAATGGCCTCAAGAACATCTGGCCGATTGTCCTTCATCCAGGCCAACATTAGGCCCCTTATAAGAACCTGACGCCGGTTGGCATCCGTCCAAGGCGCAACTGCCGTCTTGCTGTTCGGTTTGTTCATTCTTGCCTCCACTCTTTGAGTAGTCTCGCTACCGTCTCGCTGGCCGCGTGCTCGCTCGACCTGTTCCAGTCCAGACTGAATCAGAATCTCTACCGCTTCGGCTCGCTCGGCAGAAAACACGTCATAGAACGTGCAGGCCGAGTCTTTGTTCTCCAGCAACATCTCGTTTGCAATGCCGATAGCTTCGTCTAGGTTCATGGTTGAACCGCCATTTGCGGCCACTGTGTGACCTGGCTCAGTTCCGGCAATCCGCCCAATCGCTCACGCATGGTCTGGATCGCCATCGGACTGTTGTCATTCAGCAATACGGTAGCCTTCATATCGAAGGGGCAGGCAGAGCCAACCGAACCGCTGCCCGCGAACGGGTCGCAGAGCGTTTCCCCAACGCGGAGGCTTTGAGTAATTAACTCGGTGATAAGCGCGGCTGGCTTCTCAGTCGGATAGCCGTTCGTCACGCGCTTGTAGCGAAAAACATCTGCCTTACCGAGGTCGCGCAATCGCCTCTTGGCTTTTTTCCAGGCGAAGATGATGCACTCGTACCGACGGCGATAGTGATAGCCCATCCCGTTCGTTTCCTTGTCCCAAATGAGCATGTGGGCATCTTCGTAAGGCGTCTCTCCTTCACGAACCTTCTTGCTCTTTACTGGGGCCGCTTTCGGTTCTGCGCCCATAGAAGAACTGCCTGGAGGGGCCGCTAGGGTGCTGTGGAGTTCAACCCCATGCCCAGCGACAAGGGTTGCTCCACCAGCCCCTCCAGATTTGGGGCAGCCATCGGTCAGCCCCGCCCCTGCGGCTTTGTTTACTGACCGATTCGGAGTGGTCGGGCAAGGCGAGTTTAAGGCTGGCTCCCCGCGCCGGTGGAGTACGGGTAGCAAAGCCTCCCCGTGGTCCAGCCCCGGCCCCGAAGCATTGGAGCCAGCAGGGCCGTGCTTTCTGTGGCAGTTGGAACAAAGGCAGTCACATTTGGCTATTTCCGCCAACGTTCGAGACCAAGAATGGCTCCAAGGATGCAGGCCGATTGTAAAAGACTTCGTTTTCTTATCCCTGTGATGGAAGTCCAGGCATCTTGGATCTGTTTCGTCGCAACGGCAGCATCCCAATCCAGCCTTCAGTCCATGTAGGCGAAGGACAATCGCCCTCTTGTACTTTTGTTGCTGCTTGCGTCGGTCGCTTACGTTCTTATAAGGCACGGCTGTCCTTCACTCCTCAATTTGTTGCCAGGAGCGCCGTCTAACACGGCTTGCCCTTCGCTCCTGGCGCGGCAGTGGCCCCGGCATAGGGTGATGAGGCGGGGCCAAGTTCCCGATGGTGCTCTCATCCCTCGACGCTGCCGATGTCGGTGTACAATGTAAACAAAGTCTTTCGTGCATTCTGCCCGGCTCAAGCGTTACAACTCCCGAGCCATGCAAGTGCCGCAAATAGCCCAGGTACAGGTTGATAAGCCCGCTCAGGCTCAGGAACGGCCAGTTTGCAACTCGTTCGCGTTCAATCCACTGAACAGTCTCCAGATCGAGCTTCGCGGTGACCCCTTTTCGTGTATAGCCCATGCCGCACCACAATCTCGCGCACAGAGGAAAGGAACGTGATATGCCTAGTCCGGTCCCGCTAGACTTCTTACTTTCGGCCTCAAAGCAGTCGCTCCAAGACCTAGAGTTGTCGCGGCTCAACCATGCAGCAGAAATAGACAAACGCCTGAGAGCTTTGGTTCGGGAGTTAGCAGACGAACTCGCCACGGCCACCGTGGCTAGGTTGCTGATGGAGGACAACCGACTACTCGCAGACACGAGGCAAGGGACACTGGAATTCATGCCACGACCCCCAATGCTGCCTTCTGTTCCGGCAGTTGTCCGTGAGCAAAGGAGTAGAAGTCCGCAACGTGAATGGCCTGTCCGTTCAGCAGCGAGCGGAAGCTAATAATAACTGTGAGCCTGCCGAGCGGCGCCCGCAGTAGCATGTGGATCGCAGCCTTGGTAAATGGAACCTTTTCTAACCGCAGAATATAGAAGTCAGCGTGTTCGGATAGAATGCCGTGCCGATGAATGTTAAACTGCCATTGGGGTATCCCACTGCCACGTCGCACTTGTGGTTTCGCACACTTCACTTCCACTCGGTAGCCGTCCACCAGAAGGTCAAAAGGACTTGCCCAAGTCTGACGCTCTACCTTACGGCCATAACTAGACAGGAGACTCCCAACTTTGTATTCGGCAATACTCCCCATTGTCTTGCTGAGCCTTTCTTCCAATGGGTCGCCGTATCTCTTGAATTTCGCATGATGGGCCCGACAATAACCGCACTGATAGATCGGCTTGGAGCATCCAGAGGCGAGACAATGGCCAACATAATGCCGCTCGCAGAGCCCGTCTTTGTGGATTGTTTTAGTGCAGGATGTCGTAAAGCACTCGTTCAGTCGAGCTTTGCGGCGCTCATGGCGGCGACGTTTCCAGCAGCCTTCACACAATCCTTTGTCATAGTGCTTGGAGCACGCGCAACCTTGGGTCGCACAGACGAAATTCAGTCTGGGCTTAGACATTGACGCCCACTCCTTGCAGGAAGCGTTCGAGTTCTCGAACATTCGTATCGTGGATGATGCCCCCATGTTCGGCGCGCCAAAGCGTCGAGAGGGGGACTTTGCCGCCGATTAAGGCGCGCAGCTTGCGGTAGGTGAGTTTATGAGTAAGGCGATATTCGCGGAGTTCGTAGCCGACGCCGCCATGCGGGTAATCACGTTTCTTGAATGAGAACGCTGGCTTCGGCACGATGGTCTACCCTCCCCATCGCGCCGTTTATACTTATGTTGGGTAACATAAATCTTTATTACAGGGCGTAGGCGCGATGTGGGGGCAGCGTAGCGTTAGGGGGTACCTTTGTCAAGGAAATAACGGAACTGACGAAAGATTTTACATCGGCACCCCTGTGGAAATCCTACCCGGCGTCCTAGGGGTTACCCGCCCAGCGCCTTCTTAATCAGTTCCCGCGTCTCGGCGTTGGTGCTGGCGGTGAATTGCTCTAATTGCTCGTCGGTCAGGTGCCCATTGGCGCGGGCTTGTAACAGGAATGCTATCAACTGGATAGCGGCCGTGACTGCGGCCTGGATGAGTTCGGGATTCACTGGATACCCCCTATGGTTTCAACAATACCGAGCAGGGCGCCCAGCATTGCCGTCATGGTCGCCCGCGCCCCCTCGCTCTTTACGCCTAGCGAGGCAGCGGAAACGTCATCTTTGACCGCCCTGAGTAGCGGTGTGACGCAGCCTTGCAGCGTCTCCTTGGCATTGATGGCCGTGGTGCAGCCGGTGATCTGGTCAGACAGTATCGTGGCATCCGAGAGCTTGGGCAGGATGGCCCGCTGCTCATCGGTCGTGAGCGTACCCTGGCTGGTCAGGCTGATAACCGTGACCGTCGCCCGGTTCAGGCCCGCAGCAAGGTCTGCGTTCAACTCCCGCACGCGGCTTACATCGTTCGGATCGCAGCCCAAAAGCAGCAACAGCGGTAGCAACATCAACAGCTTTTTCATTAGTCAGTCTCCTTCTTCTCCCCGTCTTGCGGGGGCGATTCTTCGATCATTATGCTTGTCGGCCAGGCAACCTTTTCCCGCAGTTCCGCAAATGCCAGACGGGAACCCATCACCGCATCCTCCTTGCGTTCCCGTCCGGGCAGGATGCAGCCCTGCGTGTCGTCTGGGTAATTGCCTGGATGAATCATTATGCCGACAAAGCCGTCAACATTGAGCAGGAACGGCATCTTCCCGTCCGGTGCCACTTCCTTGTTTTTCTCGAAACGGTGTGAAGGCTGCATCTCCACCTTGTAGGTTCCCACGGGAATGCAGCGCGGCTTGTCGTCACGCTCCGGCGGTTCCAAGGTATAGCATTGAAACACCCCATCAATCGCCAGGATGCCCTGCGTGGATACCGGCGTGAACCAGTGGCGAGTTAGCTGGAGCATGTCAGATTCTGCGCCCTTTGGCGTGAACGGTAGTCTCAATGTTTCCGTTGGGCATGAGCGTGGCCACAGTCAGCCCGCGCGCGCCCGGTCCATAGCGTTTAGACGCTGCGTACCCTCCGAAGTAGTGCATGTAGGACGGGCTGATAATCACAATGGCTTCGCGCTCGATGAGCCTGTCTGTCTTTTGGTCGAAGTCCATGCGGGATACGGTATCCGTCTTGGGTTGGTGCAAGTGTCCAGTCCAGTACATATCCGCGCCAATCCAGGGCATATCCTTGCGCGCTGCGTTGATTTGACCGCCGGGTGTAGCCGCCGCCCCGGTGCCGTGGTGGGCGCATAGCCGGAACCTTTGACCTCGCCAACGGATTGTGCAAAGGGCGTAGTCTGGAAAGTAGGGTAGGCTCAAATCCTCTGCTAAGTGCTTGGCGATGTCAAAGCCAGCCACCCGCATCGTGCGTGCTTCGTGATTCCCTGGGATGGCAAAGGCCAGCTTGTGTTGGATGGGAGCTAGGAGTTCTACCGCCTCATCGAACTGCGCGCCCGGATAGGTGCGCTGGCTCCACATTCCCGGCGAGCCTTCCACTACATTCTCGATGAGATCGCCGCCGTTCCAGGACACCGTATACGGCTCGTCGGTCATCCATTTCAGGTGCCGCTCAAACAGTTTGCTGTCGTGGAGTAGGTGCCCCACATGCACGTCGTACCAAGGTGCCAGCTTGACGTAAGGCCACTTGTCAGGGATGGTCAGGATAAGCTCTGGAAACTCGCCGCGGGGTACTTCCACTCCATATTCCCGCTTCTTGAACGTCTTGCGTATCTTGTCCAGGCGGCTGACGTAAGTTGTGGGTGTATTCATGCAGTGATGGCCCGAAATGCCTCTAGGCCAACAATCTGCTTGAACGATCTGAGCGGATTGCGGTGCCGCATCATCCAGGTTCGGTGCCCCTCCAGGTAGCTGTCAGTTGAGCGCCGGCGCCCGTTCCTGATATGTCCCTTGGCGCTGTGGTTGTAGCGCCGGTGGCGCGCTCTGCCCTTCTCGCTCATGTTGTAACGGCTATATATCGCCTTGTGTGCTGGCGTCACTCGGATTCCAGCCGGATAATCGCAGCCTTGAGATAGGCGGCGTTGTCCAACTGCTCCTCGTAAGCCTCCTTGAGCCAGTCCAGCGTCGTTTTGTTCCCTGCCAGCATCAGCCCGCCGTACTTGATGTTGCCCGCGCGGTCGCGTTCGCGGATGTCCGCGATAAGCTGCTCTATGACTGTTTTCATGTAGAGCACGGCCCGACGCAGTGACAATGCTCCGGCTTACAGTACGTTTTGCACTTATCCGTCATGTGAACCGAGCCGTCTCCGTCTTTGGGCGCGTCTGGTGCGGGGCAGTCGGTGTGCTCGCAGGCACAACGGTGTACGGGGTCGGTGTTGAAGTGATTGTTACAGGTATCGGGCTGTCCTGCATGGGGGTCGTTTTGCTGGGCCAGTAGCGGCAGGGCCAGCAGTAGAATCAGGGCTAGGCGTCTCATTGTCCGCCAGGATACATTGGATCATTGCTCCCAGGGACGTGCCTGTGGAGGGGAAAATCACTAAGCCTCTGATCTAGCTTTGCCAACGTGCCTTCCAGCTTTGCCAGCGTGTGCGCCACACCTTTGGCAGCCTCGACACTGGCCGCCGACTCCTGTTCCACCGCCTTGATGCGGTAGTCGAACTTGTACCAACCGCCAATCATGGTCACCAAAATCAGAAGGATTTGAATGCCGTTGTTCCGTAGGAAGTCGGCCACGTTATGCGTCCTTGGGCGGTTCCGGCGCTGCAATGCCCTTCGCTGCATACGCTCGCGCGATATTCGCAGACAGCGTGTTGGTGAAGCCAAAGAACCAGCGATAGAAGAAGTGGGAGTCCTTGTCGGGCATGGGCAGTGCTCCTGTCGCCGCACTAAAAATGTAGTACGCCGCCAGCAGGCTCAGTGCCGGATGCGCTGTGATCCAGTCAAAGATCATGGTGTCCCTTTCGTATTTTGTTCTCTTGCGTTCACTGCCCTACCGGGAGTACGGTTGGGTGCATGTTCCGTAGGCAGTACCTGTTTCGGGCTGTCGTGGGTGCCGTGGTGGCGCTGGTGCTGGTCATCATGCGGTTACTGATCGGCTAGTGAAAGACGACGAGATCAAGGCGGTCACGGCGGTGGTCATCGCAGTGGCGATTATCTTTCTGGCAAGCTGGTGGAACGCTCCGGCCTCAGAGTCCAAGCGGGCCGACCAGGCCATCGAACGGTTGAATATAGAGCTGAGAGACGCGCAGCCGAAGAAGTAAAAGGAGCCTCCTGTGAGATACCCCTATGACCCTCCGAGGAAAAGTGAGAACGCCGAGCCGAGCGCATACCTGCGCCTGACAAAGGAATGGAAACCCGAGCCGAAGGATCGTGGCAGTGCGCTGGGCGCGTTGGCACTCATGGCAATCTTCGCGTGGGTCATGTTACTAGCACTGCGCTTTGCATTCCGCTTTATCACAGGTTAACCCTTCCCAGTCACTTTCAAAAACTTGTCTAGCATTCTCTGCTGTAAGTCCGTCAACTTGCCCGTTGCGCCGCGTGCTGCGTGAAACATTCCAGCGGCTTTGGCTTCCGGTTCCAACACGCGCATTTGCTGCTCGAAGGCCGCCCACTCAGCTTCTGATGCCACAAGTGGTCTAAGTGGTTTGGGGAAGTCCCTTATGGCCGAACGGGCTGCTTGGAGGTCTGCCTGTGTTCTGTAGGAGCCTGTGCGTAGTGGCGGTTTCCCACGACCGTATGGCACGAAAGGTTTACCGCCGCCACGCCGCATAGCGGCGGCATTCAACTGCTGATTCTTCTTTAGTAGTGCCGCGTGGGCCTCATTGAATGCATCTTGCGCCGCCTTTGCTTCCGCTTTTGCTACATCAGGCGGCATTTTGATTCTCGGCCATCTAGCAGCACGGCGCTCTTTGATTGCCAACATCAATTCATCCTCGACCTCTGGAAGCAGGCGGCGCGCCAGTGTGGGATTGACATACTTGCCAAGCACGCCTCTGGTAATTTCTCGGACGGTCGTGGGTCGAAGCAACCGGGTGCCGAATGCTGCCGCGCTAACACCGGCCTTTCCCAGCTTCTCACCAACAGCGATCGCTGGTCCTCTAGTTCCGCCAAGAAGTTTAATGGCGCTACCAGCCATTGCCGGCCCCCCACCAGCGCCAAGTAGCTCCGGCATCACAACTCGCGTACCACGAAATTCCTGCTCTGGCAGTGGGTCAGGACGTGTGCTGCCGAACGACATGCCCATATTCTTGAAAATGGCTTCGCGGGCTTGCATCTCTGGCGGCAGCACTCCAGCCTCTTGTGGTGTGCGCGCCGATGAAGTGCGGAACAAGTCAGGCTTCTTCGCCACCATGAATGCTTTGGCTTCGGCATCCGACATGCCAGCCGGAATGATGGCGTCTACCATCTCGCCCGATGGCAATTTGAAAGTGACAGTCTCAGTCTTGTTCTGTGGCATATTATTGGGTGAAGTCTATGACGCGACGCTCGCTGTCGGTCGCACCAGTTCCCCGTCCCCTCGCTTTATTCCTGGCTGCTTCTGCCGTGGCAATGGCGGCTTCTAGTTGTCGGAGGCGGTCATCGTTGATGCGCTTTTGGATCGCACCAAGACCAAGCGGCAAGTCCTCAAATAGCAGCGACCTGGCAGTCACGATGGCATTCCGGGCGCGTTGAATGTCACCCTCATTCAAGGTGCCGACTTCGCCGCGTTGACGAACGACTTGGGCTAGGGAGGCCAGTTGCGTGTTGAGTTTGCCAAGGGCTTCCAGTTTCCCGGCGACGTCGGTAGCGGCTCGGTATGCCTTGACGTTGGTTTCCATCTCGCTCGTCGTGCGCCTGATTTCTGCGGCACCCACCTGGAAGCGCAATTCGTCTGCCGTAACTCGCCCTTTGATGCCCTGGACTGGCGTGCCTTCCCTGGCCGGTGGCGTTGGTAGCGTTGCTTTGGCCTGCCCTGGAAACGTGGGTGTGACCGTACTTATCTTTGGCACGACGCTTATGTTTCCTTGGTCATCCACTACGACATATTCGCTGGTGGTCGTTTTGGGCAGATAGCTGGCTGGCGGGGCACTCGGAATGCGGGATACTTCCTTGCCGTTACCGTCCAGATTGACCCTTGACCAGCCAGTCTGGGATTTGTCGTCTGGCACATAAACGCCTGACCTGGTGCGCCCAGAAATAGTGCGCTGGTTGGTGATTCGTTCCACGGCACGATTTATTGGTGTCGTATCAAGAGATGCGCGCGACTCCTGTGCTGCTGATGCGAACAGTGCCTTCTCATCGCCACTCAATTCGCCCAGATGGGATACCGCATTCTGCATGAACGCATCAAACTTACCCGGCATCGTAAACAGCTTGAGGGCTTCCTCGGACTTCTGGACGCCAAGTGCCGCCTGCCGTTTCTGCAATGGGAATAACTCTGCTTCGCGCCCTTCTCCAGTGGCGGCTCGCTGTTCTTGCGTTCTCTGAATCCCCATCTGCTGCTCGCGCATCGTGCGGGAGATGTCTTCCTGCTGCCGATACCGTTTCTGTTCCTCAATCCCACGCAGCCCGCCGCTCAGCCCGCCGCCAAACGACTCCGCTCCTGCCCCGCCCGACAGAGCTGGGCCAAGATTCTGGATGAAGGCGGAGAGGAATGTCGGGCGAGTGATTGGGGCTGGGGGCTGTGGCAAGGTTGCCATCATTCCACGGTCCGGCACCTGGATGTCGGGGCGCGGTTCCTCGCCAATCATCACCTGCCCCGGTCTAAATTCTCTTTTGAGTTGTTCGATGGCAGTCAACCTCCTAGCGTTCTAGTCTGTTGGCCATGTGGCTATGCCCTAGTTGGCACCGGGGCAAGGATCTGACCGGCCGCCCCAAGAGCCCCGCCGACTATTGCCCCTGCCGTTCCGCCGCCCGCCCGTGCATATTGCCTTGGGTCAACCAGCGCCGTCTGCGCAGCCCCTGTCCCAAGCTGCCCGTAAGGTATCGGATTAAAGATTTGCTGCTGGCCTGTCAATAATCCTGCTCCCTGCTGGCCCATCTGCAATGCCTGTATGAGGGCTTGCAGATTGGCATTCATTGTTACGTCACCCACCGCGCGGGCCTGCTCCGTCTCAAGGTTGGCGAGCGGCCCGGCACTGATGCCGCTGCCCCACTGCCCTGCTGCACCAAGGGCTTCCATGAGATTACCGCGTGCACCCTGGAAGGCTTTCGACAATTCCGTGCGGGCTGGCAAGAGATAGGCATTGCGCAGCCCTTCCGGCACCTTGCCCGTCAGTGCATCCCGCCCAATCTGCATGGACTCCAGCGCAAACGGGCTAATCTGGCCGTAAATCTGCTGCTGCTGTGCCAATAGCGCCCGTTGCGTCTCTGCCGCTTGGCGGGATTGGGCAGATTGCTGCTGGGCCAGGTCCAGATTGATCTTCTGCTGCTCCTTCTGCTCCTTGGACTTGCAGTGGGCTACGGGGCCAACCCATTCATAGCCTTCCCAGGCTACGAGTGTCCCGGTCTCCGAGTCATAGACGGCCTTCGTTGTTATTCTCATGTAAAACTTCTCCAGTACATTCGCTCGCCGTTACCTTGCTGCCATGTCACCGGGAACCGCTTCTCTACCAGCCGTTGAAACGCTGCGTTGGTATCCCGCACCGCAAAGCCGTAGCCGTATTGCCGGTTGGCTGATGCAATTGCCCGCATCATCCCGTCCACCCAAAACAATAGGCCCAACAGCCCCGGCGAGACGCGCTTGAGTAACAGCGGCTCCGCAGCCAGATGAAGCAGCAAGCCGACCAACTTCACGTCCAGGCATATAACGCCCTCGATCTCCTTGCCGTCGAGTAAAACATAGGCGTTGGCCCAGTTCGGCTCGGCTGCATCTGCGCTGAGTAACTGCCTGCCCTTGTCAATTTCATCGGCGCGGATCGGGCGTATGTCCCACATCAGTTTGAGGGCATCAATACAAACAGCATGGTCGGCAATTCCGACGCAGATACATTGTGTATGGTGCCGGTAACTGCCGCAAACACCCTAAATTGCAGGCGGATATTATGCGTTGCTCCGGCTCCGGTGATGGCCCACAGCAAAGCGATAGGATAGCGCCCGCCGGTGCTTTCACACCGAGTCCTTGCCTCATTTATGACAGTTGCTCCATCAGCTAAAGCCACGCCGACTGTGCTAATTGCTGCGCTGTTCTCCAGCGTGGCGCGTACTGTTATGGTGAGTTTCCACCCAACGGGAATCACTACCGAATACGCCAAGTTTGTCGTATCTACATCCACATACGATGTGCTGGTGGTGGTGTAGTTGGTTCCGGTTCCGCTGCCCTTTTTCAATGTGACAGTGGGCAATCCGCTCCCGCTAGGCGTACCTTCAATCCTGGGTGCGGAGATGATGGGCGAGGTGATAGTGCTCATCGCGGATTACCTCGCTTCTGGCTGGCGATGGACAACTTCAACAATTCGTTGTTGACCACTTGCGGGCGAGTTGCGTTGTCGGTGTCGGTAGTAGTCCACTTCACTTCAAGCTGCATCGTCTTGGCGAGTGCGCCCGTGGCGCTGGCGGTTGCGGACGGCGCGAAATGCGCACGACGATCAGGTAGTCCACTCACCGTCGCTGACGTTAGAGCCGTGCCTGTATTCACCTCGGCGGGGTTTACCTGATCGTAGTACGCCGTCACGGTTGGATTGGTGGTGACGATGGTTGCGTTGGCGCTGTGCCCGACGTGATGATATTGGGCGTACTTCCATTCTGACCATTGACCCTTCTCGCCCAGCGGTCCAGTCCGCGCTATCATGGTCGGACTGTCCTGCACCGTTGCGCCCAGGTACGTCTCGCCAAACTTCATACTCAGTCCCAGGTGCGCAGGCTGACAGAGGGTAGCGAGCTGATGTACCGTGCCGTCCGTATGTCCCGACAATAGGAACTTCTTGCCGGGATAGTAGGTGCAATAGCATGTCGGCTGCGGCAGGGCGTTTTGGCTGCCCAGCGACAGCCAACTGCCCATGGGTGACTGCTCGGTGCGGAGGTCGAAGTCGAAGATGGCCGTCCTGTCTTGCAAAGGCACCAGCAGCCAATTCCAACCCTCACCCGACCAGTAGCCCATCTCCAGATCGTTTAACTCTCCTTCGGTCAGTTCATCGAGCCGAGTCTGGATGTCGTGTCCAATATCAACGGGCTGCCCGCCATTGGGCCACAGCCACAGCTTATGCTCGGGCGACATTACGGCCAGACCCTCTGGTGTGGAGATGGCGGCAAATGGCCCGGCTGCACCAAAGGAAAACGCCCGCTGAGGGCGCAAGTCGCGTAGTCCGGTATTATCGAGCAGCGAACCTTCGCCCTCGATGTAGAAGCCGTTGCGATCCGTGAAGACGTAGAGAAGCTGATTATGGTAGACCGCGCACTGCATAGGCTGCCCGCCATCGGGGATGCGCCAGTGATTTACCAGGTCACTGATGCTGCTGGTATCCCGTCCCGGCAAGCATTCATCTCCGGCGCCGTTCAACAGTCCAGTCACCTCACCAAACGCGTCGAACCACAATTCATCTAGTGCGGCTTCATTCCGCATGGCGATACGATTCTTCCATTGGGCCAGGATGCGGGTCGGTTGAACTGGGTCGTTGCGGATGGGCGCAGTGGGGGATGTGCCGCTGGGATTCGCGCTGATGGCGGTGCTTGTTGCGGTATTCACTGATACCGTAGCTGCGCGGCGCAGCACGCTACTCCCCGCTACCTCACTCATGTAGATGGACCAGTGAGTGGCGCGAGCGGGCAAGTCTCCTGGCTTGTCCACAGTAAAGCCCTGATTTGCCAGTGATGCCAGGGTTGCGGTGTTGATCGGTGAGCGGCTGGATTCGTGGATGCGAACGTCGCTGCCGTTGTTGCGGATGTGTAAGGCGGTTACGGCCACTTGATACGCGCCAGTCAGTCCCGTTCCGCTGATACTAACCGTGGGAGTGCTGGCGGGCTTGGTCAGTCCACCGACAAACCAGTTCCAGCCGTCCCAAATACGATAAATAAGTCCATCGCTGACATGCAGGCGGTTGGCTATCTGAGCCACGGCGGGCTTGCGTGTAAATAGAGATGCCAGCGTGGATACCCCCGATGACACGGCCACTAATATTTCCACCGAATCAATGCTGTAAGTCACCAAGCCCGCCGGGGATGAATCCTTGCTGATGATGATAGCCGCCCCGAAGTCGGCATCATTTACATTCGCAGCTAACCAACTCGCACCCCACAGGGTTGTGCTACCGCCGAATATTAGTTCAATGTCTGAGGTGCTGGTGAAGTCTTTCTGGAAGGTTGTGCCAACCAATGCCCCGGCCGCATTAAGTAACTGCACGGTCATAGTGCTGTCGGGTGAGCCGCTGGTTGCAGTTATCTTGCCGGTGACTTTGACGGTAATGCCGGTTATCTCTCCAGACGCCCCAAGTCCGAAGTTGGTTGCATTGAGACGGTCCGTCGTGGGGTTGCTGTAATAGACAGTGACTTTGACGGTATCCAGTTCCGTGATTATACTCTCGGCGTCAGGAGCAACCTCCTGGCCCTCATCCCGTACTGCAACGCCAAAGTCAACGGCATTGATTTGCGCGGGCGTCCATGTGGTACCCCACATATCAGCAGTGCCGCCGCCTCCAAAGTTCTGGAATGCTGCCATTGCTGCGCCGTGCTGAGTGCTTTCTGTGCTGCCTACACGGGCACCTGCTTTAATTAGTTGCAGCCTTAACTTTACGTCTTCACCGGCGTCTCCGCTGGTCGTCTTATAAACGGCTGTTGCTACAATCCCTGTGATAATCGCAGTGGCGGGGATGGCAAAGTCATAATCGGTGATGTGCAGCCAATTTGTGGTGTCTTCTGAATTGAAGCTATTGAGCGCTCCACTGCCGTTTTCAGAGACGACATTTCCAGTGCTGGTCCACGGATCGGCGGCATCTCCCTGGTCTGCGGCGGTATCTGGGAAGTTAGGGCCGGAACTAAGTCCGCTGCCAGTGCTTGCAGACGTGGCGTAGACTGCATCTGCGGCACCTTGAATATTGGTGGGATTGGACCAATCGGTGCCGTTTCCTGCCGTTGTGCCGCCGGTGCTGGCAAATCCTGAATCCGGTGAACTGCCGGATGCCAGCACGTCAGTTGCGGGGTATATTTGCGACTCCTCCCCGCCCCGCCTGCGATAGATTCTCCCGTTGGACTTGAAGATGAGAAGCTGTTTCTCTGTGGCACCATCGCGGGCGAAGTTGAACTCCTTGGTTGCCCACACCGGATCGTCCGAGGCGCTGGTATGGAACTGCGGTTGAAATGTCGCCCGCACCAGCTTGCCTTGGTCGATGTAGGCGTTCTCCAACGCTCCGCCTTCCGGCCCGGACGTAAAAGGATTGCCGTCAGTCTTGTCCCGCAGCAGGATGTCGGTGATGTCGAGCTGTTGGGCGTTACGCAGCGCCATTACGGCTTGGCCTTCTTGGACAGCGTGATGACGCGCTGCACGTCCTCTACCTTGTCCAGCGTGTAGGTAGCCATCTCGGCCACGCCGTCAACGGGCGCACCAACCGTAACCTCGGATTCGTGGAAGGTGAAGGTGTCTTCCTGGCCGGATTCGGCTGCCTTGCGCAGCACGTACAGTTTCGCAGGAAAGGGTTTCATTGTATCTGCACTATAAAAGCCTCAAACTTGGCCTGCGTGATGACCGCAGTGCCGGTCGAGCAGGTTCCTGTAATCTTGAGCGTCAGGTTAGTGGCTGTGTTTTCGGCTGCGGTGATGTAGTCAAAAGACAATGTTGCCGCATCGGTGACCGAGTAGATGACCTCGATCCGCTGTGCGCTGGCGGAAGTATTGCTGATCTTGGCCCAGATGAGCCAATCTTGCGCGTTGGTAGTGGCGCGAACCACGGTGGCGATTGCAGTGGTGCCCAGGTAGAGTTTGATGGTTTTGGTTTCATTGCCGGCGGTGGTGGTGCCGGCGGCGGTGACAAATAAGGTGCCTGTTGCACCGACGGTATTAGCCGTGACGGTGGTACTGGCAAGATCATCCTCGCCCGTGCCCACCGTGACGTGATCGCTGTTGTCGCGGTAGAGTCCGCGCAGCATGTTGTCGCCATCTGTGCTGACAAAACTTCCGCTGGGGTCTAATGGCATATTATCCTCTGAGCAAGCCCGACGCAGGCGCGTACACGATCTGCCCGCTGGCTACGGTTTCCTGTGTGAGCATGTTGTTGAGTTGGGCGGCAAACCGGCCCCACAGTCCGGTGCCGCGATATTGCCCCGAGGCATCCTTGCCCAGCCATTCTCCCGTGCGGTCGTCATCACAGAATTGTGCGACCCTGGCAATCATGCCTGCCGCAAACGTCTCGAAGCACACATCGTCAAACTCAAAATCGTCATCCACCGTGGTAAGCCTGCTGGGGCGTTTCCAATACTCGAACTTGACGGCCCACTGTCCGCTGCCGCTGCGGGTGACGTTAGGCACTGGCAATAGCCGGAAGTTTCCGTTTTCGACGCTGATATATAGCGGGCGGCTGCGCGGCTGCGTTGCCGTCGGAAGCGACTCAAAGACAGTTAGAGGGATAAGTGGATTGGTGGATACTGAATCGTCTTGGATATATGCCCGGTCCTGCTTGAGTGCCGCAAAGTCTGCTGGGACATTGGCATAGTCCTGTGTGCCGGCAGTAGTGCCAAACGCCGTTCCGGTGGCGAGCCGCCAGTCAAAGAATGTAGCGGTGCCCACAATCTGATATATCTCATTGGCGAAGTCCAGCGCATCGGTCGTGCTCAGGGTGATGCCTTTGAGTTCGTTTTGGGCGCGGGTTACGGCATCGCTCACCAGTTTAGTGGATGCCATTTATCCCTCCAGCCATTCCTTGTGGGCCATCGTCCATTGCACGCACCGGCGCAGCGAATCCGCGAATGGCACAGGCGGAGTCCAGGTTGCACGCAGTTTGCTGTCATCCAGCGAATAGCGCAGGTCGTGGCCGGGCCGGTTCAGGCAAGCATCTACCAATTCGCAGGCTAACGGCTTCTCCATGATGTCCGCGATGGCCTGGGCAATGGACAGGTTGGAGTGTTCGTCGCCGCCAATGTGATATTTGCCCAGCGCGCCACGGACTAGCAGGTGCAGCACTGCATCGGCGTGGTTTCTGGCATGCAGCCACTTGCGGCTTCCAATGGCCCCCTCACTGCTGGCATGTATCCTAACTGTTTCGCCCCACAGTACAGCCCGCATGACCAGTGGCACAAACTTTTCGGGATGTTGCCGTTCCCCGAAGTTATTCATGGTCCTGGTCAGCACGACCGGCAGGCCGTAGCCTGTGGCCCAGGCCATCGCCAGACAATCAGACCCAGCCTTGGATGCGCTGTAGGGGTTGGACGGAGAAAGGCTGTCTTCCTCGGCATAGTACACCCCCCGCGGGGCCGGGCCGAATACCTCGTCTGTGCTGATGTGGACAAAGCGCGACACGGATAGTTGCCGGGCCGCTTGCAGCACATTGTAGGTGCCCAGCACATTCGTCTCGATAAATGGGAGCGGATCGGCCAGGCTGTTATCAACATGCGTCTCGGCGGCCGCGTGGATGATGAAGTATATTTCGCCCAGGCGTTTCAGCAGTTGAGACGGCAGTGCCGCCCGTATGTCGTGAAAGTGAAATCGCACGCGGGGATGGGCGCGATATTGCGCTAGGCGGTCAAGTGATCCGGCATAGCTCAGGCGGTCCAGCACAACAATGTTCCAGTCTGTGTTGACGACTAGATGCTCGACCATGTGAGAGCCGATAAATCCAGCCCCGCCCGTCAACAGTACGGTTGTCATACCTGCGTTCCCGCCGCCCGTTCATAGACAGCGACGTATCGCAACGCCGCCGCCTTAACATCATGGTCCGCCTGGACCCGTTTGCGTATCGCCTGTAAGTCAGCCGCTTTGTGCGCGGTGATTTGCAGCGCCACATTCTCCGGCGTGTCCGCGAGTCCATGCCGCCTGCCGGAAAAGTTGCAGGACGCTAACTCCGTGAAGTTCTCCGATGTCAACAGTCCATCCATGCGGCCACGGTCACACACCACAACGTATTTGCCCATCGCCGCCGCTTCCAACACGCCACGGCCAATTGTTACCACAACGTCAGCATCGCGGATCAATCGTTCTACGTCCCATACCGGCGTCGCACCTGTGTGATGGCTGAGACGGAGCGTCTTTCCCGGCTTGGTGCCCGTGGGACAGAATGCGAATCTATCTAGGTCTATAGAGTTGGCGATAATGGAGGCGCACGGCATCATTCTGGCAACCTCGTGACTGACGGCCACATACGCATTCGCGCCCGCCGGGGGGCGCTCCAATTCGTGCTCCGGTCCGTGGCAAACGAATATCCACGGCACCTGGAAGAATTGGGACGCCCGTACTGCCTCTGTGTGCTGTCCGTGGATCACGTGTGGCTTATCAATGAATTGCAACTTGTCGCGCACCTGAATGCCGGCCGCACCCAACCGTTCGGCTGTCATGCCCAGCACTGGCGAATAACACCAAACCTCATGCCCCAGCCGCTTGAGTTCCACTGCCAGCGCATAGGTCTGCGTTTCTGTACCCGCAGGGCTGGCCAGCATCCGATTCGTGAACAACACTCTCATAGCTCTGTATCCAGCGATGCGCTTGCTTGTCGGCGTCGTAGTCGGTGCGCACCCGTGCGTGAGCTGCGGCAGCCAGCGACTGCCTGAGTTCGGGCGATTCGATTAGTTCCTCCAGCGCGTAGCCCCACGCCTTCGGACTGCCGCACAGCTTTCCGTCCTGGTCATGCCTGATCGTTCGTTTGAATGGCCCCACTTTGCTGGCTACGGTAGGCACTCCTAGAAGCGAATACTCAACCCACTTCAGTTCACTTTTGGCCGCGTTGAATGGATGATTTTCCAGTGGCGCGATGCCGATGTCGGCGTGCCAGGTGTCGCACATCCATTTGGCGTATGCCCTGATGGGGACGGGTGGGTGAAACTCCATCCTGCCCGGATACCGTGCGCCGCTCTTGTCAAATTCGTAGCACTCCAGGTCGTTGTTATCACCGCCATAACCACCAATGCGCTTCATCTTGGCATCCTTGGCGGGAGGGAACAGATAATCAAAACTGCTGCCCATCACCTGAATGCGCAGTTGTGGATACTTGGCCATCAGCCTGTCCAGGACTGGCAGAATCTCGCGGAAGTCGGGATAGTGGCTGACGGAGCCGCACCATCCAATCCAGACAGTGCCATCATCGTTGGGGGGTCGCTGCTTGATGGGCCAGTCGCTTCCGGTATGGCAGTTGGGCAGGACGTGGATATTTCGCTGGCCAGATTTCTTGCGGATGCGATCTGCAAGAAGTAGGTTGGTGGTAGTAACGGCATCGGCAGCTCCTAGCAGAAAATGTGCGCTGGACAGTGCGTCGGCGCTTATCTGATGCGCGAAGATGCGCTTGCCAGGTTCCAGTTCGAGTATCGTTCCGTCTTTGTAGAGCGGCTTGTCGGACATCTGGCGATCTTCGTCACTCACGGTCGCTTGCACCTTCTCCCAATCCTGCGGGCTGACATCGCTAATTCTCCAAAACAGGTGTGGGTCATCCGAGAAATGCCTGGAAAGCGCCTTGCCTTCTTTCGTTCTAGTTATATTCATGGGATGGAGGTCCCAGATTGAATCGTCCAAGTCCACGATTAGCTTCTTGCCGCAACGGTCGCGGGCGGCAGCAAATATGCAGGCAGACCACAGCGCCGAAAAGTTCTGGCAGACCACCACATCAGCCCAATCGAAGATGTCGCGCGCGCGATTGGCCGTTATGTCGCCAGGCTGGTCAGGCTCCCGGCGCACTTCCGCCAGCCCAAGCCTCTCCAGTGCGGCGGCAGGTTGCCAAATTCTGTAAAACCCACAACCGTTATTCTGCGAGCCGAAGAAGTAAACTTTCAGCACAGCCTACCTCAGATATATCACTAGAACTACCGGGCCTATCGTAAGCAGCACCGCTAGGATTGGAACGGCGATTTTCGCCCACAACGGAAACGTGCGATAGGGCGGTATATCGTCATGGTCTATGTAGCTCATCAGGCCCAATCCCCCGTATGCACGTTCATGTCGGCCTTGTGAGCCATCTGATTCGTGCCCCAGGACAATGCCTCGGCATAATCCGGGTCGCCGGGCTTGAACTCCGTGAGGCACCATTGGCAGACGCCAACTGGGGTCGGGTTACTGAGAAGTGTCTGCTTGGTTTCCGGGTCGCGGGAACTGTATTGCGTCATCTTCCATACGATGACTGACTGTCCAGCGTGCAAACCCTGAAAGATATTCATGGGCCTGCGATGTGGCCGGTCGGTCATGGACGGGACGCAGAAGTCCCGCTTGCGTGCGCGGGCAGCTTCATCCATGCTGGCCGCTTCACAGCGGGCTTCCCATAGAACCTTTTGTGCCTTGAGTTCTTCTTCCGTTTTCGGCGGATTGGCGATTTGCTGCGCCAGCTCACGTGCAAACTCCTTCTGCGACTCAGCATTAGCCGCTACTACCGTATTGATCAGTTGCAGGATTTCTTCTTGTGTCATGCTCACTGTGTTGCTCCTTTAATTGGCGAATTGCGTATCTCCCAAGCACTCTTGCGCCGTCCGTCGTCAGGCACCCAGGGAATCAAGCCTGCCCTGTAGAAAATGCCCAGCACCGAGCGCCAGCCGCGAATAAGCCCGGTCGGTGCCTGGTCTTGGTTCTTGAGAATGATGTCCCACTCCGGCATTACTCCCGCCTCGCAGTTGCAGATGAATTGCAGGCTGTCCATTTGCTCTGCCGGGGAGAGAAATATCTGGTCTGCCACCTTGCCGCGAAACGGGACGAACAGGGAATACTGGTCCCGCCCAAGCGCCGAATTGTGCTGGCGTTTGGTTACTAGACCCGACACTGCTGCACGCAGAATAGGGAATAGCTGCCCTGGTAGCATGAGCCGCCCGTGCTGGGCTTCGGGAGCTGTGCTGTCGAAGCCGGGGCTAAAGTCCCTCACGGCCCTGGCCCGTTTGATTGCCTTGGTTTCGTCGTGATATTTCTCCGGCGTTGCAACCGGCAACATTGTGCCAACCTGCCCACACTTGGGGCACAGCGGCAGTAGTAGCTTGGTCGTGTACAGGCAACCAGTGCAGTAGAAGGCGGGCGCTTCGTGCTGGACGCGAAGTCTGTAGCCTTCTTCGGCTATGTGTATCATCAGAAGGCGAGAATCTTGTACGTTCCCGCAGTCGGAGTCACGCCCGCAGCCGTGGGGTTGATGTAGGTCAACTGCAAAGTATCCGCAGAAGACACACGCCCGCCAATACAGCAGGCATTCGTGGCCGGGGCAACTTGCTCGACAGAGATAATCATGTCCGTTGTAAGCCCCGGAACCGTGAATGTCTGATTGGCAACGACAGTTGCCGCTACGGAATCAGCCGTGATAGTCGCCTGAACGCTCATGCGTGCAAATAAAGCCGTTGGTGCCTGAGTAATCGTGCCGATGGTAGCCATGTGTCTCCTCCTTGGAGATGTTGGGCGGTTTTACGACGCGCCCAGGTCGCTCCACCCCCAGCTAGGAGGCGATGGTTGAGTCTGCCGCAACTTGCCTGTACCGCTCCACGTCATTGGTGGTCAGCAAACGCTTCGCGTCAAACTTGAAGTTGTACGCGATGCTGGTCTTGATGACGCCAGCCGGATCGGCCTTGTCCTTGCTGTGATCGAGCACCCAGACGTTCGGGTTAGACCCGCCGCCGATGGTGCCATCGCCCAGGTTGACCGCCGCAACCGCACCCTTGCCAACCACATACGTCCAGTACTTCGTGGTGGCACCCTCGCCGGATACTCCAACGTTGGTGGATGTGCCGAGACGCACGCCGGCAATCTTGCCCAGTTCCTCGCCCTCAAAAAGCGCAGGATTGCTGGGGCCGGTGTACTTGTTGATGTCAATGAACCCGCCAGACGTGTTGTCGCTGATGAGGTCATATTGGACATAGGGATGCGACAACGAGAGATAGTCGGGTCCGGTGTGGGGCCGTACATCTGTGCCCCGCAGCAGGCTGGCCGCCTTGCGGAAGTCGGCTGCACCCAATGCCGAACCAACAAGTGCAGTAGAGGTAGTTGCTGACCCAGCATCAAACTCAGTGCGGGTGATGATGTCTACGGCCAATCCGGCCCGGTAGCCCATCTCAGTCGCAATGGATTGCGCGGAGTCGCTGTCAATGATGGTTTCAACGTACAGGTCCGACAGGTTTACGAAGTCGAAATACTGCACAATCGTAGCCTGTACGGTTTCGCTGGTGATTGCCAAGCCCGTTCCCACAGCGCCCTGCGTGCCGGCGGTAGTGATGCTAGCAGAGGTTGTGGTAAACGGGATATAACGGAACATCTGGTGCACCAAGCCGCTCTGTTTGGGCAGGCGCTTGGGTGTGCATAACGTGGTGAAGCGTAATGCCTTCTTCACGTTGTCCAGCGCTACCCTGTCAAAGTACGCCGAAGCGTCGTGGACAATGGTTGCGCTGGAAGTTAAGACGCTCGCTGCTGTATAGGCCATTGATGGCCTCCTTTGTTTTAGAGGTCTTCACTGGCCCTTCGCTACAATCCGTAGAGTCGGGTTTGTTGCTGCCTGCGGGCAATCCGCCCTTGGCTGTTCCCCAATCCGGGGAGAAAACTAGGTGCTGCGCTGTGCGTTCTTGTGCTTGTTGATGTAGTACTCACGCACCTGGTCAGTGCTCATGGTGCGCAGCAATTCTTTTTCGTCGGCCGGTTCCCCGCCGCCGGAATGTCCGGTTAGCGTGGCGGGGGGATGTGGCGGCACATCGGCCTCCGTATTCGGCTTGGCTGGGAGCCGCATCTTCCCCTGCGTAGTTGCCACAGCGTAGGCGGCTTCCAAGTTGCCCAGAGTGTATTCCCACTTGTTCTCGGCCATGATCTTGTCGAGCATCTTGGCGTTTTCGTTGCTGTCTTCCGGCGTCACCTGGCGCAGTTCCGGGTGCTTGGCAATAAGCGCATGCCCAACCTTGTTGACGTTGATAAAGTCGCTGGCCTCGCGCATGCTCTGCCATTCGGTTGCAGCGTCCTTGACGCTCATGCCGAATCGCTGCTCAAACATCTGGTCGAAAGCTTTGCGCGGGTCTTCATACAGTACGTTGAAGTAACCGTTGCGATCAAACCCATCGGCCTCCGGTGCGGCTGGAGCTGGCGTGTAGCGGGCCTGTAAATCGTCCAACTGCTGTTGCTGTTCGCGTATCTTCTTGCTGGCATGCTCCTGGGCTTGCTGGAGCTTGCCAAGCACTTCCGTTTCGGTCTCGCCCTCGAATACTTGGGCACCACTGCCATCTACTCCCGGTATCTCGATGCGCACTTTCTTTTGTTCCTGTGTGGCTGTCTCGCTCACGACTGTTCTCCTTGTTCGATGATGGACTGCGGATACGTTTCAATGCGCATGGCCAGTTCGTCAATGGCTCGCCAATACTCCAGGGCGCGGGCGTCTTCATCCCACGTATCATGCCGCTTGCGCATTTCTTCTAGCGCCATCGCCCTTGTCTCGGCCAGCATGGACAGCATTTCCGGCCAAAAAGGCTGCATGATGAATGCAGCGGCTCGCTCTGCGCACTCTTTGTCATCAGCGGCCGGGCGGACGTGCGGCACTGTAGTGGAAACGTTTCTGGCACTACGAGGCTTGAGGAATGGCAAGTTCATCTGCCCACCTTCCTGGCGATCACATACCGCTGTTTGTTGTCGGCTTCGATAGTCACATCTCCGAATCCGGCCTGGGTCACGCGCTTGCGTGCGGCCAGCACTTCGTCAGTGGTGACTTCCAGATATATCGCTAGGTGGTCCAGCTTCGCCTGGGCCTCTGCGGCGGCATCGGTATAAAGAGACAGCATGGCCTTGGCTTTCCTGTTCGGGATTACGTGGGATGGGAAATCCCTGCGCCATGATGCCTGCCACTTTCCGACGAATAGAATCTCTCCGTCTATTCCGTAAACGCCCAGCTTGTTGCGAAACCACCGCAACGCTTGATTGACGCTCTTGGGGTCAGGCATCTTCCGCTCCTATCGAGGCCAGAGCCATTCGCAGCGTGTTGGCGGCGGCGGGCTTGCCCTCCAAGGCTTTACTCAGCACATCCTTGAGAATGTCCAACCCTGCCTGCTCCTCCATCTTGGCGTGCTGCGCGTCAAATCGCGCTTCCTCCCGTTCCGCCTTGAACTGCTGTTTCTGTACTTCCGGGCCTTGCTGCTCCTGCTGCATGGCCTGCATTTCTTCGGGCGACATGGCCTTAAACCAATCGTTGCGGTTGCGCCAACCATAGGCTTCCAGCATGTCCCGCACAATCGCAGGGATGTTGGTCTTTACACCCTGCTGCCGCATCGGCTCGATTGCCGCCATGACGGTTTGCAGCACGATGGGCAAGGTCTGCTGCATGGCGGACTTAGCGGCCATCTTGCTCCCGGCGCGGAGTTCAACGCGAAACTCGTGGTTGAGGATCGCCAACGGATCAAACAGCGCCTGCGCGCCATTTGGTCCGAGCACCGGGATACGCTTCTGAGGATCGAGGAATAGCTTATTGAGCTTGATGAAGTCCCCAAGCATGGGCACGATCATCCTGTTCTCGATGCGTTCGATAACGTACTGGATACGGCTGTGGGCAGCTCCAGCCAATGCGCTTACGCCCCTGGCCGTGCGCGTGACGCTACTGGCAACCCCAGGCGCGCCCTGCGTGATGATGTCGGACAGGCCTGTGTACTGTTGCGCCCGCATCTGAGATTGCTGCAAGGCGATGAACCAGTCTTGCGTGACGGCGGAACGTTTCAGTTCGCGGATGCCCGTCTCCGCATTGGTGCTAAAGATGACCTGGCCGGGCCGAGGACGGAGTTCGTTCTTGTTCTGCACGGAGCCAACCTGCACTACTAAGGCCCCGTGAATAATCAGCGCCACTTCGTCTAAGTGACTATTAATCAACCCCTGTTGCAGCATCTGCTCGTATTCCAGAATCTCGGCCAAGCCCTTGCCGTAGAGCGAATCGAGCACGTCCTGAAAGTTGCAACTACGGTACGGGATGAAGCCGTATGGATTCTTCTTGTTGCAGATGAGCCATTTGCGTTCCAGCACAACCACGAAGCGGTCCTGGCTCCAGTATTCCAGCACCTCAAAGCGAGCGCGGGCCGGGTCGGTCGTGCCTTGCATGTGAATCTCGGTCTGCCCAGCCTCTGATAGCGACTGGCGGCGCTCACTGTCTGCCGGAGCTTCCTTGGGTGTTGACCTGCTGGACATATACTGCTGCAATTCTGCTTTGCCGGGTATTTTGTAGTCCTTGTCTGATTCGGCCATGCGCAGTAGTTCGTCATAACCTATGAATCCGCGCTGAATGACGACTTGGGCCTTCTGGAGATCCGGCACCTTGAGCGAGGAGTCCACATACAGATCGCGCAGGCTGACGTAGGTTGCTTCTGGGTAACCCTGGTATTCAGTGTAGCTGCTCCGCTGCATGGTGCTCTGGCCGCCGTAACCGCTCCTGTTCGCAACCGTGGCGGGCTTCCATTCCGCCCGGTCGTATCGCTTCTTGCACCAACTGACCTTGATACAGCCCGTGCCGTGATGCCCCAGCGATCGGAACACATGCTGGAACTGCGCTTCCACTTCAGCGTAGTCCGTTTGCATCGCCATAAACTCCCTGGCGGCAATCGCAGCATCCGGCGGCGTAGTCGGACGCGGAAACAGATCAAACCAAATACCGTCGGGCGCGGAAAAGATGCCTTCATGCAAGTACGGCAGCAGACTTTCAAGCTGCTGCTGTTCGAGCTTTACGCCGATGCTCGCGCGGGGAACGTCTGTGCCGGGCCATGTTTTCTGCTCGACGTTGGCATGCAGGATGCGGTCATTGTCCGTCCATCGCTGGTCCCAATGCTGCATCCTGAATTGGCTGAACTTGCTGAAATCGGCCAGTACGGCGCGCAGCGCGAAGGCGTCTGTCCACTTGGACGGCGCAGGCTTAATATCGGCTTTGTCAGTGCGATCCGGGGGCTTGAGCGATTCGCTCTCATAGTCCGTAGCACCGGGAGCGCGCCCGTCTGTGTAGGTCAGAGCGATCAGTTTATCTGGAGCGTCGCCTATGGCCATTATCTAGGCACCTGTAAACCAAGCGGCACTTGAAGTAATCTAGCTGTTTGCAGTCCCAAGGCCGTCTGCAAGCCTCGCGGGGTTTGTACTCCCGCTGCCGCAGTGGGTACAAACGACAGCACTAGAACGCCTATATGATCTGATGCTGACATTGTTCCACTGGCCGTTTGCGCCCCGGAAGGCGCTCCGATACGGTCTTGATAGGCGTTGTGCACGCCATCCACCCCGCGTTTGACATAGTTAGCATCGGCTGTCCACGTCAAATCGGGCGGGTCGGACAACAACAACGAGATATTCAGGTTGCCGGATGCGGCTGGACTGAAACTGGCGCTGGTAATGCTGGTGTTGGTATCTTGGCCGGATGCAATCGTTTCTTTGGTGGTGGGAATGCCGTTGTCGCTGGAGTATTGAGCGACAAAGATGGCGCGGCTACCTTGATTGGGACTAAATGCGGCTGTCACCACGTCGGTAGCGTGCCCGATAGTGCTTGCAACTACCCAGACATCAACAGAGCCGCCGTAAGTGTCCGGGTAGCGGGTGAGTGCACCGGCTACCTGCGTCCAAGTGTCTCCAGCGGCGTTGGTGACCCCGGTAACGGTTCCAGTGTCCACTTCCCAATAGACAAACGCTGCCAGCCAATTCCCTGCCGTGTGGCTGATGCCGGGAGTGGCGATGCTGGCGGCAGACGCCGCTCCGTCGGCCTGGTCAATGTTGATGAACGTGCCAGCCATTAGCGGCCAACTCCCAGGGTCATTAGGTTGTGCGGCGGGCTAAAGGCCGGGGGCGCACCGCCAGCCGGTCTGACTACTACAGTCCCGCCCATCCATTCATCTGATGCGGAAATCGTGAACGTGCCGGGGTCATCTGACGCAGCCGTCGTTTCAAAGGTTCCAAGCGCACATAGGCCGGAGGAGCTAATAACCGGAGATGCCGTGTTGTTGGACGAATAATTTGTGGGGTATGCGGAGACAGTCACTGCGCCGTCAGAACTGTCCCACACGCCAACCGCAATGAATAAGTTAGCCTCCGACCCCCAACTTGCGTTGACGGCGCTGGGATTGGGAACATTGCTTGTGCCGGTAGCAAATGCGGCAACCTCTGGCGCTGTTGTGCCGTGCCACGTGGCAGCAGTGATACGCATAGCAATAGCTGAAAACCGCTCCGTCCCGCTCTTGGTAACTGATACGGCAGTTTCTCCTCCGCTGGCTATCAGATAAGCTATGCCGATATTGTGATTGGATGTTGCTTGGTCAAGTATTTCCACCCAGGGACTAGGAAATGTTCGCGTCAGTGTGCTATCTGAAACATGGAACGCCAAACACAAATCACCCGCCGAAACACTGGCTGGCAGCGTCACCGAGTCGGGATCGCTGTTGGAGGCCCGCGATGATGTGGCTGTGGTGATGCTAAAAGCCATTAGATGTTACGCACCAGTTTGGTCTTGATGGCTGGATTAGTGGCGATGAAGTCACGAATCTGTGTACGGAGCGCGGCAGCATCAGAGTCATTGCTTGCCAACCCGCCCATGTTAATCAGTTCTTGATAGTTTCGCAGCAAGCCGACTTGGGCGATGAATATGTCTAGTTTGCTGCGGTCGGGATCAGGAGAAGGAGGTGGGGGCAGCGGCGCTGGCGTATAACTGCCAAGGGTCTTACTGATTAAGGCGTCATAGCGAATGATGGCCGCGCGAATCTCGGCGTCTATGAAACGCGGGTCAATAACCTGATCCGCAGAGAAGCCTGTTACGTCCTCGCTAAAACGCACCAACATCCTTGCGTCTTTGGTCTTCTCGATGATTTCAGTTGTCCAGGCCATTTATCCTCTACCGATAACCGATGTTGACGATAACATCGTTTGCACCAGGAGCGCCGGTATCTGCATCTGCAACGCCGGTTGTAGCGGCGACAGTGATGGCGGTGCCGAACATCCAGCCATACGCGCCGCCAAACATGCCTGAGATGTCGTCTGAGGCGTTACCCGGCAAGCCGATGGTGAGGACAGGAGTTGTGGTGCCTACCGTCACATTGGCGGCAGTGGCGTTGTAGAACTTGAGCCAGCGCGTTGACGTGGCGGTGTTGGTGAACCATAGAGAGAAGACGCACCCCGCAGTGGCTTTAACTTCTTCTTCAGTCTCATCGAGGTCAAGGCTGCGGAAGATTGTCAGTCCGCCGGTGGTGCAAGGGGTGGAGCTGACCCATAGACCACCGTCGGCGTTGACATGCAGTGATTCGTAGTCGCCGTCTGTGCCGCTGTGCGCGGCGGGCGTATCGTCCCGCACCGCCAGTGCGTACACACCCACGTCGCCAGATGCGTGTGCAACATCTTCTGCTTTGCCCAGGTTGGCGGCAGCGGTGCCGGGTGTGACTGAGGTACGGATGGCCCCGATGCCGATTTCCCCGTTGGTATCTACATTCAATCCACGTTCGTTGCCTGCATTGTCGCGGATATTGGTGTAGATATTGCGGTTGGCGGACATGCGGGCCGCGCCGCCATCACCTTCATTAACTGAGTCTGGAGAGGCATCATCAAACTCAAACCCCACCATCTGAATCGCGCTAGTTGCTGGGGTGAATGCCGCATCATCAATTATCCCGGCCACGTCCTGCGTGGGCATGTTGAGATTGCCGGTGTCGTAACCAACATTGGTGTCGGTGCCGCCAGAGGCATCAACCTGTGCTACCCCGGTGGTGGGGAAGGTGGTTATTTCAGTGCCTGCGACGTTTCGCAGGTTGACATGCAGAGCGCGTTTGGCAGTAATACGGACAGCAGCAGCCTGGTCCTCGGTAGGGTCGCTGACGATGGTATCGTTCAACACCCCGCCGATGGGTGTCATGGTGGTGGTGCCTTCAGTAAAGGCCGATTCGTCGGCTTGGGCTGTGCCGCCAGAGCCGCCGAAGCTGTCAATCAGCGCCCCGGCAGAGCTGACTACCTGGACAAAAGCAGCCCCGTAGTTGGTGCCGCGCTGGGCCACGTTGTCTCCATCCAGGGAGGTGATTGTGGCCGGAGCGTCTTTACGAACCAGGATAGTTGCGTTGCCAACCGGGTCAGCGGCAGCAGCGGCATCTTCGGTATATTGCGTGCCCCCGCCGAAGCTGGTAATTTGAGCGTCGGCAGCGTCGAAGATAGCGACCCGTTGCAGCGGTGTGGCACCGATGGTCGCAACCGGAGTTGCAATCGTGTCCAGCACGGCATTATCTGTGGCGGAGAGGTTAGCCGTAACGGTTCCGCTGACAGGTTGTGTAGTCGTGCCCGTGGGATCGGTGCGGAGTGGGTCGGTGCTGGTGCCGTATTCTACCGAGCCACCGGATGCGGCCTTGCGAATACTGACGCCCTGCGCGTATTGCGCGCCGCCGCCGGAATCGAGATCAAAGAGGGTCGTTTCAGAGTTGGTGCCGTCATTCTCGCGCACCAATGCAGTGCCTGCGGCGCGTACCACCAAGCCATAGTCAGTGGTCGGTGCGGCATTGAGCACCGCAGCTAGTGCTACATCAGTCGCGCCCGCAACGGTCATGCGCTCACGGTGGACAGTCTGGGCAGCCACCGTCAAGCTGGTGGTATCGAGCTGCTTCCCGGTATTTGCTGAATCGTCAGGCAGTTTTAAGAGGGCATCAGCCATTCTAGTCTTTACCTAGTTTTGAACATGCCAGGCAGATGTTTCCGTGGCGGCATGGACTAACCAGCCGCGTCACGCCACAGTGATTGCAGCGCATCTCGCCTTCGCCCGCAGCAATGCCCGCCTTTACGCCGAGGCGGCGAAAGCCGCGCCAGCCGCGCTGGAAAACAAACTGCGCCAGCAGGCAAGCCGCGAAGCAGGCTAGAAAGATAGAAACAAGAGAAGTGATATGAGCACCATAGCTGGAAAAATGGCGTGCGGATTGCTGTTCCCGATGTATGCGGCGGACGGCGGCCCCGCTGCTTCATCGGGCCAATCGGCATCGTTTGCGTAACGAATCACAGAAGCCAACATTAGACTGTGAGGTACTGAACGTAGCCGGTAACGAGCGTGCCGACAGACTGGTTGATAATCAGCGCCCCGCTGGTCGCTGTCTCAAACCACGGTTCTTGATCGGTGTTTGCCGACAGCACAATGCCGCCGCCGATGCTCGAGGGCAGCGCGAACGTGCCCAGCGTCGTTCCACTGGCGGCATCTTTGACGCTGACAGTCATCGCGCTGGCTGCGCCGTTAAGCAATACCAGGCGATAGACCTTGTGCCTAGACCCCGTGACCGCTGCGGCCACTTGATTTTCGTTTATGGTGCTGCTGCTGTAGTTTGCTGTTTTCAAATGCACACTGTCCTCCTATTTCAAGCAACCAGACCCAACCGCGGGTTTCCGCAACGGCTGGTCAATTCCGGCAAACTCTGTTCCTCCGGTGCGTAACTGTACATTTCCAGAAATGCCAAGTGGTCCGCCAGCGCGTCGGCAATGTCGCGGCGCTTGTATTTCGGGAAGCGTACCAGCTCATTAAACAGCGCGTCCCGGTGCGGGCAGTCCTCAACAATCCTGATCTGCCCGCGCTCGAAGAATGGCTGCAACGCGGCAATGCGGGCTTCCTTGCTCTGCTTGGTGTCGCGCGGTATCCACACCAGCGGCAGATGAAAGCCGAAACGCGGGGCCATCAAGTGCGCAATGGGCCTAAGCAGTACGGTAAACGCAACTTCCTCGGTGCGTATCTGCGCGGGCTTGAACTTGGCGTATTTCTTGTACATATACTCGACCAAGGTTTCCGGCAGGATGTGCCCCGCATAAATATCTTCGACAAACAGCGTGGCTTCTTTGGCGTCCTTGAGCCAGCCAACGGAGCAAGTAACCAGAGCGTTGTTGTCGCTGTCGTCGGACTGGCTGGCAGCCAGATCGAGTGTCTGGAAATAGGAGCGCTGCTTGGGCAGCTTGTCACGGGAGATCATGGACTTCTCGACCACATCGCGCGGGAAAAAGGCGCTTGAATCCGGCACCGGCTCATTTAGGTATTGTGCAGATGCGTTGTAGGAACCCATTTCCCGCCGCTCTGCTTCGTAAAACTCCCGGTCGTACCGCTCAGGAAACAGCACGGAACCATCCGGCAGGAAAAACGACCGCTTGGTAACTAGATAATCCTTGTGCAATTCGGCTAGGCAATAATCTTTTTGGAAGCTGTCACCCAGGATTTCCCCGTACAGATCACTGTAATCGTAACGAGTTCCGATCACGTCGCGGTATCCGCCGCGCTCGAGCAGCGGATTCGTGAGTTTGAACCAGTTGTTGACCTGGGCGATGCCTTCCTTGGTGCGGGAGTTGGTTTCATTCACCAGGTCGTCGAACTTCAACACTTCATAGTGCATGCCGGCCACGGTTGAATCGGGCGAAGCAACCGAACAGGTAGGCTCGCGCAAAGTCTTATCTTTGCGGCCAGGACAGGTGAAGGCGTCCAGCGTGCCGAAATCCTCTACGTTCTTGGCGTTGGGGCACAACTCCTTGAAGAAGTAGCGGAGATACTCGTTGTACTGGAAATGGGCCTTGACCGCCTTGAGCATCTTGATGGCGTTGTCCCTGGTGCCCGAAGCAATCAGGATGCGCACGTCCGGGTAGCAGAGAATCCACTGAACGAGATCGGCAATGTCTATGGTGGTTTTGAAGTGATTGCGCGGATCGAGCCACAGCCGCTTTTTGCACGGATGCGAGTCGGCAATGGCCAGGGCTGGATTCTTGCGGATAAACATCCGGTCGCAGATTGGCCGGTGTACCCGCTCACTCCACTGGTATGCTGGGGGCGGGTAGAGAATGTGGATCAGCCGCCATAGGTCAGTCTGACATTCCGAACGCAGCTCCGCTTCCGATTCGCGGATCAAATCGGTGGTGACAACTAGCTGTGCAGGCAATTAGGGTTTCTTGGACTTTCGGCGTGCTTCCGAAAAGGCAATAGCCAAAGCCTGTGCGCGGTTTTTGACCATAGGGCCGCGCTTCGAGCCGGAATGCAGCTTCCCGCGCTTCCATTCGCCCATGACCTTGCCCATCTTGGCCTTATTCCTGGGGTACGGTAACGGCATCCAGTACCTCCCGCTCCGGGTTTACAGCGCACAGCTCCGGCGGCCCGACTATCTCCCCGTCAATCACCAGTTCATTGCTGGCTTGGCGCTCCCGCAATCGCTCCGCTACACGGTTGGCTACCGCCATCTGCACCACTTCGGGCATCTCGATATTGGCATGAGCGTGCAAATGCGCGTGCTTGTGCATGTGCTCGACCGCCACGCGCTGCTGCCCGATTATGCCTCCGGCCTGCAAGCCCATCGTCAACAGCGGACCCAGCTCCCTGTGCGTGATTCTTTCATGCTCCGCCAAGCGGGTAACCAGAATCCCCTTGGCCATGTTCCCAATGTCTTCGTTCTTTACTGCGGCGCCCTTGGCCCGCATGTCGTGAATGATCCCGTCAATCCGCTGCCGGGCTGTGCCGATGTTCCTGGCTCCTGGAGTCCTAGACAATGACTTCCACCGCTACAAGGTCGGATTCTGGCACCCATCCGTGAAACGTCGGTGGATCGGCAGTTGAGATAAATGCCATCTCGGCGGCAAATTGCCCTTCTTCGATAGGCCATGCAGCATACAACTCCAACCGCTTACCGATAAGCGGCTTAGCCCATTCCTGGAGATCATCAAAACGTTTCGGAAGGAATGTCGCCACAACCTTCTGGTGCTGCTCAATCATCAATTGTGGCATGGTTTCTGTTGCACCGGCTTGCATTGCAAACATGGACAGCGCGGATGGTGAGCCTCTGTCGGGTCAGTCAGCATCTGAGCCCTGTCGCGCCGAGGTTGGTGAGAGATAAGATGATTTAGGCTAAATGTGTTGCTCGAAGCCTCTGTCGGAATCTCAGGTTGCGTAATCTTGCTCTCCTTTACCGTTCCGATCACGCTGTCCCAATACGGACTCTTGCACCGCGCACACCGCAGCGGCTTCAACCGCGCTATCCAAACATGACTGCATCTCCCGCACGTGCATTCCACAACCGTGATTTCCCTGATTGCCATGCACTACGGTGTACACCGTAACGGACTTAGCGTCAAGCGAAAAAGGCTTCACCACGAAATCTTTTGTGTCATGTGAGGGGGGATGCACACGCACATGGGCGCCGGCAGGGGTCGGTCCACCCCCGGCCTGACTAAAAAGCATGCTTTCTAGCTCTCCCAACAAGGCCGTTCCACTGCTCATCGAGAGTTACTTGGCATTGAGAACCTTCTCGGTTTTTAGGTAGATGTACACGCCTGGACCGCACAGATCGCGGAACTCTGTGCCTTGTATCTCTATGCAGGAGTTGCGCTTACAGCTACTTGCAACTAGATTATTGCGTGCGTTCTCGTCCATTTCGTTTGTTTTGTTAGTTTTGAGCCATCTACGTTACATAAACAATCTTATCGGTCGCTTGCTTTTGATTGGCAGTGGCCGTAGCGCGAAGTCTGCAAGCCTGCTGTACCCATAGCACGATCCGCTCTGCATCGCTCATATCGCCCAGGAAGGGCCTCTACGCGCGTTCGGGCGCATTGTGGCGCTTTGTCGCTCAATCCTCAGACTTTCGCAGTTCATTCGCCTGCGTTTGCTCATAAACTGGCGCTAAATGCCGTAGAATCAGCGAGACAAACATTTGCACTGGACTTTCCCGTGATTTGCGCTGCATTTTCCCTGGTTTGCTGATGAGACTGGAAGTGTCAATACAGATTTCGCTTGACATACGTGAGCGGTCACGTGCGGTTGGCAAACTGATGCACTACCGAACCGCCGCTCGGCATCGAACGACGGCTCCTTTGCCAGTTTTTCAGTTTTCCAGCCTATAGGGTTTGGCAAACTGGAAAACTGAATCCTCGGGAGCTGCGACCTTCCCCGGAGGTATTCGACCACCGCAGCCTTGTTCTCGCGCAGCCCGGCGATGGTATTAGTGTCAGTTGCCATCGTATCTCGCTGTGATCCCCGAGGTGCGTCTCCAGCTATCTCCATCGGTCTGCCTGCGCTTGAGTAGATGTGGTAAGCAGCAGTGGTGGGCGTCGCGGTGCCCTGAGTACTTCTCGCATCTTCGGCCGCACGATGGGCACTTAGCTTTGCAGGCGGTGAAGGCTATCAGGTGTATCCCTGGTCCGCAAGGTGCTGTGTGCTCAAGCCTTTGCACGGCTCACTAACTCGGCCTGATACATCTCGGCGCCCACCAGTCTCCCCGCCGGCAGCCCTGCTGGAATGCCCGGTGCTTGACTCTGGCGTGCCGCATGCGTGTTTGTCGGCCGGATGCGCATTCCCCCGGCTGCTGCTCAAATGATGCATTTACAGGCATCGAGTCAGTGCCTCCAGTCTCAGGCGGGCTTAGCAGCGCCGCTCGAAGGTTGACCAGGACATTGAGGGCTTCAGGCGGGAGATTCATCGCACGGTGATGTGGCGCTTGCGCCTGACTTGGGCTGTCATCCCGTTGGCTCGCCAAGCCCTTAGCTGGGCGCGCCCCTGAACCACGCGGAACTCTGTCTTGTGAACTAGCCCGCAATCACAGCACTGCATGTAGTAATACCGCTGGTTGGGCTGTGTCCACTTTCCGGCTTTTACCTCACGGAAACGCCTCGGCTTGCTCACGCGGCACTCAGCGCCAAGGAACGTAACTGAGTCCTATTGCGCATCTTCCACCGCTGATAGCTGCCAGGTGATACCGCGGGCATCATTCGCCCGCCTGGAATGAACTGCCAGACGGGCATGCACTCGCAGTCGATCTGCTGCCACCCGCGAATCTCACCGCGACTGCGCATAGCGACACGATCCGCGTCTGCTTTTTGTTTGAGTTGTGCTCTGGCTTTCTGGGCGGGAGACTGCTCTAGCAACCGGCCTGCCTTCACAACGCAGTAGTGTACATCCGGGAGCCGCTGCGCGTCGGAAACACACATCCCTACGTCCAAGGTCAGTTTCGGCGTGGACTGGCGGGCGGGTCAAGCGCTTTCAATGACTTATCGTCTGAAACGTCTATAGGTTGACGTTTGCCGATGATTCGCTCGAAGCTGACAAACTTCTCTCCGCACTTGCGGCACTTATGCTTGCGCCTGATGATGGCTCCCCCGCACCGCTCGCGGGTGTCTATCGTTCGCACATGCGGGGCACGGCAGTCAGGGCAACGAATCTTCAGCCTCCTTTGCGGGAATCGTGAGCACACAGCGGCTAATGGTGCACAATGGGAATGGGCACACATACCACCAGCCAATGACATTCCCTTTGTTTGGGCCAAGAAGTTGCATCTTCGCTGGAGGATGTTCCCAGACATCCCCGTTCCCCTCACACATCTCAAATACCATCCCTGATGTCATTGATCGTAGGCCTCCTTGCTCCTGGCGTAACGCTGTATGTGAATCGTAAGCGGACCAATGGCCAGTGTCCAAATGACCAGCTCCGGGTAGACACGATTGCGCCAGAGTCCAAATCCGAATCCTTGCCAACTAAAGCTTGCGCTCATGGCTGCTCCTGGCGCACGGGCCGCTCACCAATAATCCTGCAATAGCCTTGATGCTCACAGGCGAATCGCACGTAACCGGGGTCGCCTAGAATCCGCATAACATAGCAGCCATTTTCCAATAGATAGCTGCCGTCTGAATTCTGAATCAGGGCTGCACCCATTTGATTCAATGTACTGTCTACGCCTTTTGGATTGCACTTCGCATCAACATATAGGTCACTCATGGCTGATCGCTCTCCTCCTTGCTCCTGGCGTCGGGGGTCACGGGCCGCCAAATGGATTTCCTCGTGATGATGCCCATTAGCGCATTCACGCCCGCATCTTCGTAACCCTTGCGATACATTCTCAGGCAGAACAGATGGACGTGCCCCTTTAGCTTCCGGTGCCAGCCAGGTCTGTGACCGCCTTTATTGCTGGCTAGGCCGCACAACTTGCACTTCCTAACTCTCATTTCGCCTTCCTTCCACCGCGTTGCTGGGCGGCGCGCCCGATTACTCTCACTCCAAACTCAGGACTAACGACATAATGAAACTTACGGGAGCCGCATTGCGGACACTTGTCTCCAGTTTCTCTTAATGTTGCTCGCAGATTCACATGTTGCTTCGGGCACTCTACCCATATCCTGCCGATCCGCCCTCGCCGCTTTGGGCTGGATGGCTCACTCATGGCTGCTCCTGGTGTCACGCACGCGAGCCTTTCTCTTCTGCCATCCAGCTTGCGCTCTTAGTGAACGCTCAACGGTTTCTCTGAACGAGCACTCGAAGTCGCATTCTTCCGAGCCCGCCATTGAACATCCGAGCAGCTTGTGATCCATGCCACGATAGGCCCCACATTCAAACTCTTCGTTGTCCTCTTCATAATCGGGGTCGGTAACATCCTCGTCATCGTAGAACTCTTCGCCCCACTCACTCATTGCTGCTCCTGGCGTCGGGGGTCGGGGCAGGCCTGTGCATAATCCATAAGTTCACGCCAATCGTCGCGGGTAAAGTAAGTTCCAATCGTGATGACTTCACGGAAACGGTAGCCAGCAATAGCCTGTTTGCTCTCGACGTACACGGCATCTTGCGGGCCAATATTGTTGTCCCGGCAGTACATTCTAAACTGATGCCAATTTCCAGCAATTACAGCCAATGGGTAGTGATTCCTCACTTCCCCTTCCTTCCACCGCGTTGCTGGGCGGCGCTCTTGTATAGATCGCAGCCCCTCACTCCATGCTCCCACTGGCAATTCCGTGTCGGACATAGATGGCCGACTAAATCTCTCCGTAGCTTGGCCCCGCAGTATTTGCAGTAGATCGGACAGCTACACTTACCCCGCCCTCGCCGCGCCGGTTTGGATGGGTGGGTCATGGCTTCACTCGCATGTAGCGTTCGTGGCCGCATTCTTGGCAATTCAGGTCGTGATGCTCTTTGCCCCTCGTCTCATCAGCGTACAGCACATCACTGCAATCTCCGTAATCGCCGGTGCAGAATGAGCGTTTGACTTTGAGCGACCCACACTTGCTGCACGGTGGAATCTTACGGCTAAATGGAATCAGTTTTGTATTGCTGCGGATACTCACCGTTCCTCCTCCCCCGCGCTGGCGGTCTGCGGGCGCTCGGCGTCATTAGCCCATCCTTCAATAGTTACTTGCACTTGGAACGCTGTGTCATTGGGGAGTTTGTCCACCCAATTCCAAAAGATTTCGGCGGCACACCGTCGATACGCCTCCGCCTTTACTTGGGTGAGGCGGGCTTGGAGGTTGGATTCGGTGTACACTAGCTCATCGCCGCATATGCAAGCAGACTCCGGGAACAGCACAACTGCTTTCACGTTCTCACAGTAGTGTGTGTTATCCATCACGTAAACCGTGTCGCCTTCTGCATCTATCTTGAAAGTTTTGTCGCTCACAGCTTTCCCTCCTTAGCTCCGGTCTACGGGCGCAGGATTAAATCAATATAAGCTATGGTTTTAGCCTCATCAGTTCGCCGACGTATTTCTTTCAGCGCCCCCCGCAGCGGCTTCACGGCACGTTCAATCTCCGCGTCCAAGGCCGAGTGGTCATGGTATGCGCGCTGGCGCATCTCGGCTACAAGAGATGGACGTACTTCCAGTGGGTTGCTGTGGTTTAGGTTGAGCCATCCTACCGCCGCGTCAATGCACTCCTCAATCGTCGCCGCACACCCCGCTGCCTTCACCTGCTCCAGACGGGATTGGAGTTCCGATTCAAAATTGTTCAGCCGCTCTAATGCCTCGTCCTTATCGCCGGTCCTACACGCCGCGTTTAGTATGCAGCTTCGCAGGGCGTCTAGTTGTTCTATCGGGTCGTTCATGTTTTCTCCTTCACGCCGGCCTCTAGTTGGGCGATACGCTCTACGACGATGCGGTCATGGCTGAGAACATCCAACACAACATTGAACTTCCACCACTTCGCTTCTTCCAACCGGACCTCAGTGAGCATTCCATCAAGCGCCTTTCCTACCTCAATGTCACAGGCACCATTCGGATATTCTCGTATGCTGGCCGTAACTGAACGCAACATTTCGTTGCGTGCTTCTGTCAGCATCTTATAAAGCGCCAGGTACGCGTCGGGGGAGATGCGGGCGAGAATGAACTCGCGTGCTTTTGCGATAGCGTAATGCTTCCAGCCTTCTAACTTGTCATTGGACCATCCAGGCCAACGGCTGGCCTGTAATGGCACACAGTCAGCCGCCGCCCTCAGTTCGGCTGCAATCGCCGCCTGTACAAACTCTGCCACATCGTCACGGAAGTTACTGGCGCAGTCGTGCGCATGGCTGCCGTCCTTAAACGTGACGCCACAGGTGCAGGGTAGAAGTTCTTGACGCCGCTGTTCGATAGTCATGGCTTCCTTCCCGAACCTTCGTGTCGCCAATATCTTCTTCTCCTGGGCAGCCAACTTGTTATATTCCTTAGCCTCCAGCTTACGCCTGCGCGCATCGCTGATGAACCTCTCCCATTCTGTTTGTGGTTTACGTGCCATCACTCATCTCCCGCTGCGTAATGTAGTCCATGAGCAGCACATCGTCATTGTCGGCCTCGACTGGAATGGTAAACCGAGGCTGAGGCTTGTGTGAATTGCGAAACGCCGCATCTATAAATCGTTGTGCCGCTTCACGGGCCTGCTGGTGCGTTATCGCATCCGTGCGATAGAAATGCATCCCTAGATTACGCGCCATCGGAGCCTCGCAGCGTAGCAATCTCCACTTCTAATTCCCCAATTCGCATGTCTCGTTTGGCGATGTCTCGCACCCGTTGTTCGTCTCCCATAGTCAGGCGCGTGACTTCATCTGTGCAATTCCTGATGAAATTATCTTCTAGCGCGATGCGCTCGTTCGCCTGGGCAAGTTCTAAGCCCAACTGTTTGCCAGCCTCGATTAGCTGCTCGTTCTCAGTGCGGAGGGTGTCTATAGTGTCAAGCGCATCTTTCGCATTAGCCCTAGAACCGGCGAATTGACTGCCACTCTCTACAAATACCCGTAGAAGCTCACATGCTTCTTTCGACAGGATGCTCACTTGGTCACCTTTCTTACTTGCTGGCAGAGTGGGTCGGGGCTGGTCCATTAGAATCCGTGCGATGCTGCTATACCGTAACCGTCTTCGTTTCCGCCTAACTCTGAATCCACAATGTCGCTGAGATGGGCAGCAATGTTCCAAATCTTATAAGCCGGGAAGAAAAACTGACGATGGAGTTGCCCATCCTTAAAAAGCTCGACCAGCGCATCCGCCTGATTCGGCTCCTTTAGATAACTAGCTTTGACTGCAAAGCCACGGTCTACATGCGTTTCAAAAGCAACGGTTGCTACCGTATATTCACCCATCGTCTCATCTCACTCTCTCCCTGGTCGGGTAGAGGCTGCGCTCATTTATCGTGCTCTGGTATATCGAAATAGTGTCGCCAGCCTTCTGTGCCAAAGAAGTCCTCACCGTCCATTTCATCCATCCTCATTTCAATGATGTCCCAATGACTAAATGCGGACATCAACTCGGTTGCGCTGGCGTGGCCCACAATTGCCTTGCCTCGGATGATGTTCATTTCCTTATCAGACAGAAGCCTTGGTTTCTGAAACTTCGCCATCTCATCCTCCTAATCAGGGTAGGGCCATTCACCATCCGATGTTCTTACTTGCCCGAACGTGCTCCGCATTACCAACTTCCTCGCGTTTGCGGGCCAACACTGCGGCCAAATAGGTGCCCAAGTCGCCGATAAACCAGCGGCTTCCGATGGGCGCGTTTCTCCATCGGTCCAATAGCGATTCATACGAGGCACTGTCTATCCACGCTTTATCGTCAGGGTTCATCTCATCCTCCTAATCGGCTAGGGGCTGGTCGGCTGCGAAGCCGTGGCGGGTAGCCTGACCCGCATCACTGGCGTTATCCGATCTCTGTCGGCTCCAGCCCGGCCTTTCACAGCGCGGCCTGTGCAAGGCCGCGCTGCAAACTCATTCCTCTCCGCTAAATCCGGTCGCGTCTGGCAGAGGCGCGTTCCGTTCGGCCATCTTGATACTGTCGGCGCTCAGATCGGTCAGCCCTAGTACGCCCATGCCCATGCTAACCAATTCCTTGCCTTTTGCACTCGCCACCAATTCTAAGATTTCGGCTTCCTGGGCATAGGACAGCTCCACCAAACATTCGTACAGGAGCCATTCTAGCTGCTCGACGTAACTACGTGTGATGCGCTTCATGCCCATGATCGCCACCTTCGCAGGCTGACATTGACCCGAATCCTGACCCTGCCGATGTCCAGGATGAAGTCGCCGTTGCCGGAACGGTCCAGACTCGGCCACATACGGACGGCACGGTACATCAGCTCGCACCTGCGAATCGTTACGTACATGCCTGCACCACCTTTTGGAATGGCCTGCCAGTCGCCTTGCGAATCTTCCGTATGCCTGCAATCTTGAGAACTTGCGCCACCAAGGCCCTTTCAGCGTCCGAATCCAATGGCAGTAGCCATGTACCCTCCGACTCTGCTTTCTGGCGATTCTGGAGCCCCAAGGCGTCTAATTGGCGCATCCGACGCCGCATGGTGCATATGCCTACCTTGGAATTTACCGGATGCTCCAGACAAACTCCCAACTGAGAGGGACTGTGCTCGTACAGGTGCCCGAACTTGCCCTGGATGATAGGGTCTAGGCACCCATCCAGCCGGTAACGGAGCCTGTTTGCGTTCGCTAAGTCCTTTATGCCCATCAGTAGTGTCCATCCTGGCCGTGGAGATCGCGGCGGATATGACATTTTTTGCAGCGCATCTTGACATTAGAAAGCACGTCTGACCCGCCTCGCCCCCTGGGTACGTCGTGGCTCAGTTCCAGCCACCAAGCCGATCCGCAATCTACGCAGCACCTGTCCCGGTCCATAGCCTGCTGGCGTAATCTGCTCATCGCCTTACCTTTCAACCGAATCGGGCGATGCTTTGGAAACATCGCCTCAGTCAGCAACCACCCACCTTATGAAGAATCAGCAGGAGAAGCACGATTATCCAAAAGTGTCCAGGGGCATTACACGGACGGCCACATTCTAAGCAGCTCACCCGCGCTCCGAATCCAGCACATGCCCCGCTGTAACTCCGTGCTGCGATTGTCTGTGCCACATCACGATGCTTCCAGCCGTTGCCACATTCAAGCAAAAGCGTGATTGAATCTGTACCTTTCGCACGTTGGGCCACTCCAATACCTGCCGGCTAATTGATCCGTCTTCTGGCCCAAGAACGTAGATAGCTGAACGTGGATGGTCAAACTTGGCCAAATCTACTGCGCTATCAACTATCTCGACTGCAACTAGATTCCACTCGGGCCACTGGTGAACGCGAAAGTCTTCCCAGCAAGCAAAGTGAATCAGCGGGATATGCCTGGGAGCCTGTACCGTGTCTGATGACTGCCTGTGATACCTGCGACCAACAGTGAAGACAAGAGACGCGCCAAAGCAATACGCGCTTCGCAGCAAGGTGCCGATATTCTCCTTATTCTTGATATGTTCAACGCCGATAGCGAAACTCACGTCCCACTCTCCATTTGCAGCGCCTGCCTGCCAGCGGCTATCCAGAACTCGTAGCAAGCCTCCCGCGATCGCGGCTCTCTACGGCTGGCAAAGTATTCCCCGATGTCCTCCACTAGCAAGTGAGCTGCCTCGAACTGGCTGGCCGGAATTCTGTGGCAACGGTCCCTTTCGCCTGCCTTGGCTGCCTTGCGCTTCTTGGCCTCGATCAGCACAAGGTCCGTAGCGTCCGGCCGCTCCCGCTTGATAGCTTCAGCCCTCCTAATGCACTCGTCTGGAGTCAAAACAATTTCTCCTGCGTTGCCGGTGGAGCTTCATGCACGGAGTATTCGTGCAAGCCAGCCGTGGGATTGCCCCGCCGTCTCCGCGCCACGATGTATCCGCCATGCTCCCGGTGCCTCAAGTCTCTGAGACGCGCTGAGATGGAAGCCTCTGGATAGTTCGTCAGCGCAGCGATCTCCCGCAAACTTAGCCATTGCCCGCTGCCGCCCGCACGCAGCATCAAGGCCCGAACCGTGTCTAGCTGGCGGGTCAATCGTTCTCCGTCGAGCGATGCGCTGAATGTCGAGCCATGGAAGTAAGTGCTCAAGATAGGGCTTCCTGTTGTGCAATCGCCACATCATCAGGCGCTAGACCTTCTGCCAACTCATCAAAGTAATCGCATTGGTGGTCAAAGAACTCTCGGGTGTGCTGCCCCATTAAGTCGCAGCAAGCGTCTACAACCCGCTTGTGGTAGAGCGTATATTCGGGCGTCCAATCTGCTCGGCTCACCGCTTCCCCCTGCACTCGTGCCCGTCTCGCTGCCCCGGTGTATTGAACCGCTGCTTGCACGCATGGCAGCCGAAACCGATCTCTGGTCCCTTACCAACACTGGTAGCCTTCACTGGTGTCGTCCGGCCGTTTCCGTTTGGCACGTACACGCTCAGCCAGCCGTGCTCGACAGCCGAATCCAGCAATTCCCCAGGTGCATAGCCTTGCGTCCGATAGTTTGCTAACTTGCGTGTTATCAACTCACAAGCCCTGTCCGTCAGTGGGTGCCGCATCTTTTTCCGCATAAGTACAAAGGCTTCCCATTCCAAGCGCGGCATCCATTCTGGCGGTGTGAATTTCATTGCTTACACCCTCCACCTTCCCCCATCTTGGGGGTTCTGTGTTTCCGTCAGGTTCGGCGATCTACAAATCAACCAGGCTAGTCGCTGCTTCGTGACGGCAGCTCCCCCGACCCGCCCGAATGTCCCGTGTAGATACGGAATCGCAGCGACTGATGGGGGCCAGGACAAGCCTGGAAGTGGAGCCTTAACACAACGTCGCTGCACAACTGCCCGTTTATTCGGAAGGCGCGCCGACTGCGCCCTCCCTCGATGCAACGGGTCCGAATACGAGTCGTGCTCAGCACCAGTCACTTCTCCCACACATATAGTCGAGTAGTACCGAGCCGATGCTATCTCCACAACAACCGTATTCGGCCAGCCATACTTCACTATGTTGATCCATTGTGTAATTGCCACCCTTGTAGCCGCAGTAAGTTTCGCCAATGGCGGATTGTGCTGCCGCCAACATTTCTGCAATAGTTACGTTAATCTTCGGCTCGAAAGCTAGCTGGTCGTAGTATCCGCGATATGAGTGTGGGTAAGCGAAACCGAGGGGCACTATCTTGCCTGGAGGTTCTTTCTCCAGTCTGCTTATTACTTCGCCAAGTGTCATGGCTACCCCTTCATCTCGTAGATCACCGTGCCGCCCTTGCCGTGCAGTCGCCAGCACTTGTAGGCCGTAATGGACGGTGCGCTCATGGCTTGCCATCCGCAGTTTCAAAAGACTCGCAGTTGTCATCGCTCCATACCGCCGTGCAATGACACAAGGGACATTTCCAAAGGGAATCACACTTCCACATTTGATCTTCGTATTCCTTATCAGTGAGATAAACAAAGCCGTGCAACCGACAAGTCACAGCGTAGGGCGTGCGTAGCCTACCTTCTGCGTCTGTAGCTGGGAACTCCCTGCTCATGGCTTCCCCTCCGTAAACATGCGCTCGATGGTCTCGAGTGCTTCGCCGGACTTGACCTGGCCCGGTGTGAATCGCAGCATCCGATAACCGAGGATTGCTGCCTCATTCAGTTTTTCGCTGTCCTTGATGAAGCCGGCACCGCGAGTATGGCGTCCTCCACCTGGTATCCACACCCCGCCGTCAACTTCGATCCCAATCTTGCAGGCCGGGAAACATAGGTCCATTCGCCAGCGCCTAGTCGGATGGAACCGATACTCCGTGCGCGGCATGGGCACCTTGCCCTTGAGTACAGTCCGAATCTGCCAATCTAGGTTGCAGACCGAGCTAACCTGTTGGGCTGGTGGCGTCACTTGCCTGCCTTGGCGCCCACGGGCGTGCGGGCGAAACTGCCTGTAGCCAAGTAACGGGCCATGAGTGCAAAACGGCATTCGTCTCCGCAGGCGTGGACGATTGCGCAGTTCTGAGGCGTCTGGAAACACATCCCTGGCTGCGAATCGAAAGGGCCTGTCCAGATAATAGCCTTCGGCCATCCGACCACAGTACTCCAGTGATTAACGTCCTTGTCCCGCGCCTTGTCGCAGTTGTCGCAGCGGAATGTTTCAACCTTCACAGCGGCTCCCTCATCTTCTTGAGAATCTGCTGGAACCGCTCGTAGTCGTGATCGAGCCAGGCTTTTTCCAGATGGTCTGCGTAGACGGTCAGCATGACGCTGATAATCCCGCCGATGCCAGTAAGCTGCCGATCAACGTCTTGCAGCGTTGCCGGCGGCTTGATTGGCACTACGTTTCCGTCGCTCATCGGATCTCCTGCTGAATGACTGCGCGCCACACATGGTCCTGCCCCTTTTCAAAAAGCACGCCGTTGATTGTTTTGATTCCGCGCACGTTGCTCCACTTCCCGGTTGTCTCGACAATCAACTCGCACGGCACGCCGGAATTGTGGGCCTCCGTCAGCGGACCTTCCACGCCAAGGTCAAAACAACTGAGCTTCTGGTCATTCCAACCGATGCGCAGATACTTGCCCTTCTTTCCAACGGCTGGCTCGATGCTGGCAATTGGTGAGCCTGGAACGTAGAGCGCCGCTGGCAGATCATCGTCGCTCGGATCGTATGGCTCAGATAAATCAGAGTCGGCAGGAATACCAGGCAGCTTCCCGGCGGGCTTGGGCATAACCGTATCGACTCCGTGCTTGAATGCCCATGAACCGAACGCCTCAGCCTTCTCGGATGGGATGAACCAAATGTCCGATACCTCTGCATGGGTGCCGCCAGACTTGCCCAGGCCATGCGCTACCAGCGTCGCTAATCCTTCGCCCTGAACGGATAGGCAGCCGTCCCTCCAGGCCTTGAGTTCCACGGTTAATGGTTTCTTGTCGCCGCCGTTGGGCTTGGGCTGTTTCGCTGCGTACTCGGCTAGTTTCCGGTCTTTCACCGCTTCGGCAGCAGCCTTGCCGCGCTGGTAATCTCCTCTGGATTCTTCTTCTGGGTCGTCGCCCGTAGGGATTAGAAATGCTTTCATCAGCAGATATTTCTCGCTCCCGGTCATGGCCTTGTAGACGCCCTTATCGCCCGAATCCTCGCCACAGCCAGGCACTTGACAGGTCCACGTTTCCCCTGAATCACCGTCCACGAATGTCCAATCCATGGCGATGTCAGTAAGGGCTGTCTCGCGGGAGCCGTTCTTGCTGGTAATCGTCAGGGCCTTGCGCTCGCAATGGACCACATTCGGGAACAGAAACACATTGCGCTTGTAGAGCTTCCCGCGCAGGGCGGCGACTAAATCGGCCTCAGTCGCGTATTTGTAGTTATGAAACTGGTTGGTGCCGCTCTTTTCAATCCAGCCAAGTTCTGCCCCTGCTTCACAGAGCTTCTTGACTAGGCTCTTGGGCGCCGCTGTGCCTTGCATGTCTATCACTGGGCTTGCCATATTCAGTCCTCCTGGTCAGGTTCCGCGATGCAGGCGTAGTGCCAGTAGCGGCGATCGTCAAGAGCGCGGGCGTAAAACTCCGCCCAGTTCGTGTCCTCCGTGATTAACTGGCCCGCCAGAATGGGCAATCCGCAGTCGGTGCAGGTGTAGCCAGCTTCTTGGTGTGTGATGCCGGCGATAAACGACTGCGATGGCTCAGCACGAGAAAGCATGTGGCTCTCCGATCCGCTGCTCATGGCATCAGCCCCACGCCCAACACCCACAGACAGCCGATCACGCATAGCAGGAGAATGGCCCCAGCTACGTCCTGAACGAAATCGCTCATGCCTTTGGCACTCGGCACTTTTTAAGCATCTCGCTGTACTTGTTCTCCAGGCGCGTCCGCTGCGCCAGGGGCACGGTTAGCTGGGCGTGCTGGCGAATGGCCTCAAGAACATCTGGCCGATTGTCCTTCATCCAGGCCAACATTAGGCCCCTTATAAGAACCTGACGCCGGTTGGCATCCGTCCAAGGCGCAACTGCCGTCTTGCTGTTCGGTTTGTTCATTCTTGCCTCCACTCTTTGAGTAGTCTCGCTACCGTCTCGCTGGCCGCGTGCTCGCTCGACCTGTTCCAGTCCAGACTGAATCAGAATCTCTACCGCTTCGGCTCGCTCGGCAGAAAACACGTCATAGAACGTGCAGGCCGAGTCTTTGTTCTCCAGCAACATCTCGTTTGCAATGCCGATAGCTTCGTCTAGGTTCATGGTTGAACCGCCATTTGCGGCCACTGTGTGACCTGGCTCAGTTCCGGCAATCCGCCCAATCGCTCACGCATGGTCTGGATCGCCATCGGACTGTTGTCATTCAGCAATACGGTAGCCTTCATATCGAAGGGGCAGGCAGAGCCAACCGAACCGCTGCCCGCGAACGGGTCGCAGAGCGTTTCCCCAACGCGGAGGCTTTGAGTAATTAACTCGGTGATAAGCGCGGCTGGCTTCTCAGTCGGATAGCCGTTCGTCACGCGCTTGTAGCGAAAAACATCTGCCTTACCGAGGTCGCGCAATCGCCTCTTGGCTTTTTTCCAGGCGAAGATGATGCACTCGTACCGACGGCGATAGTGATAGCCCATCCCGTTCGTTTCCTTGTCCCAAATGAGCATGTGGGCATCTTCGTAAGGCGTCTCTCCTTCACGAACCTTCTTGCTCTTTACTGGGGCCGCTTTCGGTTCTGCGCCCATAGAAGAACTGCCTGGAGGGGCCGCTAGGGTGCTGTGGAGTTCAACCCCATGCCCAGCGACAAGGGTTGCTCCACCAGCCCCTCCAGATTTGGGGCAGCCATCGGTCAGCCCCGCCCCTGCGGCTTTGTTTACTGACCGATTCGGAGTGGTCGGGCAAGGCGAGTTTAAGGCTGGCTCCCCGCGCCGGTGGAGTACGGGTAGCAAAGCCTCCCCGTGGTCCAGCCCCGGCCCCGAAGCATTGGAGCCAGCAGGGCCGTGCTTTCTGTGGCAGTTGGAACAAAGGCAGTCACATTTGGCTATTTCCGCCAACGTTCGAGACCAAGAATGGCTCCAAGGATGCAGGCCGATTGTAAAAGACTTCGTTTTCTTATCCCTGTGATGGAAGTCCAGGCATCTTGGATCTGTTTCGTCGCAACGGCAGCATCCCAATCCAGCCTTCAGTCCATGTAGGCGAAGGACAATCGCCCTCTTGTACTTTTGTTGCTGCTTGCGTCGGTCGCTTACGTTCTTATAAGGCACGGCTGTCCTTCACTCCTCAATTTGTTGCCAGGAGCGCCGTCTAACACGGCTTGCCCTTCGCTCCTGGCGCGGCAGTGGCCCCGGCATAGGGTGATGAGGCGGGGCCAAGTTCCCGATGGTGCTCTCATCCCTCGACGCTGCCGATGTCGGTGTACAATGTAAACAAAGTCTTTCGTGCATTCTGCCCGGCTCAAGCGTTACAACTCCCGAGCCATGCAAGTGCCGCAAATAGCCCAGGTACAGGTTGATAAGCCCGCTCAGGCTCAGGAACGGCCAGTTTGCAACTCGTTCGCGTTCAATCCACTGAACAGTCTCCAGATCGAGCTTCGCGGTGACCCCTTTTCGTGTATAGCCCATGCCGCACCACAATCTCGCGCACAGAGGAAAGGAACGTGATATGCCTAGTCCGGTCCCGCTAGACTTCTTACTTTCGGCCTCAAAGCAGTCGCTCCAAGACCTAGAGTTGTCGCGGCTCAACCATGCAGCAGAAATAGACAAACGCCTGAGAGCTTTGGTTCGGGAGTTAGCAGACGAACTCGCCACGGCCACCGTGGCTAGGTTGCTGATGGAGGACAACCGACTACTCGCAGACACGAGGCAAGGGACACTGGAATTCATGCCACGACCCCCAATGCTGCCTTCTGTTCCGGCAGTTGTCCGTGAGCAAAGGAGTAGAAGTCCGCAACGTGAATGGCCTGTCCGTTCAGCAGCGAGCGGAAGCTAATAATAACTGTGAGCCTGCCGAGCGGCGCCCGCAGTAGCATGTGGATCGCAGCCTTGGTAAATGGAACCTTTTCTAACCGCAGAATATAGAAGTCAGCGTGTTCGGATAGAATGCCGTGCCGATGAATGTTAAACTGCCATTGGGGTATCCCACTGCCACGTCGCACTTGTGGTTTCGCACACTTCACTTCCACTCGGTAGCCGTCCACCAGAAGGTCAAAAGGACTTGCCCAAGTCTGACGCTCTACCTTACGGCCATAACTAGACAGGAGACTCCCAACTTTGTATTCGGCAATACTCCCCATTGTCTTGCTGAGCCTTTCTTCCAATGGGTCGCCGTATCTCTTGAATTTCGCATGATGGGCCCGACAATAACCGCACTGATAGATCGGCTTGGAGCATCCAGAGGCGAGACAATGGCCAACATAATGCCGCTCGCAGAGCCCGTCTTTGTGGATTGTTTTAGTGCAGGATGTCGTAAAGCACTCGTTCAGTCGAGCTTTGCGGCGCTCATGGCGGCGACGTTTCCAGCAGCCTTCACACAATCCTTTGTCATAGTGCTTGGAGCACGCGCAACCTTGGGTCGCACAGACGAAATTCAGTCTGGGCTTAGACATTGACGCCCACTCCTTGCAGGAAGCGTTCGAGTTCTCGAACATTCGTATCGTGGATGATGCCCCCATGTTCGGCGCGCCAAAGCGTCGAGAGGGGGACTTTGCCGCCGATTAAGGCGCGCAGCTTGCGGTAGGTGAGTTTATGAGTAAGGCGATATTCGCGGAGTTCGTAGCCGACGCCGCCATGCGGGTAATCACGTTTCTTGAATGAGAACGCTGGCTTCGGCACGATGGTCTACCCTCCCCATCGCGCCGTTTATACTTATGTTGGGTAACATAAATCTTTATTACAGGGCGTAGGCGCGATGTGGGGGCAGCGTAGCGTTAGGGGGTACCTTTGTCAAGGAAATAACGGAACTGACGAAAGATTTTACATCGGCACCCCTGTGGAAATCCTACCCGGCGTCCTAGGGGTTACCCGCCCAGCGCCTTCTTAATCAGTTCCCGCGTCTCGGCGTTGGTGCTGGCGGTGAATTGCTCTAATTGCTCGTCGGTCAGGTGCCCATTGGCGCGGGCTTGTAACAGGAATGCTATCAACTGGATAGCGGCCGTGACTGCGGCCTGGATGAGTTCGGGATTCACTGGATACCCCCTATGGTTTCAACAATACCGAGCAGGGCGCCCAGCATTGCCGTCATGGTCGCCCGCGCCCCCTCGCTCTTTACGCCTAGCGAGGCAGCGGAAACGTCATCTTTGACCGCCCTGAGTAGCGGTGTGACGCAGCCTTGCAGCGTCTCCTTGGCATTGATGGCCGTGGTGCAGCCGGTGATCTGGTCAGACAGTATCGTGGCATCCGAGAGCTTGGGCAGGATGGCCCGCTGCTCATCGGTCGTGAGCGTACCCTGGCTGGTCAGGCTGATAACCGTGACCGTCGCCCGGTTCAGGCCCGCAGCAAGGTCTGCGTTCAACTCCCGCACGCGGCTTACATCGTTCGGATCGCAGCCCAAAAGCAGCAACAGCGGTAGCAACATCAACAGCTTTTTCATTAGTCAGTCTCCTTCTTCTCCCCGTCTTGCGGGGGCGATTCTTCGATCATTATGCTTGTCGGCCAGGCAACCTTTTCCCGCAGTTCCGCAAATGCCAGACGGGAACCCATCACCGCATCCTCCTTGCGTTCCCGTCCGGGCAGGATGCAGCCCTGCGTGTCGTCTGGGTAATTGCCTGGATGAATCATTATGCCGACAAAGCCGTCAACATTGAGCAGGAACGGCATCTTCCCGTCCGGTGCCACTTCCTTGTTTTTCTCGAAACGGTGTGAAGGCTGCATCTCCACCTTGTAGGTTCCCACGGGAATGCAGCGCGGCTTGTCGTCACGCTCCGGCGGTTCCAAGGTATAGCATTGAAACACCCCATCAATCGCCAGGATGCCCTGCGTGGATACCGGCGTGAACCAGTGGCGAGTTAGCTGGAGCATGTCAGATTCTGCGCCCTTTGGCGTGAACGGTAGTCTCAATGTTTCCGTTGGGCATGAGCGTGGCCACAGTCAGCCCGCGCGCGCCCGGTCCATAGCGTTTAGACGCTGCGTACCCTCCGAAGTAGTGCATGTAGGACGGGCTGATAATCACAATGGCTTCGCGCTCGATGAGCCTGTCTGTCTTTTGGTCGAAGTCCATGCGGGATACGGTATCCGTCTTGGGTTGGTGCAAGTGTCCAGTCCAGTACATATCCGCGCCAATCCAGGGCATATCCTTGCGCGCTGCGTTGATTTGACCGCCGGGTGTAGCCGCCGCCCCGGTGCCGTGGTGGGCGCATAGCCGGAACCTTTGACCTCGCCAACGGATTGTGCAAAGGGCGTAGTCTGGAAAGTAGGGTAGGCTCAAATCCTCTGCTAAGTGCTTGGCGATGTCAAAGCCAGCCACCCGCATCGTGCGTGCTTCGTGATTCCCTGGGATGGCAAAGGCCAGCTTGTGTTGGATGGGAGCTAGGAGTTCTACCGCCTCATCGAACTGCGCGCCCGGATAGGTGCGCTGGCTCCACATTCCCGGCGAGCCTTCCACTACATTCTCGATGAGATCGCCGCCGTTCCAGGACACCGTATACGGCTCGTCGGTCATCCATTTCAGGTGCCGCTCAAACAGTTTGCTGTCGTGGAGTAGGTGCCCCACATGCACGTCGTACCAAGGTGCCAGCTTGACGTAAGGCCACTTGTCAGGGATGGTCAGGATAAGCTCTGGAAACTCGCCGCGGGGTACTTCCACTCCATATTCCCGCTTCTTGAACGTCTTGCGTATCTTGTCCAGGCGGCTGACGTAAGTTGTGGGTGTATTCATGCAGTGATGGCCCGAAATGCCTCTAGGCCAACAATCTGCTTGAACGATCTGAGCGGATTGCGGTGCCGCATCATCCAGGTTCGGTGCCCCTCCAGGTAGCTGTCAGTTGAGCGCCGGCGCCCGTTCCTGATATGTCCCTTGGCGCTGTGGTTGTAGCGCCGGTGGCGCGCTCTGCCCTTCTCGCTCATGTTGTAACGGCTATATATCGCCTTGTGTGCTGGCGTCACTCGGATTCCAGCCGGATAATCGCAGCCTTGAGATAGGCGGCGTTGTCCAACTGCTCCTCGTAAGCCTCCTTGAGCCAGTCCAGCGTCGTTTTGTTCCCTGCCAGCATCAGCCCGCCGTACTTGATGTTGCCCGCGCGGTCGCGTTCGCGGATGTCCGCGATAAGCTGCTCTATGACTGTTTTCATGTAGAGCACGGCCCGACGCAGTGACAATGCTCCGGCTTACAGTACGTTTTGCACTTATCCGTCATGTGAACCGAGCCGTCTCCGTCTTTGGGCGCGTCTGGTGCGGGGCAGTCGGTGTGCTCGCAGGCACAACGGTGTACGGGGTCGGTGTTGAAGTGATTGTTACAGGTATCGGGCTGTCCTGCATGGGGGTCGTTTTGCTGGGCCAGTAGCGGCAGGGCCAGCAGTAGAATCAGGGCTAGGCGTCTCATTGTCCGCCAGGATACATTGGATCATTGCTCCCAGGGACGTGCCTGTGGAGGGGAAAATCACTAAGCCTCTGATCTAGCTTTGCCAACGTGCCTTCCAGCTTTGCCAGCGTGTGCGCCACACCTTTGGCAGCCTCGACACTGGCCGCCGACTCCTGTTCCACCGCCTTGATGCGGTAGTCGAACTTGTACCAACCGCCAATCATGGTCACCAAAATCAGAAGGATTTGAATGCCGTTGTTCCGTAGGAAGTCGGCCACGTTATGCGTCCTTGGGCGGTTCCGGCGCTGCAATGCCCTTCGCTGCATACGCTCGCGCGATATTCGCAGACAGCGTGTTGGTGAAGCCAAAGAACCAGCGATAGAAGAAGTGGGAGTCCTTGTCGGGCATGGGCAGTGCTCCTGTCGCCGCACTAAAAATGTAGTACGCCGCCAGCAGGCTCAGTGCCGGATGCGCTGTGATCCAGTCAAAGATCATGGTGTCCCTTTCGTATTTTGTTCTCTTGCGTTCACTGCCCTACCGGGAGTACGGTTGGGTGCATGTTCCGTAGGCAGTACCTGTTTCGGGCTGTCGTGGGTGCCGTGGTGGCGCTGGTGCTGGTCATCATGCGGTTACTGATCGGCTAGTGAAAGACGACGAGATCAAGGCGGTCACGGCGGTGGTCATCGCAGTGGCGATTATCTTTCTGGCAAGCTGGTGGAACGCTCCGGCCTCAGAGTCCAAGCGGGCCGACCAGGCCATCGAACGGTTGAATATAGAGCTGAGAGACGCGCAGCCGAAGAAGTAAAAGGAGCCTCCTGTGAGATACCCCTATGACCCTCCGAGGAAAAGTGAGAACGCCGAGCCGAGCGCATACCTGCGCCTGACAAAGGAATGGAAACCCGAGCCGAAGGATCGTGGCAGTGCGCTGGGCGCGTTGGCACTCATGGCAATCTTCGCGTGGGTCATGTTACTAGCACTGCGCTTTGCATTCCGCTTTATCACAGGTTAACCCTTCCCAGTCACTTTCAAAAACTTGTCTAGCATTCTCTGCTGTAAGTCCGTCAACTTGCCCGTTGCGCCGCGTGCTGCGTGAAACATTCCAGCGGCTTTGGCTTCCGGTTCCAACACGCGCATTTGCTGCTCGAAGGCCGCCCACTCAGCTTCTGATGCCACAAGTGGTCTAAGTGGTTTGGGGAAGTCCCTTATGGCCGAACGGGCTGCTTGGAGGTCTGCCTGTGTTCTGTAGGAGCCTGTGCGTAGTGGCGGTTTCCCACGACCGTATGGCACGAAAGGTTTACCGCCGCCACGCCGCATAGCGGCGGCATTCAACTGCTGATTCTTCTTTAGTAGTGCCGCGTGGGCCTCATTGAATGCATCTTGCGCCGCCTTTGCTTCCGCTTTTGCTACATCAGGCGGCATTTTGATTCTCGGCCATCTAGCAGCACGGCGCTCTTTGATTGCCAACATCAATTCATCCTCGACCTCTGGAAGCAGGCGGCGCGCCAGTGTGGGATTGACATACTTGCCAAGCACGCCTCTGGTAATTTCTCGGACGGTCGTGGGTCGAAGCAACCGGGTGCCGAATGCTGCCGCGCTAACACCGGCCTTTCCCAGCTTCTCACCAACAGCGATCGCTGGTCCTCTAGTTCCGCCAAGAAGTTTAATGGCGCTACCAGCCATTGCCGGCCCCCCACCAGCGCCAAGTAGCTCCGGCATCACAACTCGCGTACCACGAAATTCCTGCTCTGGCAGTGGGTCAGGACGTGTGCTGCCGAACGACATGCCCATATTCTTGAAAATGGCTTCGCGGGCTTGCATCTCTGGCGGCAGCACTCCAGCCTCTTGTGGTGTGCGCGCCGATGAAGTGCGGAACAAGTCAGGCTTCTTCGCCACCATGAATGCTTTGGCTTCGGCATCCGACATGCCAGCCGGAATGATGGCGTCTACCATCTCGCCCGATGGCAATTTGAAAGTGACAGTCTCAGTCTTGTTCTGTGGCATATTATTGGGTGAAGTCTATGACGCGACGCTCGCTGTCGGTCGCACCAGTTCCCCGTCCCCTCGCTTTATTCCTGGCTGCTTCTGCCGTGGCAATGGCGGCTTCTAGTTGTCGGAGGCGGTCATCGTTGATGCGCTTTTGGATCGCACCAAGACCAAGCGGCAAGTCCTCAAATAGCAGCGACCTGGCAGTCACGATGGCATTCCGGGCGCGTTGAATGTCACCCTCATTCAAGGTGCCGACTTCGCCGCGTTGACGAACGACTTGGGCTAGGGAGGCCAGTTGCGTGTTGAGTTTGCCAAGGGCTTCCAGTTTCCCGGCGACGTCGGTAGCGGCTCGGTATGCCTTGACGTTGGTTTCCATCTCGCTCGTCGTGCGCCTGATTTCTGCGGCACCCACCTGGAAGCGCAATTCGTCTGCCGTAACTCGCCCTTTGATGCCCTGGACTGGCGTGCCTTCCCTGGCCGGTGGCGTTGGTAGCGTTGCTTTGGCCTGCCCTGGAAACGTGGGTGTGACCGTACTTATCTTTGGCACGACGCTTATGTTTCCTTGGTCATCCACTACGACATATTCGCTGGTGGTCGTTTTGGGCAGATAGCTGGCTGGCGGGGCACTCGGAATGCGGGATACTTCCTTGCCGTTACCGTCCAGATTGACCCTTGACCAGCCAGTCTGGGATTTGTCGTCTGGCACATAAACGCCTGACCTGGTGCGCCCAGAAATAGTGCGCTGGTTGGTGATTCGTTCCACGGCACGATTTATTGGTGTCGTATCAAGAGATGCGCGCGACTCCTGTGCTGCTGATGCGAACAGTGCCTTCTCATCGCCACTCAATTCGCCCAGATGGGATACCGCATTCTGCATGAACGCATCAAACTTACCCGGCATCGTAAACAGCTTGAGGGCTTCCTCGGACTTCTGGACGCCAAGTGCCGCCTGCCGTTTCTGCAATGGGAATAACTCTGCTTCGCGCCCTTCTCCAGTGGCGGCTCGCTGTTCTTGCGTTCTCTGAATCCCCATCTGCTGCTCGCGCATCGTGCGGGAGATGTCTTCCTGCTGCCGATACCGTTTCTGTTCCTCAATCCCACGCAGCCCGCCGCTCAGCCCGCCGCCAAACGACTCCGCTCCTGCCCCGCCCGACAGAGCTGGGCCAAGATTCTGGATGAAGGCGGAGAGGAATGTCGGGCGAGTGATTGGGGCTGGGGGCTGTGGCAAGGTTGCCATCATTCCACGGTCCGGCACCTGGATGTCGGGGCGCGGTTCCTCGCCAATCATCACCTGCCCCGGTCTAAATTCTCTTTTGAGTTGTTCGATGGCAGTCAACCTCCTAGCGTTCTAGTCTGTTGGCCATGTGGCTATGCCCTAGTTGGCACCGGGGCAAGGATCTGACCGGCCGCCCCAAGAGCCCCGCCGACTATTGCCCCTGCCGTTCCGCCGCCCGCCCGTGCATATTGCCTTGGGTCAACCAGCGCCGTCTGCGCAGCCCCTGTCCCAAGCTGCCCGTAAGGTATCGGATTAAAGATTTGCTGCTGGCCTGTCAATAATCCTGCTCCCTGCTGGCCCATCTGCAATGCCTGTATGAGGGCTTGCAGATTGGCATTCATTGTTACGTCACCCACCGCGCGGGCCTGCTCCGTCTCAAGGTTGGCGAGCGGCCCGGCACTGATGCCGCTGCCCCACTGCCCTGCTGCACCAAGGGCTTCCATGAGATTACCGCGTGCACCCTGGAAGGCTTTCGACAATTCCGTGCGGGCTGGCAAGAGATAGGCATTGCGCAGCCCTTCCGGCACCTTGCCCGTCAGTGCATCCCGCCCAATCTGCATGGACTCCAGCGCAAACGGGCTAATCTGGCCGTAAATCTGCTGCTGCTGTGCCAATAGCGCCCGTTGCGTCTCTGCCGCTTGGCGGGATTGGGCAGATTGCTGCTGGGCCAGGTCCAGATTGATCTTCTGCTGCTCCTTCTGCTCCTTGGACTTGCAGTGGGCTACGGGGCCAACCCATTCATAGCCTTCCCAGGCTACGAGTGTCCCGGTCTCCGAGTCATAGACGGCCTTCGTTGTTATTCTCATGTAAAACTTCTCCAGTACATTCGCTCGCCGTTACCTTGCTGCCATGTCACCGGGAACCGCTTCTCTACCAGCCGTTGAAACGCTGCGTTGGTATCCCGCACCGCAAAGCCGTAGCCGTATTGCCGGTTGGCTGATGCAATTGCCCGCATCATCCCGTCCACCCAAAACAATAGGCCCAACAGCCCCGGCGAGACGCGCTTGAGTAACAGCGGCTCCGCAGCCAGATGAAGCAGCAAGCCGACCAACTTCACGTCCAGGCATATAACGCCCTCGATCTCCTTGCCGTCGAGTAAAACATAGGCGTTGGCCCAGTTCGGCTCGGCTGCATCTGCGCTGAGTAACTGCCTGCCCTTGTCAATTTCATCGGCGCGGATCGGGCGTATGTCCCACATCAGTTTGAGGGCATCAATACAAACAGCATGGTCGGCAATTCCGACGCAGATACATTGTGTATGGTGCCGGTAACTGCCGCAAACACCCTAAATTGCAGGCGGATATTATGCGTTGCTCCGGCTCCGGTGATGGCCCACAGCAAAGCGATAGGATAGCGCCCGCCGGTGCTTTCACACCGAGTCCTTGCCTCATTTATGACAGTTGCTCCATCAGCTAAAGCCACGCCGACTGTGCTAATTGCTGCGCTGTTCTCCAGCGTGGCGCGTACTGTTATGGTGAGTTTCCACCCAACGGGAATCACTACCGAATACGCCAAGTTTGTCGTATCTACATCCACATACGATGTGCTGGTGGTGGTGTAGTTGGTTCCGGTTCCGCTGCCCTTTTTCAATGTGACAGTGGGCAATCCGCTCCCGCTAGGCGTACCTTCAATCCTGGGTGCGGAGATGATGGGCGAGGTGATAGTGCTCATCGCGGATTACCTCGCTTCTGGCTGGCGATGGACAACTTCAACAATTCGTTGTTGACCACTTGCGGGCGAGTTGCGTTGTCGGTGTCGGTAGTAGTCCACTTCACTTCAAGCTGCATCGTCTTGGCGAGTGCGCCCGTGGCGCTGGCGGTTGCGGACGGCGCGAAATGCGCACGACGATCAGGTAGTCCACTCACCGTCGCTGACGTTAGAGCCGTGCCTGTATTCACCTCGGCGGGGTTTACCTGATCGTAGTACGCCGTCACGGTTGGATTGGTGGTGACGATGGTTGCGTTGGCGCTGTGCCCGACGTGATGATATTGGGCGTACTTCCATTCTGACCATTGACCCTTCTCGCCCAGCGGTCCAGTCCGCGCTATCATGGTCGGACTGTCCTGCACCGTTGCGCCCAGGTACGTCTCGCCAAACTTCATACTCAGTCCCAGGTGCGCAGGCTGACAGAGGGTAGCGAGCTGATGTACCGTGCCGTCCGTATGTCCCGACAATAGGAACTTCTTGCCGGGATAGTAGGTGCAATAGCATGTCGGCTGCGGCAGGGCGTTTTGGCTGCCCAGCGACAGCCAACTGCCCATGGGTGACTGCTCGGTGCGGAGGTCGAAGTCGAAGATGGCCGTCCTGTCTTGCAAAGGCACCAGCAGCCAATTCCAACCCTCACCCGACCAGTAGCCCATCTCCAGATCGTTTAACTCTCCTTCGGTCAGTTCATCGAGCCGAGTCTGGATGTCGTGTCCAATATCAACGGGCTGCCCGCCATTGGGCCACAGCCACAGCTTATGCTCGGGCGACATTACGGCCAGACCCTCTGGTGTGGAGATGGCGGCAAATGGCCCGGCTGCACCAAAGGAAAACGCCCGCTGAGGGCGCAAGTCGCGTAGTCCGGTATTATCGAGCAGCGAACCTTCGCCCTCGATGTAGAAGCCGTTGCGATCCGTGAAGACGTAGAGAAGCTGATTATGGTAGACCGCGCACTGCATAGGCTGCCCGCCATCGGGGATGCGCCAGTGATTTACCAGGTCACTGATGCTGCTGGTATCCCGTCCCGGCAAGCATTCATCTCCGGCGCCGTTCAACAGTCCAGTCACCTCACCAAACGCGTCGAACCACAATTCATCTAGTGCGGCTTCATTCCGCATGGCGATACGATTCTTCCATTGGGCCAGGATGCGGGTCGGTTGAACTGGGTCGTTGCGGATGGGCGCAGTGGGGGATGTGCCGCTGGGATTCGCGCTGATGGCGGTGCTTGTTGCGGTATTCACTGATACCGTAGCTGCGCGGCGCAGCACGCTACTCCCCGCTACCTCACTCATGTAGATGGACCAGTGAGTGGCGCGAGCGGGCAAGTCTCCTGGCTTGTCCACAGTAAAGCCCTGATTTGCCAGTGATGCCAGGGTTGCGGTGTTGATCGGTGAGCGGCTGGATTCGTGGATGCGAACGTCGCTGCCGTTGTTGCGGATGTGTAAGGCGGTTACGGCCACTTGATACGCGCCAGTCAGTCCCGTTCCGCTGATACTAACCGTGGGAGTGCTGGCGGGCTTGGTCAGTCCACCGACAAACCAGTTCCAGCCGTCCCAAATACGATAAATAAGTCCATCGCTGACATGCAGGCGGTTGGCTATCTGAGCCACGGCGGGCTTGCGTGTAAATAGAGATGCCAGCGTGGATACCCCCGATGACACGGCCACTAATATTTCCACCGAATCAATGCTGTAAGTCACCAAGCCCGCCGGGGATGAATCCTTGCTGATGATGATAGCCGCCCCGAAGTCGGCATCATTTACATTCGCAGCTAACCAACTCGCACCCCACAGGGTTGTGCTACCGCCGAATATTAGTTCAATGTCTGAGGTGCTGGTGAAGTCTTTCTGGAAGGTTGTGCCAACCAATGCCCCGGCCGCATTAAGTAACTGCACGGTCATAGTGCTGTCGGGTGAGCCGCTGGTTGCAGTTATCTTGCCGGTGACTTTGACGGTAATGCCGGTTATCTCTCCAGACGCCCCAAGTCCGAAGTTGGTTGCATTGAGACGGTCCGTCGTGGGGTTGCTGTAATAGACAGTGACTTTGACGGTATCCAGTTCCGTGATTATACTCTCGGCGTCAGGAGCAACCTCCTGGCCCTCATCCCGTACTGCAACGCCAAAGTCAACGGCATTGATTTGCGCGGGCGTCCATGTGGTACCCCACATATCAGCAGTGCCGCCGCCTCCAAAGTTCTGGAATGCTGCCATTGCTGCGCCGTGCTGAGTGCTTTCTGTGCTGCCTACACGGGCACCTGCTTTAATTAGTTGCAGCCTTAACTTTACGTCTTCACCGGCGTCTCCGCTGGTCGTCTTATAAACGGCTGTTGCTACAATCCCTGTGATAATCGCAGTGGCGGGGATGGCAAAGTCATAATCGGTGATGTGCAGCCAATTTGTGGTGTCTTCTGAATTGAAGCTATTGAGCGCTCCACTGCCGTTTTCAGAGACGACATTTCCAGTGCTGGTCCACGGATCGGCGGCATCTCCCTGGTCTGCGGCGGTATCTGGGAAGTTAGGGCCGGAACTAAGTCCGCTGCCAGTGCTTGCAGACGTGGCGTAGACTGCATCTGCGGCACCTTGAATATTGGTGGGATTGGACCAATCGGTGCCGTTTCCTGCCGTTGTGCCGCCGGTGCTGGCAAATCCTGAATCCGGTGAACTGCCGGATGCCAGCACGTCAGTTGCGGGGTATATTTGCGACTCCTCCCCGCCCCGCCTGCGATAGATTCTCCCGTTGGACTTGAAGATGAGAAGCTGTTTCTCTGTGGCACCATCGCGGGCGAAGTTGAACTCC
>C687J35021_10000091_pt1 | contig 65063 bp, 70 predicted proteins | sample RifCSPhighO2_12_FD_35021 | JGI IMG/M metagenome (IMG submission 35021) | reverse complement strand
ATTGCCAACGGCCACCCGCAAAGCAGCCTCGACGAGCTGCTGCCATGGAACTTCACGCCGTCAAGATAACGCGACCGTGCTGTCCAGCGACCGCTTACGTTTTGACTGAGGCAAAGAATGAGATGATCGGCATTTTCCGGAGCCACTCGATTCATGACGAAAATCTTGGTCAACTGCGAACACACCTCACCGACGTCCTGGCAGCCTATAATTTCGCCTGTGGTCTCAAGATGCTGAACGGGCTCGCGCCCTATGGATACATCTGCGAAGTCGGGACAGCAGAGCCGGGTCCTTTCATCCTAAACCAGATCCACCAGATGCCATAACTGAACAGTTAGAACGTCCGGGCCGAGGGTTTCCCCGGCCCGGACTGGCTTTTGGTGTCGGGAGAAAACGACACCGGGGGTGTTCGGTGTTAGCCCTGTTGCGGGGGGTGCCCGTTGTGGCTGTCCATATAGCCTTCGATTTCTGACTCAAGCGTCGCCATCGACGCCCCGCCTGCCATCAGATCGGTGATTTCTTCGCGGGTTTTGTCGCCCTTTCGGAAATCCGCCGCGATGGCCCCACGGATCAGCACGGCGAAATGATCGCCCACGGCCATGGCATGCATGACTTGGTGGGTGATGAAGATCACTGCCAGCCCGCGCCGTTTGGCCTCGTTCACGATGCGCAGGACGTGGGTGGCTTGCTTGACGCCGAGCGCCGCCGTCGGTTCGTCCAAAATCAGCACCCGAGCGCCGAAATGCACGGCACGCGCGATGGCAAGGGATTGCCTCTCACCGCCGGACAAACCGCCGACCAGACGGTCGCCGTCGGTGATGCGGGTGATGCCAAGGCGCTGCACGGCGTCCACCGCAATTGCGTTGGCCTTCTTGCGGTCGTAGATCTTGAACGGTCCCCAGCCTTTGGTCGGTTCGACCCCTACGAAAAAGCTGCGCCCGATCGACATCAGCGGGAAGGTTCCGCCGAACTGGTGAACCGTGGCGATACCGTGGTCTGCGGCCTCGCGGGGGCTGGCGAATTTCACCGGCCTGCCGTCTATCTCGATGCTGCCAGAGCTGGGTTGATGCACGCCCGACAGCAGCCGGATCACGGTGGATTTGCCTGCACCGTTGTCGCCCAGCAGGCACAGCACCTCGCCCGCGCGCAGATCAAGGCTGATGTCGTGCAGAACGTCGATGGGGCCGAAGGATTTGTTGACGCCTTTCAGGCTCAGGATCGGGGCGGTCATGCCTTGGCACCTTTCTTCTTCGGCGCATAAGACAGCGCCATCTTGCGGAAAGTGTTGTTCATCAGGACCGCCAGCAGCAGCAACACTCCGATGATCAGACTGGCCCAGTTGGCGTCAAATGGGGTGTAGTAGATGCCTTGGCTGACCACAGCGAAAGTCAGTGTGCCAAGGATAATCCCGACAACCGACCCGTAGCCGCCGGTCAGCAGCACACCGCCAACCACCACCGAGATGATCGAGTTGAAGATATAGGACTGCCCTGCCGACACTTGGGCCGAATTGTACAGGATGGCCTGGCTCACGCCGACAAAGGTGGCGCTGGCACCACTGCACATGAACAGCAGGATCGTCATGCGGTCGGTCGGGATACCGGCGTTGCGCGCCGAAACCTTATCGCCGCCCATCGCGAAGATCCAGTTGCCAAAGCGGGTGAAGTGCAGCACGAACCCCCAGACCAGCGCCGCACCGATCCACCACAGGATGGTGACCTGAAACACCCCGCCAATGAAGCGCCCCAACAGCCATTTCGCCTCGGGTCCGGCCTTGAGCGGCACCGATGTCGTTCCTGTGACCAGCACCGACAGGCCCAGCGTCAGACCTGCCACCGCAAAAAGCGTGCCTAGGGTCACGATAAAGCTGGGCACAGCGGTGCGCACAACCAACAGGCCGTTAATCAGCCCGACAAACGCCCCCAAGGCCAAGGCGGTCCCGATGCCCACCACAATGGGCAACTGGAAATATCCGGACATGATGGCCACCGTCATGGACCCGGCAGGCACCAGCGAGCCGATGGAAATGTCCAACTCTCCGGCGATCATCAGCAAGCCGATGGGGATGGCGATGATGCCCAATGCCGCTGCGACGTTCAGCCAAGACGCGGCACCGCTGACCGAGGCAAAGCTGGTGCCGCCAAAGACGGTGAAAAAGCCAAAGACGGCAGCAAGGCCAAGGAAAGATCCGGTCTCGGGGCGACGCAACAGCGGGCCGATGGAAAATGGGGTGGTCATATTGGGAATCCCGTCGATGCCGATCCGAACTATGGCCTCTGCGGGTGCTGGCCTCTGGATCGATGCGTGGAAGTGTCCGGCCCCGCTAGGGAGCAACGGGGCCGGACGGCGGGTCAGGGCTTAGCGGAAGCCAGCCGCAGCACCGGCGATGGTGGCGTCGACGTTAGCAGCATCCACAATCCCCGGCCCGGTCAGCACCGGAGCGGTGGCGATTGCGGTGCCAAAGCTGGCGTAGGCATCCGACATCGACACGGCGAGGAAGCCTTGCAGCCACGGCTGCTGGTCCACTGCGAACAGCTGGGTGCTGGCCTTGATGCGATCCAGACCGGCGCTGTCCATGTCAAACGAGGCCAAAGCGACTTTGCCGGTCAATGAGGCTTGCTCGATCCCGATGGCTGCCGAATTGGCATCCGCGGCCGAAATGGTCACCACGCCGTTGATGGTCGCGTCTTTCATCAGCGTCGCTTTGATAGCTTCGGCTACAGCCGTTGGATCGCCAAAGGACGACGCAGGCAGCGGCAGTTGGGTGGAAACGCCGCCCTCGGCGGTGATGCCATCCGACACGCCTTTGCAGCGGTCTTCCAGATTCTGCGCGCCCGGAACGGTGTTGACGCAGATCACATTCTTGAAGCCGTGGCTGCCGAAATAGGCCCCAGCCGCAAGACCGGCCGGATATTCTTCGTTGCCGATGTAGTTGATCGCGCCCAGTTCCTTGGCTTTGTCGGCACCGCCAGAGTTATACAGCATGACCGGAATACCGGCGTCCATCGCGGCCTTGATCGCCTCGTCCTGCGTGTCCGGCACCCAGTTCGGCACGGCGATGACTGTCGCCCCTTGGGAAATCGCTGTCCGCACCAGATTGGCCGCGTCGCCGCCGATGTTGTCATAGTTCTGCAACATCAGATAGTTGACGGTACCACCATGGGCCGCAACCACAAGAGTGGCATCATCAATGCCTTTCTTGACCTTCGCAAAGAACGGGTCATCCGCTTTGCCGCCCACGACGGCGATGCTGACGCCTTCGGCCAGTGCCGCAGAGGCCGTCAGGGCCAGAACCGATGCCATCAGCACGGATTTCAGGGAAAGTTTTGGGAATGTCATTGTCGCGTCTCCTCCGAGTTGCCGCCAGTTCAGGCGGATTTTGGTTTTGGGGTCGTTGGGGTGCTGCGAAACTCCTCCTATCGCAGCGCCTTTCGGGTGCGGGCGCTATCGGCCCGAATTCGCTTTGGCATTGGCCTTTTCGCGGGTGCGTTTGTAACGCGCCTCCATTTTGGCTTCGCCTTCGGCTGTGCCGTCGTGCCACGTGCCGAACCATTGATCGAAGGGGACCATCCCATCGGAATAGTTCACTTCGAAATACTTGTGGTGCAAGTAGTGGGAATAGGCGTGGGTGCCGATGGCGGCCTCTCCGGCCTCAATCTTGTCAAAGCCGATATGGCCCACGACCGCGCCGGTGCCGGTGACTTGCAGGTGATACAGCATCAGCAAGGGATGCGACGGCAGCACCAGATGGATCAAGATGTCTGACCAATAGAGCAGATGTTCCACCGGATGCATCGACAGGCTGGACCACGGGCTGGGGTTGATCGAATTGTGGTGAACCGAGTGGACGTATTTGTACAGAAACGGCGTGTGGATCAGCCGGTGGATGCAGAAGAAATGCGCCTCGTGGAACAACGGAATGATGGCGAACATCGCGATCAGCAGCCACGGGTGTTCTTCCAGCGTCGTCCACGGACCCCATCCATGCGCCCATGCGTAAAGCATCCCGACCTCGTATGCGGTCCAGATCGGCACGCCGGTGCCAAAGCTGCGGATCATGTTGTCGATGTTCTGGCTGCCGAACATGAACACGTCGGATTTCTTATCCGCCGGGAACAGCCCGTTGAACTTGAACCGGTTGCCTTGCGACCGTTTGACGTAAAGCCGCAGCTCCATCGCGCCATAGAAGGCGAAGACCAGTACCGCGTTGCGGACAAGGATAAAGGCGATCCACGTCCAGTCCAGCGTTTGCAGGGTAGCCTTCGAAGGGGTCATATAGAACCAGATCACCGCCGCGAAGGCCATGAACAGGGCGTTCCATGGCACGATATAATTGGGCAGCCAGCGTAACAGTTTCAGCGGCTGTGGCGGCCAGACGATGATCGGTGCTACTGCGAGCGGTGTGTTCGGCGCGTAATCGCCGCGCTTGTTACGCTTGCCAAATTTCAGATCGTCCATCCCATCCCCCCACCGGTTTACGCGGTGCCTTGGTGCATCCTGCCCGCTGGCTTTGCGCCGTGGCGGGTTGCGCTGTTTTAGAACCGCTTGACAAATTGTCGCATCGGATTGTTGATTGAAAACCATCAGCTGATGATCCGCGCGCAAATAGATCACCCTCTAAATCCATGGAACCATGATAAAAAATACCAAAAGCCCACGCATAACTTTGCATGATGTTGCCCGGTTGGCCGGTGTTGGCAGCGCCACCGTGGATCGTGTGATCAACGAACGTGGCAATGTTTCCGATGATGTGCGCCAACAGGTTCTGAAGGCGGCGCGTGATTTGGGGCTGAAACGGCTGTTGCCAGACAGCCATCACCGTATGGTCCGAATCAATGTGATTCTTGCTCGTCCCGAACTGCCGCTGATCCACCGCATGGGGATCGAGTTTCGCCGTCTGTCTCACCGTTTGGATCATTCGGTGTCGATCCATCGCACCACTCTGGAGGACGAAAATCCCACCACGATCGCCGAAGCCCTGCTGCGTAGCCCCTGCGATGCGGCGGTCGTTTATGCTCAGGACCACCCGTTGATCCGCGACGCCATTGCCGAACTTGCAGCGCGCGAAAGGCCAGTGGTCACGATGATCTCGGATCTGCCCGGCTCGGCGAGGCTGGCCTATGCGGGAACGGATCACATCAAGGCAGGGCGCTCGGCGGGCTACTTTTTGTCTCGGATGGCGCGCCCCGGCCCGGTGATTGTGCTGTGCAACCATCTGGGGTTTCAATCCCATGCGGACCGGGTTCGCGGGCTGACCGACAATCTGGCCAGCTTTGGACAGGGCTTTGACGTGGTGCGGATCGTCGAGGGCGGCGATGACGCCGTGAGGTCTGAAGTGCGCCTGAAGGACGCCTTTCGCGCCCATCCTGATGCTGTAGCGGTCTACAACGTTGGCGCTGCCAATCGCGGCGTCGTCGCCGCGATCCGGGCGGGGCTGCTGTCGCAACCGCCGGTGTTCATCGGGCATGAACTGACGGCGTTTACATGGGAGTCTTTGCGTGCCGGTCTGATGACTCTGACCATCGATCAAAGCCCTGAATTACAGGCACAATTCGCCATTGACGTGGTGTTGAACCACTTCAATTTTGCGGGTGCCACGCATGTTGCGCCACCCTATGCATCGACGGTTCCCATCGTGCTTTACGGGCCGGAAAACCTACCCGACAAGGTACCGGACTAAGCTTTTGCTGCGGGCACTGCTCCGGCCTGTTCGGCAAGCCAGACTGCCATGCTTTGGCGCAGGGCCGGCGCGTCCTGTGGGATATATCCGCGAGGGTCAGCACCGAATATACCATGCAGGCTGTGGCTGGTCGCGTGGCGCTGCGGGCCAAAAGGGTCTTCGCCCGCCTCGCCCGGATTGGCAGGCGGCAACAGTGACATATCCAGCGTTTGCGGCTGATACGCTGCCAAAAGCGTTGTCTCGAAGCGTCCAGCATGGTCCGGCGGCAAAGGTGAGGTGGCGTTACCATTGACACCAAAAGCCAAGACCCCGAGCGCGCTGCTTTGCGCGTTCCAATCGCTGGCCAGCCCGGCAATCATCTCAAGCTGTTCATCGGCGAAATGACCCGTGAACAGAATGACCTGCCTGACCTCAAACGCCTGCAACCGCGTCAGTGTCTGCCATAACAGCGCGATCAATGCAGATGTGTCTGGCATCATCACCGTCCACGGATAGGCACCATGTCCGCCACCCGTGCCCCACCACAGCGGCGGATAGACCAGCCCACCCGCGATTTCGGCGGCATCCAGACACAACCCATGCGCCTGCAAGCCGTCCAAGCCGACCGGTAAGTGGTGGCTGTGATATTCAATCGTACCCAAAGGCAGCCAGACCCTAGGGCAACGGGCCATCTCGGCGGCAATCTGGCCGGGGCGCAGCAGTTCCAGTTGCTTTGTCATTGGCATCCTACTGGTAAAAGTTGCGGGGCCATACATGGGCCGCCAGCGCCACCTTCAACTCTGCCGGAAACGGCGCGCCATCGCTGTAGATCACATTCATATCCACCTGTTCGGGGTTCAGCATGCCCGGAATGACGCAAGACAGCTCGGGGCAGGACAGCACATAACGCATCGCCGCCTCGGCCAATGTCGGATAGTATGGCGCGCAAAGCGCTTTCAGCGACCGCACCCTTGCCAGCGTTTCCGCAAAGCGATCTCCGCGGAAAAGCTGCGCGGGAACAGAACCTGGCGCAAAGCTGGCATAGGTAGGCTCGTCCCAATGCCCCACCAGCGACCCTGAATCCAAAGGCACCCGCGCGATGAAGCCCTGCGTGCCCGCGCCCGCCCGAAACAAGTCCCCGGCTGGCCGCTGTTCAAACAGGTTCAGCACCACCTGCTGGCTGGCCACCAACCCCAGTCGCGCCAGATCAACGCCATCGGCAGGGCGATAATCGCGGATCGAGACGCCGATCTGATCAATCTTGCCCTCGACCCGCAGCGCGTTCAGCGTCTCCAGCCAGTCTAGTTCATAAAGCCCCGAAGCCATCCAGGAATGGAGTTGGAACAGGTCAATCCGATCAACCTGCAACCGCCGCAGCGCGCTGTCGACCATCTTGCGCAAATACCACGCCGGATAGCGCCCACGCATCTGCGGAGCCTCGTCATCGGGAGCAGGCCATTCGACCGGCTGCGCTTTGGTGGCCACGTAAATCTTGTGCCCCGACCATTGACGCAGCGCCCGCCCGATCACCTCTTCAGAATGACCGTTGCCATAGATATGGGCCGTGTCCACCAGATTGACCCCACGATCAAACGCATGGTGCAAGGTGCGGATCGACGCATCATCATCCACCGCCCCCCAATCCCCGCCCAATTGCCACGCGCCAAAGGCGATCTCGCTGACCTGCCAGCCAGTTCGGCCAAATCGTCGGTATTGCATCAAACCCTCCTGCTCGCGGGGGCACTGTAAAGCGGCGCGTCAGGGGGGAAAGTGTGATCCTGATGGTTTTCAATCTTGAAATGAGTTCGATGGCACCACATTCCAAGGCTGCCCCTGCTTTGATGCAAGCAAAGCTGGAAGTTGTTCACTGAAAAGGCATCAACGAATGACTGTTTTGGCAGTTTTCTTAATAGTGAAAGTGGTAGATCCATTGGCCGCTTTCCGCCCTTCGTGCATGTGAGGACGTGATCGGGGCAAAGCGGACGTTCATAGGCCCGGTGACGGCTCCGTTGAGCAAATGTACTCGGGCGCTAGAACGGCCCTTTGCGGACTGTCGACAATCCACGCGCTGACGTCTGCTTTCCTGTGCTTTGTTTGGAAGCCGCGCTCATAAGGGTGGCAATCGGAGCGCAAAACCGCCCGAGCCACGGGCGGTGGAGGGGAGCGTCAATTGGTAGGACTCCGTCGCCATTCCGAGGGGGCCACGCCAAACTTGGCCTTGAACAGCCTTGAAAACTGCGCCTGATCGCAGAAGCCGAGGCGGTATGAAATCTCGGCCATCGACAGCGCGGGCGAGGACAGGATCAGTTCCTTTGCCGCTATCAACCGTTCATCCCGAATGAACTGGGAAACGGTCTGGTTCGTGTCGCCGAAAAGTTCGTGCAGATAGCGCTTCGAGATGCCACAGGCTTCGGCTACGAATTCGGGCGACAGGGTGGGGTTGGACAAGTGCTTGCGGATCACCTGTTCCGCCCGCCGCAGATGTCCGGCCCGCACTGAGGTGCGCACTTGATGGTCGTCTGTCGCAGATTCGTCGAGCACGAGGGCAAGGACATCGACGATCTGCCGACCGAGGATGTCAGCAGCACGCCCCGCCGACAGGGGCAGCGAATGCAGCTGATGCATCATCGAAGTGAAGAGCGACGGAAGACCGCTGCCCGAGTCGATCGTCCTTGCACAGAACCTATCGGGATCGCGGACCTTCTCGGCCAGTGACTTCTTGCTGATCTTCAGGACACTCAGCTCGTTCGCCGTGTCATAGGAAAAGCGGTAGGGTTCGTCACCGCGTTCAAGGATGAAACCGCCGGGGTCGCAGCGGATCTCGCGTCCCATCTGCTTGAACTCGACCGGGCTCAGGCGGGGGACGGTGATCAGGTATTCCTCTTCGCGCGTGTGCGAAATGTGCGTCGGCCTGCGTTCGTATTGCAGCGGTTCCGTCGCCAGCCGCGACAGCGACACATTTCCCATCTGCCGCTTTTCTAGCGTGCCCGAAAAGGCGGCCGCGTCGCGAAAGGTCAATTGCAGGGGAAAGTAGGTTTCGCCGATCACGCGTGTCCAATGTGCCGAACGCTGGTTCGGCAGGATCTGCGTGGTGTTGTGCGCGACGATTTCCATGCGCCCTCTCCCCAAAGCGCTGCTTTAGAAGCGGTAGGGCCGAAACCGCATCGTATCAAGTCTTATCAATCCGACCGGCCCCCGCGGTGCGCCCTGCGTCAAGGCTTTGCGCGCCCAGCGTCAAGCGCGGCCTGCGGATTGCACGGAGATGCAAAGGATCATGCCCCGCGCTGCAAGAATGCGGCGCGGATTTCCGCCAGTCTTCCGGAATGACGAGAGGCTGGAAAACAGTCCGGGTTCAGGGGGTCATCTGCAACGCTTCCTGCGATCCGGCGCCGTTTTCCCATCCGGGGAGGAACAAGGATGACCAAACGCAATGTGGACCCGATCACGCTTTCGGTCGTGCGGGGCGTGCTGGAAACCACACAGCGCGAGATGACCCTGACGCTGGAACAGACGGCACGGTCTTCGGTGTTCAATCTGGCGCATGACTATTCGACCGCGCTGTTCAACCACACGCCAGAGATGATCCTGCAGGGGCAGGATATCCCGATACATCTGGGCAGCCTGATCCCAGCGATGAAGTCGGTCGCCAATTTCTTCGAAGGCGACATCCACGAAGGCGACCTGATCCTTCACAATGACCCCGCCTATGGCGGCAGCCACATCATCGACACCTGCATGTACATGCCCGTGTTCCATGAGGGCGAGCTGGTCTTCTGGACGGTCTGCAAGGGCCACCTGACCGATATCGGCGGTCCGGTTCCGGCGGGCTACAACCCCAATGCGACCGAGATTTTCGCCGAAGGCCTGCGCATCCCGCCGGTCAAATTGTGGGATCGTGGCCGGCCGCGCAAGGACGTGATGAACCTGCTTCTGACCAACATGCGCGCCCGCCGCGATCAGGAAGGCGACTTTAACGCGCTCATCGGGGCCTGCCAGGTGGGCGCGCGCAATCTGGTCAATCTAATGAAGAAATACGGCAAGGATGTCGTGCAGGACTGCATCGCCGAACTGCTCGACATGGCCGAAGCGCATATGCGCAAGCTGATCTCGGACGTGCCGGACGGCACCTATACCGGCACCGCCATCCTTGAAGATGCAGGCCACGGCTACGGTGATTTCGAGATCACGGCGACCGTGACGGTCAAGGGCGACGGCTGCCACATCGCCATCTCAAGCCCGCCGCAGATCCCCTATTTCATCAACAGCTACGAAGGGAACAGCCATTCTGGCGTCTATCTGGGGCTGATGATGTTCGCCCAGTTGCCGCCACCCTACAACGAAGGGCTGTACCGCTGCGTGACGACCGACATGGGGCCGAAGGGCACGCTCTGCAACGCGAAGTCCCCCGCGCCGCATATGAACTGCACCACGACCCCGATGGAGACGCTGACCGATGCTGTGCGTCTGGCCTTTGAACAGGCGGCACCGGCCAAGGTTTCGGCCAGCTGGGGCCATGCCAACGGCTGCAACATCGCCGGTTGGGACAAGCGCCATGACGAGGAATATGTGACCATGGTTCTGGCCTCGGTCATCTCGGGCGCCGGCGCCACGGCCAGCCAGGACGGCTGGCATGCCTGCGGGCCGGAATGCTGCTTTGGCGCGCTGACCTCGGGCGATATCGAGATGCTGGAGCACAGCTATCCGATCATCATTCACCGCTATGGTCTGATGGAGGACAGCGGCGGCGCGGGCAAGAATCGCGGCGGTTCCGGCACCTGCTGGGAGGTGGAGCCGCTGGATACGCCGATGACGCTCATCACCTTTGGCGAAGGGCGGCGCATTCCGGCGATGGGCGCGGCCGGGGCGAAATCGGCCATGGTGCAGCCCAAGGTCGGCCGTCTGGAAGTGACGCGCAACGGCCAGACCCAGATCATCACCGAAAACGTCATCGAAACCATCCAGCCCGGCGAGCGGGCCGCCAACAAGAACCCCGGCGGCGGCGGCTATGGCAACCCGTTTGAGCGTGACGTGCAGAAGGTGGTCGAAGATGTGCGCAACGGTCTGGTCAGCCTTGACGGCGCGCGGCTGGATTACGGTGTGGTCATCACCGACCGCGACAGCCTGACCGTCGATCACGCGGCCACCGCGAAACTGCGCGCCGCCTGATCCCCTTCCCACTCCGTTTTCCCCGAGGTCCGGGGGGCGCCCTGCCCCCCCGCCCGACCCCGGCTTCCCGAAAGGACGCATCCCATGCAGAACCAATATCGCCTTGGCATCGACGCTGGCGGCACCTTCACCGACCTCATTCTGGCAGACCGCAAGGGCGGCGTGCGCATCTTCAAGGCGCTGTCCACCCCCACCGACCCGACGGCGGCCATCCGCAACGGGCTGAAGCTGATTCAGGAAGAAACCGGCCTGTCGCCGCAGGCCATCGTCTCGAACGCCGATCTGTGCATCAACGGCACCACGGTGGGGCTGAACGCGCTGATCACCCATAACGGCGCGAAAACCGGCCTGATCGCCACCCGTGGGCATGAGGACAGCATCGAAATCCGTCTGGGCCACAAGGAGGACGGCTATCGCTATGACCCGGAATATCCGCCGGCCACCATGCTGGTTCCGCGCTATCTGCGCCGGGGCGTGGCCGAACGGGTGCTGTCGAACGGCACCGTCCACACCCCCCTGAACGAAGAGGACGTGCGCGAGGCCTGCCGCCACTTCATCCGCGAAGGCGTTGAATCGGTGGCGATTTCCTTTGTCTGGTCGGTGCTGCATCCCGAACACGAACTGCGCGCCGGCGAGATCGTGCGCGAGATGATGCCGAATGTCCGCCTGACCATCGGCAGCCAGCTATATCCGCAGGTGCGCGAATACACCCGTACCTCGACTGCCATCGTGAACGCCTATCTTGCCCCCATCCTGCAGCGCTATGTCGAGGCGGTGGATGCCTATTTCCAATCGCTCGGCGCGCGCCATCCGGTGCGCTATTTCCAGTCGAACGGCGGGCTGGCGCTGGGCCGGGTGGTGTCCGACCAGTCGGTTTACGCCATCAACTCCGGCCCCGCCTCGGCCCCGCAAGCCGCGCTGTGGCTGGGCGAGCCCTGGGGGATGAAGGACATCATCACCGTCGACATGGGCGGCACCTCGTTCGACATCACGCTGACCCGCGATGGCCGGGCGAACGTGTCGAAGAACATTGATTTCCTGCGCTATCGCATCGGCATTCCGATGATCCAGGTGGAAACGCTGGGTGCGGGGGGCGGGTCGATCGGCTGGATCGACAGCATGGGCCTTCTGCAGATGGGCCCGCAATCGGCGGGGTCGGAACCGGGGCCGGCCTGCTATGATCAGGGCGGAGAAAAGCCCACCACAACGGATGCCAACCTTGTTCTGGGCTATCTCAATCCCGATGGTCTGGTGGGTGGCCGCCTGCCGCTGAACGTCGAAAAGGCCCGCCGCGCGATCAAGACCCATCTGGCCGACCCGCTGGGCATCAGCGTGGAAAAGGCCGCCTATGGCATGTTCACCATCGTCAATAACAACATGGTGAACGCCATTCGCCGGGTGTCGGTGGAGCGCGGCTATGACCCGCGCGATTTCGTGCTGAACTGCGCGGGCGGGGCGACGGCGGCGCATATCACGGCGCTGGCCCGTGAAATGGGCATCCGCAAGGTGCTGATTTCCAAGCTTGCCTCGGGGCTGTGCGCCTTTGGCCAGATCCTGTCGGATGTGAAATACAACTACATGGCCCCCGTCGCCGCGCGTCTGGAAGGGGCCGACTCTGCCGCCCGCCTGAACCGCCTGTTCGGAGAGTTGGAAGGGCGCGGCCGGGCCGACCTGATGGCCGATGGCTTTACGGATGACCGCATCTCGGTCCGGCGCAGCCTTGACATGCGCTATGTCGGGCAGGTGCATGAATGCACCGTGGACATCGAACCCTTCGAGATCACGGAAGCCGCGCTGGAACGCCTGAAGGCCGCGTTCCACGCCCGTCACGAAGAACTCTACACTTATTCCGAACCGCATAGCGCGGTTGAGGTGGTGAACGTCGAAAGCGCGATCACCGGCGCGGTGGACAAGCCTGGACGGATGGCATCGGCCCCCGGCAAGGGCGCGCATTCCGCGCTGAAGGGCACGCGCGAGATGATCTTCACCGCCGATGGTATCCCGCATGAAACGCCCGTCTATGACGGCGCGCTGCTGGGCGCGGGCGACCGCATCACCGGTCCCGCCGTGATCCAGGAAGTGACGACGACCATCGTGATCGAACCGGGCTGGATGGCCGAACTGGATGCCTCGGCGGTCTATGTGCTGACGATGGCTGCCGATCCTGCGATCCAGCAGCGGGCCGCGCGCGCGGTCGAGGTGGCCTGACATGGCGTTGGCGCTGGAACAGGTGGGGGTCGCCTTCGGTGGCTTCCGCGCGCTGACTGGCGTTTCGCTGTCGGTTGGCGCGGGCGATGTCGTCGGGCTGATCGGTCCAAACGGTGCGGGCAAGACCACCTGCATTAATGTCCTGACCGGCTTCCAGCGCCCGTCAAGCGGGCGGGTCCTTCTGGAGGGGCGGGACGTTTCGGCGCTGCCCGCCCACCGCCTGCGCCGCGCCGGTGTGGCGCGCACCTTTCAGGCCGGTCGCCTCTTCGGCGGTCTGGACGTGCTGGACAATCTGGCCTGCACCGGCATCGGCCTTGGCCTGCGCCGGGCCGAGGCGGAGCGGCGGGCAAGCGATCTGCTGGGCTGGATGGGGATTGCCCCGCTCGAAAGCCGTCCTGCCGCCGGATTGCCCTATACCGACGAACGGCGCGTGGCCATCGCCCGCGCCCTGATGGGCGATCCCGCCTACCTGCTGCTCGACGAACCCGCCGCCGGCATGTCCGAGGCAGAGGCAAACGATCTGGCCGCCCTGATCCGCCGCATCGCCCATGACCGCGGCATCGGCTGCCTGCTGATCGAACACAATGTCGGACTTGTCCTGTCGGTCTGTTCCGATGTCGTCGTGCTGGATGGCGGGCGCGTCATCGAACATGGTGACCGGAGCGTGATCCTCGGCTCCGGCGCCGTGCGCGAGGCCTATCTCGGCGCCCATGCGGAGGCCGCGTGATGGCCAAGTTGGGCATCTTCGACCTTGCGGTGCGCTACGGCAAGCTGACCGCCATTGCGGACCTTTCCTTCATAGTGGCCGAAGGGGAACGCGTCTTCGTCTCGGGTCCGAACGGGGCGGGGAAATCTTCGCTTCTGTCCGCAATCGCAGGGTCCGTTCGTACGGCGCATGGCCGGATCGAGATGGACGGCGATATCCTGTCTGGCCTTGGGCCAGAGGCCATCGCGCGGCGTGGCCTGTCCATGGTGCCCGAAGGGCGTCGCATCTTTTCTGGCCTGAGCGTGCTGGAAAACCTGACCGTCGGCACCGGCATGCGGCGTGACCGCGGCGCGGTGGCAGATGATCTGGAAACCGTCTTCACCGCCTTCCCCATCCTGCGCGAACGGGCAAAAGCGAATGCGGGTGCCTTGTCGGGCGGGCAGCAGCAGATGCTGGCCATCGCCCGCGCGTTGATGACGAACCCCAAGGTCATGCTGGTGGACGAACCGTCCCTCGGCCTCGCCCCCAAGGTGGTGGACGAGGTCTATGACCGTCTCTGCCAGCTTCAGGCCCTGCGCGGGCTGACCTTGGTGATCGTCGAACAATCTTCGGCCCGCGCGGCACGGGTGGGGGGGCGGATGCTCCTGATGCGGGGCGGGCGGATCGTGGCCGATGGCGACGCAACCGAATTCGCAGCCCGCGACCTGTTGACGGAAGCCTATTTCGGAGGTGCGGCATGAGCCTGCAATTGCTGTTCGACGCTCTGGCGCTGGGGGGCATCTACGCCATCGCCGCGCTGGGCATAGCCCTGATCTTCGGGGTGATGCGTCTGGTCAACTTCGCGCATGGCCAGTTCATCGCCTGCGCGGTCTTCGCGCTGATCGTCCCTTCGACGGATGCGCTGGCCGTGCTGGGGCTGGGTGCGCTACCCGCGCCGGTGCTGGTGCCGCTGATCCTGCTGATCGGGGCAGGGCTGGCCGTGGCTGCCGAGGCGCTGGTCTTCCGTCCCATGCGCAACGCGTCACCCGTGGCGCTGATGGTGGGCAGTTTCGCGCTGGGCGTTGCGTTGCAGAACCTGCTCCTGGTGCTTTACGGCGGACGTCCCAAGGCGGTCAGCCTTTGGGCGGAACTGGGCCAGCCCGTGCAGGTGGCCACGGCCTCTGTCCCGCTGCTGCAACTGATCGTCATCGCGGCAGTGGCCGTGATCCTTGCAGGGCTTGCACTGATGCTGCGCAAGTCGCGGCTGGGTCTGGAAATGCGCGCCGCGGCCGAGGATTTCACCATGGCGCGGATGCTGGGCGTCCGGTCGAACCGCGTGATTTCGGGCGCCTTCGCGCTGTCGGGGGCCTTGGCCGCCGTGGTGGCGCTGGTCCTTGTGGCACAGACCGGCGTGGCCGATGTCCGCATGGGCGGGCAGATCATGCTGGTGGCCTTCATCGCCACGGTCGTGGGCGGCATGGGCAGCCTGTCGGGCGGGGTGGCGGCGGGGCTGGGCATCGGCGCGGCCTCGGCCCTGTTGCAGGCGGGACTGCCCGCCGATGCGCGGCCGTTCCGTGACGCCTTCCTCTATGGCGGGGTCATCCTTGTCCTCCTCTTCCGGCCGCAGGGCCTATTCGCCCCCGTCGGGGCCAAGCCGAGGGTCTGATCCATGACCAGCCAACACACGATCCGCCGCCGTATGGCGGCCACCACACCGGTCCTTCTGGCGCTGATCCTGCTGGCCTTCGTCCTTGCCGCGCTGGCGTTGGGCGACCGCGCCATCGCCCGCATGGCCGCCGAGACGCTGATCCACGTCACGATGGTCGTGGGCTTCTGGGTCTTTGTCGGCAATTCGGGCGTCGTCAGCTTCGGCCATGCCGCCTTTGGCTGCATCGGCGCTTACGTTTCGGCATGGCTGACCCTGCGGCCCGACATGAAGGCAACCCTGCTTCCGGGTCTGCCCGAGATGATCGCCGCGGCGGATTGGCCGGTTCTTCCTGCCGCCCTTGCCGGCGGCGGGGCGGCCGCGCTGGTCGCGCTGGTGACGGGTGCGGCGATCCTGCGCCTGTCGGGGATCGCGGCGTCCATCGCCACCTTCGCCTTCCTTGCGATGGTCAACACGATCTGGGCGAACTGGACGCCAGTGACGGGGGGGACGTCTTCGGTCGTGGGTCTTGATCGCTACGTGACCCCGTGGGTCGCGCTGGGCTGGGCCGTTCTGGCGATCACGGTTGCTGCGGTCCATGCGGCATCGGCCTCGGGCCTTGCCCTGCGGGCCACGCGTGAGGACGAGGTGGCCGCCGCCGCGTCCGGCATCGACCGCTACCGCCACCGCCTGCTCGCCTTCACCCTGTCGGCCTTCTTTTGCGGGGCAGGGGGCGCGCTGATGGGGCATTTCATCGGCGTGATCAATCCCGACGGCTTCTACCTGAGCCTGACCTTCCTGATGCTGGCCATGCTGGTCATCGGCGGGGTGGGGTCGCTGTCGGGTGCCGTGATGGGCGTGCTGGCACTCTCCATCGCGGTCGAGGCGCTTGTCCGGCTGGAAAAGGGCGTGACGGTCGGTGCCGCGACCTTTGCCCTGCCCCCCGGCAGCCAAGAGATCATCCTCGCCGTCGCCATGATCCTGATCCTGATCTTCCGTCCCGCAGGCCTGATGGCCGGACGCGAGGTGATGCTGCCTGCCCGCTGGGTCGCGGGTCGGGCGTCGCGTGAAACCTGAAAGACCCGACCAACAGGAGTTAACTGATGAAGAGACTAGCAAGCCATGTCGTGGCATTGACCCTGCTTGCGCCGCCGGTGCTGGCGCAGGAAGACCTGACCGTGGGCTTCGCCATCGCCAAATCCGGCTGGATGGAAGCCTATGACACCCCCGCCGCCACCGCCGCCATGATCCGGATCGAAGAGATCAACGCGGCAGGCGGTCTGCTTGGCCGTCAGATCAAGGTGGTCGAAGCCGACACCCGCACCGACCGCGCCGAAAGCGCCAAGGCGGGGCTGGACGTGCTGGATCAGGGGGCCGAGATGATGGTCGTGTCTTGCGACTACGACTTCGGCGCCCCCGCCGCGCTGGTGGCCGAAGGCGAAGGGATGAATAGCTTCTTCCTCTGCGCCGAGGACGTGAAGGCAGGCATCCAGGGCGTCGGCCCCAACAGCTTCTCCTCGTCGGTTCTTGCGCCCGTGCAGGGTGCCACCATGGCCGAATGGGCCCATGCCAAGCGCGAGGCGCGCACCGCCTATGTGCTTGAAGATACCTTCATCGAATACAATAAGGGTATCTGCACCGGCTTCAACTGGATGTTCCCGCAGCTTGACGGCGCGCAGATCGTCGGCAGCGATACGTTCAAGAACGACGACGCCTCGATCGCCAGCCAGATCACCCGCATCAAGGAACTGCCCGAGCAGCCTGATGTGATCATGCTCTGCTCGTTCATGCCCGGTGCTGCGGCGGCGGTGCGCCAGTTGCGCGCCGCAGGGATCAATTCACTGATCCTGAACGGATCGGCAGTCGATGGCTCCTACTGGCTTGAGGCGACGCCTGATCTTTCGGGCTTCGTCGTGCCGGTGCAGGGCTCCATCTATGGTGATGACCCCCGGCCCGAGGTGGAGGCCTTCAACAAGGCCTACGAGGCCAAGACCGGCAGCCGCCCCGCCAGCCAATATGCCTATCCGGGCTATGTGCTGATCGACCTCTGGGCCAAGGCCGTCGAACGGGCGGGCACGGTTGAAGGTGCGGCGGTGACGGCCGAGCTGGAAAAGATGCGTGACGAACCCACCGCTTTCGGCCCGCGCACCTTCACCTCTGAACTGCACCACCAGAATACCGCGCTGATGCAGATCATCGAAATCACCGGCGGCAAGCCCGCGCGGGTGGATGAATGGCGCATCTCGCAGCCGGTTCCGCTGGACGTGCTGATGAAGAAGTGACGCCCGTCACGGGGCAAGGTCAAGGGCAAGGGCAGGGGCGCGGTCCGGCAGGGCCGCGCCCTTGGCGTTACAGGTAGGGCGGAGTGCAGGCCGAGACGACCACCGCCTCGCGGTCGCCCACGTTGCGGAAGCGGTGGGGCTGGGTGGAGTCGAAAAGGTAGCTGTCCCCCGCCTTCAGCACGGCGGATTGATCGCCCACCGTGACCTCGATCTCGCCCGCGATGACGACCCCGCCTTCATGCGAGACATGCTCCAGCATCTGCGCGCCGGTATCGGCCCCGGGTTCGTAGCGTTCGTACAGGATTTGCAGGTTGTGCGCCTTGGCATCGCCTACCTGTTGCAGCGTCATCTTCCCGCGCGGATCGTCCAGCGTCGAATAAAGCCGCGTGGTCAGGTCCCGCAATTCATGCGGCTTGAAAAAGACCGACTGGCTGACAGGGGCGTCGGGTTCGAAAAACTCCGACATCGTGACGGAAAGACCGCCCAATATCTTGCGCAAGGATGCAACCGAGGGGTTGGATCGGTTGGTTTCGATCATCGAAATCTGCCCATGCGGCACACCCGAAGCTTCGACCAGTTGCCGCTGCGACAGCCCTGCGGCTTGGCGCATCTGCTTCAGTCGTTCGCCTACGTTGAAATCCTGCATGGCTGTCATCCTGCCCTTTCGGGAACCATAGGGCTTGGTCGCGGAGCGCACAATCTTTTGTCGGCGCGTGCGCAGCATATCAAGACGCGTTGCTCAAAATAATGCGCAATGCTACCCCTGATCCAGCCAATGTTCCAGGAGCACCGCCATGACCGAATCCGCCCGGCTGTCCGCCCGAAAATCCGCCGCCGTCGCCCGTGGCGTCGCCACCCGCGGCATCTATGCCGCCCGCGCCGAGAATGCCGAACTCTGGGATGCCGAAGGGCGGCGCTTCATCGACTTCGCGGCGGGGATCGCGGTGAACAACACAGGCCACCGCCATCCGCGCGTCATGGCGGCGGTCGCCGAGCAGGCGCAGGCCTTTACCCACACCTGCTTCCACGTCGCGCCCTATGAAGGCTACATCGCGCTGGCCGAACGGCTGAACGCGGCGACGCCGGGGGATTTCGAAAAGAAGACCATGCTCGTCACCACGGGGGCCGAGGCGGTGGAGAACGCCATCAAGATGGCCCGCGCCTATACCGGACGGTCGGGCGTGATCTCGTTCTCGGGCGCGTTCCACGGGCGCACGCTTCTGGGTATAGCTTTGACCGGCAAGGTCGCGCCCTACAAGAAGGGCTTCGGCGCGATGCCGCCCGAAATCGTCCACGCCCCTTTCCCGAATGCTTTCCACGGCGTGACCGAGGCCGATGCGCTGGAGCAGCTTGAACGCCTGTTCGCCTCGTCCGTCGATCCGGAACGGGTGGCCGCCATCATCATCGAACCGGTGCAGGGCGAGGGCGGTTTCAACATCGCGCCTGCGGGTTTCCTGCGCGCCCTGCGCGACATCTGCGACCGTCACGGCATCGTGCTGATCGCTGACGAGGTTCAGGCAGGCATGGCGCGCACGGGCCGTATGTTCGGCTTCGACCATTCCGGTGTGTTGCCCGATCTGGTGACCATGGCCAAGGGTCTGGCCGGTGGTTTCCCGCTGTCTGCCGTCACGGGGCGGGCCGAGATCGTGGACGCGCCAAATCCGGGCGGTGTCGGCGGCACCTATGCGGGCAACCCGCTGGCGGTTGCGGCGGCCCATGCGGTGCTGGACGTGATCCGTGACGAAGACCTCTGCGCCCGCGCGGCCGAGATCGGCGAGGTGATCCGCGCCCGTTTGACCCAGATCGCTGCGCAGCAGGGGATGGAATGCATCGGTGACGTGCGCGGGCTGGGGGCGATGAACGCGCTGGAACTGGTCACCAGCCGCACGGGCAACGCGCCCGACGCCGCCCTGACCGCCGCCGTCGTGGCCGAGGCCGAGGCGCGTGGTCTGATCCTGCTGTCCTGCGGTACGCGCTACAACGTCATCCGCCTGTTGCCCCCGCTGACCATTCCGATGGAGCAGTTGCACGAGGCGCTGGATATCCTTGAAGCCTCGATCGAGGCCGCGGTGATGAAGAAGGCCGCCTGAGCCACCTTTTCCCGCTGATCACATCGACGCTCCTGCCCGTTGCGGGCAGGGGGCACCCCCGTGCTGGCCCAAGGATTGCGATCATGCCCGACGCGCATCTGAACCTGATCGACGGCACGTGGATGCCGGGCGACCACCTGACCGAAAACCGCAACCCGTCCGACCTGTCTGATCTGATCGGCCATTACGCCGCCGGAACCGCCGATGACGTCGACCGCGCGGCGCAGGCGGCCACGGCGGCCTTGCCCGCATGGCAGGCCAAGGGTCCGCTGGCGCGGGCCGAGCTGTTGGACCGCATCGCCCGCCGCATCGAGGCCGAGGCTGATGTGATCGGGCGGATGCTGGCGCGGGAAGAGGGCAAGATCCTGCCCGAAGCGGTGGCCGAGGTGCGCCGCGCCGCCCAGATCTTCCGCTTCTTCGGTGGCGAGGCGCTGCGCAACGCGGGGGATGCCATCGCCTCGGTCCGGCCGGATGTGGACATTGCCGTGACGCGCGAACCCGTTGGCGTGGTCGGGCTGATCACGCCGTGGAACTTCCCCGCCGCCATCCCGGCGTGGAAGGTCGCGCCCGCACTGGCCTATGGCAATGCGGTGATCCTGAAGCCTGCCGATCTGGTGCCCGGCACCGCGCATCTGCTGGCGCGCATCATCCATGAGGAAGGCTGTCCCGCCGGCATCTTCAACCTTGTGATGGGACCGGGGTCCGTGGTCGGTCACGCGCTTGTCCATCACCCGCTGGTCACGGCGATCTCTTTCACCGGATCGGTCGCCACGGGCCGCGCCATCGCCCGCAGCGCCGCCGAAGGGATGAAGAAGGTGCAGCTTGAAATGGGCGGCAAGAACCCCATGGTCGTGCTGGACGATGCCGACATGGACATCGCGGTTCCGGCCTGTCTGAACGGAGCCTTCTTTTCGACCGGGCAACGCTGCACCGCCTCGTCCCGGCTGATCGTGCAGTCGGGCATCCACGACGCCTTCGTCGCCCGCCTGACCTAGGCGATGCAGAAGCTGCGCGTCGGCCCTGCCCTGGCCGCTGACAGCCAGATCGGCCCCGTCGCATCGGCCGCGCAGTTGCGGGGCAATCTTGACTATGTTGCCCTTGCCCGCGCGGAAGGGTGCGAGGTGATCGGCGGCGACACCATCAACGGTCCGACCGACGGTTTCTTCCAGCGCCCCGCGCTGTTCCTGAACGCGCGGAACGACATGCGCGTGTCGCGCGAGGAAATCTTCGGCCCCTGCGCCGCCGTCATCCGCGTGAGCAGCTTCGACGAAGCCCTTGCCGCGGCGAATGACACCGAATTCGGCCTGTCTGCCGGTATCTGCACCGCCTCGCTGAAGCACGCCCGCGCCTTCCGGCAGGGGGCGAAGGCGGGGATGGTCATGGTCAACCTGCCCACGGCAGGGGTCGATTTCCACGTGCCTTTCGGCGGCACGAAGGGCAGCTCGCACGGCCCGCGCGAACAGGGTCGCCACGCGGCCGAGTTCTTCACCACCATCAAGACCAGCTACAGCTTCGCGGGTTAGGCCATGCAGAAATCCCTGATCCTGACCATCAACCCCGGCACGACCACCACCCGCATCGGCCTTTTCCTGCCTGAAGGCGCCGAGGTTCAGCCCGTGCTGGACGAAACGATAGACCATGATGAAACGGTCATGGCGGGTTTCGACGGGATCGCCGCGCAACTGCCCTTCCGGGCGCATGCGGTGCAAGAGTTCATCGACGCCATTCCGGGCGGGGTTCGGCTGGCTGCCGTGGCGGGGCGGGGCGGGATGCTGTCGCCCGTGCCTGCGGGGGTGATCGCCGTCGATGACGGGCTGGTGGACTTCGCGCTGCACCGCCCCGTGCATCATCATGCCTCGAACCTGGGCGCGCCGCTGGCGCAGCGGATCGCGGCGGCGGCGGGTTGTCCGGCCTTTGTCGTCGATCCCGTCTCGGTGGATGAACTGCCCCCCGTGGCGCGTGTGTCGGGCTGTCCCGACATCCCGCGCTTTTCCTTTGTCCATGCGCTGAACATCCGCGCCTGCGGGCGGCGGCTGGCGGCGCGTCTGGGCAAGCCCTTCGATGAAATGGATGCTATCGTCGCGCATATGGGCGCGGGCATTTCGGTCGCTGCGATCCGCAAGGGGCGGATCGTGGACAGCACCAACCGGATGGAGAACTCGCCCTTCTCGCCGGAACGGGCAGGCGGGCTGCCGCCCATGCCACTGATCGACCTGTGCTATTCGGGCCGCTTCACCAAGGATGCGTTGAAGCGGCGGCTTTACGGGCAGGGTGGCGTTTACGCCTATCTCGGCACCAAGGACATGCGCCGGGTCGAGGCGATGATCGACGCGGGCGATGCCAAGGCGAAACTGGTCTGGGAGGCGATGGTCTACCAGATCGGCAAGGCCATCGGCAGCATGGCCGCTGTTCTGGATTTCCGTCCCGACGGGATCATCCTGACCGGCGGCATGGCGCATTCGCAGCGCCTGACCGGGGCACTGACCGACCAGATCGGTGGCTTTGCTCCGGTCAGCCTCTATCCCGGCAGCCAAGAAAGCGAAGCACTCGCCGCCGGTGCCGCCCGTGTACTGGCTGGCGCGGAAGAGGCCCGCGTCTGGCCCGTCACCCCCGAGGTGGAGGAGATGCCGTGGTGATCCGCAGCTTCGCCGAACTTGATGCCGTGATGGCGGAACGCCCGCCGCTGCACCCTGCCGTCGCCGGTGCCAACGATCCCGCCACCCTGACCGCGCTGGCCGACGCGCTTGCAGCAGGGCGCATCGCGGGCGCGGTTCTGGCAGGCGATGCCGAGACGATCACCCGCCTACTTCCTGAGCCGCTGGTCGGCAAGGTCGTCATCCGCTCCGCGCGTGACGCGACCGAGGCCGCCGCCCTTGCGGTCGCCGCGATCCGCGCGGGCGAGGCAGATGTGCTGGTCAAGGGCAGTGTGGACAGCGCCGCCTATCTGCGCGCCGTGGTGGCACGCGAAACAGGCCTTCGCGCTTCCGACGTACTGTCGAACGTCACGCTGGCCGAAATGCCTTCGGTCCCGCGCCTGATCGGGGCGACGGACAACGGAATTGTCGTGAAGCCGACGCTGGACCAGAAACACGCGATCCTGCGCAATGCGCTGCCACTTTTCGCGGGTCTGGGCGTCGCGCCCATGCGGGTGGCGGCCATTGCGGCATCCGAAAAGGTCCATCCGTCGCAACCTGCCACCACCGATGCGGCAGTCCTGCGCGACGAATGGGGCACGGGCGACGGGTCTGTTCTGGTCGATGGGCCCTTCGGCTATGACGTGGCCCTGTCGCCCGCAGCGGCGGCGAAGAAGGGCTTTGCCGCGTCGCCTGTCGCTGGGCAGGCCGACCTGATCCTGTTCCCGTCCATCGAGGCGGGCAATGCCACGGTCAAAGCCTGGAAACTGCACGGTCAGGCTCGCACGGCCAGCATCGTCATGGGCGCGCGGATGCCTGTCCTGCTCAACTCCCGCGCCGACGGTCCGGAACAGCGGCGGCTGGGCCTTTTACTGGCCGCTGCCGTTCTGGCGGGGCAGGGGGGCAGGCCATGACCGTGCAAAGCGTGGGCGTCGTGGGCGCAGGGCAGATGGGTAACGGCATCGCCCATGTCTTCGCCCTGGCAGGCTATGACGTGCTTCTGAACGACATCGCCCAGACCAGCCTGGACAAGGCGCTGGCCTCCATCGACCGCAACATCGAACGGCAAGTCTCGCGCGGCAAGGTCACGGCGGACGAGAAGGCCGCCGCCCTCTCCCGTATCCGCACCACGCTGAAGCTCGCCGACCTCGGCGCAACCGACCTGATCATCGAGGCCGCGACCGAACGCGAAACGGTCAAGCAGGCGATCTTCGAAGACCTCCTGCCCCACCTCAAACCGCACACGATCCTGACGTCGAACACCTCTTCCATCTCCATCACCCGACTCGCCTCGCGCACGGACCGTCCGGAAAAATTCATGGGTTTCCACTTCATGAACCCCGTCCCGGTCATGCAACTGGTGGAACTGATCCGTGGCATCGCCACCGATCAGGAAACGTGGGACACCCTGCACGACGTGGTGCGCAAACTGGGCAAGACCGCCGCCAGCGCCGAAGACTTCCCCGCCTTCATCGTCAACCGCATCCTGATGCCCATGATCAACGAGGCGGTCTATACGCTCTATGAAGGCGTGGGTTCGGTGAAATCCATCGACGAGTCGCTGAAACTCGGCGCGAACCACCCGATGGGGCCGCTGGAACTTGCGGATTTCATCGGACTGGACACCTGCCTTGCCATCATGAACGTCCTGCATGACGGTCTGGCGGATACCAAATACCGCCCCTGCCCCCTCCTGACGAAATATGTAGAGGCAGGCTGGCTCGGCCGCAAGACGCAACGGGGGTTCTACGACTACCGCGGCGAAGTCCCCCTTCCTACCAGATGAACGGAGAAGCGCGATGAAGGTCCTTGTGCCTGTCAAACGTGTGATCGACTACAACGTGAAGGTCCGCGTCAAGGCGGACGGATCGGGCGTCGATCTGGCCAACGTGAAAATGTCGATGAACCCCTTTGACGAAATCGCCGTGGAAGAGGCGATCCGGCTCAAGGAAAAGGGCATCGCGACCGAGGTCGTCGTCGTCTCCATCGGCGTAAAGCAGGCGCAGGAAACCCTGCGCACCGCGCTCGCGATGGGCGCCGACCGCGCGATCCTGATCGAAGCCGCAGCCGACGTGCATACCGACATCGAACCCCTCGCCGTGGCGAAACTGCTGGCAGGTGTCGTCAAGGAAGAAGGCCCCGGCCTCGTCCTCTGCGGCAAGCAGGCGATCGACAATGACATGAACGCCACCGGCCAGATGCTTTCGGCGCTGCTCGGCTGGTCGCAGGCGACCTTCGCCTCGGAACTCAGCGTCGAAGGCGACACCGCAAAGGTCACGCGCGAAGTCGACGGCGGCCTCCAGACCATCGCGGTCAAGATGCCCGCCATCGTCTCCGTGGACCTGCGCCTGAACGAACCGCGCTATGCGTCGCTTCCGAACATCATGAAGGCCAAGGCAAAACCGCTCGCGACCAAGACCCCCGCCGATTACGGCGTGGACGTCGCCCCGCGCCTCTCGGTCGTCAAGACCGTCGAACCGGCAGGCCGCAAGGCCGGCGTGAAGGTGGGTTCGGTCGACGAACTCATCGCGAAACTCAAAGACGAAGCGGGGGNGATCTGATGGCCGTTCTTCTTCTCGCCGATGTGAATGATGGCGCTCTGGCAACCGACGCCGTCGCCAAGACGCTGGCCGCGGTGAAGGGTCTGGGCGAAGTCCACGTCCTCGTCGCTGGCACCTCTGCCGCCGCCGCGGCCGAGGCTGCGAAACTCGACGGCGCATCCAAGGTGCTGCACGCCGATGACGCCGCCTATGACCACGGCATGGCCGAACCCACCGCCGCGCTGATCGTGTCGCTGGCGGGTGGCTACAGCCACATCGCCGCCGCCGCGACCGCATTCTCCAAGAACGTGCTGCCCCGCGCTGCCGCGCTGCTGGATGTCATGGTGATCTCGGACGTGACCGCTGTCGTGGATGCCGACACCTTCGAACGCCCCATCTACGCAGGCAACGCGATCCAGACGGTGAAATCCTCTGACGCCAAGAAGGTGCTGACCGTCCGCACCGCCTCCTTCAACGCCGTCGCGAACTCCGGTTCCGCCGCCGTCGAAAAGGTCGCGGCCGCCGCTGACGGATCGCTGTCGAAATGGGTCGAAGACAAGGTCGCCGCCTCCGACCGCCCCGAACTCACCTCCGCAGGCATCGTCGTCTCGGGCGGTCGCGGCGTGGGCTCGCAGGCGGACTTCGCCCTGATCGAAAAGCTCGCCGACAAGCTCGGCGCAGCCGTCGGTGCGTCCCGCGCTGCCGTCGACTCAGGCTATGCCCCGAACGACTGGCAGGTCGGCCAGACCGGCAAGGTCGTCGCCCCGCAGCTTTACGTCGCCGTGGGCATCTCGGGCGCGATCCAGCATCTTGCGGGGATGAAGGACTCAAAGGTCATCGTCGCCATCAACAAGGACGAAGAAGCCCCGATCTTCCAGGTGGCCGATTACGGTCTTGTCGGCGATCTGTTCACGCTGGTGCCTGAGTTGATCGACCGTATCTGAATTGGCGGCCCACCCCTCCTCCAAGACGGAAGAGGCTGCCAACAGGGTCCCCGCAATCTGCGGGGACCCACCCTTCAATCTTGTGGAGAAAACAGAATGCTCGCCATGAACGAACCCAGTTTCCGCGAATCTGTCGATCTGATGTTCAACCGGGCTGTGCGGCTGATGGACCTGTCGCCGGGGCTGGAACAGAAGATCCGTGTCTGCAACTCCACCTATACCGTCCGGTTCGGGGTGCGCCTGCGCGGCAAGATCGAGACCTTCACCGGCTACCGTTCGGTCCATTCCGAACACATGGAACCGGTGAAGGGCGGCATCCGCTACGCCCTTTCTGTAAATCAGGACGAGGTGGAGGCGCTGGCGGCGCTGATGACCTACAAATGCGCGCTGGTCGAAACCCCTTTCGGCGGATCGAAGGGGGGCCTCTGCATCGACCCGCGGGCATGGGACGAGCACGAACTGGAACAGATCACCCGCCGCTTCGCCTATGAGCTGATCAAGCGCGACCTGATCCATCCGGCGCAGAACGTTCCCGCCCCCGACATGGGCACGGGTGAACGCGAGATGGCGTGGATCGCCGACCAGTATGCGCGGATGAACACGACGGACATCAACGCCAAGGCCTGCGTCACTGGCAAGCCGACCCATGTGGGCGGCATCCAGGGCCGTTTGGAGGCAACGGGGCGCGGGGTGCAATACGCGCTGCGCGAATTCTTCCGACATCCAGAGGACGTCGCGAAGGCGCAGCTGTCAGGCGGTCCGGAGGACAAGCGCGTCGTCGTGCAGGGTCTGGGCAATGTGGGCTATCACGCCGCCAAGTTCCTGTCTCAAGAGGATGGCTGCATCATCACCGCCATCATCGAACGCGACGGCGCGCTGGTCAGCGACGCGGGATTGGACGTCGAGGCGGTCAAGCAGCACCTTGCCGCGACGGGCGGCCTGAAGGGCTTTGCGGGGGCCGATTTCATCGCCGATGGCAAATCGGTGCTGGAAGGGGATTGCGACATCCTGATCCCTGCCGCGATGGAGGGCGTGATCCATCTGGGCAATGCCGACCGCATCCGCGCGCCCCTGATCGTCGAGGCCGCGAACGGCCCGATCACCTATGGTGCGGACGAAATCCTTCGGAAGAAAGGATGCATCATCATTCCCGACATGTTTGCCAACGCGGGTGGCGTGACGGTCAGCTACTTCGAATGGGTCAAAAACCTGTCGCATATCCGTTTCGGCCGCATGCAGCGCCGGGCCGAGGAGGCCCGTTCGCGCCTGCTGGTGGATGAGCTGGAGCGACTGTCGGCCGATCAGGCGCTGGGCTGGACGCTGACCGCCGATTTCAAGGACCGCTTCCTGACCGGATCGGACGAACTGGCGCTGGTGCGGTCGGGCTTGGACGACACGATGCGGACTGCCTATCAGTCGATCCGTGAGGTCTGGCACGCCCGCCCCGAAGTCCCCGACCTTCGCGTGGCTGCCTACATCACCGCCATCGACCGCGTCGCAAAGACCTACCGCAGCAAGGGGCTGTGAAGACACCGATCTGTGTCCCGCTTAGGGATCAAAAGCTTGCCTATCGACGTCGTGGCATTGAAGCGTCCGCTTTCCGCCCGTGTCGCCGTCTAGCACGCTTGCGGCCCGAAGCGGACGGTCAGACCTCTTCGCGTCATTCCGAAGAGCGGCCGTTCAATCTTCGTTCGGTGCCATCATCGATCCCGACACACTGCTTGTCGATGTCTGGGGACTGGCCCTGAAGACCGAAGGGGCGGGCGCGGCCGATCCGGAGATTGCGGACGCGAAATCCGGTCACTTCGGTGCCTCGAGCAGCAGCGCCATGATCTGCGCCCCGAGCGCCAGATCCGACACCTGCCCGAAGTGGCGCGCCCGCATTCGCCCCTGCCGGTCTATCAGCACCAGCGTCGGCGTGCCCTGCAGGCCCCAGGCTTCCATGGTGCTCGGCAGCGGACCGTCGCCGGGGGCGTCCACAGCGACCGGAAAGCGGATACGGTATTCGTGCAGAAAGGCCCGCAGGGCGACCGGCGTCATGGCGGCGTGATGCTCGAAGACCGAATGCAGGCCGATCACTGCCACTTGCGCGGGGTCGAAGGTGGCGGCGATCCGTTGCGCCTGCGGCAGGCCGTGGCTGACGCAACCGGGGCAGAGCATCTGGAATACCTCGACCGCCAGCACCCGGTCCTTGAAATCGGCCAGCGACAGCGGCGTGTCGGCGTTCAGCCACTCGGCGGCGTGAAAAGGGACGGGTTCGGCCATGTTTCCCTCCGGGGCTCGGGCGGCGACGCATGGCCGCCGCCCGAGGTTGTCAGTGGTTCACCCGGCCCGGCAGGCTCAGGTCCCCCGAAGCCACGTCGAACACATCGGTCACGCACAGAAGCGGCGCATGGATGTTGGCGTTCACCCGCAGCGCCGCCGTCACCCCGTCGTAGCGCGCCGCCTCGACCGCGCCGATGTCGGCGAACGGGACACGGACCGACAGGGTCTCGCCTGCAAAGATCGGCGACCAGCCGGGGCTGTCGATCAGCAGCGGCAGGCCGGGCCAGGTCAGCGGCAGGGCTGGGGTGGTGCCGTCTGGGATGTCCATCACCTTCAGCGCGCCCGGCCCGCAGGCCTCGTCCGGGCCCAGCACCACCCAGTGGCTGTGCCAGATGCCGCCGTCGTCGTCGGTCCGCCCGGTGTTGCCCTCGTCGAACAGGGGCGTGTCGTCGAAATCCGGATGGATGGTGACGGCAAAGGCCAGTATCCCCGCGCCGGTCTCGAAGCCCACCACCGAAGGGTCAAGGCTGGTCGGCCAGACGTAGGAGAAGACCGGCGCGCCGGCCAGCCCGCCGGCCGGGTCCGGCCCCGTTGCGCCCGGCGTGCCGGCGACCGACATTGTAAAGGTGGCGATCCGGCCCTCGGTGGTGATCGCGGCCGAAACGATGTCGAAATCAGCGTGCTCGGCAGTGCCGGTGGGCGCGACGATGCCGTGGGCATGATCGCCCTCGCCATGCGCCCAGGCCGTGGTCGTTGCAACCAGCAGCGCCGCGCTTGTCAGGATGGTCAGGTTCCGCATCACACTGCCCCCCGCACATCGGCCAGCGATGCGCCGAAGTTGATGTGATAGGGCGCGCCGTCGATCACGAGGGCCGGGACCGAGGTGACCCCGGCGGCTTCGGCCTCTGCAATCCGGACCTTGTCGGCGCCGAGATGAACGATCTCGACGGCATAGCGCCGCGGATCCAGCGCCTGCGCAACCTGCTGCTCGGCGGCAATGCAGACGGGGCAACCGGCATGGTAGAACGTGGCTTTCTGTGGCATGGTGAAACGTCTCCTGTCTTTTCGCGAGGTGGGTCGGACATCAAGGACGCCTCGCCCGTTGCCGCGGGTGGGGCGTCCGGCATCACGGCTCAGGCCGCTTCGAACCGCCGCCAGATGGCGGCGGCGCTTTCGGCCGGGGCCGCTTCGTGTTCGCCGCAGTCAAGGCGCAGTTGCGCGTCCCCGAAGGCGGTGTCCACAAAGGCGCAGTGATGCGGGCGGGCCGCATCGGCATGGGCATAGGGGCGGAAATGGGCGCAGGTCGCGCACATCCGTTGCACCGGGATCGCGCGAGCCTCCTGCAGGACGCGGATCAGGCGGGTGAGCACGCGCAGAAGCGACCCGGCCTCGGCCGCGGGCAGGTCCGACACGGCGGCTGTCAGGGCGTCAGACGCAGCCGCCAGCCGTTCGGCGATGGTCTGCCCTGCGGCGCTCAAGCCAACCCGCCGGGCCCGGCCGTCCTCGGGGTCGGGCTGCCGGATGACAAGGCCCTTGGCCGCAAGACTTGCCACCGAGTCGCTCAGGCTTGCCGCCGAAACCCCGAGGGCCGCGGCCAGATCGACCTGCCGAACGGGTCCGCGCCGGGAAAGATGGCCGAGGATTTCGGCCTGGGCGGGGTTCAGCCCTTCGGCCACCGCCGCCTGCCAGACCCCGGCCCGCCACAGCACGGCCAATCGGCCAAGGGCGAAGGCGATCTGATCGGAAGGATCGGGCATGACGGTCCCCTGAGGGTGATTCGATTAGGAATCCTAACTAAATATGGGGCCTCGGTCAATGACCGCGCGGTCAGGAAGGCCGCTGCCAGTATCCGCCGCAGACCCGGACACTGCTGTCGATGTCCACGATCAAGCCGTTTCGCGGCTTCTTTATCGACACCACCCGGTGATGCCCGGGTTCCGGCAAACCGGCGGGACAGATTGTTCAAGTCCGGCTTTCGCAACTTGCTGCGAGCGCAATGCTGCGGGGTCACAGTCTCCTTCCCGCCCGGTGCCCCCACTCCTGGCCTGAAACGTGGTATCCTGTGGTGGTCGGCATGACCGAAGAAGGGTGGGCCGGGTGGACAGGAGGTATACTCATGCCCGCCGAATTTCTCCCCGTCCTTCGGCCTGTCCGCGTCCCTTGGAACAAGGGCCGCATTATCGGTCAGAAGCGCCCGCTCCTGCCGCGGCATGTCTGGTCCATCCGGGTCCGCTTGGAGATGGCAGGCAACCCGCGCGACCTTGCGCTGTTCAACATGGCCGTCGACAGCAAGCTTCGTGGATGCGACCTCGTCGCCCTCCGGGTCCGGGATGTGTTCGCCGCCGGGCGGGTCAAGGAGCGCGCCTCGATGATCCAGAGCAAGACGGGCAAGCCGGTCCGCTTCGAGATCACCGAAACGACACGGCTATCCCTCGAGCGATGGATCCAGGACCCGGAGATGACCGGCCTCGAATTCCTGTGGCCTAGCCGGATCCATGGCAGCCCGCATCTGTCCACGCGTCAGTATGCGCGGATCGTCCGGGGCTGGGTGAAGTCGCTGGGCCTCGAACCAAGCGCCTACGGCACCCATTCCATGCGACGGACTAAGGTCGCACAGATCTACAAGAAGACCGGCAACTTGCGCGCGGTCCAACTGCTACTGGGGCACACGAAGATGGACAGCACCGTGCGTTACCTCGGCGTCGACATCGAGGATGCCCTGACGCTGTCAGAGGGCATCGATCTGTGAGGCAGACGCGGCCAGCGCAAGCTGGCCGCGCTTGTCGCCCAAAGCGACATTGATCTTGACACACCCAGGATTAGTAGCTTAAAGCTACATCATGAAGCAGATCAGCTACACGAGGGCCGCGATCCGGGCGTTGCGCCGGATGCCCGCCAACACGGCCAGGCTGATCCAGTCCAAGATCGAGGCCTATGCGACGGACCCGGCCTCACAGGGAAACAACGTGAAGTCCCTCAAGGGGCGAGAGGGGATCCGGCTGCGGGTCGGGGATTGGCGCGTGATCATGGATGACCAGGGCAATGTCTTGGCGGTTCTCGATATCGGCCCACGCGGCGACGTCTATGACTGAAAGGGAATGACATGAACGAGATGGTGACCATCCCGCGCGAGGAATACGATCGCCTTCGGGCCGCAGCCGAGGATCTGGCCGATCTCCAGAGCTATGATCGGGCAAAGGCCGCCCTGGCGGCAGGGGCGGAGGAACTGATCCCCGGCGATTACGCGAACCGGTTGCTCGATGGGGAAAGCCCGCTGCGCGTCTACCGGAACCTGCGTGGCTTGACCCAGGCCGCCTTGGCCGAGAAGGCCGGGGTCAACCGCGTGACCGTGGCCGAGATCGAGACCGGACGCAAACAGGGCTCGATCGCAACCTTGCGCGCCATGGCGGGCGTCCTCGACGTCACGCTGGACGATCTGACGGAGTAGTCGCGGCGGAAAGCGGTCGTTCGCACCTGGAATACCTGTGCGTTCAAAAGCACCTTCGCCCAGCGATGGTGGATCCAACGCGCTGCTGGTCCGACCCTCTGAAAGTCTGACGAGCACCAGAGCAGGCTCAACGACATCGGCGGTGGGCTATGGAATGTCTGCGAGCGGATAGCCCCAAGCGCCTTCCCATCCGCAGGCTCTCGCTGCGCAGAAGGCCGCATATTGGAGAACCTCTTCTGGAGTATTACCGCGCAATCTTGCCACAAGGTAGCCCGCGATGAAGGCATCGCCAGCGCCCATGGTATCGACCACCGTGGCGGGCACAATTGGTTGTTCGATGCGGGTCTGACCCTTGGCCCAGACAGCCCCCTTGTCGCCGCGCGTCACGCAGACGGTGTCCGGTCCAAGGTCGAGGACCCGCGCGATCAGCTCTGACACTGCCGCGTCGGCCAGCCCTGCTCCTGACAGGAAAGCTGTCGAGACATGCGGACAAACCTGCGCCAGATAGGCCGGGTCGTGCAGAGTGGAGAAATCGAACGACACCTCGTGCGCGGCGGCACGGATGCGAGGTAGTTCCGGTTCGAGATAGCTGAAGCAGCTGGAATGGACATGGCCCATGGTGGCGATCAGCGCCAGGTCGTCCTCGTCCATCCTGAGCATCACCTTGCGCCGGATTCCGCCCCGGTTCGATGAAACGAAAACCCGGTCGCCATCGGCGTCATGCGTGACTTGCGCCTTGCCATTCGGTCCTTCTACCCGGCGCAGATGGGCGGTCGAGAGGCCTTCGGCAGCCATGCAGGCGCGGACGTGATCGCCTTCACGGTCATTGCCGACGATGCCCATATAGGCCACATCGGCCAACCCGAAGCGGCGGGCCAGAACGGCCACGTTCAGCGCGTTGCCGCCGGGGAAGAACTCACCTCGGTCAAGGTAGAGGTCGACGACGTTGTCGCCGATGCAGAGAAGTCCGTCGGTCATGCTCGCTCCGTCCTTGAGGGGGCAGGACTGGCCTGCCCCCGGAACTCTCGTCAATAATCCATCTTCCACATGTAGCGCCGCACTGTGAGCGGATGGCCGCGGCTGTCGGCCAGCTTGTCGCAATAGACGCGCAGGAGCGTGCCGAAGGCCATGTGTTCGACATGCTCCACCACTTCGGGATCGATCACGCCCAGACCCAGTTCCTCGGCGCAGAGCGTGGTCACGCGCTGGCTGTACTTTGTCACGAAATCCAGCCCCCGGTCGTCCATCTTGCGGCTGGCACCCAGGCCGCGCAGCACGATGAAGGGCACGTCGAAATCGGTGATCTCGAAGGGTCCGTGGAAGTATTCGCCCGCGTGGATGCCGGCGGAATGGATCCACTGCATCTCCTGGAAGATGCAGATCGCGTACGAGTAGGCCGTGGCATAGTTGGCCCCGGCACCCATCGTGTAGATCACCGGCTCGCGTTTCATGGCTTCGGCGAAGGTGGCGATGCGGTCTGTGTGGGCGGCGATGGCGGTGTCGATCAGGGCCGGAAGGGCGGTCAGTGCCTTTTCCACCTTTTGCGCCAGTGGGTTCGCTTCGCGCACGCCCATGATGCCGAAGGTCAGTCGGGCCATGACGGCGGGGGAATGGTCGGGCGCAAAGGTCTTGGGCGCGTGGGTGTAATAGACTGGGAACTCGACCGCTTCATCCAGCGGGCTGCCGGGCAGATTGGTCAGCGCGATGGTTAGCGCGCCCTTGGCACGGGCGAAGCGCGCCGCCTCGACCGTTTCCGGCGTGGTGCCGGAGTGCGAACACAGGATCACAGCCGAGGTTGGCCCCAGCCGTGCCGGGTTGCGGGCCATGAACTCGGCGGCGTTCAACGCGTGGCCGGCGATGGTTTTTGCGTGACGGTCGACCGCATACTGATTCGGCAGCATAAGCGCATAAGATCCGCCACAGGCGACGAAGTAGATTTCGGTCAACTCGGGCCGTGCCTTTGCGGCGGCCAATGCGGCGGCGATCTGCGCCTCGGTCGGGAAGGGTTTGTCGGTCATCTGGTCCTCTCATCAGGCAAGGTTGGGCCGGTCCCGGAAACGGCGTTCCGGGGGCGGCAGGTCGGCAATGGGTCGGGCGCTACTGGGGAAAGCCCCCCGGATGGCCGCAGCATGCGGCAGCGCAGGTGTGGCCCGCTGCCATGGCCATGGGCACGTCGGCCCCGTTCAGACGCGCGGCGAGAAAACCCGCGATATAGGCATCGCCCGCGCCGGTGGTATCTACCGGGCTGATCCGTGGCGCCTCGGCGCGCCAGGTCTGGCCGCCGATCAGGGCAAGGCTGCCCCGCGCGCCCAGGGTCACGACGGCACCCTTCGCGCCCTGCGCCACCAGGTCGGCCGCGCGGGATTCAGCCCGGTCGGCCTGATCTTCGGGCAGCGAGGCGAAGGCGATGGCCAGCCCCTCGACCCCCAGATCCTCCGGGGCGGCATTCACCGAGACATCCTGCGACAGGCTGACCCCGTCGCGCGCCAGAACCCGGCGCGCATGGCCGCCGTCCTGCAGCCAGCCGATATGGACATGGCGGGCCGCCTTGAGCGTACGCAGACGCGCGGCATCGGGCACCCAGCCCGCGCAAGCCCCGAAATCCTCGGTCAGGATGGTGCGGTTTCCGTCGGGGGCAACGTTCAGACGCGTGACCGACGTTGCCGACCCCCGTCTATCGGCGAGAGAGACATCCACACCCTTTGCAGCCACTGCGGACAGCACCCGGTCGCCGTCGGCTTCTCCTGTCGGGCCGACCGAGCCGCAATAGGCCGTGCGAAGGCCCAGCATCGCCGCCTGCACCGCGACGTTCACCGCGTTGCCCCCGACGAGGTCGGCCGTCACCGCGCCGGTCAGCCGGTCGATGCAGTTGTCACCAAGGGCTATCAGGTCGAACGCGGTCATCCGATCGTCGCCCCACGCGATGCCATGTTGTCTTTCAAATCATGCCAGGCAAGGACCGGGCGGCGATACCAGGTCTGACCGTGGAAGAAGGGGCGCGTTTCCAGTTCCAGCCCGTCAAGGGCCGTCTCGCCGCCCTTGCCCAGCATCTTCTGCGCCAGCTTCATCCCGAGGTAGGACGACATGGCAACGCCGGTGCCGTTGTAGCCGATGGCATAGCCCATGCGCCCGTGCATCCCGACATGCGGCAGGTGGCTGAAGGTCGCACCGACCCAGCCGGTCCAGACATGGGCGATCTTCACGCCCTCCAGCTGCGGGAAAAGCCGCAGGATGTTGCGGCGCACGCGCGGCAGGCAGGCCGCGACGTTGTTCACGTCCACCGGAACCACCGTTCCGATCATCACCCGGTCGCCATCGGGCGAGGGCCGGTGATAGGTCACGTTCATCCGCGTGTCATAGACCATCGAGGCCCGGGGGTAGAGCGCACGCACCGCCGCCGGGTCCATCGCTTCGGTCGCTGTCACCACCGAGGCCAGCGAGACCACCCGCCGCCGCATCCAGCGCGAGGCGCCGTCGGTGTAGCCGTCGGTCGCCATCACCAGATGCGCTGCGCGCACTGCTCGGTCTCCGGCCAGGCAGGTGATGTGATCGACATGATCCTCGATCTTCGAGACTCGGGTATGCGGTACGAAGCGCACGCCAGCCGCAAGGCAAAGCCGAACCAGTTCGGCGACCAGACGGCCGGGATGCAGGCTGGCCCAGTCGGGCAGATGCACGCCGCCATGAAACTGTGGCGAGGCGACGAAGTCGCTGACGCGGGCCTTCGGGATCTCCTCGCCCTCGACCCCAAGGCGGGCGTTCTGGCGCAGGAAGTGGCGCAGCCCCTCCATCCGGTCAGGCCGGTGCGCGCCGATGAAATGGCCGCAGACGCTGTAGTTGCAGGCGATACCTTCCTCCGCCACGAAGGACCGCAGGTGACGATGCGCTTCGATCCCTGTCGACAGGATGCGGCGGGCTCGATCCTCACCGTATTTCTTGATGAAGTCGTCGAGGTCTGGCTTCATTTCCGAGGAAACCTGCCCGCCGTTCCGGGTGGAGCAGCCCCACCCGATCTCGCGAGCGTCGCAGATCACGACCTGTCGCCCACCGCGCGCCAGATGCAGCGCGGTGTGCAGGCCGGTGAAGCCCGAGCCTACCACCAGCACATCCTCGCGCGGCTCTACCTGCGCAGGCGGCACCGGTGGCAAGGCCATTTCGGCCCGCCAGAGGGGGGTGTCGCTGTGTCCTTGGAAGGCATCCATCTCAGTAGGCCACGCGCTTGTAGTAACGGCGCGTGACCAGCGGATGGTCGCGCATGACCTCAAGATGCGCCGAAAGCCGCTCCAGCACGGTTGCGAGAAGCGCCGGGGCCAGCAGCGCCCGCAGGTCCGGCGAAAGGCCGGTGGTCGCAAGATCGCGGGTATCCAGCACCGTCAGCTTGTCGGTATAGCCCTTGGCAAAGGCGATCACGCGGTCGGTCAACGGGCGGGTTTCATCCTCGCCCGCGAAGACCACGACCGAGACGCCTTTCTCCACCAGCTCCAGCGTGCCGTGGAAGAAGTCCGAGGCATGGACCGGCCGGGTGCGGATCCACTGCATCTCTTCCAGGATGCACATGCCGTAGTAATAGGCCTCGGGCCAGGCGGCGCCCGATCCGGTGATGATGTGCCAGCCATCAGCCGCAATCGCCCGCGCCAGCGCATCGGCGCGCGACTCGAACGCCTGTTTCACTGCAAGAAGCTGCTGGGGAAGTCCGGCCAGTTCAGCGATGATCCGGTCATAGTCCGACCGCTCGCCCCGTGCCTGCATTGCGGCCAGGGCCGCGACCAGCGACGTGACGTAGAACATCTCGCACGAGGTATCATCCTCGGCAAAGTTGACGAAACTGTGGTCGGCCCCCTTGGCCAGCGGCGTCTCGGCGTGGCCGGTGATCGAGATCACGGTGGCCCCGCGTGCCTTCACATAGTCCATCGCCGCGATGCTTTCCTTCGTGGTGCCCGACAGCGACGGCATGACGACCACCGACTTCGGCCCCAGCGCCACATGACCGGTCAGCACAATCTCGGCGCAAAGGACGTTGTGGCAGGGGAGCTTTGAGGCCCGGCGCATCAGGTCGGCCGCGGGCTGCATCAGGATGCCCGCCCCACCCGAGCCCATGAAGAACAGGCTGTCGGCCCCTTCAGCCACCAGCCGTCCGACCAGTGCGCCAAGGTCGCGGGCAATGGTCACGGTTCCGGTCTGGATGCGCAGGAAGCGGGCGGGATCGAAGTTCAGCATGGTCATTCCTTTCGAGAACCAGTTGGGCGGATCAGAGCCGAAGGCCGCTGTCGCCAGAGAAGAGGTGTGCGCGGCCCGGCTGGGGCTGCACTGTCAGACCGCCGTCGGTGGCGAAGTCATGTTCGCCGTCCAGCTGCACGGTCACGGGCTGGCCGTCGGCAAGGCGGGCATAAGCATAGGTCACCCCGCCAAGCCGTTCGCTGGCCTGTACCTGCACCGATGCTCCGGGTCCGGCCGCAAGATGCTCGGGCCGGATGCCAAGCGTGACCTCAGCGCCCACGGCCGGCAGATGATCCACGGTCACGTCGCAAAGCAGACCTGCGGCATCGACGCGGGCGCGGCCGGCCTCGATCGCCACCACGCGGGCTTTCAACAGGTTCATCTTCGGGCTGCCGATGAAGCCCGCGACGAAGGTGTTGGCCGGGCGGCGGTAGATTTCCAGCGGTGCGCCGATCTGTTCGACCAGCCCGTCACGGAGGACGACAATCTTGTCGGCCAGCGTCATCGCCTCGATCTGGTCGTGCGTGACGTAGACCATGGTCGCCTGCAATTCGCGGTGCAGCTGTGCCAGTTCGATCCGCATCTGCAGCCGCAGGCTGGCGTCAAGGTTCGACAGCGGTTCGTCAAACAGAAAGACCTTGGGGTTGCGCACGATGGCACGGCCGATGGCGACGCGCTGGCGCTGGCCGCCGGACAGCTCCTTCGGCAGCCGCTTCATCAGGGGGCCAAGTTGCAGGATTTCCGCCGCACGCGCGATCTTGCGGGCGGCCTCGTCCTTCGGCGTCTTCGCGACCTTCAGCGCGAAGCCCATGTTCTGTTCAACGGTCTTGTGCGGGTAAAGTGCGTAGGACTGGAACACCATCGCGATGCCCCGATCGGCTGGGCGCACATCGTTCATCCGCTGGCCGTCGATCACCAGATCTCCCCGGCTGATCGTCTCCAGCCCCGCGATCATCCGCAGAAGCGTGGACTTGCCGCAGCCCGACGGGCCGACGATCACCACGAACTCCCGTTCGGCGATGTCGATGTCGATGCCGCGCACGGCCTCATAGGTGCCGTAGCGTTTGGCGATACCCTTGATCTGCATGTAGGACATGGACGAGCTCATTTGACGGCGCCGCTGGTCAGACCGCCGACGAACTGGCGCTGCATGACCAGGAAGGTCGCAAGGATGGGAAGGATCGACAGGGCGAGGCCAGCCATCAGCACGCCCCAATCGGCGCGCAGGGCGACGGCAAAACTCATCACGCCGATGGTCACGGTCTTGACGGAGTCGCTTTCGACGAAGGTCAGCGCGAAGATAAACTCGTTCCAGACCCGCATCGCCGAGATCAGGCCGGCCGAAGCGAGGATCGGGCGACAAAGCGGCAGGTAGACCTCGGCAAAGATGCGCGCCTCGCCCGCGCCGTCCATCAGCGCCGCCTCGCGCAGCTCACCCGGGATGCCGGTCATGTAGGCGCGGATCAGGAATGTGGTGAAGGGCAGGCCGAAGGCCACGTTGGGCAGGATCAGCGCGAAATAGGTGTTATAAAGCCCGGTCTCGGCCATCACGCGGAAGAGCGGGATCAGACTGACCTCGGGCGGCAGGATCGCGCCCCCCAGGATCAGCGTGTAGATCGCGGCCTTGGCCCGGAAGTTCAGGACGACCAGCGCGTAAGCTGCCATCGTGGCCAGCGCCAACTCGATCACGACAGTGGCCGTCGTGACGATCAGCGAGTTCAGCAGGTAGCGCGAGATGCCGTAATTCCAGGCGGTCGAGAAGTTCTCCCAGTGCCAGACCTTCGGCAGGCCCCAGGTGGCGGCGAACATGTCGTTGGTGGTTTTGAAGGCGTTCAGGAACAGCCAGACCATTGGATAGACGCAGACCACCGCCAGTGTCAGGAACACGGCCCAGAGGAGGACGCGGTTCAGCACGGCAAGGACGGGAATGGAACGCGCGGCGGCCATGTCAGCGGTCCTTCTGCAGCTTGATCTGCACCAGACCGATGGTCAGCGCGATGAAGAAGATCACCGTGGCGATGGTTGACGAATATCCGATCATGTCGTCGCGGAAGGCGGCACGGTACATCATGGTGCCCAGCACCTCGGAGGAATGGTTCGGGCCGCCAGCCGTCATCACCCAGACGATGTCGAACACCTTGAGCGAGCCGAGGATGGTGATGATGGTGACGATCAGGATCGTCTCGCGCACGCCGGGGACGGTAATGTGCCAGAACTGCTGGATGCCCGAGGCGCCGTCGATCTCCATCGCCTCGTAAAGATCGCGCGGCACGGCGCGGATGGCGACCATGAAAAGGGCCATGATGTAGCCGGTCCACTGCCACTGGCTGACGAAGATCACCGCGAAGATGGCGGTATCCGGCTCGCCCAGCCAGGCCTTGGACCAGCTGGCCAGCCCGGTCTCCCAAAGGATCTGGTCGATCAGGCCGGTGGTCGGCGTGAGGAGGAGCTGCCAGACCAGACCAACGACGACCACGGGAAGAATCGACGGCAGGAACAGCGCGGTCCGGAACAGGTTGGCCGAGAAGTCAGGGAAGATCCGCGCCTCCAGCACGGCGGCCAGCACCAGCGCAATGCCGACCTGACAGGAGACCGAGATCACCGCGTAGATCGCATTGTTGGTCAGCGCGGTCATGAATTTTGGATCGTTCCACAGGCGCAGGTAGTTGTCGAAGCCGACAAAGTCCCAGTCCAGCGACATGGCCGAGAAGGAGAACATGCTGAAGCGGATGTTCGTCAGCGCCGGTCCGTAGACAAAGATCACCAGGAACAGCAGTGCCGGGGCGACCCAAAGCCAGCCCTGCAGGCTTTGCCGCCACGTCGCTCGGTTATGATCGGACCTGTCGGTCATCGGTCAGTCCTGTGGGAGAGGGGGAAATGGGCCGGGCGACCTGCTGGTCGCCCGGCGTCGGTCCAGCGTGGGAGCTTACCGCTGGGCCAGCGTTTCCTTGGCCGCGGCGCGCACCTTTTCCATCACGGCTTCCGGCGTCTCATCACCCGACAGAAGGCCCTGTCCCGCGGCGAGGATCACGTTGGCCGAGGCGGTGTCCATGTCCGTGTCCAGCCAGAGCGCCATCCCGGCGGCATCTTCAAGCGCCTTGAGGCCCGCAAGAGTTTCCGGCGTGGTGGTCGCTTCCGTGACCGACCCAATCACCGCGGACGTCATCCCAGTCGTCGACACATACTTTGCCGCTTGTTCCGGCGAGGTGATGAAGTTCAAGAATGCCAGCGCCTCGTCAGGATGCTCTGTCTTGGACGAGATCAGGAATCCGTCCGGCGCCCCGGTCAAAAGGTCGTTGCGGCCCGCGGCACCTTCCATCGGCGGCATCGGGAAGAAGCCCCACCCCTGTTCGGCCACCGGGGTGTCGGCCAGCATGTAGAACTCGACCAGCTCGAGATAGACCATCGCCGACCGGCCGGCGATGAACGCACCCCGCGCTTGCTGATGCGAGATCGCGTTGGCGCCGTTGTTGAAATAGCCCTTGTCGCCGAAGGATTTGTACAGCGCCAAAGCCTCGACATAGCCGGGATGTGTGTAAAGCTGGTCAGCCGGAGCGAGCAGTTGATAGTCGGCCTGACGCACGTCGTCGGGAACCATCTTGGCGAAAAGGTCGCCGATGTAATGCGTTGCCGCCCAAGGCGCCTGGTTGCCGTAGGCGATCGGCACTTCACCCGCCGCCAAGAGCGCGTCGTTAAGCGCAATGAACTCGGCGAAAGTGGTCGGCACGGCCAGCCCGTGCTTTTCGAAGATCGCCTTGTTGTAGATCATGTATTTGCTGTCGACGTTCACCGGAATGCCGAACTGCTTGCCCTCGAACTGGAACGGCTCCAGCGAGGCGGCGGCGAACCGGCCCTGCCATTCCGGGCCCTTCAGCGCCTCGGTCAGGTCCAGCGTGCGGCCTTCGCGGGCGAACTTGCGGCCGAACTCGCCCGACCAGGAAAAGTAGATGTCCGGCACCTGGTCCGAGGCCATCAGCACCCGGATCTTGTCCTTGTAGGGTTCATCCGCGACGGCCTCCATCACGATGTCGATCGAGGGGTTGGCGGCTTCGAATTCGGCCACGGCGGCGTCGAAGTAGGCCATGTTCTCAGGCTCGGGGAACTTGTGCAGGAAACTGACCACGGTCTTGTCCTGGGCCAGCCCCGGCAGCGATGCCAGGATGCCGGTCGCCAGTGCGGTCACGGCGAGAAGGTGCTTCATCGAACTCTCCCTTGTTGGTTGACCGGACTATACCAGTTTGCCCGGTTTGGTTAGCATTGGTATAATAGTTTCCATACCAAGTGGACCAAGGCAACGGTTTTCTTGCCGAAGTCGGCGAATTCCCATGCTGCGCTGCGGCGTGACAGGGAAGAAGGTGGCTTTTCGTTTGCCCCGCGCGGAACATTGGTATAGTAATTTGGGCAAGTGGCCCCTGCTACCGGCGGAAAATCGGGCCGATTTCAACGCTTGCCCTGCTGTCGGTGTATACCAAATGCCCATCCCAGCCTTCATAAGCCAGGAACAGCGCCCCGGGTCGGCGCTGGCCCGGGTGCACTTGCTTTTGCGCAATCTCATGCTGGAAACCGGCATGTCGCACGGCGACCGCATTCCATCCGAGCGCGAACTGGCCGAGCGATTCGGAATATCGCGCATGACAGTGCGCAAGGCGCTGAACCAGCTTGTTGACGCGGGGCATCTGGAACGCCGCGGCACGGCAGGCACGTTCTTGCCCGAACCCGCAGTCGTGCGGCCGCTGTCCAAGCGGGTCTCGACGGCGATCTCGGAAGTCGTGGGCCAGGCCGGTCATAAACCCGGCGCGCGCCTTCTATTCTTCGAGCAGGCGCAGGCCGATGCAAATATCGCGCGCCGGCTGCACCTAGACGAAGGCGCACCGGTCATCGTGATCAAGCGGCTTCGACTGTCGGACGCAGTGCCCTTCTGCGTCGAAACCAGCTACTTGCCGCAGCACCGCGTTCCCGGACTGGTCGCCGCCGATGTTTTCGCCGCGCCATCGCTTTACGCCCTTTTGCGCGAACGCTTTGGCATGACCTTTGCGACCTCGGACTTCCACGTGAGCGTTGCCGCCGCCCCAGAAATCGAGGCAGATCTTCTTGGCCTTGCCCCGGGGGTTGGTGCCCTTGCCATGCGCTCGACTGTCTATGACCGCGACGGTCAACCGGCCGAATTCTTAATTTCCTGGAACCACCCCAACCGCGTAGCGTTCGAATCTCTGCGCGATGATGCAGGCCCGGTAAAGAGCGTTTTCACCGACTGGGCGAGTCCAACGCCGTGAAGGCATGACAGCGAAAAGCAACTGTCCGCTTTGGGCCGAGGCTGTGTGAAAACTCCAATTTCGAGCATCTATGAAGAACAGTCTCCTCATGAGCCCGTCCGTGACGGCCCGCGCGGGAACGAAAGTTCGCAGTCACGCCTGCAGGAGAACGTCGTTCTGCTCCGACAATGCTGGACCGAGTTTTCACACAGCCTCGGCCGAAGCCTGCCCATAAGAGGATGCGGCGCGGGTCAGCAACTAAGTACTCGTCAGACCCGAGCGGGCACCTTCCTTCTGCGCTTGGCGCTCTTCGCAATTTCCTGAAACACCCGTGCCGCTTCTCCGAAGACCTCGGCATCTGCCTGTCCGGCGGACGCAGCCAACCCTGACAGCTTTCCGACAGGCGCAAGCCTGCTATCCGCCCCGCCCGTTTGTATTGTCGGCAGCGCCTTCCCCTTCCGTGCTCGATCAATCGGACCAAAGTGCCGATCCTCATAGTATCGGATGTGTCGCGCCCGGATCGGATACTGTCCCTCGGGCAGCACCAGCACCTCATCCAGCGGAAACCGCAGCACCTCGTTCGCCGAAATCAACGGCCGCTCCTCGGAACGCCTGCTGACGTTCGCGCTATCTTCGAGCGCCCGAACCCGCGACTGGCTTTCGGTCACGGCGGTGATGGTGGATCGGCCCAAGGCATTCGAGAGGACCTCGGCGGTCCGGTCATCCTGCGGCGTCATATAAATCTGCACACCGGCCCCGCCCTGCAGGGACCTCCGCCCAGTTTCGCCATAGATGTCATCGAGGCCAGGAATGGTTTGGGAGATGATGAAGAACCGGCCGCCGAAGCTGCGAATGGTCTTGATGGAAGAGAGGACAAGCGGCTGACGGCCAAGCTGGTCGAACTCGTCCATCAGGAACATGACAGCATGGGGTTCATCATGCCCCGGCTCCCTGCGCTGCAGCGAGGCGATGGCATCCGCGAAGAGCAGACGGACGAGGGGGGCCAGGGTTTTCAGGTGCTCGGGCTGGACGACGATGTAGAGGCTTTGGGGGTCGCGGCGGAAGGTTGAGAAGTCGAAGTCGCTGGCCGAGGTCACGCGGTCTACCGCCGGGTCGTTCCAAAGCTCGAGACCGGAGCCTTGGATGACCGACACATAAGCCCCGAGGGTCTTTTCCGGGACGTCGGCCATTTCGAGAAACGTGCGGGAGACGATCGGGATGTTCGTGGTCTCGGCAATGGCCGTGTAGCTCTTCTTCTTGTCACCGCCACCAGCCATGATTTCACCGGCAAAGCCCAAAGTCGGGCGGCGCTGTTCAATGGCGTAGAGGCATGAGGCGATGAAGAGCCGCTTGCCCGCGTTGAAGAAGCTCTGGGCGCTTTCGCCTTCCGGGATGAGGAAGAGGTCGGCCATCGAGTTCAGCGCGGTGTACTGACGCTCGGCGGAGGGCAGGGCGGCGATCCGTGCGAGGGGGTTGAAGCGGTGCGACCCCCGATCTTCGTCGAAGGGCGAGAAGTACCAGATACCGTTCTTGAGCCCGTGCTTGCGATGGATGGAGGTCTTGGCGAAGTTCTCGCCCTTCACGTCGAGGATGATCGCCGAGCCCGAGAAGTGGAGGAGGTTCGGGATGACGAAGCCGACGCCTTTCCCGCGGCCGGTCGGCGCGATCATCATCGCGTGCGGGAAGCGGTCCGGCGGCGCCATCACAAAGGGCGCATCGGAATTCGGGAGGCCGAGCTTGCCGAAGAGGAAGCCGTTCTGATCGTGGGTTCCGACCATGCGGTTGCGCTTCAACTCGCGGCGTGACTGGAAATGCGCATCGTCATACTGGTTGAGACGGCCGCGATGGACCCCGGCCAGACCAACCAGCGTCAAGGCGACAGTCACGGCACCTGTGATGATCAGCGCACCCTGCAGAACCGATGGCCGGGCGGCGAGGTCGGCCCAGGCATAGCGCAGGAACCAGGGGCCCATAGGGCTAAGCGTATCGAGGCTCTCCCGGAAGGCAGTAATCACATAGATCGTCGCCAGCATGCCGCCGATGTAGAGGCCGGTCAGCAGGCCAAGGAGCAGCGCCAGCGGATACCGCCATGCGGTGTCGAGGTTCGAAAGCATGGGACTGTCCTCAGAGTTCGTGGCCGGTGTCGCGTTCGACGGCGCGGTCGCGCTGCCCCAGTTCTGCGGCGCGATGCTGCGCCCGTGCCAGATCTGCCCAAGGTCCGACCTCGCTCGATTGACCGAGGTCGCCCTCGTTCTTAAGTTCATGGGCGACGGCGGCCCGGAGTGCCGGATCTCGGACCTGTTCGTTGAGCGGGGCGAAATCGCCGGACCGAACGCGGTCGAGATCCTCGGGTTTCAGGGTATCATGGAGGCGGTCGACGATGGCTTCCAGCGCGGGCACCTCGGACAGCTTCATGTGGCGATCGGCGCTCAGCAACTGGTCGCGCGCGATGGCCTCGGTCAGTTCCGGCGCGAGGTTGAAGGAGGCGACTTCTGCGCGAACTTCCTCACCTAGGGCGCGCTCCGTTTCCATCCAGAACACCTTTTGCATCGTGTTCGGCTGTTCAGTGATCCAGCTTGCCCGCTGACCTTCGCTGCGATCGGCCAAACTGAAGCGGGCGACCATTTCCTCGACGGACGTGCCGGCTATGCGAAGCTCATCTTCCCGGATCGAGAACAGCGCCGTCAGCCGTTCGCCGATCTCGTCGCGAACATGTGCAAGGGTCGTGCGTAGACCTTCATCGAGGGTAACCCCCTCGGTCTGGCCCTGCTCCAGCCGCGCCAGCGAGGCGAGGGTCGGATTGTGATAGGGATCGGTGTTCCGATCAGCAACCTGCGCATGCTCTGCCAGGAGGACGCTTTCTGGTGCGAGTTTCAGCGAGGCGCGCGCCTGCTCGGCAAAGCTTCGTTCAAGATCGACCCGCTCGGCCGAGGGTTCCATGGCACGGATCGCCTCCCAAGCTTCGGTGGCCGAAGCGATCATCTCGCTGCGCGCAGCCTCAACCCGTGCGGCGGGATCCCCTTCGGCATGAAGCGAGTGATCGGGCATCAGGGGAACTCCTTGTCTGAGAGCGGCGGCAGAAGCGCCAAGCGCTCGGGCCAGCCGGGAAAGGTAGGAAGAGGTGCCCGCCTCGGCGCCGGTTGTAGCGGCAAGACCAGCAAGGTCACCCAAGGTTTCGTATTCGCGAGCAAAGCCCTGCATCGCGGCGAGCCGTCGGCTCCGCTCCCCATCGGAAAGCGGCGGCGGGGCAGGGGGCGTGGCCTTGCCGCCCTCTCGCGACGCACGCAGCTCGGACTGGCGCGGCGGGTTCTCGATGATGCCGCGGGAAAGGCGCGACGAGGCGAGGATGTTCAGCCCATGCGACTGGCTGATCTCGGCGTGAAGTTCACGCATCACATCGAAGTTCAGCGCGGCATGGCGACAGATCGATAGGAAGCGGCCTTCCTCGATGCCATGCTTGTCGACCACGAAATGCGCATGCAGATGGTCGGTGTCCTTGTGAAGGGCAGCGACATAGCGCCAAGCATCCCCATACTCACCGGACCCGAACACGGCCTGACCCCATTCCCGGGCGATCACCTCAGCGTGCTCGGCGTCCACCCCCCGCGGAAAACTCAGAACGATATGATCGGCGTGTCCCCGGCGTGGCGCACCTATCCAGGTCGAGGACCAGGTGTCCGCCGTCCGCTCCGTTCGCGCAGGATCAAAGTCACGCTCGTAGCCCGCCAGATTGCACCAGGTGCTCTGCACCCCCTCTTCCCGGGCCACATAGTCGAGAAGGCGCTTCAGCTCCTGCGGGGTGCGGGCACTCCCACCAGCGATGCGTTTGACGACCGACTGCCAGCCGCGTGGCCCACTCGCGTTGCGCAGAAGCGCCCGAGTCTGACGTTCTTTCCTGGTTCCGAGCCGGGACGATGAGCCGTCGCCACCGCCCCGCCCACGACGACGGTCGTCGAGAACATGACCGAGAACCAGATCCTCGACGGAAGGTGACCGGGTCATTTCGGCAGCTCGGCAGACGCGTCAGTGGCGGGAACAAAGGAAGTGGCTTGTTCGCCAAGTCCCTGCTTGGCCCTCAGCGCCGAGAGGAGATGGACCACCTCTTCAACAAGGTCATCGACCCGCACCCCGACCTTTCGCACCAGGGCGGCATCGCGGGCGTTCCAGGTCAGACGGCCAACCGCGCCCAGACGGGCGATCTGGTTGAGGTTGTTGCCGATGGCCGACAACTCTCGCCTGGCTGCAGCGATGGCATCCAGCTCGTCTGCCTGGATGGCCAGACGATCGCTTGCCTGTCTGACCAGATGCCGGACTGCCTCGGAAACCGTCAGACCGCTTGCCTCGGCAACCGCCTGAAAGGCTGCATGCTCGTCTTCCGTGATGCGGATGTTCAGCTTCACCGAAAGCCGCCGCACCTCCTTCCGGTCAAGGCTGCCCTTGATCCGTGACAGCGCCTGGCGGGAGCGGCCCATGGACCTCGCAACGGCCGCGACGCTCTCGCCAGCGAGGAGCCGCGCCGTGATACCGGCAGTCTCGGCAGAGGTCAGGCGTGAGCGTGGCATTGCATCATTACATGTGTTTTGAGGTCATCGCGCATCATGTACCACACACCACCGTTCCTGCCAACCGTCCTCACCGGCCGGTTTCCGCTCCTCTGAAGAGGGGCCCGCGTGCGGAAACCGGACAGCCGGTGAGGACTCAATATGGCGTCAGGGGTCGGCGGCTTGCCCGCCGACTGCGTCCCTGCGCCCCGGCCGTCAGGCCTCCGTGCAACGCGAGACCAAAGTGGTCGAGCGCCTTGAAACCTTGGGCTTTGCAGAAGTGTCCGGTCCCTCCATGAGGGCTGTTGGGACGGGCACGACAGTCTGAAGGAAGGGCTGCCCGGGAAGAGAAGGGGGGCCGGGGAAGGGGCCTCAAGATGCTTCAAGGCCTGCCCATTGCGGAAGATGGCCGACGATGAATGGCTTTGGGCATGAAGCCACAGGCTGGATCGGCGTAGCGTCAACCCGTCACTAGGCGAACTGGCAAGCAGGCCGACAGGCAAGCAGGCAGATTGTCCGGCATGCATCCGGTTGGCGGGTCATATTCGGGATCGTCCCTAGACAGAGGCCTGATGTCACCCTGCCTTCGGATCAGCCGTGCGGACAGGTTCCAACGCAGGCATGCGGCCTGTCACCTATGCAGGCATGCAGACATGCAAACCGTCATACGGGCCGGAAGGCAGATAGCCTCGATTGCGGCTAGGCCGAAGGAGTGCTCGGACGCCGCGCCGCAGCATCACGGCTGCGGGAATCCTTAGGAAACATGAAGGCTTCGGCGGTGTGTTACAACTTCCAGCACATGCCATTTGACGTTTCTGCAACCTTATGCCTAAACGGCGCACCGCACGTCGGTCGGATTAGTGACGCCTTTACAATGGCTTCGCTGGGTCTTGGCTTGCCCGCGGTGCACTGCCTTCCGCAGCGTCATGAAAGAACGCCGGGCGTCGGTGCAAGGGGTATCGAGTACCATTTGTGGAGGCGTCATTTCATGCAAGTCATTACCATCGTGCAGACCAAGGGCGGCTCGGGCAAGACCACGACCGCCATGCTTCTCGCATCTGCAGCACTGAACCTCGGGCGCAGCGTCACCCTGCTCGACGGTGATGTGAACGCTCAACTCGGCCGTTGGCGCGACAGTTTCGAACTGGCCACGTGGGAGAGTGCGCAAAAGCCCGACTGGCCGGAGAGTCTGGCGATCCTCTCGCCACCGGAAAGTGTTGAAGGGCTTCTGTCGCTCCTCGAGGCCGAGGAAGCGCGCGGCGTCGATCTCGTCGTGATCGACACCCGGCCTGGCACCCACACCGACACCGAGGACTTCTGCCTGATCTCCGATCTGGTGCTGATCCCAGCCCGCCCCGTCTACGCCGAATGGGAAATGACCCATCGCGCCGTCCTCTGGATGGACGACCTCCGCGCCTCGATTGCCGAGGGCGAGCGGTTCCCGGCGGTTAGGGTCCTCGTCATGGACGCGGGGCCGAAGATCATCGACGCGGCAACCCGGGAAGGGGGAATGGCTCAACTGCCAAAGCGCGACCGGGACGTGCTGCAAGAGATCCTGAGTCTCGACCATCTCGACGTTATCGTTCCGCATTCGAGGATCCTCGAACAACTTGGCTATCACGGCCCCCTTGGACCGGCGGCCCGCGCCAACGCCAAAGCACCCGGCGGTCGGCTGGTGGCGGACGCCATCACACGCCAGCTTGAAGTTGCGGAACTTGTGCTGACCGGGATCGACGAGGTGATCCCTGCATGAGCCGTTTCCGCCTTCCTGCACGTGTCGCACCCTCCCCGGCGGCGGAAGAACCGGGCCTGCAGAATTCCGCCGCACGGTTGCGGTCATCGCGCGAGGTGCAGGCGCGCATTCTTGCAGAACGGCGTGCGCCGGAGCAGGGAGGAAATGTCGAGGGCGTCAAGGCCCAGCTTCCCGACATGACGACGGAGCACTTGGCCGACCCGGAGTTTGCCGGGAAGAGGGAAGGGGAGAGTCGTCAGCCGCAGTCCCCCGCTTCGCCGCCCGAATGTGCTGCCAGTGGGTTGGCGAAGCCCCGGAAAGAGAAGCTGGTGGTCCTCTTTCGGCTGCCGTTGGCAGCCGAGAAGCAGCTTGAGCAGATCCCGGGCGCGGGCGACGTGACCCCAGCCTACATGCTGCGCGCCTTTGCCAAGGAAGCGCGGGCCGAACTGCGGCGGCTCTTGGCGGAAGATGATCTTGCGCCGCATGTCGACGAGGCGAAGCGCATCTTCGCCATGGCAGCAACGGACATGGCGGTCGGCGAGCCGATGACCGTCTACGCCCAAGGCTCCGCGATCCGGGCTATGCATGCGGCACTTGATGACCCATGGCTGATCGAGCCCCGGGCGACGATCGTTGGTGCCTTCCTCGCCGCAATCGCGTCGCAGCTCATCGAGGCGCGACGCGTCAGGTAGACCTCACCCATGCAACAAAAATCGATGAGCTGCCTGCGGTTACTCGCAGGCAAGATCGGGCAGCGGCGCTGTCTTGAAGGTCAGGCTGTCAGCGCTGGTGACCATTGCGAACTCGCCGCCCGTGCGGAAGGTTGCCACCATTTTCGACCAGTCCGCTGCGTCAACCGATGCCTGTGCGGCGATGCCGTTCTTGACCGGCAGGCGGGCCTGCTCGCCCGACTTTGCGAGAACAACGACCATGTTTGGTGCGGCGTCTTTGTCGAAGCGGACCACGAGCGCGCCGTTGGGCGTTGGCCCGAAGACGCGATCCGGATCGCAGACAAGCCGCACTTCACCCGCCTCGCTGGTGAGCGCGTAGGTCGGAAGGCCACGCTCGACACCGACCGTCCAGGCGTCAAGCGCGTGGACAGGAACAGACATCGCCGCAAGCGCGGAAACAGCCAGAACGGGGGACAGAACATGCATCGACAGGAAAGCCTTTCGTGGTTCGCGTGGCGACAGCAAAGCACCACTTCTGATGTCGGTAGATATGTTCTGATGGCGCCCCTGTCCATGACCGCAAGCCATGAGCGAATGACCGGAGGCCGGAATGGATGACGTCGTTAGACCCAGCTCCAAAAGCCCGACAATCGATCGTCGGCTGTGGCGTATCGACCGTGGAGACCGGGAACTCGTCGCGGAGCGGCATCGCACCGCCAGCGGTCGGTTCAGAACCGTGTGGCTGGTCCCGGAGGAAACCCTGCGTGGCGTCCTCTGGGTCGAGGTTATCGAAGGAACCCCAGCCGGTCCGTCGCTATGACCCATCAGCTGTCTGAATCGGACCGCCCGGATCGATTCAGAAATGCAATTGGACTTGGAGAGCGGCAAGGCGGAGTCTCTGCGGGGGGGAGGACCACCATGGCTCTGGCACATCTGCACCGCATCGACCCTGAGGCCAACATGGCGCGGTTCTACTGCATCGATGTTGGGGCGACGCTGTTAGGAGACGTCTCCGTCTTGCGGACCTGGGGCCGGATCGGAACGCATGGACGGACAAGACTCGAGACTTGCGCCACCGTGGAAGAAGCGGAGAGGGCAGCATCTCAAACCCTTCGACAGAAGATGCGGCGGGGCTATCTGCCTGCCGGCCAAATGCTGCCGCCAGACCTTGCGCTGTGAGATCTGTTAGGCCTTACGCTGAAGCCTGCCATCCAGCTCGGCACCGACCTCGATGGCGATCCGCTCATGGGTGACGTCGGCCTGCACGACCGCACTCGGCGCGAGCTGAACGCTTCGCGCTGAGACCGTGCCGGAGACCGCCCCAAGCACGACGAGGTCGTGGGCGACGATGGAACCTTCAACACGACCTGAACCAGCCACGGTGATTTCCGGCGCCCGCAATGAGCCAATTACGTTGCCTCGCACCTCGATCGGTCCACTGGAGGTGGCATCGCCTTCGACCACAAGGTCCTGCGCGAAGACGCTGCGGCGAGCGTTCGAACTGGCCGGGTCCGGCCAACTGTCGAGGTCGCCATTTGGGGTCTTCATCTTGGTGCCGCCTCAGCTCAACTTCGTGCCGCACGACTGGACCAGAAGCGAAACGAAAGGGCAACGCGCGGCGCCGTTATCGGCGAAGAAGCGCGAAAGTACTCGGCGTTGCACAACTCGTCCGGCAAAGATCGTCTGCCGGTCGTCCCTCATGAGCTATAGATTTTGCGTCTATCGCTCATGCGAGACCTTCAGACGGTTGGTTGGTGTGGTCCACTGTTGGAACGATGACAATGAACGGCTAGGGTATTCCGGTGAACTTCCGGCGGGGGTCGTGATGATGAAACACGAGGAGCGTGATAGCTTGGCCGATATCGCCTTCAATTTCAGGCATGAGCATGTCGAAGGCGAGATGCAGCGGCGACTCGCTCTTCCCTTTGATGCCTGGGAACCGATCGGCAGGGGAGAGTCCATAACAACAAGAGCTCGGGCTCATCTTGCCCGCGTTGCCGGATTCGGCAACGGAGACATGGACTGATACGTCCGGGTCGAACCCACTGGCCGACCGCGACCTTGTCGTCCCAACTGTCCAGATCCCAGGCGTGACCGGTGGTCCGGCTGCTAAATGGGTGTAATTGGGTTCCGAATTGGGTTGCAGGAAATGGGTGTTATTGGGTATAAAATTGGATATGATCCAAACTCAGACGCTCCGCATCACCCCGACCTTTCTCTCGATCATCGCCGAGATCGACGAGTTCAAAGGCGCATGGCGCGCACTCGGAAGCCTCGCCCCCGAGCGTCTGTCCGCCTTACGCCGCGTCGCCACCATCGAGAGCATCGGCTCTTCGACACGCATCGAGGGAAGCCGGCTCTCCGATAAGGAGGTTCAGCGTCTGCTCTCCAATCTCGACATCCAGACCTTCTCGACCCGGGACGAAGAGGAGGTCGCTGGCTACGCTCAGGTCATGGACACAGTCTTCGCCTCGTGGCGCGACATCGATGTGACCGAGAACCATATCCGCCAGTTACACCGGGACCTCCTGCGGCACAGCAGCAAAGACCAGCGACATAGGGGGGCCTGGAAGACCGCGCCAAACTCGATCGCAGCTTTCGACGAGGCAGGGCGGCAACTTGGCGTGGTGTTTGAGACCGCCAGCCCCTTTGACACGCCGGGCCGCATGGCTGAACTGATCGACTGGTACAACGCCGCCACCCAGGACCATGATCTGCATCCGCTGCTACTGATCGGAATCTTCGTCGTGGTATTTCTCGAAATCCATCCGTTCCAGGACGGCAACGGTCGTCTCAGCCGGATCCTGACCACCTTGCTGCTTTTGCGCTCAGGCTATGCCTATGTCCCGTACTCATCCCTCGAAAGCGTGATCGAGCAAAGCAAAGAGGCCTATTACCTGGCACTTCGGCAGACCCAGGGGACGATCAGGTCCGACACTCCGGACTGGGGTCCCTGGCTCGGCTTCTTCCTGTCTGCACTACAGCGCCAGATGCTTCGATTGCGCGCGAAAGTTGAGCGTGAACGGCTGTTGATGGGCAGCCTGCCGGAAGTTTCCGCGCAGCTTCTCGACCTCGTGCGCGATCATGGTCGCCTGACAATCGGCGACGCCGAGCGCCTGACCGGCCAGAATCGCAACACGCTGAAACAGCACTTCCGCACACTTGTCGCGGATGGCCACCTGAGCCTGAACGGGGCCGGGAGGGGGGCCTGGTATTCACTCCGATAATTTTGATTATGTAATATAAAAGACGCGCCGGGCGTGAAAGATGACGTCTACGTCCTCGACCGAGTGGACACCTTGCAACTGAATACGTTGCCCTTCAGTGGGGTACGAGATCTGCTCAGTCCCGACACTCTTGCCAATTGCTCAGTCCTGGACAGGCGAGCGCCTGATGGACATAGTCCATGCAACGTTAGTGGACTCTTCTAGAAAAAGGATTGCGTCAAACGAAGCTAGTTGCGCCCCGCGTTCGCTTGCATAGGTCCGCTTGGAGAACCGCTTGTATCCAGTGCTTGGCCTTTGAATAAGACCATGCCATCTACCGTCACGCTCGAAGATGGTGACGTGAAAACCACGTTCACTGATAACCAAATTGCCCTGTCGCGACCGGCGCCATGCCTTGCGGTCAGGCCAACCAGCACGCCGCCGGGCCGCATTCTTCATCAACGCTTCGCGCCGCCGAGCGCGTTCGACATCCTGTTCCATATGGCCGGCGCATATGCAGCCGCAGTGCAGAATTTCGGGAAAGTCCGGGTGCTGCATGGCATGGACATATCGAATGTCCTGCCGCTCGCACATCTCGCAAACGGCCGCAGGGGCGCCAAGGTCTTCGACACCGACACAGGTCCAGCCTTTGTGGGGAACGCCATGCATTGACCATTTGCCAAAGCCGCCGACGCCAGGAGCCTCGTCAAGTTCGGTCATCGACGAAAGCGTGGCGTCCAGCGCGCCTCCATGCCTTCGTCGGACTCTTCAAATTCGTCGGCATCCTCGTAGGTGTCGTCGACGATCTGCGCACAGGAAAGAACGGTCAACACGCGGTCGTAGCGGCCGAGATCGACGACTTGTTCGACCGTGCGCACGGTGCGATCCCCACCGAACCAGTCGAGAATATCGGTCTCGATTTCTTCGCGGCGGCCTTGCCGTTCGGCGGCTGGCCGTGCGGCGACCGATGCGGTGAGCGTGCCCGTCGGCAGAGCTGCGCCCTTGCGGAGCCAGTTCTGGCCCTTCAGCTGCTTCAAGGCCTCGGATTTGAAGCAGTAGTCAACCCGGCCCTGACGGCTGACGACGATGGCGGCGGCATCGTCGGTCTCGTTAATGTACCGGATGGCAGATGCCGTGAGCGAGGCTTTTGCCTCGCTGCGGATTGCCTCCACACTCGGCAACCCTTCTCGCGCCCGTCTCAAGATCGGGCGAATTAGCGAGGTCGGCATCAGAAGGCCTGCCGAAAAATAGTCTGCCTCCCGTTCGTAGGGTTCCTCCGAGACGAACCCGGCCCTTGAACGATGCACTCCGCGGTCGAAGGGGATATGGTCGAGATGCCCATCGACAAAATAGTGCCCGAATTCATGGCCGATGCTGAACCGCTCGAAGCCCTCGTTGTCGGTGTGGGTGGCGTACATGATGCCGAACTGATCGCCGTAGCGCATCAGCATGCCCGAGACACCCTCGGCCCTGCGGTCCATTTCACGCAGATGGATGCCGACAGCCTGAGCCAAAGCGTCCAGATCGACCGGAAGCGTCAACAGTCCGTGTTCCTGGAGCACGAGTTCGGCTCGGCGCATAAGCTGCTTTTGTTTCAGATCGGGGTTGCCGGTCATTTCTTCCCGGCTTCCCTGTCATGCTTCTCGGCTAGGAAGCGCATGAAGTCGGCGGCCTGCCGTCGATTCTCGTCGTTGAGCTTCTGCATGTCGCGGTAAAGCGGATCGGCCTCGGCCGCGCCCTCGGGATTGTCTGTGCGCCCAAGCAGGAAATCTGTGGTCACGGAGAGTGCGTTGGCCAGTTTGCGGAGGCTATCGAATGACGGCTTGCGGGTACCGGCCTCGAAATGTGCGATGGAGCTGGGCGGCAGGCCGCTGTCCTTGGCGAGGGCGGCTTGGCTCATCTGGCGCAGGCTCTCTCGCGCAGCGCGCAGTCGTTCCCTGAAGATATCCGATGGCTTCTCGTGTTCAATGGTCATGGCGTTTTCGACATGTTGATATTGACGTCTTGCGAACGTCCCCCTATATTCCCGACATACATGGCATGTCGAGGCCGCCAATGGCAAGGGCCTCACTGCCTAACAGGCATAGGAGGCCAATATGGCAGCAGAGCAGAACGGACACGACAACGGTACCTTCCACATTAGCGTGGGCGATGCCGAGCTGAATTTCCGGCCGGTACAGATCGACGATCCGGTTCCGACCGGCCGGCAGATCCTCGAAGCCGCCGGCGTGCGCATCCCCGAGGAACATCTGGTGTTCCAGCTCCTGCGGGACGGCGAGCTCGAAGAGCTGCGCCAGGACGAGACGACCGATCTGCGCGGCGGTCGGGCTGAGCGCTTCCTGATCTTTCCGGGGGCCGAGTCCTTTCGGATCGAACTGGACGGCCAGGTGCTGGAATGGGGTGCCTGCGCGATCAGCGGGCGGGTGTTGAAGACGATCGCAAAGGTCGATCCGAAGACCTACGGCGTCTGGCTTGAAGTGCGCGGCGCCGAGGATCGGCCGATCGGCGACACCGAGCTGGTGCGGCTCGATGGCAAGGGGCTGGAACGCTTCTTCACGGGCATCAGCCAGACTACGGAGGGTGGGGCATGAGCTTCCTCCCGACAGCCGACCGGCGCTATCTTGAGGAGCGGGGGCTGGCCTTCCGGGAAGTGGACGATGGCGGCCGGAAGGGCGTCATCCTTCCCGGCTTCGCCCTGCCGGCGGCGAAATTTCAGGTTGTCGAAGCCGATATCCTGATCCTCCTTCCGTGCGGCTATCCCGACACGGCGCCAGACATGTTCTACGCGCTGCCCTGGCTGAGCCTCGTGCGATCCAGCCGCTATCCCAACTGCGCGGATCAGCCCCAGCAGTTTGAGAGTCAAAATTGGCAGCGCTGGTCCCGACATAATAATAACTGGCGGCCGGGCATCGACGGCATCTGGACCATGCTCAAGCGGGTCGAACAGGCGCTGCAGGAGGCCGCGTGATGCAGATTGATGTGACTCTGCAGGCGCGTCATGCAACGGCGCTGCGCGAATTGCTCCAGCGTCCGGACGGGATCGAGGCCGCGGCCTATGTCATGTTTGGGCGCAACGTCGTCGGGATTGACCCGTGGTCCCGTCGCCGGCGGCTTCGGCTGGTTTCTCATCAAGTCGTTCCGGTGCCGGCGGGCGACGAGATTTCGGCGAGCCCCCGCCATGTTACCTGGTCGACTGCAACCTTCGTCAGTCTGTGTCGGCAGGCGGCCTACCGGGGTCTAGTGCCAGCGATCGTGCACAGCCATCCTGCCGGCATGCGGGCCTTTTCGCGGCAGGACGACGTCAACGAGCGCGATCTCTACCGGTTGCTGCGCAACCGTAACGGTACTGACGCGATTATGGCGAGCGTGTTGCTCGCCGGCGACGATCATTTCATGGCGCGTGCCTGGTTCGATGACAAGGAACCGGTCGCGGCCGAAATCGTTCGGAGCATCGGCTCCCGGCTGCTCCATTTCGGCGGCGAGTCCGGCGCCTCGAACGCGGCACTGGTGCGGCAAGCACTGTTGTTCGGCGAAGCGGTTAACAACCGTCTAGCATCGATGCGGGTAGGCATCGTCGGCTGCGGAGGCACAGGCAGCGCCACGGCGATGCTGTTGGCCCGGCTCGGCGTCGGTCAGCTCGCCTTGTTTGACGACGATATCGTCGAAATTTCCAATCTGAATCGCCTCCATGGCGCGCGCCGGGCGGATGCCGACGCCATGCGGCCAAAGGTCGAGGTGCTCGCGCGCGAGATCACGGAATTGGGCCTCGGCGTGCGTGTCCACACCCATCGCGGCTGGATCGAGAATGAAGCCGCGCGGGATGCGCTCAAGGCCTGCGACGTGATCTTCGGCTGCACGGATGACCATGCAGGCCGGCTGTTTCTCAATCGCTTTTCGCATTTCTATCTGATCCCGGTCATCGACATGGGACTTGCCATCGAGCCGGCGTCGGCTGACATGCGGGACATGTCGGCGCGGGTCACTGTGCTTACGCCGGGCGCACCCTGCCTCTCCTGCCGGGGCGTTGTCGACCCCAAAGCCGCGAGCGAGGAGGCGCTGCGTCGGGCAGCGCCGGAAGAATACGAGCGACAGAAGCGCGAGGCCTATGTCCGCGGCGGTCAGAATCCGGCGCCGGCCGTGGTGACCTTTACGACCGAAACTGCGACGCTCGCCGTCAATGAGCTGCTGCAGGGCCTGACCGACTATCGCGGGGAAGGGGGCTGGGCCTGGGAGCGTGTTCGGCGGCTGGACCGCGGCATCGAGCGGAAGCGCGGCGCTATCCGGTCACCGCACTGTCCGATTTGCGCGCGCGAGGACTATTGGGGCCGGGGCGACATGGACCCCTTCATGGATCGGATCGGCTGATGCGCATCTTTAGCCACCTTTGCCGCTGGACTGCCGAGCGGTGCCGGTTGATCGGTCGCACCGATCTGGTCGCGCGGGTCAGCCCCCGGCATCCATCACCGGACCAGCTCCAGACGGGGTCACTGGTCGTCGTGCGTGATGGCACCCTCGATAAATGGGCCTGTTTCCGCTGTCCGGGAGGGTGCGGCGAGAAGATTCAGCTCTCCCTGAACCAGGCGCGGCGACCCCGTTGGGCGGTGCGTTTCGACTGGCTGCTGCGGCCGACCATCGAACCCTCAGTGCGCCAGCTCAATGCCTGCCGCTGCCACTTCTGGGTCAAGCGGGGCCAAGTCCATTGGTGTCACGATAGCGGTCACCGTCAGGTGCCGAAACGGACCAACGGCGCGTGGGGACGTTGATAGACCCCGAGAGTGAGCGCCTGGTAGCTGTTGCTGAAACTCTCGAAGCGGAAGACGTGGGCATCGCCATTGTCGTCGGTGAGCACAATTTCGGCTTCGCCGAGCGGACCGGCCCGACGTGGCTGGCAATAGCCGGAGACGAGCTCGAAAACCTCGACTTCGTCGACCCCGCTGAAGCCGGCGGCAAAGGCCGGCGAGCGCACCAAATGTTCGCAGGGAGTGGCCGCATCGAAATCGGCCGATCGACGCACCGGGTGCGGATGGTCGGAAATCATGCCGACAATCGGTACAGACGCGCCCCAAGTCTCAATAGAGCGCCAAAATGTCGTGGTGTAGGTGTTGCCAAAGACCGGCTTGAGCGCGCGCACGGCTTCGATGGAGGGTGCGTGGTCGCGGGCTTCGACGGTGAAGCGGTCCCGGAGGAAAAGCAGTCGACTGGCCGCGAAATTGGCTTCGGCCTCAACTTGGTCATGGCAGTTCTGGTTCAGGGTGAAGCGATCGTCGCCGAGCATAGCCCCTTCATGCCAGGGGATGATACTGTGGCCGATCTCGTGCGCCTCGTGCCAGCGGTGCTTCAGTTCGGGTTGCGACTGATCGAGCAGAATACGCTTGTTGTCAGGTAGATAGAGTGCCCGCAAATCGAATTTGGCGACAGCCTCGAAGAAGAGCATAGGACGCCGGATGATCTGCTTGCTCGCCATGCGCATGCGGCTGATAACCTCATCAGCAAGCGAGGGATCGTCTTTCCGGAAATAGGTCAGATCGAGCGACAGCAGATCGCGGACGACCCGGAGGTCGAGCGGTGGTTCGGGATTCCCGAGACGCGCCAAGACGCGCTCGACGCGTTCGTCGATTTCCTGCTGTGTTTTGCGTCTCAGGATGTAGTTCCGAGCCATCGTCAATTCCCCAGGCCGCCGGCCGCCCGTTACTTCGCCTTGTCGCGCAGAACGGAAACGAGGCCGTCAAAGGCGGCCTGCTCCTCGGCTGTCAGGGCTGTGATGGCCGTAGACCGTGCCGCATAACGGACAGCTTCCTCCATGGCATGTGTGTCCTTCGGCGAAGCCAGCCCCGCCAGCTCCATCAGTCGAGCCTGCGATACATCGAAGACCTCGGACAGCCGCCAGATCGTGCGCAGCTCCGGCTCGTGACCGCCGTCCTGCTCGATGCTCATCAGCTCGCCGACCTCGATATGGGCGTCATCGGCGAGCTTTTCGATCGACCAGCCACGCTGGCGACGCGCCATGTTGACAAAGCGGGCGAAGGCCAGACGGGTTTCTTCGCCGCGGAGCCAAAAGGTTTCGTCCGGCACATGGGGACGGGCGGAAAGGGGGCCTGCGCCGGGCGTCGACGTCTCATCGAGCGCCGCCCTGGCGAGGGCCCAGTCAGCAGTCGTGCTGTAGGTCATTGCGCTTCTCCTCATAAGAACGTCCTGGCTCGCTCCGTCGTGATCTCGAAATAGGGTAGCAGCCCACGATATTCATTCGGATTGGTGCCAAGATTGATGAAGCCGCAGCGCTCGTAGAAGGTGACCGCCTGCGGCAAGGAATGAAGGCCGACACGACCGTGGAAGCCTTCGTCGAAGCTCCTCTGGATTGCGGTTCGGATTAGCACCTGACCAATGCCGCGATAAAGCGGTGGATCGGCATAGGGTTCGTTCCAGTTCCAGGGAGCGATTTCGAGGTAGTCGACATAAACCAGCGGCTTGCCCATCTGATCGTCGAGGCGCGCCATGCGGCTCGCCAGATCGAGCCGCATCATGCCCTGGGTCACATCCCGGCATACGACGCTGTAACCCGTGTGGCCGAGCAGTCCGCGCACTTCGTCGATCTTTGCGCGCCAGTCCCAATGCCAGCTCTGCGGCCAGTCGAGACCCTGCCGGGTTACCCCATTGTCGGCAAGCCGCCGGAGATAGCCCTCCAGGGTTCTTCGCCACTGGAATTGCCAATCCAACAGCTGTCGTTCGCCGATCGTATCGAGCAATTCAGCCTCAACTGGCTGCCGTGAGGACACATCAATGATAAAGACGGAATACGATGTCATAGCATCATGATCTCCGACTTCTCTCTGGTCTGGTCGTCCTCGAAGTATAGCTTGCCGCCACGCTCCACCCGGGTGTCGATCATCTGGTAAAGTCGCAGCGCCTGCCGCATCAGGCCGGTCTTGCTGAGATCCTTCTTGGCGCACAAGGCCTCTAGGGCGCTCATCTCAGCCTCCGTGAGGTTGAGCGTCATGGTCTTCTTGCTCATGTCGATCCTCATTGAACGCATGTTTTCTAGCTGTTTCGCATTCATCTGTCAAGTAAAGAATAGCTAAAACATAGCTACTATCTATCGGCCGCAACTGCGTCGGACAATTCAAAGCCCGGCGGGTTTCCGCGCCGGGCCCGAGAGGGGAGACCCCGTTCATCAGAACGGGATTTCGTCGTCGCGATCGACCAGTTCGGGAGCATCGCCCTCGGTCGCCTTGGGGCGGCTGAGGAAGTCGACCTTCTCGGCAATGATTTCGCAGCCGTAGCGGTCGACGCCCGCCGCATCGGTCCACTTCGTGTAGTGGATGCGGCCCTGGACCAGGACCTTCATGCCCTTCTCGCAGTTCTCGGCGACCGACTTGCCGAGCCCGTTGAAGCATGTGATGCGATGCCATTCGGTGTCCATCACACGGTAGCCGTGCTCGTCGCGGACCGCGCGGTCTTCCGAGAGGCGGGGGCGCGAGGTGGCGAGGGTGAAGTGGGTGATCTTCGTGCCGCCTTGCGTGGTGCGGGCTTCCGGGGCCTGACCGATGTTGCCGGCGAGGATGACGATGTTCTGCATGGTGGTTCTCCTAGATTTCGCTGAAGGGACCATCCCTTCGACAAGACCCGTCAGAAGCCTGTCGGGAGACGTCCGCACGGCTGGGCCATGGACCAGACGGAAACCCCCGAGGGCCCGGGGTGGCGCGGGCAGGACGCTTTGCGGCCAACACGGCCAGGGCAGGAGTTGGGGTTGCGGGCAGGAAACCGAACAGACTTAGGGGATTGTCAGTCGAAGGGGAGGTGCCTCAGCCGGATCACAGGGGGAGAAACCCAAGCAGACACGCTCAGACCGATCTCCTCCGGCAATGTCAGGCCCAGGAGGAACCATCCCGGGAATGGAGCATGGGATCACCACGCCCCCTACCCAAGCCCCCTGCCCCGCTCGTCTCCTGCCGCGCGGGCTCGGCACGACTACGCCTGCGGTATTGAATCAACCGGAGCACCCGATGCCTGATTTCAACCTGGCGGCCATGTCGCTCGCAGAACTGCGCGATTTGCAGAAGTCCGTGGCCAAGGCCATTTCCACCTTCGAAGTACGGCAAAAGGCGGAGGCCCGCGAAAAGGTCGAGATGCTCGCCAAAGAGCTCGGCTTCACTCTTGCCGAACTGGCAGGACTGGGGGAGCCGAAACGCAAGCGGTCGCCCTCGACTAAAACCTTCCGACATCCGGAGAACCCGACCCTCACCTGGTCCGGGCGGGGACGCAAGCCGGGCTGGTTTGCCGCCCATGTCGATCCAGGCAATAACCCCGATGACCTGCTCGGCTGAACGCGGGGAACGGGGGCGGTCGGACTACCCCCAAAGATATGCCTCCCCCGTTTGAAAGAATTGCTGACAACGCGTCGGCGCGGTGTCTATTTCATTCCAGCCGACGGACAACTGAAATGCTTGGAGGGGTGAAGTCTGGCGGCTTCAGAGTGAGCCTCGGCCCCCAACCAAACTGAAAGGGCGTAAACCAACCGCAGAGCACAACAAATAGCGCAAATCTCACTAGGATGCCTATATCTTGGCACTTTGGGCGCGCCAGACTCAGACTTGATGTGTGACCCGCCCGTGCGCTCCCTTGCTTTACGCAAAAAAATGGCATATCTTTCCTTCATAACGCAATCACAGAATCGCGCGAACGGGTGCTCGAATGGCAGACTTCGATTGGAAACATCTTCTGAAACGCGGCCTGATCCTCGCGTTGGAGGATCGGACGCGGGCGGAAACGTTGAAGGCTTCCCTGCTGGTGCGCGACCATGCTGGGCTGGACAAGAAGCGCGCGCGCGAACTCGAAGGCCAGGCGCGTTTTCGGATGGTGGAGCAAGGCTTCGAAGAGGTCTGCGTCCTTTTCGGCGGTCAGCCGCTTGTTGGTGGTGTCATCCCGAACAGCAGCCTGAAGATCTTCCAGCCGTTCATGCGGTTCGGCGGTGATGGCCCGGGTGTCATCTTTGGCCTCGCCGCGATGCCCGAACGCAGCAAGTTGCCGAACAAGAACCGTTCCCGTCTGGCCGGTGTGACGCTGAACTTCAATCTGACCCCAAGTTTTGACTTCGACGGCAGCGGCCCGAAGCCCGGGGATATCTTCGTCCTCTTCTTGGTTGCACGTGACCGCGAACAGTCTGGCAAACTGGATGAGATTGCGATTGGCGTGATTGATGCGATCTACGAGCAGTTTCTGTTTTACGAACGCCTTGACAAGTTCCTTGCTGATGATGCCGATGCCGCTGAACCGGTCCCCGCTTCGATTGTGTCGCCGTCCGAGACCGGGCTGGTGCGCTTGAAGGCGAAGGTGAAACCGTTTGTCCCCCCCGAGTCGCCGCCGGAGGTGGACGACGAAACAGGGAAGGCATGATCGGTTTCTTGCGATACCGGCGGGAGGATTGAATGCGCGTAGGAACGCCTGGCTTCGTGCCAGAACGCCTAGCGGAAGTGCGGGCTGCTCGGCGAATTTTGAGCATGAAGGAGCTTGCACAAATGATTGGGGTTTCACCCAGTGCAGTGTCACGCTGGGAAAGCGGCACCCATGCTCCCGATGCAGAGGCGCTCACCGCCCTGGCGCGTGAACTTCGTGTGCGTAGGGAGTATTTTCTGCGACCTGTCCATACCAGTGAACACCCGATGTTTTCTCGCTCGCTCTCCAGTGCCCTGAAGCGCGACACGTCGTACCAGGACGGCCAGATGCAGTGGCTGCAGGAGATCTCTGCGGTCTTGCAGCATTATGTGGATTTTCCGGCGGTCGACATTCCTGATGTCATGAAGGGTCTAGCCTATCGCCAACTGCGTGATGAAGACATCGAGGGCATCGCACAGGAATTGCGATCCCATTGGCGGCTTGGCCAAGGTCCGATCATCGACATGGTGGCGTTGCTTGAACGAGTCGGCTGTGTGGTTGGCTCCATCGAGATGGGAACGTCGAAGCTGGACGGGCTATGCAGCTGGTCACTGGGTGACGAACGCCCGCATATCATGCTCGCGACTGACAAGATGTCCCTGCCTCGTCGTCAAATGGACGCCGCACACGAACTTGGTCATGCGATCCTGCACAAGGGGGTTAGGCACGAAGAGCTGAAGTCCGATCTCAAAGAGATCGAACGTCAGGCTTTCCGTTTTGCCAGTGCATTCCTAATGCCCGAGACGACCTTCGTGCATGAAGTGCAGCATTATTCTTTGGCAGGGCTCCTGTCCGTAAAAGAGCGGTGGCGGGTTTCAGTGAAGGCGCAAATCAGGCGGCTTCTGGACCTCGAAGTCATCCCGGAGCACTACGGCACGCAGCTCTACAAGAGCTATTCAGCGAACGGCTGGAACAAGGTGGAGCCGCTGGATCGCGAGTGGCCAGTTCCCGAGCCGGCGGTCTTGCGCAACGCGCTTAGCCTGATCGTCGAATCCGGAACTCGGACCAAGGAAGATTTGCTTGCCGTCGAGTTCACAATGCATCCAGGCGACATCGAGAACCTGACCGGGCTTCCACCAGGGTGGTTCAACCGGCAAGAAGCTAGCGTTGTCCAACTATCGTTGAAGCAGGATGCCGCGAAGCCGCATAGTGACGCTCCTGCAGGAGAAGTCGTACCGTTCGCCCGGCGCTGATCTTCTAACTGAGAGAAGGGGGCTCACGCCCCCTTCTCGAATCTCATGACCGGGATGCCCAGCTTCTTGGCCTTGTCAGCGAGGTTCTCCTGAATGCCGTTGCCCGGGAAAACGAGGACGCCCACGGGCAGGACATCCAGCATGGCGTCGTTGCGCTTGAAGGGTGCGGCCTTGGCGTGCTTGGTCCAGTCCGGCTTGAAGGCCACCTGCGTCACGCCCCGGGCATCGGCCCATTTGGCGGCGATGAGTTCGGCGCCCTTCACGCCACCACCGTGGAGAAGGACCATGTCGGGATACTTGGTCCGGACCTGATCGAGCTTGCCCCAGATCAGGCGGTGATCGTTGAAGTCGGTCCCACCGGTGAGGGCAACCTTGGGACCAGCGGGGAGCATCACCTCGGTCTCGGCACGACGCTTGGCGGCCAGGAAGTCGCGGCTGTCGATCAGGGCGGCGGTCAGGTGCTGATGGTTCACCTTTGAGCCGGTGCGGGGCCGCCAGGTCGAGCCTGTGTGGTGCCAGAACTCGGAGGCGGCGTGATCGCGCATCATGTCCATGCAGTTCCGCCGTTCGGTGAGGGTCAGGCCCTCGGCCGTCAGACGCTCAAGTTCGGTGGATTTCACCTCGGAGCCGTCCTGCTCGCGCTGAAGGCGGCGCTGCGCCTGCTCATTGTCGTCGAGCGACCGTTCGATCCGGGCGGTGGCGCGGTGGAAGAGGTTGACCTGGCCCCAGAGCACTTCTTCGAGGTCGGGTTCCATGCGGGTGTCGGCCAGGCTCGCGACGAGGGCGTCGAAGATATCGGCGACGGCACCCCGGAGGCGGTCTGCGTCGGGCATCGGGCGGGGATCGGGCTCGTCTTCGAAGGGGCGGTAGCCGTAGAGCTGCAGCTCCTCCAGCGCATGGGCCGTCTGGGATGCGGTGTGGGCGGGTTCATACGCGTCGTCGTGGGTGTGGATCGTCATCGGTTCTTGCCTCCGGGCCTGTCTGGTCCGCGCGTCATCCCGCGCGGCCTTCATGGGCTGCGGAAGCCGTCACGGGGGACGCCCCTTCACCCCCTTTCGGGGCCGGAACGCATGTGGAGGAGTACGGGGGGCGGCTGATTTGCTTCGCGATGCAAAGGCGGCTCTGCCGCCGGCGGAAATCAGTCGCTCCCCGTCCTTGAAGGGGCGGCCTCTTTGACGGCCGCCTGCCCATCTCTTGAAGGCCGCTCGGGGGCCGGGTGGATGAGATTGCCCGGGAAGAGGCAAAAGGCGACAATCCACAGCCACGACAGGACTGCAGGACCCCTGCCCCGCTGTCCCCGACCGCCCCCGGCGTGATGCTGCTCAGCCTGACAGGCGCTTCCGATCCTCGAGCCCGATCTGCTCTGCCAGATGTTGGCGCAGTGCCTCCTTGCTGTTCGCCCGGAGATCATCGTTGAAATCCCCAAGCTGCGGTTCCAGCACCCGAACGGCAATCCCAACCTCAGTGGCTCTGGCGTTCAACCTCTCTGCCGCACGTTGCCCCGCCGGATCGCGGTCGATAGCGATGTAGAGGCGCTGCACTCCCTCCGGCAGCAGGACCGCCCCAAGGTGACTGGACGACAGCGCCGCCCAGACGGGAAGGTCCGGCATTGCCTCGACAAGGGACAGCATGGTCTCGATGCCCTCACCGACCACGAGGATGTCGTCATGCGGGGTCAGCTTGACGGCATTGCCGAGGAGGTGACCCATGGCACGCCGCTGCGTCTCGACAGCCGCCTTCCCCTGTCCGTCAGGTGCCAGCCAGGTGCGATGCACGCCCTGCAAGGCCCCTGCCCCATCGGTGACCGCCGCGATCAACGCCGGTCTGGGCAGGCTTCGGGTCTGGCCCTCATCCCGATGCCAGCACTTCGGGTGGAAGCGCAGGGCGCTCATCATGCCGCCTCGGGTCAGGCCCCGGGAGCGGAGGTAGGTGTCGGCAAGCGTGCCAGCGACCGGCACCGAGGCTGCGAACAAACTCGCCACCGCCGCTGGCGTGCCACCTGAGGCTTTGGCCTTCTTCGGCGCAGGAGTATCCGGGAGGACCGGCTGCGGACGGCCCAGATGCGCCCGGGCTTCAGCCAGAAGATCGGGAAAGCGCGAGATCCCGGTCCTCTCGCGGATGATGTCGAGGAGATCGCCATGCTCGCCCGTGGCGCCGTCGGTGTTATGTTGAGTTCAACATAACACCGAACATGTTGCGGCGCGGGTTATGTTGCCGGGCTTTGATTTCCCCTTTGTTTGTTTTGGGTTGCTGCCGT